>Ga0209542_10002575_pt1 | contig 40292 bp, 30 predicted proteins | sample RifCSPhighO2_01_FD_184028 | JGI IMG/M metagenome (GOLD analysis project Ga0209542, IMG submission 184028) | Soil microbial communities from Rifle, Colorado - Rifle CSP2_plank highO2_0.1 (SPAdes) (version 2) | ecosystem: Environmental > Terrestrial > Deep subsurface > Rock core/Sediment ... | reverse complement strand
CCCGATACAAAATGTCATGGATTAGGGTAGACTTACCTGACCCGGAAACACCCGTGATAGCCACAAATTGCCCCAAGGGAAATTCTACATCAATATCTTTTAGGTTATGTTCGCCGGCTGCTAAAATTTTGAGCTTGCCCATATCTACGGGGGGACGCTCTAGACTTTTGTCAGTGCTAACCACTTTTTTACCTGCCAAGTACCGCCCGGTTAAGGAATCCGGGTTCTTCTTAATCTCTCCTGGAGTCCCCTGGGCAACAACACTCCCACCGTGTTCCCCTGCCCCCGGCCCAAAATCTACTATCCAGTCGGCGTTTTCCATGGTTTCGGCATCATGTTCTACCACAACCACTGTATTTCCCAGGTCACGCAGCCTTTTTAGGGTATCTATAAGCCTGGTGTTGTCACGCTGGTGTAAACCGATTGAGGGCTCATCCAAAACATAAAGCACACCGGAAAGCCCGGAGCCGATTTGCGAAGCCAGGCGTATCCTTTGTGCCTCTCCGCCTGCCAAAGTATTGGAAGCCCTCTCCAGGGTTAAATAATCAAGCCCCACATCCACCAAAAATTGTAAACGCAACTTAATCTCTTTTAAGATAGGGTCCGCAATTGTAAGTTCCCTGCCGGACAAAAGGGGAGATTCAAGTTTTCCAAACCATTCCAGTGCCTGCCTGATGGAATAGGCCGTAACCAGGTTAATGCTCAGGCTATCAATAGTTATTGAAAGCGCTTCCTTTTTTAATCTCGCTCCCTGACACTCCGGACATAGCTCTGTAACCATGTACCTTTCAATTTCTCTTTTGACATATTCAGATTCGGTTTCCTTATACCTGGTCTCAAGGTTTGGCACCAGCCCTTCAAAGGGGGAATAAAAATGGGTCCAGCGGCCTTCACGGTTTTTACCTTCTACTTTAAATTCCTTACCTTCTGCACCATACAATAAAATTTTCCTTGCTTCGGGAGAATATTCCCCCAACCTGGTCTTTAGGTCAAAGCCATACTCCTTACCAACCGCCTCAATAAGCCTGGAAAACCAGGTTTCACTCTCTCCAAGGCGGGACCATGCCAAAACGCCGCCTTCGGCAATAGAAAGGATAGGGTTGAGGATTGCATCAGGGTCAACCTTGAGTAGCACCCCCAACCCGGTACAGGTAGGACAAGCTCCGTGGGGGGAATTAAAGGAAAAGCTCCTTGGTTCAATTTCAGGCAGGGCAATATTATCTACCGGGCAGGCAAATCTCTCGGAGTAAAGATGGTCCTCCATCTTTTTAGGGTTTGAAGGAAATTCTAAAGATGCATCCAAGACCTCTGAAATAATAATCATCCCCTCGCCCATTTTTAGCGCTGTTTCAATACTTTGTGACAATCTTGAGTAAATATTATCTGTTTGAACACTATTTTTACTCTTGTCATTGCGAGCCCCGACTTTAGTCGTGGGCGAAGCAATCTCAGCCCGGGATTGCTTCGTCCCCTTCGACAAGCTCAGGGTCCTCGCAATGACGCTTTTGTCTAAAACTAACCTATCTACCACGACATCAATGGTGTGTTTGTTGGTTTTGATCAACACAAAATCGTCGCTTAAATCCCGAACATGCCCATCTACCCTGACTTTTGAAAACCCCTTTTTTCTCAAGTCCTCGAACAACTGGCTGTACTCCCCTTTTCTGTCTTTTACCACCGGCGCCAAAATCATAATTCTTTTGCCCTTCCCTGTCACTCTGGCTTGCCCGGAGTCAGATTCTGGAGTCCCCTTCGATAAGCTTAGGGTCCCCAGAATGACAGATTGGACAATCTGTTCTACACTCATACGGGAAACTTCCCTGCCACAAACAGGGCAATGGGGATGGCCAATCCGGGCAAACAACAACCGGAGATAATCATATATCTCGGTTGTGGTACCTACTGTTGAGCGAGGGTTATGGGAGGCGCTTTTCTGGTCAATGGAGATAGCAGGCGACAACCCTTCAATGTAGTCTACATCCGGCTTGTCCATAACCCCCAAAAACTGCCGGGCGTAGGAAGAAAGAGACTCTACGTAACGGCGCTGCCCCTCAGCATAAAGGGTATCAAAAGCCAAGGATGATTTACCCGAACCGGAAAGGCCGGTTAGAACTACTAATTTATTCTTTGGAAGCTCCAGGTCAACATTTTTAAGGTTATGTTCCCTGGCACCTTTGATGATAATTTTATCTGTAGACATATATTTACCCTGAACGAAGTCGAAGGGCTAAGTTTTCCCGAATAAATGCATGTCATTATAACTAATTTTGCAAACTTTGAAAAGGGGCAAAGACCAGCGAAATACCAAATATTAAACCTCGGGGGTTTGATAAATATTTGATAAATATCTAACACGGAACATTTTATCCAACCCAATGTTCATCCATAGATTCCGGTTCAGAAATGTAAGAAACCCTTGCTACAGGAAACTTATCTAACTCCCAAAGTGGCCTTCCGTCTCGGTCAAAATGGTCATTGGGGAGATATCCCGCATAACCCACCAAATGTTCAATTCTAATTGGACGCGGAAAACCTATTCTTAGCTGACAAAACCCCATCTTCTCAAGAACCTCACTACCAATATTCTTCGGGTTTAGAAGAAAGTTTCTTCGTATTGAGATATCTGCTATTTCAGGAGTGAATACAACTTCTCCGGCCTCCGCATCAATATCAGCTTTGGAGTAAATTCGGATGTTTTGCCCGGTTCTTAAAGTCATACCAGACCCCGTATTACTAATTTCAAGGTAATCTCCCTCCTGTCCCAAAGCTAGGCCTTCTTGGTGCAACCTTAGCGTGGTTTCAAAATCATCAAAAGACAACACGAAAGGCCTAAGCCGGGTGGACTGAATAAAAAGATTTACTCTATCAGACAATCTAACTCCAGGGTAAGTGCCTTCGTCGGGAAATTGTCTCCAATAAAAGTCAAAAAAATCAGGATAGTATATGTTACTAAATACATAAAGATGCCTTTCTTCAGGATGATACTTTGTTCTTCTCTGCATTTCCTTAAACGTAACTAGTTCGGCCATAATATGAAGTAAATTCTACTACAGGATAGCAAAAATTGCTAAATACTTAATTCTTTAATCTGATCCCTTAGTTTGGCTGCTGTTTCAAAGTCTAAGGCTTCTGCTGCCAGTTTCATTTGTTCCTCCAGGTGTTTCACAATCCTTTTCCTATCCCCTACCGGGATATCGGCAATTTCCAAAACTTTTTCACCTGTTTCTTCCTCAACCTTCTCAATTAGCCTCTCCCTTAAGGCTTTTTCTATACTTCTGGGGATAATATTATGTTTCTTATTATATTCTGCCTGGTACTTTCTTCTTCTTTCTACCTCCTCTATGGCCTGTTTCATGGAACCTGTCACAATGTCTGCATACATAATCACCCGGCCTTTTACATGCCTTGCAGCCCGTCCCATGGTCTGGATCAAGGAAGTCCGTGACCTTAAAAACCCCTCTTTGTCCGCATCTAAAATGGCCACCAGAGATACCTCAGGCAAATCCAAGCCCTCCCGAAGAAGGTTGATCCCCACAATGACATCGTATTCCCCCATCCGAAGGGATTGGAGTATGTCACTTCTTTCCAGGGTCTTCACATCAGAATGCAGGTAGTGGACTTTTATACCCTTATCATGCAGGTATTCTGACAAATCCTCGGCCATCCTTTTGGTCAAAGTTGTAACCAGAGTCCGCTCGCCTTTTTCTACCCGTTTTGCAATCTCCCCCATCAAGTCCTGAACTTGTCCATCTACCGGACGGATAATTATTTCCGGGTCTAAAATACCCGTGGGCCGAACCAACTGTTCAGTAATACCGTCATATCCCTTCTTGTCATTGCGAGGAGTCCCGAGCTTGTCGAGGGAGGACGCGGCAATCCCTGATTGAGATTGCTTCGCTCCGCTCGCAATGACAGAGGAGGAGCGGGCCAGGGACATTTCAAACTCGTCCGGAGTGGCCGAGGTGTAAATAACCTGGTTTATAGTCCTTATAAATTCATCAAACCTGAGAGGCCTGTTATCCAAAGCCGAAGGCAGCCTGAACCCAAAATCAATAAGCGTACTTTTCCTAGCCTGGTCACCGTTATACATCCCCCTAATTTGCGGGATGGTCATATGGGACTCATCTAAAATCAGCAGGAAATCCTTAGGCCCGCCTGCAACGCTATGCCAGTCCGCATCGCTACGCGAAGCGTTGCTGGTGGACGTAGCATTGCGGGCAGGAAAATAGTTAAGCAGGGTGTAAGGCGGATCCCCCGGCTCCCGCCCGTCAAAATACCTTGAGTAATTTTCAATCCCGTTACAGTAGCCAAACTCTTTGATCATCTCCAGGTCGTAGTGGGTACGCTGCTCAAGACGCTGTGCCTCTAGTAATTTGTTCATAGTTCGTAGTTGCCGGAGACGTTTTTTCAGGTCCTCTTCAATCTGTGCTAAAGAGGACTCCACCCTTTGGTCAGGGGTTATGTAATGTTTGGCAGGAAAAATAACCTGGGTTATATCTGTGGGGTCCACCTGGCCTGTTAGTGGGTTAAGTATGGATATTTTCTCCACCTTATCCCCCAAAAACTCCACCCGGACAGCCTCATCCTTATAAGAAGGGAAAATATCCAGGGTATCCCCCCTAAGGCGGTAAGTTGAGCGGTGGAAGTCAATATCATTGCGCTCGTAGTACATCTTGGTCAAAATCCGCAAAACCTGGTCTATACTTACCTTCATCCCGGCTTTCACTTCCAAAATTGCCTGGCCGTATTCCACCGGGGAACCTAAGTTATAAATGGCAGATACGGAAGCCACCACAATTACATCCTTACGGGTCATAAGGGAAGCGGTGGTGGAAAGCCTTAGCTTTTCAATCTCTTCATTAATCTGGGTTTCCTTTTCAATATAGGTATCAGACTGGGGGATATATGCTTCCGGCTGATAATAGTCATAGTAGGAGACAAAATATTCCACGGCGTTATTGGGGAAAATTGACCTGAATTCCTGGGCCAATTGCCCGGCTAAAGTTTTATTATGGGAGATAATCAGGGTAGGCCTTTGCACTGCCTGGATAACATTAGCCATGGTAAAGGTTTTCCCACTGCCAGTCACACCAAGCAAAACCTGGTGTTCTAACCCATTTTTAAGGCCTGAAACTAACTTCTCAATCGCTTGAGGCTGGTCACCTGTAGGCTTAAAGTCGGAAACAATCTGAAACTTTGACATAAACGGACCATGTTTCGCCTTTCTTATTTTATCATAATCCAAATAAAATACGAATGGTCTTGACAAGGTAAAAAAATAGTTACTAATATCAAGTTATTAATGAAACATCAGGCATTGCTGTTTTTGGCAATTATCCCTATCTGCCTTTTCTTGGTAACAATAGCCACACCGGCTTATGCGGCTGAAAGTGCGAACGAAATACTCACCAAAGTCAATCAATACCGGGCATCCTATGGCCTGGCAGCAGTCAGGACAGACCCTTTAACCTGTAACTTTGCAGCGACGCGGGCAAAAGAAATCTCAGATGAATTTACCCATAACGGCTTCTATGACAGGGCAAAAAGTAAGTCCATGCCTTATCCCCACTACAAGCTGGTTACTGAGAATTTGGCCCGGACACCAAACCATAACGCAGTTGAAATGTGGATTAAATCACCAAAACATGCAGCTAATATGCGGAAAGACACACCGCTTGTTTGTGTAGAAAGTTATGGTGACTACTACGCCTATGAGGGTTTGGCAATATAGAGTTTATTCGCTACAAACATTACAATCAGGACGGCCAATATTCCAAGTAATATCCTCTGGCTTAACAAGTATCCAAGAATAGATTGCCCCCCTATAACTTGCTGCTCTAGTAAATTCCCTCCCCCAATCCCTACATTCCCATCTGCTCCCACATCTTCAGCTCCCAAAACTTCAGGTAAACCTTCACCTTCACCAGCCGCGCTGGATTCACCCAGCGCTTCTTCTTTAAATGAAGGAGTGGTGCCCGCTGCAGCTACAACGTTGCCGCTGCAATCATGAGTTGCACACCCTAATCCATCTGACAGCCCATCGCCGGAGCCGGAAGAGGAGCTGCTTGAGGAAGAACTTGAGGATGAAGTTGTGTGAGTTGGAGCATAAAATGATGCCTTAGTTGCCTGGAATGAACACAGCCCGGCAGAAACTACACAGGTAGCAGGAGCGACAATTCCGTCAGAGGTCCAGCCGGAAGTACCGGTGACTGACCTTTGCACATTTAGAGTCTGGCCATTAAAAGAAGTACCTAAAAAGATACTTAAAGTTATGGCCGGATTAAACGCGAGGCCTATATTCGGGATGCCCCACTGCAGTACCCCGTCAACCACAACCCCACTGCCCATGCCTGATAAGGAGGACACGGAAGGAGTAGTGGAGGTAAGAAGGGATATATCCATCGGTGAACCATCCGTCCTGGTTATCACTGTGCCGTCAGGGATAGTAACCGTGCTGGTACCATCCCCTGAGGTAACAGTAATGGTAGAGATTCCCCGGGAGACTACTGAAGTAGTGGAACCGGAAGTACCTCCGGTAGATACGAAGCTTCCCTGACCGCCTACCGAGTATACCTGGGCATTCCCAAAATCCTGGTCAATGGCAGAATTCAGCGTCCGCAGGTCAACCACATATTTACCCAAGGCAGGCAAAGTTTGCACCCAACCGTCCTGTAAGAGCTCCCGGACGTTATAAACAATATTGTTCAAATTAGAGAACAGGTAGTTACCGCTAACATCAGTTGTAGCGGAAACCTCACCGGTATCCAGCGCCCCATTATCATTAGTATCAAGAAAGATCGTCCAGTTAGGCAGGCCGGGCTCTCCCGCGTCTTTAACCCCATTGCCGTTTAGGTCTTCAAACTTCACGCCGGAGATAGATCGGTTCAAGGTGTTAGTAAAGGTACAAATGACGTTCCCGCCGGCAACCAGGTTAATGGTAGCAGTACGGGAAATTATATCAACCGTTGTCCCGCTATCAGGATCTGAACAAAGGATAGTAGACAATACCCAGTTGTTCGCGGGACCGTTTTCCTGGGCAGTGTAGGTACCGGGAGTAAGGTCAGCAAAAATCCTGGTATTGGACAAATCATTTAATAAATTGCCGTCATCATCTAGTAGGAAACTTTGGTCAAAAGCGCCGCTCCTTAGCCGGTATTCAAAATCCTGGACATTATCAGGCACAGTGTCTTTTATAACGGTGATGGTGCCGGTGGTGGCCGGTGGAGGAGTGACCGAGGCGGTGGTATTGATTACAATGTCGCTGGTATCGGCAATGTTACTGGCCGGCAGTAAGGTTGATGTTTGCAAGTTACCGGCAAGGTCGGTTGCGTTCATGGAATTAATTGAAGCAACAGTCAAATCCGCACTATCTTCTCCGCTACCCAAAGGCCCGACCACATAAGTCCCGGAAAGTGTGATGGTTGAAACCAGACTCAATGATACCAGCTCAATCGGGATAGTATTATCCAAGGTGACGGTGGCAGTGCTTCCGGCTGCCAAGGGTTCATTGAAGTTGGCGGTAATATTAACTTCCGCTCCCGGGCCATAGGTACCGTCAGCTGTAGTAGATGTAAAGTTTGACAGGCTGGGAGCGGTTACATCAACAGGCAGAACAACCACCACATTAACAGTTCTTGTGGCAGTTCCGGTATTACCTGCAGCATCGGTAACCGTATAAGTCACGGTGAAGGTACCAACGGCAGCTGTATTAATTGGTAAGCCGGTGGTGACAATGCTTGCTGTTAAGTCACCATCTACGTTATCTGTGGCGGTGGCACCGGCATCAGTATAGAGAGCACCCACCAGCACGCTGGCCGGGTTTGCGCCAGTTACCGTAATAATAGGGGCTGTAACATCAGGCCCAACAGCCCCCACATTGACAAACCTGATAGCCGTAGCAGTGTTTCCCGCCCTGTCAGTAGCCGTATAAGTGATTGTTCTAACACCATCCGTAGCAGTATCAACAGGTACTCCTGTAGTTACTACTGCAACTGTACCGTCAATATCATCCAAAGCTGTTGCACCGGGATCAGCATATACTGCGCCTTGCGCAGCACTGTCAGGATTTAGTCCGTTTAAGGTTATAACCGGAGCATTTGTATCTGCCAGCCTTCCGGAAACAGAGAAAAGGTTTGTTGTAAAGTTTGACAGTCCGGGTCCTGTCACGCTGAATGAATTTTGTCCAATCGGGCTGCCTGTTACTGCATGGTCAAAGGCAGGATTACCGACATATCTTCTTCCCGGGTTGGAAGGGTTAACCAGTTGAGGATCAGTTAAGGTAGGATTGGTATTGAATGTAGTCCAAGTTAAGTATGGCCCTACCTGGCCTGCAAATGCCGAAGAGAAGTTGGGAAGGGTTGCCTGATTGCAGGTAGCCCCACCGCCGGCAAAGCAGCCGATGTCATCAGTTACATTAATTACTCCGTCAGCATCGGCAACTTCATCGATACTACCAAAGGGGTGGGAGACAGTATAGGTTGCGCCGGGCACTAATCCATCAATTCTGTATCTCAACCTGTTTTGCACTGATTGTTCCCCGTCAACTGCTGCTTCGCCTGCAAACACCGCTTCAATGGCCAGGACCAAAATTCCGGAAACCGGTGCGCTGGTTACGGTATTGACGGTATCTGCCGGACTAGCTGTGGCTGACCACCAGAATCCCTCAGCGTTAAATCCGACCACTTCGGAGAAGGGATTTGCCGGATCAACCGGATCGGAAATACTGAAACCACCATCTGGTGCTTCATGCAGATCCAAAGCTAAGCCATTAGAGTCTTTGTACCAGACAGGAAAACCCGTGGCCGCACCAATCGGACCAACCTCAACAAGGCCGGCCGGCAGAGTATCTGCTACATCAACCGTTCTCGTCGTGGTGGCAATGTTTCCCGCGCTATCCGTCACGGTATAAGTAACGGTGTTTGCTCCAACAATCGTGGTATTAATCGGTAGGCCGGTGGTAACAATGCTTGCATTCAGATCTCCATCCACATTATCAATAGCTGTGGCACCGGCATCAGTATAAGCAGCTCCAGTAAAGACATTGACCGGATTTGAACCCGTTATGGTAATTACCGGAGCAACCGCATCCGCGATTACGTTGACGGTCCTGGTAGCTTGAATTGCAGGATTACCGGCCGCATCTGATACGTTGTATGTAACAGTGTAAGCGCCAACGACCGCGGTATTGACAGGATTGACGGTTACAATATTGGCTGAGATGTCCCCGTCAACATCATCCAGGGCTGTGGCACCGGCATCGATATATGGCGTGCCTTGTGTGACGTTTGCAGGGCTTGCCCCGATTACCGTAATTACGGGCGCGGTTACATCTATTCCACCGGCTGCTACGACATTTACCGTTCTTGTCGCCACAGAGGTGCGTCCTGCGCTATCCGTAACTGTATAGGTAACTGTTTTTGCTCCAAGGGTTGATGTATCAACAGGCAAACTGGTAACAACAATGCTGCCGGTTAAATTACCACCCAGGTCATCTAAAGCTGTCGCGCCGGCATCGGTGTATATTGAGCCTTGGATAGCATTGACCGGATTTGCTCCAAAAAGGGTTATTACCGGAGCGTCAGTATCTGCCAGCCTTCCGGAAACAGAGAAAAGGTTTGTTTCGATCACATTAATTCCGGCTCCGCCAACATTTAAACCTTCAACACGGAAGAAGTTGTTTCCGGTTGGGCTGCCGGTAACCGCATGGTCAACAGCGGGATTTCCGACATATCTTCTGCCCGGATTTCCAAGATTTGTAAGCTGAGGATCGGTAAGATTAGGGTCCGTATTGAACGTCGTCCAGGTTAAGTATGGCCCAACCTGGCCTGCAAGCGCTGAAGAGAAGTTGGGAAGGGTTGTCTGGTTGCAGGTAGCCCCACCGCCGGCAAAGCAGCCGATGTCATCGGTGACGTTAATTACCCCGTCAGCCTCGGCAATTTCCTGTACACTGCCAAAGGGATGGGTGATGGTATATGTTTCGCCGGGCACTAATCCATCAATTCTATATCTCAACCTGTTTTGTACTGATTGTTCCCCGTCAACTGCTGCCTCTCCGGCAAACGCGGCTTCAAGAGCCAAGACGAGTATAGTGCGTGTACCTATCGGACGGTCAATAGAAGCCTCTGCTGACCACCAAAAGCCTTCGGCGTTAAAGCCGATTTGTTCTGAGAAAGGAACTGCAGGGTCAGTAGGATCAGAGATGCCGAATCCGTCAGCCGCTTCCATTAGATCCAAAGCCAGACCATTTGAATCTTTGTACCAAATTGGGAAACCTGCTATAAAGCCGCCTGCGGGGGCAATCGGACCGACTTCTGAAAGGCCACCGGCACCGGCTGGAGGTAAAACATTAGCGGTACCTTTGGTTGGGCTGGTAAAAATCGCCCATTCAGCTATACCGTCTGTTTTTCGGCCAACTGATTCACCTGCCAAAGGATAATGGTCAAGCGCAAATCCCGGGGCTGTTAGCGAAATAGTAACAGTGTCAATAGTTGACCCCAGTTCATTAAGAATACTGACAGTCTCAGGGGCAACATCCAAAAGCCAACCGGCTGGTGCATTAAATACGGCCCTTCCGGCAGGCGCAATAGTCCCCAGCGCAGAAAGGGATTGGGAGTTGCCCGCGGAATTCCTGATCACCCAGCCGGTGCCGGCTGCTAAATTTACAGGTTGAGTACCATTATTGAATAGTTCAATCCATTCAGCTACAACGGTCGGGGCTACTTCATTTATCAATACCCTTTGGGTTGTGTCCGGATTTGGGGTTGTAATTACGAAAACAGTGAAGTGGTTTAATCCTCTTATAGTAATAGTATCCGCAGTCTTTTCTTTTTGTTCATTTAACTCCGGAGCGGAAGGAAGTTCTGATTCGCTTTCAGCTGCTACAACTTCCACTTCCTTCCCCTGGGCTTCAGGGGGTAAAGGTAAAGTAAGGTCATAGGTAAAAGTACCATCGGCCATAGTTGAAGTAATTTCGTATGCAGTATCGGACAAGGCGCCTGTTTGTAAGATCTGGTCCGGCGTTAATTTTATTTCTTTAATAGAGAGCTTACCCGCAGGGCCAGGTAGCTGGGTAAATTTAACCCTTAATTTATTATTATTTGCGTAAATATATTCCTCACCTACTAAAACTGCTTGGTTTGTTTCAAACGCTCCACCCCCCAGATCATTCCAAAGGGGTGTGGCAGAAGGCATAGCAGTTGGGGCTGGAGTTAGGTCCGGGGTCTCAGCTGAGGGAGAAGATATTAGAGTTTCTGAAATTACCGGTGTAGGCTGCGGCTCAGATTGTGTTGGTGTCGGCTCAACAGTTGGGGAAGGTTCAGGGGTTGGGGCTTCCACTGAAGTTTCAATTGGATTTTCAGCAGGAACCTCTGTCGCCATCGGGTCTGTTGCAGTTGAAGTCTGGATATCTGATGGCTCTGCAGTTTGTGCCGATTCCTCCGTCTGTGTCGGCGTTGGGGTTACCTCCTGGGCAAAAGATAGCGTTGCACTATAAGGCAACAACGATTGCAGGAGCAGGGATGCAGATGCAATAAATAAAAGAAATTTTTTCAACTTAACAAGGATTAGACCAGAAACACGTAAGAAGCAAAGCTCTAAAACTGTAAGAATGTTGTAAACAGAGTATTAGTGTTGCAGTAAAGGCATACCGCTTGTTAGAATCAAGTTATGGCCCTGCCCAACAGTGTTCATTTTTTTGCACATCTTAGGCTCCGGGGGAAATTTCTCCTAGCCTTTCTCCTGATGTCTATCCTGCCGATACTTACTACCAATATCTTATGGATTTACGCCCACTATGACGAGCTTTTTGGTGATCCTATGGCTATAATGGATACAGTCGGGTTTATGGCTTCCATGAGGCAAACCGCCGAACAAGCCACAATCCTTTTTGCAATTACTTTAGGGGCAGTCATTTACCTAAGCTTCCTACTCTCCAAACAAATTGTCGGGCCGATTAAAAAAATTGCAGAACAAAGCAGGGAAATCAGTTTGGGAAATTTGGGATATCGTATCCACTCTCAGGATATTGATGAGATTAAAAGCTTAGCCGATGCCATCAATGCCATTGCCACAACCGCCCAAGAAAATATTAGCCAGATAACTAGGCAAAATAAGCTTTTAACAGCTTTAAGGCAACTGGATAATATTGCCCTCACAAGCCGAGAAATCATCCCCCTCTGCCAGTTTATTGTAGACCTTTTAAAAAAAGAGCTGGGCTACCAAATAGGGTCGCTTGCCTTAATAGACTATAAAGCCGGCACCATCAGAAGAATTGCCCTATCTGTTGCCGGTGATGCAAGGCTCCAGGAAGTCCTTAAAAACCTGCCGATACCTTACCATGAACAAGTTGTGTCGCTAAACCAGGATGACCATCTATTTGTCAAGGCCGTCAAAGAAAAACGGAATTACTACACTGAAAATTTACACGATATCCAAAAAGGGACGTTCCCTCCAGAGTTATCGGAAAAAATCCAGCGGGATTGCGGATTTAAAGGTATTTTTATTTATCCATTAATTACCCAGGAAAGGGTAATCGGGATTATATATTATCTTTCAAGTTTGACTAAGGATACAGCCCCCCCGTTTGAATTTGAACTAATGAGGGAGTTTTCCAGTGAAGTGGCCAGGGTAATAGATAACCTACTGCTCTACCTTAGTGTTAAAAGGGACCGTGAGGTAATCTCTGCCGAACGCAATAAACTGGCCGTTACCATAGATTCTATCACCGACGGGGTGTTGGCCTTAAATTTAGAAGGCCGGGTCATTATGACTAACCCGACAGCAGAAACCCAACTGGGGTTAAAAAAGGAAGTGATTATCGGCAAAAGGATTGATGAAGTTTTATCACTTCAGGAAGACCAGCAAAAAATCCCATTTGAAAGCCTGCTACCCAAAGGAAGGCTTGAGGAAGATACTGTATTGCTCCGCAAAGAAAACATCCAACTTGTCTCAAGCTCCCAAAAGAAACTTTATGTAAGCCTTACCAGCTCAGCCATCAAAGAAGGGTTAGAGGTTGGGCTGGGGGCTATTATTACTATCCATGACACAACCAAGGAGAGGGAACTGGAAGAGATGCGCCTGGACTTTGTTTCTATGGCAGCCCATGAGCTCCGGACACCCCTGACTTCCATTAAAGGTTACCTGTCTGTTTTTATTAAGGAAAATGCTTCTAAATTTAATGCAGAACAAAATACTTTCTTAACCCGCATTAATAATGCCACCAACCAGCTCTCCTCACTAACAGAAAACCTTTTAAATGTCTCCCGTATCGAAAAAGGGACACTGACTGCAAACCTGACCCCCCTGGATTGGGCCATAACCGCCCAACAAATAGTTGACCAGTTCCAGGAACGGGCCAAAGAGAATAACCTAACATTAACTTTTGAGAAACCTCAAAATATACCGCAAATTTCAGCCGACAAGGTAAGGATAACCGAAGTCCTTTCTAATCTTTTGGCCAATGCCGTCTCATACACTCCCCCAAAAGGCCAAATAGTGGTCCAAATTACAAATCAGGGAGACCAGGTTGTTACAAATGTAAAAGACACCGGCAGGGGCATCCCAAAAGAGGCTATACCACATCTTTTTACTAAATTCTTCCGGGTCTTTGGGGCACTCGAGGAAGGGTCTAAGGGTACAGGCTTAGGTCTATATATCTCCAAGGCTATTATCGATCTTCACCACGGTAAAATATGGGTACAATCGGAACCAGGCGAGGGTTCTACCTTCAGTTTCTCGATACCAGCCTTAAACAACAGGGATTGACCCGCACAAATTTCAAAGAAATTTAGACGGGTTGACGCGCCCCCCTTTTGCCTCTAAAATCTTAGTTATGCAAAGGATATTGTTGGTTGAAGATGAAACCCCAATCAGGGAGCTTTATAAAAGGGAGCTTGACCTGGCCGGGTTTGCAACCGATGCCTTCGCTACCGGCAAAGACGGGCTGGTGGCCTTAAAGGCCGCCCAATATGACTTGGTACTACTTGATATAATGCTACCGGATATTAACGGCCTGGAGGTTTTGCAAACTATCAAGCAGGACTCTGCAACTCAGAATATACCTGTGGTTTTTTTGACCAACTTAGGGCAGGATGACATTATTAAAAAAGGGTTTAGCTTGGGGGCAGAAGGATATCTTATCAAGGCAGCGCTTACTCCCGACCAAATAATCCAGGAAGTTAAGAGCATCTTCGAAGGCAAACAGAAAAGTTGACCTATTTTGATCCTCTTGATCCATTCGACTGCGCTCAGGATCAATACCGAGCTAAATTGAGGTATTGACACATTCGGGTTTTATTGGTAAGTTATTTGTATGCCAATAACTTTATACCGCCGCCAGAAACAAATCCTGGACTTTATCCGCCAGTATATCGATAAGTACGGTTATTCCCCTACTCTGGGTGAAATTGCTGAAAGTATCGGGGTATCTTCCCTTGCCACAGTCCATGAACATCTCCAGGCCTTAACACAAAAAGGGGTAATTAAAAAATTTGAAGGGGCTGTCCGGGGAATTGAGCTGCTTGACCAAAAAATAGCAAACTCACTAAAAGGGATCGAGTTACCCGTCCTGGGATTTATAGCCGCAGGCCAACCAATCATGGCCTATACAGACCCGGACGCTACAGTTAATGTCCCCCCAACTATGGTGTCCGGCAAAAAACGGTCGTATGTCCTCCAGGTTAAAGGTGACTCTATGATCGAGGATGGTATTTTAGATGGTGATTACGTCATTATCGAAGAACAAAATACAGCAAGCGACGGGGAGATAGTAGTGGCGCTTTTGGACAACGGTTTAGCCACCCTAAAGAGGTTTTTTAAGGAACCAAACCGGATCAGGCTGGAACCTGCCAATGCTGCCATGGAACCAATCTATACAACCGATGTAAAAATCCAAGGCAAATGTGTCGGAGTAATCCGCAGGTTCGGCTAACCCGTAAACCCCATAGGCAGAGCCTGAAAGCTTTACTTGAAGGCTTCGCCGAAAGCAAAGCTTATAACCTTTCTTACCCTTTTCTAACCACATTTTTACTCCAATCTTGAACCTACACCTTATGCTAGGGGTTACAAGATGATTTGTACCTAATAGCCAATATCAGGTGCAGTTTGATCAAAAAAGAGAGCAGCTTTTTAGTTCAAATATGCAAGTGCCCACTTATTTGCAACAGACGGATAATAAAAATAGGAAAGAGCTGGTCAAGACGGCAGTATCATACTTCTGGGAACTGGTAAAACAACATAATTCCAAAGAAAAAGCCAGGTCAAAAGTTGTCCAAAAAACAGGTATAGTAATTTAAGCTCGGGATTTATTGCCTTTCACTTTCCGGTAAACATAAAATCCGCCTAAGCCTAGGACTACCAAAATTATCAAGGCATCAGCCTTATGGAAATATGGCCCTAAAGTGTCCCAGTTTTCCCCCATGGTAAAACCGACCCAGGCAAGAAACAACGACCATATAAACGACCCTATAAAGGTCAAAACTATAAACCTGCCCAAGGGGAGCTTTGCAAAACCAGCAGGCAGGGAGATAACAGTCCTTACTCCTGGAACTACCCTGCTGCCTAAAACAACTAAATCCTTATACTTATGTAAAAGTTCCTCCGCCTTATCTAACTCTTCCTCACCAAGTAAAATCCACTTCCCCCATTTTCTTACAAAGCGGCGGACTAACTTTTCATGCCCCCAATAGCCAAGTGCATAAGCAGCCAGGGACCCTAAAACATTACCTAAAGCCCCTGCCACCCCTACCCAGATTAGCTCAAACCTGCCGGTTGAGACTAAAAATCCCGAAAAAGGCATAATTATCTCTGAGGGAAGTGGAATTAAGGCCGACTCTATAGCCATAGTAAGGACAATGCCGGGGTAACCGAGTGTTGAAATTATATGAATGACCCAACCTGCAACTGATTCAAGCATGATAGAATTAACCTAATTACTAATAAGCGAAGCTTGAAAACATATTTTTCAAGCAAGCTTTCAAACTATGTTTATTAACCCAATTAACCTAAAAAATTCTTAAATTGGAATTTGTTTAGAAATTAGGATTTAGAAATTAGAAATTTAACTTATGTTATACATTGTACCAACACCTATCGGTAATTTAAAAGATATTACTTTAAGGGCCCTTGAGGTGCTAAAAGAGGTGGATGGAATCATTTGCGAAGACACCAGAAGGACTGGCCTGCTTTTAAGCCATTTCCAAATCAAAAAACCACTTTTAGTCTTAAATGACTACAATGAGGCTACAACTGTTCCAAGGCTGATTGCCCAATTGCAAAGCAGTCAAAACTTGGCATTAGTCTCTGACGCCGGAACTCCTTTGGTGTCTGACCCGGGGTATAAACTAGTCCGGGAATGCCTTACCCAGGGAATTGCTGTGGATTCCCTCCCTGGCCCATCTTCTATCCTTCCCGCTCTTACCTTATCCGGATTACCACCTGACAAATTCATTTTCTTGGGCTACCTCCCGGAAAAACCCGGCCACCGCTTAGAACTCCTAAAGAAACTTACTCTAATACATGAGAGTATCAGAGTGACATACATCGCCTATGTAGCGCCGCACAAATTAATGAAAACCCTGGAGGACATGCAGGAAGTTAATGGTGATATAGAAGTAGTTCTGGCCCACGAACTTACCAAAATCCACCAGTCGGTAAAAATGGAAACTATCACTAACTGGCTAGAGGTGTTTAAAAAGCAACCGCCAAAGGGAGAATATGTCCTTCTCTTTAACCTTGGAGCCCCATAGTTCCTTGCAAGGCCAGGCCTTTTTCTGCAAGGCCTGGCCTTGCTGAGGCTAGGCGAAGCGTTTGGCTACCATTCTTCTTTCCGACCAGTTTAAGTGCTCTGGCAAGGATTCTGCTTCAATCTCCGTATTAGCCACAATTCCCCAAACACCACCTTCAATTAAACAGTCCAAAATATCAGGATAAATACAAAGTTCCCCCTTGGCTAAAACATGGATCCGGGCTTTGTGTAAAATCTTAAATGCCGGCCCTATAAATTTAACCAGGGCAGCTACCTGCTTCCGGTAAAATTCTCCCTCCGTTACCTTATATCCACCCAAATGAAGCTGTAACCTATCCAAATTCAATATCACCCCATCAATCCCTACAGCCAGGTAATCTTCCAGGTTAATCAAATTCTCAGGTACGAAAACTTCCTGCCAAAACCTTAGGGTACCTTTTCTATTTATCCCCCGGGCCGCAAGTTCCTGTTTTATCCGGACCAGTTCATCAGCCGAGCGAAGCCCGGGGATCCCCAGCTCCACGTTCAAAAGATTCTTTTTATTCCTGACAAAAAGAAAAGCATCACATGCTAGGTCCAAAAGGCTTTTTTGGTGTATCAACCTTAATGCTCCGTCAATATCCCCATCTAAGATATCAGGCAGCCTGTAGATAACCGGCTTAGTCGTAAAGCTTAAGGCCGACTCCGCTAACTTAAACACCAGATTTTCAAAATTAACCCTCCTGTCTGTCTGCCGTAAATCTAAAACCCTTTCTGCCTCTATTAATACTCCGTCTAAATCCATCCCCGGAATTGAAAACCCCGACGATAAATTAAAAAATACCTTAACAGCCGATTTTACAGCCTTCTTCTGTATATTTTGAGGGATCACAATATCTTCTGTCTTGGAAACCGGCAGGGTCTGGGTAAAGGGAGCGAGCCCCACAAGGAGGATTTTCCCTTTAATGGATATGAATTCGTATATATATGGCAAAAAAAGCTTCTTATTGCCTTCTATAACTAACTTCCCTATCAGCTTTTGGGATTCAGGGTTTAAACCACTAGCCTTAATTATTACCTCACCTAAATTTGGGTCAAAAAAAGCCGATCCCGGAACAATTTGTTTTTCTACCAGAAAAATAAGTTGGGAAGTAAGGCTTGACAATAATCCGGAATTAAAACCCTCCTGCCAAATCCTGGCATAGGCCTGGTTTAACCATATATTAAAAAGGGCCTGCCAAAGCTCTTTTTTTGTTTTAAAAATCCCTCCCTTAAGATACCACCCCTTTCCTCTGCCTAAAACTTTGTCAAGCTCGGGGGATAAAGGGATCTTTCCAATTTTACTTTTAACAATGGCCAACCTTTGCTGGAAAACCTCCCTTGAAGCCGTTTTGAAATGTTCCAATACGGTTTGGAATATTATCTCCGGTGGGCAAACTGCAAAACCCGGAGCTATCGGAAAACCTGCCCTTTCAAGCCTTGAAAGGTTATAAGCGGTTACACCATATTCGGGCTGGTCAGACTCGGAAATAAATTTAATGGGCAGGATATTGGTCATTTAATCAGGTAGACCTGGTCGCCTACTTTTATATTATTGGCACCTGAGAAACCGCTGTTTACCTCAAGAAGCATATCTATCGGGATAGTCGGTTCGTATATGGTAAGGGATGTGTCATCCTGCCCTTCCGGCGGAGGGGAGGCCGCTTTTATCAGATCCACCACCTTACCATTCTGGATAAAAATAAGGTCCAGAGGGAATTTCATCCCTTTCATCCAAAACTGGTATTTCTTGCTTTCCGGAAAAACAAAGAGCATCCCGGAATCATTTGCCAAACTCGTACGGCCGCTTAACCCTTTACTTCTTTCGGGGGCTGTATCTGCAACCTCGATATTGACCAAAGTTTCATTGATCTTAACTTTAGTTTGGGTTGGAACCTGGTTACCCGGTACAAGAGGCTTTATTAAATTTTGATTAAAGGAAAGGTACAAAGCCGTAAAAGCGACAATTAAAAGTACCGCAACCTGGATGGCAAATTTTTTAATCATCTAGCTTATTATATACACTTCAGTTACATTTTTGCCACAGGCCACGGTTCCCTTCCCTGGCTTCCTTTTCAGCCTGAAGGAACCGGTCTGTAAATTTTACGTCCGGCGGATAGGTAGACGCATGGGCATATCCTTGGCGGACAAGATGGTCATTTACAAATATTGCCGAGCCGTTATCTGTAGTAATATACACATACCTTAACAACCTGCCAAATTTGTCGGTATCTGAGACGTCTTTTACCAAAAGTACATTTTTACCTTCAATAAGCCTCCTATTCTCCCCACTTGCTTCCTTACCAAAGCACCCCACGGGCCGGCGCGGGTCAACAGTCTCCGGTGTATCAATGCCAATATAGCGCACTTTCTGCCCGCCCTCAACCTCAATAGTGTCACCATCAATAACCCTTACAACTAAAACCTCCTTACCTGAAACACCCAGGGAAGCAGAGGGTGTAGATTCCCGGATAATAGTAGGGGTGGGAACAGTATTTTGAACAGGAGGCTGTGCAACTTGCCCCAACCCTTGGAAAGTAATAAGCAAACCGATAATAATCAATCCGGCTGCCAAGGAGATAATTTTTTTTCTCTGCATTCTTAACTCGTTTTAATTCTTAAACACCTGGGTTATCATCAAGCCGTAGTCCTCACTTGCGGCCACCCCTATACCGATTAGGTGGTAATCCTCCGAAAGTATATTTGCCCTATGTCCGGGGCTGTTCATTAACCCCCGGTGGGCCAGCTCCAGAGTTGGGGCAAAAGCCAAATTCTCACCAATCACCAAAAAACTTACATCAAGAGCCCTGGCCCTAAAAGCTAAGTCATTGCCTCCCGGGCTATGATGGGAAAAATAACCACGTTTGAACATATCCGCACTGTGTCCCCTGGCAACTTCCCTTAAAGCCGGGTCAAAGCTTAAAGGTGATAACCCCTCTTGAACCCTCTCTTTGTTTACCAAACCAATCATGGCAAACTCAATTTTTTCATCAAAATTAAACCTGTCGTTTACAAAGCCTAAATTTACCCTTTCCGTCGCTTTCGGCTGGACGGTTAAAAATGTCAATGTATCCTGGGCAACCCCGCCAAAAACATTTTTCAAAGGCCCCTCAAGCTGGTAAGTCCGGGCTAAGATAAAAGAGCCTATTTTGGAATTGTTAACCTCACTCTTAATTTTAGGTTGGATCGGGAAAGTACCGATTAAAACTAAAACTACAGAGATAAAAACAAATCCCCGCAACAGCGCCGGCAGCACACTCAAAAACTTTTCACCGGGAAGGTTTTCAACACTTGGTAATTTCCGTGAGAAAAACCTGACCCAAAGGAAAAAGATTATCTCAATCAGATACCAAACAGCTATAAACCCTAAGACGTTAGCAAAAGAGTGGGGTAAGGAAAAAACACTTTTTAGCTGCCCAGCCGCCAGGTTATAAAATTTTAAGGAAAAAAAGAAAGCTAAAAGGAAGCTTAAAAGCTCAAAGAGTTCAAAAACTAAGGGTTTGCCAAATCCGGCAAAGGCAAAGACAGCTAACGAAATAATAATGGCAATATCCACCAAATTCACATTTTTTATTGTAACATCTTCTGCATCTGTGATATAACTTTGATATGGAGACTAATTCTTTCCAAAGGCATGTCCCGGAAAATATTAATATAAAACACAGGCAAACTTTGGGTTTCCATGACAGGGTTGCCCTCTCTTTCACCAAACTTATCGGGACAATGTATGCAGTCTATACTTTGGTCCTTTTCCTGGCCGGATGGATGCTTTGGCAATCCGTGGACACTAATGCTTTTGACCCCTACCCTTTTGCTTTCTTATTGTTTATAGGTAACGTGATGCAGCTTTTATTAATTCCGCTTATTATAGTGAGCCAAAACCTGCAAAGCAAACATGCAGAACTTAGGGCAGAAGAGGAGTATAAAAGGACAGTTTCCATTTATAACGATATTGGCAAAATCCTTGAGAAATTAAAATAATATTTGCTTTCCAGGGTAACCTTTGATATACTTTGTGGGTACTCTTAAGTGTTGCTACCGTAAAGACAAATCTTCGATACGTAACCCACATTGCAAGAGACTTGAATTCCCAAGAAGGGCGGTGAAAAATATAAAATGACAAAGTTATTCGTTGGCGGCTTACCGTACTCAACAACTACCGATGAACTCAGACAGATGTTTACCGGTTTTGGTTCAGTCTTATCCGCTGCCATTATTACAGATAAATTCACAGGCCAAAGCAAAGGTTTTGGTTTTGTGGAGATGGAAAGTGATGAAGAAGCCCAAAAAGCTATTCAGGAACTGAATGGTACAAATATGGACGGAAGGACCATTGGTGTTTCCGTTGCCCGTCCGAAGGAAGACCGCCCCAGAGATGGTGGAGGTTTTAACCGCGGAGGTGGATTTGGTGGAGGTGGATTTGACAGAGGTGGAAGGGACAGCAGAGGTGGAGGAAGAGGCGGAAGAAGGTAAAGAAATAATTTCTTAAGAAATTATTAATTTCGGAGAAAGTGGGGTGCGCGAAAGCAGCCCCACTTTTTTGTGGCAAAGCAAAATTTTGTGCTTCCACATTGGAAGCGAGAATGTGCAACCTCGGGGGTTGCACAAGGAAATGTCCTCTACTACTTTATTTCTTAGGCATATATGGGGTAAAATTAACTAGTTTAGGCGCAAACAACAGTTTGGCCCGGCAGCTCCCGCCGTCCAATTACATAGGACTGGCGGGCCCGCTTGCTCTCGAAGTGAGCAGCGGGCAGCGGTATAATATTAAGATGGCATTCTATTATACTTACGTCTTGAAAAGCATTCGAGATAGTAGGCACTATATTGGCTCAACAGCTAGCTTAGAACAAAGACTAATGGCACATAATAATAGTTTATTATGAAGCTTGTTTAGACAGGAAAAAAGCAGAAGCGAGAGAAAGATATTTTAAGACAGGGTTTGGCAGGAAGTTTTTGAAGGATAGAATTTAATGGCCCGGTAGCTCAGCGGTAGAGCAGGAGACTTTTAATCTCTTGGTCGTGGGTTCGAATCCCACCCGGGTCACCCGATGATATTTGTGTTTTTAGAGACTTTTAGCCTCAAGAAATTGCAGATATTTCTTCAAATTTAAGCCCATAAGCAAGAACCCGAGCAGGATTCGAACTCATGTTCAGATTGTTATATCAATCTTTTTTATTTTCAAAACTTAACTCATCAATATTCTCATCCCAATCCTCTCCATAAAAATACTGCATTAACCCACAGCATAGTTCATAAACAAAAACCTGTATTTTCTTCAAATCCTCATCCGACAAGTCAGGATAATATTTTCTTATGACATCAAGCGGCAACACTTACCATCACCACCTTTCTTGTTCAAGGGTTAAAATATTTTAGGGTGGAGATGAATTAAGAGGTAGAAGGATAAATTTACCCCAGTTAATTTTAGAATTAAAACAACCTCTTCTTCAGTCAGATTATGTTAGTTCTCTTTGTAAACCTGTACGACCAAGATTAAGCCAAAATTCTGTTTCTTCTGTATCATTTCCATTGATATATTTTTCTTGATGAGCACCCATGAATTCCATTGCAATACCAGCTAGGGCATAATCATAAAGACAACGCTGTTCTTCTGTAGTAAGAGGATTTAATTTGCTATATTCTTCACTTACCCGTGCACTTTTATCACGAAGCGACATAGGATTATCAGGATCGTGAAGTAAGTTAGCAGTGATAACGGCTAACTCTTGAATTCGAGGATACCAATTAGCAACAGAAAAATCTAAGATATAGATTTTGCCATCATCTCCATTTAGTACATTAGCTTTTGTAAAATCTCCATGTACAAAACAATGAGGTAGATCATTAACCGGAAGGGCAGAATATTTGGCCATAGCTTGTTGAATAAGCGCGATATCTTCTGGTTTAATGTATTCCCTTACCTTATCGAACATTACTTGGATATTTGGAATTGCCCAAGAATCAAAAAGATATGCTGGGTGATGATCAATTCTATTTACTTTAGCTGCTTGTTCAAGCACTTTCTGTAACTCTTCTGCGTTCGGTGCGCGATTAAGCTCAAGAAAAGATTTACCTTCAACGAATTTCATTAGCACCATTGATAATGAGTTAGCTTGGGGATCTACATAAACTACTCCACCGTCAGCTGTTCTTATCAAAGGCGGATGATGTACTCCTGCTTCTACCGCTTTTTCCATGATGGTACTATAACGAGTAATGTCTTGTGGACTTCTTCCCTTAGAGAAGATTTTTGCTACATATTTATCTTTTTGAGTAGCAATAACTACATTACAATCTTCGTAACCAACATCTATTACAGAAAAATCTGTAGGTTCTCCAACCCGATATGTAGTACAAAGACGACCAACTACAGGGTCAAGATTACCCTCGTAATTTAATCTATCAATAGGTGTTCGTTTATCCATTTCCATTTGATCCTAATCGATTATATAACAATTCTTAACAGAAAAGTTATGCTATACTTAGTTTTACCGAATGATCCTTGTGGTGAAAGTACCTTACCTTTAGGGAGCGAATGTTGACAGAAGATTTTCTGATTCATCTAGGCCACAGGGGTCGCCCTTAGGAGAAAATTTTATGGTTATTGATGAATTTTTCAAGCAATTTATTGATGGTTATCTATTTGGAGACCTCCAAAGTATGGCTAAAGTTACTGTACCGCAAGGTAAAACCTACGGTGGCGTTGGGTACCCAATGGTAGCAACTACTTTAACAGGTATGGAACTTTTGGGACAGTTACTAATGCCCGATGTTGATCCATTTGATCCTACTCGCGGAAATGATTACTTTCTCAATTACTGGAATAATTATTTTTCTAAAAATAACCCTGCATATACCGGTCTGGATAGAATTTTCAGACAGCTAGCGCGTAATGGAATATCTCACACGTTTGTAGCCAAACCAGGCATACTTGTCGAAAAAGGTACTAATAGACAAATGTCCTTGGATACGACAAGGAATGAAATATATATTGATTGCATAGTTTTTTATAAAGAATTTGAAGACTCATATCTGAAACTTGTTAAGCCAATCGTTGATGGTGCTCTAGGCACTTTTCTAACAACAAAATCAAATATGCAAACTCGCCTAGATAATTTTGGATCTGCATACACAGATGATTCAACTAGATTGTTTTCTGCATTACCGGCATTGCATGTATCAACTATCAACACTACTCGAAGAGCACAAGTGCCGGTGAGTCCATTCTTCTTAAGTCAGGGAGTTCGAGCAAGTGGAGCTTCTGGGTCACGAGGACCCGTACCAACTACCACCAGTACCACAACTTCCACATCGAATAGTGGCAGCTCCTCAGTACCGCCCGCATCTGTTACTGTTCCTTACCCAAATCCGACGCCATTTGGGACACTTCCGCCAAAAAAGAATCCTTAAATATGAAAGTCAGTAAGACTAAATATAAAGATGAAGAATTAGAAAAAATCCTCAACCCACTATCTAAAGGGGCCACACATATCGTTGCTTCTCCAAAAACTATAGACGAACTTATATCCAAGGGTATCAATATCGAAGAAAAGTTTATTACTTATGAAGAATATTTTGAAAATTTAATTACGCAAAAAAGAAAGAATGCAGTTGGTTTGCTTAGGCAGTTGCCCTTACTAGATAATTCCATCGCAAACAGCGTGATCTCTGCGATTTATGAAGAGATTAGGGCAAGTTTTGGACTAGGAATATTCACCTCTACTATTTTTAACTCCATTGTTTTGCTTGAGTATGCCATGAGGATTCGTCTATATAATAAAAGGTTAGAAAACGACCCTAATTCTAAATGGGAAGATACTGAAAAGCTAAAGATGAAACAATTAATAAGTCAACTGAAACGGCAAAAAATCATAGATAAAACAGGGCAGGAACAGTTGGATAGCTTTAATGATAAGTTTAGAAACCCCTATTTACACATAAATATCCATAAGATGATACAAGGTATTTATGCTAATAATGTAATGAAGGTTGATATAAACACTAGAAAAGTAACAGAAGAAAATGAGATAGATGTCTCTAAATATCCCCACATGTGGTTTTTGGCAAAGAATTTCTACGATAGATCTTACGTTATGCACGTTCTCCAATTTTGCATAGGTTGGACGAACGATTTATTGAAAAAGAATTCTGAAGGTCGGTGATATGCATACTTATGCATTTTTTAGGCCAAATAAATAGGCATATTCAGAGGTTAGACCGTCAGATAAGAATAATTTGAAAAACTCATCCAGTCTGCTCGCCTCGCTGAGCGGGCGAAGCGGGTTTAAGGTACTAGCGGGATCACACCTTTAAACTAATCTTTTTTGGATTAGCCATTTCAAGAAATTCAAACCAATTTCCCCCCAATATTTTGCTTCCTCAAAACTTCTTATTTTTTTTAAAATATGGAGGATATAGCCTACCCTTAAGTAAAATGATTTTAAAATCTGCCTTTGGATCCTTAATAAATCTTCAGGCCCAAAATAATCCGTCCTCCATAAAGGCTTTTGCCCAAACATCACAAATTTTTCCCAGTCCTCTGAAAAAATATAATCTTTTTCTTTCATCAAATCATAAAGCTTGGTCCCCGGATAAGGCACAATCACCGAGGCCGAGATTAAATCAGGGTTAGTCTTTTTAATTAAATCTATAGTTTTCTCAATGTCTTCTCTTGTTTCAGAAGGATGGCTGCCGATAATATAGTTCCCCTCAACATATTTAATCCCGGCCTGCCTGGCCCATTTAAAAGCCTTTTTTACCTGGGATACCGAAATCTTTTTCCCGATTAATTTTAAAACCCTGGGGCTGCCGGATTCTACCCCAAAAACTATTTTCTGGCACCCGGTCTTAGCCATTAATTTAAGAAGTTTTAAAGATACCGCGCTTACCCTTGTCCCTTCACAATGCCAACTTTTAACCCCTAATTTTTGTAAACCCCGGCAAATTTCAGCTGCCCTTTTTGGGTTTAAAGTAAAGGTATCATCTGCAATGGCAAAATGGTCAAAATGATATTTTTCCATACATTCTTTTACTTCTGCCAAAACATTTTCCGGGCTTCTAAAGCGGGTGAAGGAGTTCATAGTTACTTGGTTTGCACAAAAGATACACCCAACCGGACAACCGCGGGAAGTATAAATTTCGGTATTTTTAAGCCGGTTGCTCATTCCCCTGGAAATATGCCCCTTGCGGGTTACATCTAAATTAAATAGCTCACGGGCCGGGAAAGGCAGTGAATCCAAATCCCGGATCAAAGGCCTGCGGGGCTCCATTTTAATCTCAGTATTAACTCTATAAGCCGTCCCTAAAATCCCCTTTGGTTTTTTGCCTTTTTCTACTGCCTTACAAAGCTCTAAAAGGGTTTCCTCACCTTCACTGATTACCACAATATCAAAATTCGGGAAATCCCCTAAAGTCCTTTTAGGCCAGGCACTGGGGTGATGCCCTCCGGTAACAGTAACAATATATGGGAAATTTTCCTTAACTAACTTCGCAAATTTATGGCCGTTTATGATTGTAGGGGTAAGACAGGTGAAACCGATAATTGCAGGCTTTGCTTTTTTTATCCTTTTGATAAAACTTTGCTTATCAAACTTCTCGCTTTCAAAATCCCAAATCTCCGCTTCGTATCCGTTCTTTATTACATAAGCTGCTAAATAGCCCAGGTTGATTGGGGTAGTATGGGAAAGGAGGGAGGCTTCACCTCTTGGGTCCGGCGGTCTAATTAATACGATCTTCATAATTTCCGATTTCGTATTTTACCACACCATAGATTGAACCAATAGGCACGAATAGCTTAACGAAGGGGATTTTTACCTTCTGAGGTAGCAGAGTTAAATCCCTTTAGGATACTGATAATTTTAGAGGCATCCTGCCTGATAACATGCAGGTCCTGCCTGATCCCCTGTAAAAGCCTCTGTATTTCCTGGAAACCGGCCTTATCAATTGCCACCCCCTTCTTACTTTCAATACTGGCCAACTTTATCTTTGTGTCTGCTAACTTATTTTTAGCATCAGCCATTAACCTTTCAGCCTCAGCAACATCCTGGCCTGCTTCCTTTGCCTTATCAATCCTCACCTGCAGCTTTTCCAAAAGTTTTTCAGCCCTTTCTATCGCTTTTTTATGGACATCATAACGGACAATAGCTGCTTTTCTTACCCTTTCTACCCTATCCTCTTTCTTCTCCTCAATCTTACCCTTCCGATCCTCTATTTTTTCCTTAATATTCGTTTGCCTCACTTCTACCTTCTCCTTTCGGTTTTCCAGCTTTTCCTTCAAAACTGACTGGATACGTTTAATACCAGAAGAGGTAGTTTCTTCGGCCGCCACAGGCTTGGCACTATACAAAAAAGCCACTTCAACTAAAAGCAATGCAAAAAGCACGGTTAAAACTATTTTTTTCACAGGTTATTTAACTCCTCCATAAAGCCTGCTTCATCTGCCTCAAGGTCAGCCAAATCTTTTTCTAAAGCGGTTAGATCATCTTCAGGGGTAGTAACACTCTCTCGAGTTACAGAAATAGGAAGACTAACAGGAGATTGCCCTTTTTGAAAAACTGCAAAATAAATACCAAATCCTACCAAGACAATTACCAGGACAGCGATAATAAGCTTAGACATAGGGCAATATTTATATTAACATACCCTCTTGAATTGTCAACCGAAATTTTTGTTTGTAGCAATCTACAATACCGCTCGAACATATTTTATCAATAACTGCTGAATGTTAAAAGCTTGCAAGGAAAAGGGGTCAAGGGGAAAGGGAATTGCAAGCCACATCTGCGTCAGCGCCTAGCTCAATCTCGAACACGGGCTTGGTACAAATCCCAACCGCCACCAATCAATACTTCGACTGCGCTCAGTACAAAAGCAAATCGACGCATCGGTTCGGTCGCTCAGGCCTCGCTTCGCTCGGCCTTCGCTGCATCAGTCGTCGTCATCAGTTCGACTTCGCTCACTGCCAATGGCGCTCACCCTCGCACCATTCGGTGCGGGGTTCGCTAACAAAAACTTACCGGAAGAAATTTTCGCTCTTTTCATTTCCTGTGTTTCTGCCTGGTTATTTTTGAGTAATAAATTTGTTTGTGAGTAATAAATTTATGCAATATAATATCTATTCGTAGAACCATAGGTAGGGAGGGTTTCCTACTTCTTTTATTTCAGGATCCCAAAGCCTCCATTTACCATCAATATTTTTTACATCCCAATAACCTTCAAAATATTTATACACAATCTCATCATCAACCATATCCTTGGTAGAGAGTTTAATTGTTACACGGTCCTTTACTTTTTTATCATCTTCAATTTTTATGACTGTTGTATCAAGCAAAGATTCGTACCCACCTTTCCAGTAATCAAGTCCATGTCCTTCTTTAAAATTGTCTGACAGAATCTCAAATGCTTTTTCCAGTTTTCTTACCTTTAAGTAGTTATAGAAGGTGGCAACAGCAAACTCGGCGCTTTCCGTATCATCAAAGGTAATTCTCCTAATATCCTTTAGTGAATCATCAGCTGTAGCCATCTCCAACCACTTCTGCTTGATCGAATCCGCAGAGATTGCTAATCCTAACCCTGATAGACCTGCTGTGTTTATTCCTTGTACCTCACCGCAAATATTAACCATTGGTCCACCGGATACTCCCGGAGTTAAAGTAATATCAGTCTGGAGATATTCAACACCAACATCTTTTGATCTTCGCCTGGCAGATAAGGATCCTTTATTTACGGATGATTCTCCTGAAAGAGATCCTCCTAAAGGGAATCCTATTGCTAACAGTTCTTCAGCAGGATTAAGCTCTTTGGGATCGCCCCAGGAAATTATAGGGAGATCCTTACTTATTTTTATTATCGCCAGATCTGCATTTTTATCAGCCATAATAATTTCTGCGGTTTCAAATGTATTATCCGGTAAAACTATTTTCGGGGCAGGTTCAAATTCGATTACATGAAAGTTAGTAAGAACCAGACCGCCGGATTTAACAGCAAAACCGGAACCTTCTGATTCTCCTCCAACAATTCGAACTACGGATTGACGTACCTTCTCTATTGTATCTTTTTCGTTGCAACCAATTTTCTTAGGTCCGCCCAACTTATTTTCAATGGTTTGTAACCTATTTTCGAGTGTATTAATCCGATATATGCCAAAAACTACAACACCAACAATAAAAACTACCATCAAAAATCTAAGAGGTAAAGTAAAATTACGCTTTCTTCCGATATGGTGCAACAAAACTGTCCGATCTTTTCCCCGCGTAATATAAGTCCTGATATGTTTTATTATCAATAGTACAGCGGCTAACGGGAAAATAAAGATCAATAAAGCAGTTGTATTATTTATAATTCTAAAAGCATCATTAAAATTTGTAACTCTGGTAAGGATGTTGATACTTATTATTAGAAGTACTCCAAGCAGCAAGAGAGATTTATACCATTTAACCATCCGTAATTTTGAGAACAGAACAATTGAAAATCCGATGATTACATATATCTGTCCAATGATGAACAAAGCCGCAACAACTCTATATTTGTCCTCATAATTATTCCCAAGTTTTTTGAATAATGCATAATCTACTAGAAGCATAAAGATTGTGATTACCAGTTGTATCTTTGGATGAAATAAGGCACGGAATATTCTTAAGAGTTTACTAAAATTATTTTTCATCAAGCTTTAAGACTTTTCTGGGCATAGAACCTTCCCCTGGACCTACTAATCCAGTGCTTTCTAATTCATCTAAAATCCTTGCTGATCTTGCATATCCAGTGCCAAATTGCTGCTGAATTTGTGAAGCGGTTATGGTTTCAAGCTCTCTAGCAAACAATATTGCATCTTCAAATAACTCATCCTTATCATCAAAGCTTTCAGCTTTTTCTACAGTATTTCTATATTTGCAGAAATCACAATCTATTTCAGCTTTTGGGATCCTTCCGTCTAAAATTTTCTTAGCCTCATAAATTTTATCTTCCACCCAACTATCATCTCCATCATAAGGTTGAACCTTAATATCAAATGTTAAATTACCTTTTGCAAATCCATTATCCTTATTTACTCTACAATAAACAAAATACCCTCTATTTAGTACCTTAAATCCCATCTGCTTTAGGATCCACTGATATATCTCCATTTGGTGTTTGTAACTCTCATAAAGTTCACCTTCTTTGGCTCCAGAAGCCTTATAATCGACCACCATCAGGTTACCTTTAGTATCTACCCAAATGTCATCTACTGCCCCGAAAACTAAGAAATCTGTCTCTTTGTGATGATATTGAATTCCGGTGAAAGTATTCCTCCATTTATCAATATCCTGATGCATAAATGGGATAGCATCTATATTTTCTCGGGTAATTAAATAGTGGGCAGTACCATTTTTACGATGTTCATCAAACTCTTTTTTCAGAAGAAAGTCTACTGCATTGTTAATGGTGTAAGGAGCACCAAATGGACGAGCAATTCCTTTGCCAGCATAAAGCCAAAAGCATCTAGGGCATTCAAATAGTAATTCTAATTTAGAGCGAGAAAGTTTAATCATATCAACTAATTATTTCTTCAATTTTAATACCCTGAACTCATTGCCAATCTTACCACTCAAAAATATCGACAATGTTTTCAATAGCACTCCGTATTCGGTCAATAATACCTTGCCGTTCCAGTATTTTCGGAGGTTCTGAGAGTAGATCGACAATATCTTGTCCATGAGGCAGTTTTTGGGTATATAAATATTCCCCAATTATTTTCTCGAATTTATCCAATGGGATATTTTCGTTTGTGGCTACTTCTTTTAATACATCAGAACGCTCGCTTGTCCAAAATTCTTCGAAAGCCTTTTCTACGTTTCCATCCTTACTAACCTTAGGTAGGTTCTCTTCAATAAACTTTCTAATCAATTCTTTTTTCTTTCGTAGTTTTACATCACGATCAAAGAGTTTTAGGATATCTTCAGTTTTCTTTTGACGAACTGCATCGGAGCGAATATTCGTCAGTCCAGCAATTAACTTAATTATGTAATCAAAATCTATAATATCCCGTACTGTTAATTCCAATTCAAAATCAATTTGATCGAGTATAGATTCTGCCTCTGGGTCATGGTTTTTACGATCTTCATGAATATCTAAATATTTGCTTTGATAATCATAAAATTCTTGTTCAGTAATACCTAGTTCTTCAAACGAGAAATCGGCAAATGTCTCAAGTGAAGATTTAATCCTTAATAAATCACGAAATGTTTTGACGAATACTGCCCTTTCTTCGTCACCCTCAAGAGTATCAACGTCCTCAACTGTTGGTACTTTTTCTCGTAATTCCGCGAGCTTATTTTCGAAGTCTTTTTTCTGCTCTTCGTATGGCTTTTTGAAAACTATTTCTTTTGCATTCTCATCTCCAAAGAGAGCTAATGCCTTATCCGTCTCCAATTTGAGATTTCTAAACGAAACTATATTTCCATGAGGCTTATCAGAATTTAAAAGACGATTAGTTCGTGAATAAGCTTGAATAAGTCCGTGATATCGTAAGTTTTTATCAACATATAGAGTATTTAATCTTGGACTATCAAATCCTGTTAAATACATATTTACAACTAGCACTAAATCAACCTCTTTATTCTTGATTCGTTTCTGTAAATCTCGGTAATAATCATAAAACCGATCAGTAGAGTAATTGGTGGCATACATTTGGTTATAATCTTTGATACAACTCTCCAAGAAATCGCGTGAGTGTTGGTTTCCTTCAGTTCCTTCACCAGCAAACACATCAACATCAAGAATATCTGAGCTGTCGTCTTCATTTACCTGATAAGTAAAAATAGTTGCAATCCTAAAGTTATCAGGTTTCCTTTCCTTAAATAGCGTGTAGTACTTTTTTAGGACTTCAATACTTGGAGTAGCAAAAAAAGCATTAAATTTGCCATTTTTAGTTTTTTTCTTCCAATCTACCAGTATATAATCAGTTATCTTACTTAATCTATCGTCGCTTTCAAGAACTTCCCTTGTATCAATCCCTTCCACAAGCATTTCTGCAAAAATATCAGCATCTAGGGTGTCTGGATCCTTTTGGGTATATTTACCTACATACTCAACTGCAAAACCCAAGACATTATTATCATCAATAGCATGAGTGATTATATATTTATGCAAACATTCACTAAATACATCTGCTGTTGTTACACCACCGACATTGTTTTCTGCAAATATTGGTGTACCTGTAAAACCAAATATTTGCGCGTTCTTAAAAAATCCCCTAATCCGAGTATGCGTCATACCAAATTGGCTTCTGTGACATTCATCAAATATTATGACAACCTTTTCATTTTGCAAATAATCAAACTGTCGAAGGTAAGATTCTCGTGATATAGCAATATCAAGTTTTTGGATTGTAGTTACGATCAATTTTCTGTTTTGATCTTTTAGTTGGGCAACAAGATGGTAAGCGTTGTCAGTCCCATCTACTGAACCATCTGAAAATGAATTGAATTCTTTGGTAGTTTGTATATCCAAATCTTTTCTGTCAACCACGAATAGAACTTTTTTGACTTCTGGCATCTGTGAAAGTACTTGGCTTGCCTTAAAGGATGTAAGTGTTTTACCCGATCCAGTTGTATGCCAAATATAACCATTTTTATTAGACTCGATAACGCGATTCTCAATCGCTTTGACCGCATAATATTGATATGGGCGTAATACCATTGGAATCTGAAGTGATTCAGCAAGTACCGTATATTCGGCGATCATAGCCGAAACTGTGCATTTTTCTAAAAATAGATCAGCAAATTCGTTTAATTGAGTTATTTTGCGATTCTGTTCATCTGTCCAAAAAAAGGTCTGTTCAAAAGTTTGATAGGGATTATTAGAAAAATACTTAGTATTTACTCCGTTTGATATTACAAATATTTGTATATATTCAAAAAGTGTTCCTGTAAAAGAATGTTTATGATAGCGTTGAATTTGGTTAAATGCCTCTTTCATTTCCATTCCTCGGCGCTTAAGCTCGATCTGAACTAACGGTAGTCCATTGATAAGTAGCGTTACATCATAGCGGTTTTCATATCTTCCGGTTTGAGTAAGCTGGTGAGTAACCTGATATTCGTTTTTGCACCACTTATCCATATTGAAAAAGCGTACATAAAAAGTGCTTTCGTCGTCGCGGGCGAGAGCAAATCTGTCACGTAAAGTTTTGGCTTTCTGAAATCTATCACCTTTGGAAAGATGGTTAAATATTCGGGCAAACTCTGAATCAGAAAATTGTGTTTGATTAAATTTTTCTAGTTGAGATCGAAGATTAGTTTCTAAATGCTTCTTATCAGTAATTATGATACTTTCAAACCCTAATCCATTGAGCTGCACAATTAATTCTTTTTCAAGTTGCAATTCTGATTGTGTCGTCATATTAAATAAACATTTTCTGCAGAAGCCCTTTTTTCCATTTTTCAGCGTAATTAATTTGTTGTTGCTTTGATTCTAATAGTTTTTCAATTGAAGTTAGAAAATCTGCAATTCTTCGTTGTTCTCGAAATGAAGGGACGGGTAACCGGATTTTTAAGAAACTGTTCTTTGATATGTTATATCGAGTACTACCTTGAGCTAACAATACAACCTGTTGTCTGTAAGGTTCGGCACGAAAGAAATATTTTGCGAATAATGGAATAAATATCTCTCTATTTTTGGGTCGTAATCCGAATGAAAAACTGTTGAGGTATGGTGTTGCAACTTCGTCTAATAAAACAGATGTAAAACCGACTTCTTCAGGTGTTTCTGATGAAGTTGTTATTAAAATATCTCCAAATTTTGCCTTATTTTGCCGTTCATTTGCAGCAACTCTAACTAATGCAAATTTATTGATGTCTATTTCGCCGTTATCAAAAATCTGCTTATACGTAATAAATGGCTCACCTTCTCCAAAATCTTCAGACGCTTTCCCAGACAAACCATTATAAATGTCTCCAAGGTCTTCCATTGTTTTAAATTCCCATTTTGGAAAGTCTTTGCCATTTTTATCCCTGAAGCGTATTTGCAGAGTGAAAAGTTTCTGCATCATTCCTTTTTTATACTTTTCGAGAGACTCTTTTTGAAAACGCAGGTTTTGAATCCATTTGTCTACCGAAACCAAAAAAGTGGCGATTTTTTGTTGCTCATTAGGAGAAGGTACAAAGACGTTATCGTGTAATACATAAGCGTTGTTAATCTTCATGTCATTTTTGGCACCTTTCTTCACAAGTGGTCTTAGGTAACGATTGGTATTAGCATCTAGCAAGAAGTAATAATCTAAGAATAGACCGTAGGTAGTACTTTTATTCACCTTGTAAACAGCATAAAGAGTGGATACAATCCCAGGTTTACCTTTGTTGATTTTAATAATTCCGTATGGGTTTGCTTTTAATGGACTTTTTGTATAGACAATATCGCCAGTTTCAACAACATGGTAATTATGAACGGATTCCCCAGCATAGGAACGACCTAAATGAGCAACCTGATTCACAATACCGTATTCGCCAGACACAGATAAAACTTCCTCTTTTCCAAATTTTAAATCGTAATTAAGCTCTTTGGATTCGCTAAGTAATTCACTTAGCTTTTTGGATTCCCAACCCTCATTAAAACTTGAGAAATGTAATTTTGGTAATATTTTAGTTTCTGGTTTATGAAGTTGATCAGTAGACATAGTTAAAATGGCTTATTGATCTTAAGTTCAATACAGAACTCTGCGATCCTAGCTTCTAATTCAGCCTCACCAGCCCGCAATTCTCTCAATTTTTTTGATACTTCCTCAATTTCAACCTGCTCTTCCTCTTCGAACGTATCTACAAAACGGGGAATATTAAGGTTGAATTCGTTTTCGTTTATCTCATCCAAAAACGCTTTATGGGAATACTTCTTGATCTCTCTACGATTAATATACGTATCAAAAATTTTAGTTATATTTTCATCGGTGAGCTTATTCTGATTTTTTCCTTTTTCAAAATCCTTAGATGCGTCTATAAATAAGATATCTTCATTATCTTTTCGACATTTTTTAAATACTAATATTGTTGCTGGAATAGTAGTTCCGTAAAATAGATTTGAAGGCAATCCTATCACCGCATCAAGATAATTCTGCTTTTCTATGATATATTTTCTGATTTGACTTTCTGCCCCAGATCTGAAAAGAGCACCATGGGGTAGAACTACAGCCATAGTCCCATTATCAGCAAGGTGATATAGCATGTGTGTAATAAACGCATAGTCTGCAGCTCCTTTGGGGGCAAGTCTACCATACTGAGTGAATCGTTCGTCATTGGCAAGAACAGGATCGGTTTCACCTTTCCATTCAGCAGAAAATGGTGGATTGGCCACTACTGCTTCTGCTTGCAAATCTGCATGCATATCATCTGTTAGTGTGTCACCCTGGCGGATACTAAAATGGTCAAAATGTACCCCATGTAGGATCATGTTCATGCGAGCTAGATTATAAGTTGTAGGGTTAAGTTCTTGACCAAGATACATAGTTACGTTCGTATAATCCCCGATACGCAATAGTAATGAGCCGGAACCACAAGTAGGATCATAGACGGATTTCAATCTTGCTTTGCCCTCAGTAACTATTTGAGCCAATAATCTTGAGACTTGAGCTGGGGTATAAAACTCACCACCCTTTTTACCTGCGCCAGCTGCGAATTCACCAATAAGATATTCATAAGCATCTCCGAGCAAATCGCTTTTTGCGTCTTCCAATTTAAAGTCAATTGCACTTAATAAGGTTAGAACTTCTACTATTACCTCATTTTTCTTGTTTTCTGTTTTACCTAATTTTGATGAAGCTAAATCAACATCGTCAAAAAGACCTTTAAAATCATCTTCGCTTGCCGTACCCATAGATGTCTGCTCTATTGCGTTAAGGACATTTTTGAGGTCTTCAAGCATGAATGTGTCTTGATTTTTGATTTCACCGTTACCTTTTTTAACTAAGTAAGAAAAAAGGTCTGATGGTTTTAGGAAAAAGCCAAGATGACCAACGCAAGCCTTTTTTACCTCGTCCAAAACTGCTTTTCCATCTTTGGTTTCCTCTTTAATTTGGGCAAATTTAAAGTCTTCTCTGGTTAGAAGTTTTTCGTTAATATAGAGTTCTAATTTCTCTGATAGATATTTATAAAAAATAAAGCCAAGGATATAATTCCTGTACTCATCAGCATTCATTTTGCCGCGAAGCACATTTGCTACAGCCCATAACTGCTTCTCCAATAATTGTTTTAGTTCTTCAGACATATATTATTTTTATTTTTCTATTAGCTTAATAATATCCTCTCGGTGATAGCGTCTTTCGCCAACACCTCGTCTCGTGCCAACCCGTATTGCCTTTAATTTTCCTTTCTTATCCCACCGCCTAAGTGTAGTCGGATGAACATTCAGTATTTTAGCTACCTGCTTAATTGTTAAAAGCTCCGGAAGCTTTACTTTTTCTTCAGACATTTTTGGTCATAAAAAAGCAATCACTTTTATATTATTCCTATTATACATAATTGTACAGTTAAAAAGGTTGATTAACAACAAATAAAGAGAGTAAGAAGAATTTTATCTTCGGTATTAAGGACTAAATCCTGCCACATAAGCTGTGTATCTATCAAAAAAAGTTTTTTGAACTGATCCACCTTCTTTATACTCATTGATCCAATTATTAATGTCTTGATTGGAGAAAATTAAAATCCCGTAATTATCCTGCCTGATACGCCTCATGGCAGTTTTAGCTGTTCTATCGCACTTACCCTCTTTGCTTAGAATAATACCCAATCTTGCAACCTTATCACCCAAATACGCATACATCTGGTAAATTTCTTTATCTGTTAAATCAACTGTATAATATTTAGCATCAAAAATTAATATATCGCAACCCCATTCTCTTTTTAATTTTATCCAAATATTACTATCAGAAGAATTCCGGGGATTATTTGCTATTAAGATATCTCGTCTCTGTCCGCTCGAATCAAGTGCCTCATATTTAGTTCTATCCTCATATCTAGTTGTTACATTTTCAAATTCTGATTCTTCTAGGGTAATTTTTACTAGTTGAAAACAAAATTCCTGAAATTTTCTCCAATCACTATTTACTTCAGCCTCCTTAAGCTGATCCAGGAGGTTATCAACCTTCTTCTCTCTAATCAGCTTTTGTAGTTCAATATCTTCCAAAGAAGCGTAATTTTTAGCTTCATAATCCAATGGTGATAAACTCTTCAATTCTTCTCGGAGCTTCGATAAGTCGTCTTTCATAGTATGTTGCCTAATTTAACTCTCCCGATATTGTCAATATAAACTTTTCGAAGTTCCCTAATTTTTGCTTTTAACCAGTTTGAATCTTTTTCTGGTGCATTTTTTGAAATCCAAGCTTGAAGTGTTAATAGTGGTTTGAAGGATGCTTTTTCTTTAAGATTTTCAACAAAGGCGATAACAATTCGCCAGAGGTAGTTTACATATTCCCAATATTCCTTAACCTCCTGCGCTGTCTTTTTTTCTCCTAAAACTTTGAAGGAGTAATCCAGAAGTTCGAAGAATTTGTTTAAATATTTTTCGTCCCTAAGTTCTAAAAGGGGTTTGGAAAAAGCCATCCAATCAATTTCCAACTCTGCATCACTTGGGGTATGGGCTCCTTCACTGCGTTCTAATAATAACGGTCTCTTTATCTGTTCAATCCTCCAACTAATTGCAGCCTCATCCTTGTAGGTTTGGATCAAAACTGCATTGGCCACTTCTGCCAGTTTCGTTTTTTGCCCTTCTACTTCACCACTCCTAAAAATATTAATCAGAATTTCTTTTGCCTTAGTATCTGAACTGTTAATAAATAGTGGTAATGCTTCCACAGCTGATTTCTGCTCATAATCGGGGATATACTTATCACCTATGAAAGACAACAAGACTGATTTTACGCTGGGGAGTTTGCACCCTTTTTTCGCGTAGTGCCCAACTATATAAATATAAGAGCTGGGAATAAGGTAACGTTTGTCATATTTTTCGTCACTCATTACTTTATTAACAAATTCAAGCTCCGCATCCTTTATCTCTGGAACCATATCCATAATTCGGTTCATGTCATCAGAGAAGGCGTAAGGAATAAAATCTATAAGTTGCTGGCGATGTTTTTGGATTTCTTCCGGTACAAAAGAACTGACTACCGAGAGTAAATCACCATAATAAGAGGCGACAGATGACCAAGTAAATTGGCGGGTGGATTTATCAACACTTACTTTAAATTCTTTAGGTTCAATCTTTGCAATACCATCATCAACTGAGAGTTTTAATAGACGCTTTTTGTCTTTTTCCTGCCATTGTTCCTCTATTTCTTTCCGGTTATTCAGGAAAAACTCAAACACGCTTGGAGTATATTTTCCAGGCTCAGGTTCAAGCTGTTTGATAAAACTATCATATATTTCCTGCTTTCTTTTCTTTTGCTGCTCATCAAAATCCTTTTGCGACTGACCCTCAATAATTTCTTCAACAAATCCCAACCTTACAGCCTCTTCATATACTTGCTTTCCTATTTCTCCATTCAAATGTTTAGCAATATAGATCGTAGACTGTGCATCTCTTTTTATTCGATCTGTCTGATTTTTTAAGGCTTCAAAATATTGATTAACGTTGTCCTTTGTTAGCAATAGAGCTAATAATGTTCTTGAGTCCCAGAATAATCTATCAATTTTTTGCTCATCTTCTTCTTTTTTTATATCTTCCAATACTTCAAAAAGATATTTGGGATCATGTTTGCTGATAAGCAACATTATTTGTTGTAGATAATTCGACTGATCTTCCTTGTAGTAATCGTCTATTCTAAGCACACTGAAAACGAGCTTTTTAAGTTCCCGTATGATTTTTGCATCTATCTGGCTTTCAATGCTTCTAATAAGCTCCTTATCAGCACCCTCTTTATCAAAAATGCTTTCATGCTTGAAAAATGCCTTTAAAAATTCCTCATCCTGAGAACTATTTGACAGAAAATATTCAATTGCATCTTGGGTGGTAATTTTATAAAGTCCATGGCGCGCGTAAATGGAGGCTCCTCTTTTTATACCCTTTATGAAATAGTCGATGGCAACTGTGGAATTTGGAGCAGAATTGTAACAAAATTGGATAAACTCATCTCGAATTAATGAATCTTGATTCTCTTCGAAACATTTTTGTGCGACATTTGGAATTATTTTCTCGTCTTTAAAATATGCTAAGACAGCAAGACTATGACGTTGAAGCACTCCATTACCGTCGTCATTTGGGTTATTAGCATAGTCAATCAGTTTCTCTTTCCAAAACTTCTTTTCTGCTTCGGAAATGAGAGGGTTTTTATATTCAAACAGACCTTCTATTATTGATACAACGTTTCCTCTCCTAACAAATGTTTCAGTTGTATTCGACCATTCTTTTAGATCCTCTTTTAACCTCTTGTAAACTTCCTTATTAACATATTTAGCAATACGACTCCTTGCCCAAACCGGCAACCAGACAATTCGCTTGAAATAAGCTTCATAAACAAGTTTGAAGATTCTAGATTTGATTTGAGGTATCTGTTCAATCGATTCATAAACAAGTAATTCCGTAGCATTGTCATCGATATTGTCCGGATACTTTTCCAAAAATTCAACAAACCAAGAAATTACCTCCGATCCTCTTTTTGACTCCATTAGGAATCGCAGTACACCCAACCATGAAGGCTTGAAAGCGGTAATACCTTCTTGCTCGAGGATTGCCAATTTTTGAAACTCTTCCAGTAAATTTTTATAACTTAGTAGGTATTCCGAAACTAAGAACTCTGTTAGCGAATGATGTTCCCAGATGAAAAGAATTTTGCCCTCTCTTTCACCGATTTTGGCAAAGTGATTTTTCTCCATCCATGAATCATCGAATAATTCCTTAGGTGCATCAACTACCTTGAGCAAACTTTTATAATGGTCTGGTTCTAACGCGTCTACTTGGAGCATTTCAAAAGAAAGTGCAATTTGATGTAGGAGTTGCCTATTTTTTAAATCCTTTAGGATTTGATCAAATAAAAATTTATAAAAATCATAACGACTGAATTTTTTAGGTTTAGTTTTGTTCAAATATTGTAGGAGGTGTTTCAAAAAGATTGGATCTGAAATGAAACTATTGTAAAAATCATGAAACCAAAACTGCTCAAGAAGACTATCTATCAGTTTTTCGGAGGGTTTAAATCCAGATGAAAACTTATACTCGGAGAGCTCTTTACGTATCTCTTGGTTTTCTAGTTTCCCTTTTAAAATATCGCTCATTCCAGACCAATTTTAGCACTTCGACAAGCTCAGTACCATGGCAAAATTCTTACATTTATGAGAGGAAGGAAGCAGGTGCAAGGATTTTAGAGGCTCCAGAGGCCTAATTTCTTTTCCTTGGCTTCTTCCTGGACTTTCAATAATTGCTCCTGATAAATGAAGGGCTTTTTGTGTTGGTATACAACCACTTGGGCCATGCCGGATTTGGTTAGTTCCATGGAGACGTTTTTACCATCAATAATGACATAGGCTAATATGCGACCAAATTTGTCTGCTTTATAGTGATCATATTCTAAAGAAACTT
>Ga0209542_10002574_pt1 | contig 40296 bp, 37 predicted proteins | sample RifCSPhighO2_01_FD_184028 | JGI IMG/M metagenome (GOLD analysis project Ga0209542, IMG submission 184028) | Soil microbial communities from Rifle, Colorado - Rifle CSP2_plank highO2_0.1 (SPAdes) (version 2) | ecosystem: Environmental > Terrestrial > Deep subsurface > Rock core/Sediment ... | reverse complement strand
GTGATTTCCGAAATCGAATCCGCCATGTTCGCCCGTTTGCGCGCGGCACGGCCGGCGAAGGCGTGCGCGCCCTCGTACGGCGCGCGCACCAGACCCGCGCGCGCGAGCTTGCGACAGAAGCGCAGGTACAGCGCCAACGCCGGGTCGGCGGATTTTTTCGGGCGCCATAGAAAAAACGCATAAACCAGTATGACCAGCAGCGCGCCGGCGAACAACAGACCGATCATCCGCTTCCACGATATATCGTCCAGACCCAGCGACGTGAGAAAGCGCTCCTGGCGCTCCTTGCCGTAATCCACCACCCAGCGGTACCACGTGAGATTCGTCAGGTCCCAGTACCAGCGCGCCTGCCGCGCCACATGTTCGAACCAGCCCAGCTCCAGCGCGCGCCGCACCGCCTCGTTGGACAGGCTCCCGAGCACGACCCCTTGCAGCTCCAGGCGGCGCACGGCGTCGAGCCCGAGCTCGATGCGCTCGGGGGCGATCGCGCCGGTCGGGTCCACGCGCACCCAGCCGCGTTCCGGCAGCCATATTTCCGCCCAGGCATGCGCGTCGGACTGGCGCACGATCATATAGTCACCCGCGGTGTTGAGTTCGCCGCCGAGATAGCCGACCACGACGCGGCTCGGGATGCCGGCGGCGCGCATCAGCGTCACGAACGCCGAGGCGTAGTGCTCGCAAAATCCGCGGCGCGTGCCGAACAGGAATTCATCCACCGGATCATCGCCGAGCAGCGGCGGGTTGAGGGTGTATACGAAATTTTCCCGGCGGAAGAAATCGAGCGCGGCTTGCGCGACCTGTAGCGGCCCGCTGTGTTCCCGTTGCCATTGTCCGGCCAGCGCCCGGGCGCGCGGGCTTGTATTACGGGGTATCTGCAAGGCGCCCACCCGTTCCGCGTGATCGAGCGCACCGGTGCGGTAGCGGGTGTAAGACGTCAGCGTGTAATTCAGGCGCTCGCGGATCGGCTCACGGTGCTCCAGCGTGAAGTCCGGGTGGTAACGCGCGCCACGGGGTCTGATGGCCGGCAGATCGAGCGCCGGCATCCACGGCTTGTTGCTGGGCTCCAGCGTGACCTGATAGCGCACCGGATCGTTGAGCGGAACATACGACACCTTTACTGCTTCCCGTACCGGACCGCGGCTCCAGCCATGCCCGTCGGTTTCCGTAAATACCAGCCCGCGCCAGTAGAGTTCGCGCAGCGGCGGCGGCGTGCCGTCGAAGCTGACGCGGAAGGCGATCTCGGAGGATTCGCTCAGGCTGCGAATATTGCCCGGCTGCATCATGTCGGGCATGCCCGTGAGGCCGCCATGCGCATCCGCCGGCAGGCCCCAGAGCGTGCCGCTGATGCGCGGGAACAGCAGGTACACGATGACCATGAGCGGCAGCGCCTTGGCGAGCATGACACCGGACAGTCGCAGCCGGGCCGGCATGTCCATCCCGGTGGGTTGCATGACGTGCAGCAGCGCCGCGGTGTTCAGGGCCACCGCGAGCAGCGCCCAGGCGCCGAGCCAGAGCGATTGACCGTAGAGAAAACTGCCGAGGATGATGAGGTAGAAGACAAACAGGGTCACGATATGATCACGCACGGTTTTGAGTTCGAGGAATTTCAGGCCGATCAGCGTGATCAGCAGCGCCATACCGGGATCGCGCCCGAGCAGGGTGTGGTATTGCCGGAACACCGCTACGAGGGTGAGCAGCATGAGGCCGAAACGCACCAGCTTTCCCGGCCGGTACCATTGATACACCTCGATGCCATAGCGCCACGCGCCGCCGAGGGCAAACACGGCGATGATCCAGAGCGGCAGTTCCCCGCCATGCGGCGCCACGGCGAAGGCCCCGGCGGCCAGCAGGCTCAGCAGCACGCGCCGATCGACAGGCGGGGCGTTCATGGCTTCAGCCCAAACAGCGCCAGATGTTTGAGGCACTCGTGCTGATGCGCTTCGCCGTTAGAAGGATTGAGCGTCTGCTCAGGCAGGCGCAACCCGTAAAGCATGCCGTCATGCTCGGCATCGAGTACCCAGCGCGTCAATACCGACAGGCGCGTTTCCGTATCGAGGCCTTCGAGCGTGTCCCAGTCGAGCCAGGCCGTGGCCTGATAGCCGGCCCCGAACTGTTTCACGTGCCAAGACTCACCGCGCGCCACCGCCTTCCAGTCCACGTGGCGCGGCGAATCGCCGGGGTGGAATTCACGTGCGCCAATGTAATCATCGCCGCCGGCCTTCAGGCCCGACACGGCTTCGAGTGATTCCACCGCTAGGGTTTGCAGCGGTGTCGGGTGCGCCGGCCGTGGATAGACGAGGCAGGAATGATGCAGTGCCAGTCGGCGCGACCAGGAGTAGAGCAGGCCCAGCGGAAACTGTGTCGTTACGATTAGCTCCGGCAGCATGAGCCAGCCGCGCTTCACGGCCGCCACGCTCAGGTTGACATCGGCGGAGCCGCGCGCCGGGATGTCCACGCGTGCGATTTCTTTTTTACCGTTCATGACAGCAATACCGAAACGCGGCGTGTCACTGTCGTTCGTCAGATGAATCCTGAAAGTGGCGATCTCATCGGCAAACACCGGCGCACAGGCGCTGGCGCTGAGTCGCAACCGGAGAAGATTGCGGTGGGTGTAGAGCATGGACACCACCGCGAGCGAGCCGAGCAGGAACGTGAGTGCGTAAGCGAGGCCGTTGCTGTAATTGATCGCCGCCAGCAGTTGCACCACGAGCAGGGCCGCGAACAGCAGTCCGAAACGGGTCGGCAGCATGAACAGCTGTCGGCGCCCGAGGATGACGCTGTTATTCGGAAGGACGGACATGAAAATCATGAAACCACGGATGAACACGGATAAACACAGATAAAAACTTCAATAGCTTTTTTATTAATCCGTGTTCATCTGCGTTCATCTGCGGTTACAAAATTCTTACGGAATCGGCACGGATTCGAGCAGGCGCTTGATATTGGCCGTGCGCCCGCCGCCGGCGGGGCGCAGGCGATGGCCAATGACGGAAGAGGCGACTGCCTGCACGTCTTCCGGCAGCACCATGTCGCGCCCGGTCAGCAGCGCCCAGGCGCGCGCCGCCGCCACCAGCGAAAGTCCCGCGCGCGGCGACAGCCCCTCGGCGAACTCGCCGGCGCGGCGCGTGGCCTCGAGCAGGTTCTGCACGTAATCGAGCAGCGGGTCGGCGACGTGCACGCGCGTAACAAGCTGCTGCAAACTCGCGAGCTTGTCGGCACTGATCACCGGCTGCAGCGATTCGAGCAGCTCGCGCCGGTCGCGGCCCTTGAGCAGGGCGCGCTCGGCGGCACGGTCCGGGTAGCCCATTTCGATGCGCATGAGGAAGCGGTCGAGTTGCGATTCGGGCAAGGGGAAGGTGCCGATCAGGTGATGCGGATTCTGCGTGGCGATGACGAAGAACGGCGCGGGCAGTTTGTGTGTTTCGCCATCGGTCGTGACTTGGCGCTCTTCCATGGCCTCGAGCAGCGCGCTCTGGGTCTTGGGGGTGGTGCGGTTGATTTCATCGGCGAGCACCAGTTGCGAAAAAATCGGCCCGGGATGAAATACAAAGGTCTTGTTGTCCGGCTGATAGATCGAAACGCCGAGAATATCGGCCGGGAGCAGGTCGGCGGTGAACTGGATGCGCTGGAAATGCAGCCCCAGCACCTTGGCCAGCACATGGGCCAGGGTGGTTTTGCCGACTCCCGGGAGATCCTCGATCAGCAAATGACCGCGCGCCAACAGGCAGGCGAGCGACAAACGCGCCTGGTGTTCCTTGCCGAGCACGATCTGGCCGATGCGGCTGATGACCGTATCCAGAATGTGGGCAGGCTGGTTCTGTTTTTCCGGGGCGAGGGCCATGGTATTGCCGGGGTTTTCAGGTATGACCGGGTGATCCTCTCAAAGTTATAGCCGAAAGCGCCGGAAGGTGAAATTCGGGCGCGTGTGGCTTATGATCCTTCGCCCACAATTTTGCCGGGAGCAAAATTGGTCGCGCTTTAGCGCGCCCGGAGGGTGCGCGCCACCGATGGCGCGCAACAAAATTTGTCCTGTTCGTCCAGAGAGTTAGATGCTGCACCCGGAACATTACGATGTCATCGTCATCGGTGGCGGCCACGCCGGCACCGAGGCGGCCGCGGCCGCCGCGCGCCTGGGCGCCAAGACCCTGTTGCTGACGCAGAACATCGAGACCCTCGGCCAGATGTCATGCAACCCCGCCATCGGCGGGATCGGCAAGGGCCACCTGGTGAAGGAGATTGACGCCCTCGGTGGCGTGATGGCGCGCGCCACTGACCGCGCCGGCATCCAGTTCCGGATTCTCAATGCGCGCAAGGGCCCGGCGGTGCGCGCCACCCGTGCCCAGGCCGACCGCGCCCTGTACAAGGCCGCGGTGCGTGCGGCTGTGGAAAACCAGGACAAGCTCACGCTGTTCCAGCAGACGGTCGAGGACCTGATCGTTGCGGGCGGGCGTGTCACCGGCGTGGTGACGGCCATGGGTGTGAAATTTCGCGCACGCGCCGTGGTGCTGACCAGCGGGACGTTTCTGGGCGGCAAGATTCACATCGGCCTTTCGAATTATCAGGGTGGGCGCGCCGGCGACCCGCCGTCGAACGCGCTGGCGGTGCGCCTGCGTGAACTGCCTTTTCGCGTGGGACGCCTCAAGACCGGCACGCCGCCGCGCATCGACGGCCGCTCCATTAATTACTCGGCGCTGCCGGCGCAGCCGGGCGATGAACCGACGCCGGTGTTTTCCTTCGTGGGTTCGCGCGAGGAACATCCGCGCCAGGTGGCGTGCCATATCACTTATACCAATGAGCGCACGCACGCGGTCATCCGCGCCGGGCTCGATCGCTCGCCGCTGTACACCGGCGTGATCGAAGGCGTGGGGCCGCGCTACTGTCCCTCGGTCGAGGACAAGATCATGCGCTTCGCCGACAAGGACCGGCACCAGATTTTCGTCGAGCCCGAGGGGCTCAACACCCACGAGATTTATCCCAACGGCATCTCGACCAGCCTTCCATTCGATGTGCAGTATGAGCTGGTGCGCACCATCAAGGGTTTCGAGAACGCCGTGATCACGCGTCCGGGCTATGCCATCGAATACGATTATTTCGATCCGCGCGATCTGATGCCGACGCTCGAGACAAAGAGCATGCCGGGTCTGTTCTTCGCCGGCCAGATCAACGGCACCACCGGTTACGAGGAGGCCGCGGCGCAGGGCCTTATTGCCGGTATCAACGCCGCGCGCCAGGGACAGGAAAAAGAACCGTGGTGGCCGCGGCGCGATCAGGCCTATCTCGGCGTGATGCTCGACGATCTCATCACCCGCGGCGTCACCGAACCCTATCGCATGTTCACCTCGCGCGCCGAGTACCGTCTTCAGCTGCGCGAGGACAACGCTGATATTCGGCTGACGGAGATCGGCCGTAATCTCGGGCTGGTGGATGAAACACGCTGGCAGCGCTTCTGCAACAAGCGTGAAATGATCGCGCGCGAACAGGAGCGCTTGAAAAAAACCTGGCTGCGTCCAGATTTCTGTCCGGCGGAGGAAACGACGCGCGTGATTGGCCAGCCGCTGGCGCGCGCCGCCAGTCTGTTGGAACTGTTGCGTCGGCCGGAGGTTTCTTATGAGGCGCTTCTGTCCCTGCCCGGTGCGGGTGAGGCGGTCAGCGATGCCGAGGTCGCGCAACAGCTGGAAATCCAGGCCAAATACGCCGGCTACATCGAGCGCCAGTCAGAAGAGATCGAACGGCACCGCCGGCATGAAGAAACGGCACTGCCCCAGGATCTGGATTATCACAACGTCCACGGGCTGTCGGTCGAAGCGCGCCAGAAGCTGGCGGCACACCGGCCCGCCACCCTCGGTCAGGCCGGGCGCCTTTCGGGCATGACCCCGGCCGCCATCTCGCTGCTGCTGATCCACCTGCGCCGCCAGCGCGCCTGACGGCGGGCGCGGCCGGTTTCACCGACTACAATGGGGAAGACGTTGGCCCAAGGGAACGACCGCGCACACAGGAGGCGACACGATGCAGATTACCCCGGACAGCATGCTGTACTACCTGGTTGTGCTTCTGATCTTCGGCAATTTTTTCGCGCTTATTATCGGCGTGCTGATGCTGGCGGCGCCGCAGCGCCTGGAAGCCCTTTTCAAGGCGTCCAACCGCTGGATCTCCACGCGCCGGATGACCGAACCGCTGGATACGCCGTACCCGGCCGAGCGCGCCATGCTGCGTTACCCGCGCGTGCTGGGCGCGGTCCTGCTGGCGAGCGCGGCGCTGATCCTGATCAAGGGAACGATCTTCATCGCCGGCATGAGCGTCGCGGACGGCGGCAAGCTGCTGGCGCGTCTCTATGGCGACGCGGATATTTCAAGCAGCCTATGGGAGAGCCTGTGGATCAGCCTGATTGCTTTCATCGCACTGGGCGCGGTGATGGCGGTCGTGGTGGGGCTGATGTCGCTGTTCAAGCTCGGCCAGCTCAGGCGCTGGGCCGAGTTTGTCAACCGCTGGGTGTCCACGCGCCAGCTGATGAAGCCGCTCGACACCCCGCATTATTATCTGGACAAACTGGTGGTGGCCCGGCCCCGTGTATGGGGCGGCGTGATCACCGCGCTGGCGCTGTTTTCCACCCTGGTGCTGTGGTGGTTCGTGCTCGGCGTCTAAGTCACCGATATGATTTTTGAAACGCGGATGAACGCGGATAAATACAGGGATAAACGCAGATTAGATAAATCAAAACACTTAATTTTTTGAATATCTGCGTTCATCATTAGTTACATCTGTGTTCGTCTGCGTTAAAGAAATCATTGCGCTGCGGCGCTCCGGTCAGGGCACCGGATTAGTCGCCACGGGGGCAGGTGTTTCGGGTTTTTTCAGGTAGGTAAAGGTGTTGACGCTCAGGGTCCCGCCGGCGGCATCGACCACCGAGACCTTCCATTCGCCGACCCAGGACGGGAAGAGGGTTTTGGTCGAATAGGCGCGCCAGCGCGATGTACCCACCTTGATCGGCACTTCCAGGATGATCTTGCCGTTGTATTCCCACCGGTGCGTGACAGACTGCCCGGCCATGTCGTGGATTTCGGTGAAATAAACAATGCGAGTCAGGTCGTTCGTGAGGGTCGAGACGGTACCGACCGGCTCGAGGTCTTTGATGTCGCGGGTGAACAGCGAGCGTGTCACGGTGCCGGGAATCAGCACCGCCGCCTTCGCCGACGCATCGGGCTGCGCTTGTTCATCGGCGGCCCGTGCCGGCAGGGATACGCCGAGGAGGCCTGTAGCGAGAAGCAGGAAAAGTGCCTGCATACATTAAAGTCCATTTGAAGCCGGTATTATAAGAGCTTAGGACAGGGTCCGGCGAGTGGATAGCTAAAAAAGGATAGAGGGCTTAAATTGCAGGACGAAAGATGAAAATCGAATAATCCGAGGGGGTCTGGGGAGGCCATGAAACTCGAAAAACGCCTGCAACAAGGCCTGCATGAGATGGGCCTCGAGCTGCCGCCGCAGGCAGAAAAAAAGCTTCTGAATTTCCTGGAACTCCTCGAGAAGTGGAACAAGACCTACAACCTCACCGCCGTGCGCGACCCCGAGCAGATGGTGCCGCGGCATCTGCTCGACAGCCTGTCGGTGCTGCCGTATCTGCACGGGCCGCGGGTACTCGACATCGGCACCGGCGCCGGACTGCCCGGCATTCCGCTGGCACTCGCGCGCCCGGACCTCGAATTTACCCTGCTCGACAGCAACGCCAAAAAGACCCGGTTTGCCAGACAGGCGCTGCACGAACTGGACCTGAAAAACACAAGCGTCGTGCAGGAGCGCGTGGAGAAATTCCATCCGGTGACAAAATTCGATACGCTGATTGCTCGCGCGTTCGCGTCCATTCCTGATATGCTGGCCGCGAGCCGCCACCTGTGCGCGCCGGATGGCCGGTTTCTGGTCATGAAGGGTGTGTTTCCCCAGGAAGAGCTGGCGGCGGTCACGGACGGATACCGGGCCGAAGTGAAGGCGCTGACGATACCGGGCCTCGATGCCGCGCGGCACATGGTCATCCTGGCGCCGGTGAATTGACGCGGAAGGAAGGAGCAGCCGCCCGATGGGCAAGGTCGTTGCAATCACCAATCAGAAAGGCGGGGTCGGCAAGACCACGACCAGCATCAATCTCGCCGCCTCGCTGGCCAAGACGCGCCGGCGCGTGATGTTGATCGACATCGACCCGCAGGGCAACGCCACCATGGGCAGCGGCGTCAACAAGCAGGCCAATCGCGTCACCACTTACGAGGTCCTGATCGGCCTGGAACCGATCGAGGGTGCGCGGGTGTCCGTGGAGGGCGGTTATGATCTGGTGCCCGCCAACAGCCAGTTGTCGGGCGCCGAGGTGGAGCTTGTCGAACTCGAGCGGCGCGAACGGCGCCTGCGCGGCGCGCTCGAAAACGTGCGCGCGCAATACGATTACATATTAATAGACTGTCCGCCGGCGCTGAACCTGCTGACAGTCAATGCGCTGGTGGCGGCCCAGTCGGTGATGATCCCGATGCAGTGCGAGTACTATGCCCTGGAGGGGCTGACGGCCTTGCTCAACACCATTCGCAAGATACGCGAGACCTTGAACCCGCAACTGGAGATCGAGGGCTTGCTGCGCACCATGTACGACCCGCGTAACAATCTCGACAACGAGGTCTCGGCGCAATTGAAACAGCACTTCGGCGACAAGCTCTACCGCACCGTCATTCCGCGCAACATCCGCCTCGCCGAGGCGCCGTCGCACGGCAAGCCGGTGATCGCCTACGACATGCAGTCCAAGGGCGCGCAGGCCTATCTGGCGCTGGCCGGCGAAATGCTGCGCCGCGACGAAGAGGTCGTGGCGGCATGAGCAGGGCGATGGCGACCGCGCAGCGCGAAGCAGGGGCCCCTTTGGGGATGCGACCGCGGCGCGGGATGCAGGCGCTCCGCAGGCGGTCGCTGGCATCCCCTCCGCCGCCCGATCCCGCTTCGCGGGTCCCTCGGGCGACGCTCCGGGGCGCCCCCCGCGCGAAGCGCGGGGATGCAACCGCGGCGAATGCCGCCGGACGCCGACGGCGTGGACTGTTGGTTTGGTCCGACCTCACGGAGGCGTCGGGCATGAGCAGCATAACGAGGCGATGAGCGTGATGACCACCAAGAAACCCCAACGCCTCGGACGCGGGCTCGATGCCCTGCTGAGCGCCTACGAGACGCCGGTCGAAATGGACGAGCTGCGGCAGATCCCGATCGACCGGCTGCAGCGCGGCAAGTACCAGCCACGCACGCACATGAATCCCGAGGCGCTGGAGGAACTCGCGGCCTCGATCAAGGCCCAGGGCGTGGTGCAGCCGATCGTGGCGCGCCCGCTGTCCGGCGGCAACTACGAGATCGTTGCCGGCGAGCGCCGCTGGCGCGCGGCGCAGATGGCCGGCCTCGAATACATCCCGGCGCTGGTGCGCAAGATCCCGGACGAGGCCGCGATCGCCATCGCGCTGATCGAGAACATCCAGCGCGAGAACCTGAACCCGGTCGAGGAGGCCAACGCCTTCACGCGCCTGATCGACGAATTCCACATGACGCACCAGCAGGTGGCCGAGGCCGTGGGCCATTCGCGCGCGGCCGTGACCAACCTGCTGCGGCTGCTGACGCTGAACAGCGATGTGCGCGAGTTGCTCGAAAAGGGCCAAATGGACATGGGCCACGCGCGCGCCCTGCTCGCGCTCGAGGGCAGGCACCAGAGCCAGGCGGCGCATCAGGTGGTGGACAAGGGGCTGTCGGTGCGCGAGACCGAAAATCTCGTGCGCCGCCTGCTGGCCAACCCCTCAAGCCACCGCTCCCGCGGTCACCGCATGGACCCCGACACCCGCGCGCTGGCGCAGCGGCTTTCGGAAAAGCTGGGCGCCAAGGTGCGCTTCCAGCACAGCGCCAAGGGCAAGGGCCGGCTGCTGATCGAATACAACACCCTGGAAGAACTGGACGGCATTCTGGCCCATATCCGCTGAAAACTTGCTATCTCCTTGAATCGGCGTCTATAACTAAAACAGAGATACTTTTAAAGACAAGGAAGGCTGATGAAACCGGCAATCGTATTTTTGATCCTCGGCTTGGCCGCGCCCCTCCTCACGGGAGCGCAGGATTCGTCATCGCTCGAGCAGATGCGCCAGGCGGCCGCACGCGGCAGCGCCGCTGACCAACTGGAAATGGGCATCCTCTACGAGTTCGGCTACAACATGCCGAAAAACGATGTGAGTGCACTGGCCTGGTATCTGCTTGCCGCCGAGCAGGGTGACGAGCTGGCGATCAAACGCCGCGACCATCTGAAATCACGGATGAAGCCGGACGAGGTGGAAGCGGCGCAGAAACTTTCGCCGGAGCTGATCGCCCAGAAACCAGAACCGACGGCTATACCTCCCTCGGCTGAACCGGCACCGGCGCCAACCGAGCCGGCCTCACCATCGGAAGCCCCGCCGGCTGGCCCCGCGAACGTAGACAAACCATCCTCCACGCCCTGAGCTGACCGGTGCGGGTGCCGGCGCGGCTGGGTTTTCCGCGGGCACGGCGGTTTTCCCGTGGCAGTCCGGCAATAACCGGATTCTATCGGGCTATATTGACCCTCCTTGGGGCTGTCTTTATACTTCGCCGCCTTTGAAAAGGCCGTTTTTCCACCGTTTTCAAGATTAAAAAACACCGTAGCGCGCCGCCATGAAACCCGCCGCGGAGAAGCGGTACAGGGATATGCCGGTTGCGGACCCAGCCGCCGGATCCCGTGGCGCAGCTCTTTCGGAGACGGCGGCAGTAGCGCTCATGGAAACATCGCTCATGGCGGCTACGGCGCCCATTGCCGAAAGAGCGTTCGTCTCGGGCACTGGGCGCTAGGATGGAAACGCTGCGCAAAGGGGTGCGCCGGGTCTTGTTGTTTCAGGCCTTGTTGACGTTGCTCGCCGCCGCCGCCTTTGGCGTTGCCCGCGGCCGGTACGATTTTTTATCGGCCATGTACGGCGGCGCGGTCGCCGTGTTGCTGAGCGGATGGTTGGGACGCGGCGTACTGCGCTCCACCGGCTTGGGTTCACTGTACGCGAATGCAATCACGCGCTATGGCGCGGCGATGTTGTTTCTGGGTCTGGGGATGGGCGCGCTCAAGCTGGCGCCGCTGCCATTGATTGTGGCCTTTGCCGTGGCCCAGTTCGGGTTTCTGGCAAATACCCGGCAGCGAAATGAGGCCGAATAATCGGATCTCAAATACTGTTTTTGAAACCGCTGATAAACGCTGATGAACGCGGATAGAAAAAAAGAGATGGGCCGTTTTATCTGCGTTAATCTGCGTTCATCTGCGGTTCCAAATTCTTAAACACGTTTTTGATTGACGGATAAACCATGACGGGCGAAACGCTGACCTCGTCAGAATACATCAAGCATCACCTCCAGAACCTGACCTTCGGCCGGCTCCCCGATGGCACGTGGGGCATCGCCCACAGCGCCGAGCAGGCGAAGGAAATGGGCTTCTGGGCGGTGCACCTCGACACCCTGGGTTTCTCCCTCGGCCTCGGTATTCTGTTCCTGTGGCTGTTTCGTCTGGCGGCGAAGCGCGCCACGGCCGGCAGTCCCGGCGGGCTGCAGAATTTCGTCGAGTGGATCGTGGAGTTCATCGACGGCACCGTGCGCGGTTCCTTCAGCGGGCGCAACACCATGGTCGCGCCGCTGGCGCTCACCATCTTCATCTGGGTCTTTTTGATGAATTTCATGGACCTGATCGCGGTCGATCTCTTGCCGCAGACGGCGCACGCCGCCGACGTGCCGTTCCTCAAGGTCGTCCCGACCACCGATCCCAACGCCACCTTCGGCATGTCGCTCGCGGTGTTCGCGCTGATTCTCTATTACAGCATCAAGATCAAGGGCCTCGGCGGCTTCCTGGGCGAGCTGACACTGCAACCCTTCGGCAAGTGGGGCCTGCCCATCAACCTGTTTCTCGAGGGCGTGAACCTGATCGCCAAGCCGGTATCGCTGGCCTTGCGACTGTTCGGCAACATGTACGCGGGCGAGATGATTTTCATCCTGATCGCCGTCATGTACGGCGCAAGCTGGCTGCTCGGCTCCTTCGCCGGGCTGCTGCAGGTCGGCTGGGCCATCTTTCACATCCTGATCATCACACTGCAAGCGTTCATATTCATGACGCTCACCATCGTCTATCTCGAGATGGCGCATCAGGAACACCACTGATTTCACAACATTTCTGAAATTTCGATAGGAGAAAAACATGGAACAATCCCTGCTGTATATCGCCGGCGCCATCATGATGGGCTTCGGCGCCATCGGCGCCGCGCTCGGCATCGGCATCCTCGGCGGCCGCTTCCTCGAAGGCGCGGCGCGCCAGCCGGAGCTGATCCCGACGCTGCGCATCCAGTTCTTTATCGTCGTGGGTCTGGTGGACGCCGTGCCGATGATCGCCGTCGGCATCTCCATGTACATCCTGTTCGCGGTGGTCGGCTAGTATCGGACGCCGCGGGCATCGTATTTTTCACCGGGGTGCGGGAATGAATATCAATGCGACATTGATCGGTCAGTCCATCGCGTTCTTCCTGTTCGTGTGGTTCTGCATGAAGTTCGTGTGGCCGCCGATCATGAAGGCGCTGGACGATCGCAGGCGCACGATCGCCGACGGCCTGGCCGCCGCCGAGAAGGGCAAGCGCGAACTGGAACTGGGTGAGAAGAAAGCGCTCGAAACCATTAAGCAGGCCAAGCAGGACGCCGCCGAGGTCATCGCACTGGCCGAGAAGCGCGCCGCCGAAATCGCGGACGAGGCCAAGGAACACGCCGAGGCCGAGGCCGATCGTATCGTCATCGCCGCGCGCGCCGATATCGAGCAGGAAGTGAACCGCGCCAAGGAATCGCTGCGCGCGGCCGTGTCCGAGCTGGCCGTGGTGGGCGCCGCGCGCATCCTCGAGAAGGAAGTGGACGCCAAGGCCCACGCCAAACTGCTTGAGACCGTGGTCAAACAACTGTAGGAACAGCGCCGAAATGGCTGAAAAACAGACCCTCGCCCGCCCCTACGCCGAAGCCGTGTTCGAATTGGCGCAGGCGCGCAGCATGCTGAAACCGTGGTCCGGGATGCTCGGACTCATCGCCGCCGTCGCGGCCGATGAAAACATGCAGCGCCTCGCGGGCGATCCGCGCGTGGACCGCGCGCGCTTCCGCGAGCTGTTTCTGGGCGTGTGCGGCGATGTACAGGGAAGTACAAGTGTCGCGGGAGACAGGAAGTCGGGAGCGACGAAGAATCTGGATGACGCGGGCGCGAACTTCGTCCGCCTGCTGGTGGAAAACCGCCGCCTGAACCTGATGCCCGAGATCGTGGCGCAGTATGAGACGCTCAAGGCCGAGGCCGAGGCGCGCGTGGAGGCGACCGTGACCTCGGCGTTTACGCTGGAACCGGAACAGCTGAAAAGCCTCGGTGAGGCGCTGAAGCGCAAGCTCGGGCGCGAGGTGAATCTCACCGCGCAGGTGGACAAGACGCTGATGGGCGGGATCGTGATCCGCGCCGGCGACCTCGTGATCGACGGCTCGGTGCGCGGCCGGCTCGCGGACCTCGCCACCCATATGAGCCAGTAGCTATGAATCTTATCCGCAGATAAACGCAGATTTATTTTAAAATGATGAACGCTGATTCAACAATTCATATATCTGCGTGTATCTGTGTTTCTATCCGCGTTCATCTGCGGTTAAAAAATTATTTTGAAACTTTGGGAATGCACCCATGCAACTGAATCCATCCGAAATCAGCAGCCTGATCAAATCGCGCATCGAAAAATTCGAGGCCAGGGCCCAGGCCCGCACCGAAGGGACCGTGGTCGGACTCACCGACGGCATCTGCCGCGTGCACGGCCTGTCCGACGTGATGCAGGGCGAGATGATCGAGTTCCCCGGAAACACTTATGGGCTGGCGCTCAACCTCGAGCGCGACTCGGTGGGCGCGGTGATCATGGGCGAGTACAAGCACATCACCGAGGGCGACACGGTCAAATGCACCGGGCGCATCATGGAAGTGCCGGTGGGCGAGGAGCTCGTCGGGCGCGTGGTGAATGCGTTGGGCATGCCGATTGACGGCCGCGGTCCCATCAAAACCAAGGCCACGAGCCCGATCGAGAAAATCGCTCCGGGCGTGATCGCGCGCCAGTCGGTGTCGCAGCCGGTGCAGACCGGCCTGAAATCCATCGACTCGATGGTGCCGATCGGCCGCGGCCAGCGCGAGCTCATTATCGGCGACCGCCAGACCGGCAAGACCGCGCTCGCCGTGGACACCATCATCAACCAGAAAGGCGCGGGCGTGGTTTGTATCTACGTCGCCATCGGCCAGAAGGCGTCCTCGGTCGCCGCCGTGGTGCGCAAGCTCGAAGAGCATGGCGCCATGGGCCACACCATCGTGGTCGCGGCGACCGCGGCCGAATCCGCGGCCATGCAGTACCTCGCGCCCTACTCCGGCTGCTCGATGGGCGAGTACTTCCGCGACTCCGGACGCGACGCGTTGATCATTTACGACGATCTCACCAAGCAGGCCTGGGCCTACCGCCAGATCTCGCTGCTGTTGCGCCGCCCGCCGGGGCGCGAGGCCTATCCGGGCGACGTGTTCTATCTGCACTCGCGCCTGCTCGAGCGCGCCTCGCGCGTGAACGCCGACCACGTCGCCAAGATCACGGGTGGCAAGGTCACGGGCAAGACCGGCTCGCTCACGGCCTTGCCGATCATCGAAACCCAGGCCGGTGACGTCTCGGCGTTCGTGCCGACCAACGTGATCTCGATCACCGACGGCCAGATTTATCTCGACACCGATCTGTTCAACGCCGGCATCCGGCCCGCGATCAACGCCGGCCTGTCGGTGTCGCGCGTTGGCGGCGCGGCCCAGACCAAGATTGTGAAGAAGCTCGGCGGCGGCGTGCGCCTGGCGCTGGCGCAGTACCGCGAGCTCGCGGCCTTCGCCCAGTTCGCCTCCGACCTCGACGCCGCCACGCGCAAGCAGCTCGACCGCGGGAGCCGCATCATGGAGCTCATGAAGCAGCCGCAGTACTCGCCCATGTCGGTGGCGCAGATGGCGGCGTCACTGTTCGCCGTGAACGAGGGCTTCCTCGACGACGTGGACGTGAAGAAGGTGCGTGCCTTCGAGGACGCGCTGCAGTCGCATCTGAAGTCGCAGCACGGCGCGCTGATGGAGAGCATCAACCAGAAGCCGGAGTACTCGGACGAGGTGGCGGCGCAGCTGCGCGAAAACGCTGCAATCACGTGACGTTTCGCCCCTCACCCTACCCTCTCCCCGGAGGGGAGAGGGATTATGAGATAGGTTCTAGTAACTGAGGTTATATGGCCGTCGGCAAAGAGATACGCAAGCAGATCAAGTCGATCCAGAACACGCAGAAGATCACGCGTGCCATGGAAATGGTCGCGGCCAGCAAAATGCGCAAGGCCCAGGAGCGCATGCAGGCGGCGCGCCCCTACGCGTTCAAGATCCGCAACGTCATAACCCATTTGCACTACGCGCATCCCGAATACCGGCATCCGTTCGTGATTGAGCGCGATGCCAAACGCGTCGGCTTCATCGTCATCACCTCGGACCGCGGGTTGTGCGGCGGCCTCAATACCAACCTGCTGCGCTCCATGCTCGCGACCATGAAAGAGTGGTCGCAGAAAAAAACCACCCTCGAGATCTGCACCATCGGCGGCAAGGGTTTCGGCTTCATGAAGCGTCTCGGCGCCAACATCGTCTCGCACACCTCGCACCTCGGCGACACGCCGCGGCTCGAGGACCTGATCGGCACGCTCAAGGTCATGCTGGACGCCTACACCCAGGGCGAGCTCGACCGCCTGTACCTGGTCTACAACCACTTCGTGAACACCATGTCGCAGAAGCCCGAGGTGGAGCTGCTGCTGCCGCTGCCGCCCTCGGAGCTGGAGGGCGAGAAGCTCACGCATCACTGGGACTACATCTACGAGCCGGATTCGAAGGAAGTGCTGGACGATCTGCTGACGCGCTACATCGAGTCGCTCGTCTATCACGGCGTGATCGAGAACCTCGCCTGCGAGCAGTCGGCGCGCATGGTGGCCATGAAGTCCGCCAGCGACAACGCCGGCGGGCTGATCGACGAATTGAAACTGCGCTACAACAAGGCGCGCCAGGCGGCGATCACGCAGGAAATCGCCGAGATCGTGGGCGGCGCCGCCGCGGTTTGATAAGAATTCTGGAACGCGGATGAACGCGGATTAAAAATGCCGATGCACGCAGATGGATTAATTCGAAAAAACTCTGCGTTCATCATTTTTATAAATCTGCGTTTATCTGCGGTGAAAGATTTTACTTTTTGAGGCATGAACGATGGCTAACGGAAAAATTGTGCAAATCATCGGCGCGGTCGTGGACGTGGAGTTCCCGCGCGGATCGCTCCCGAAGGTCTACGACGCGCTGACCCAGCCGAAGTCCGGCTTGACGCTTGAGGTGCAGCAGCAGCTCGGCGACGGCGTGGTGCGCTGCATCGCCATGGGCACGACCGACGGCCTCCAGCGCGGCCTCGATGTCGCCAGCACCGGCGCGCCGATCTCGGTGCCGGTCGGCACCAAGACCCTCGGTCGCATCATGGATGTGCTGGGCAAACCGATAGACGAAAAGGGCGCCATCGGCGAAGACAAGCGCATGCCGATTCACCGTCAGGCGCCCTCGTATGAAGACCAGGCCGCGAGCGCCGAGCTGCTCGAGACCGGCATCAAGGTCATCGACCTGATGTGCCCGTTTGCCAAGGGCGGCAAGATCGGCCTGTTCGGCGGCGCCGGCGTGGGCAAGACCGTGGCCATGATGGAGCTGATCCGCAACATCGCTGTCGAGCATTCCGGCTATGCGGTGTTCGCCGGTGTCGGCGAGCGCACCCGCGAGGGCAACGACTTCTATCATGAAATGAAGGAAGGCGGCGTGCTCGACAAGGTGGCGCTGGTCTACGGCCAGATGAACGAGCCGCCGGGCAACCGCCTGCGCGTGGCGCTCACCGGCCTCACCATCGCCGAAAACTTCCGCGACGAAGGCCGCGACGTGCTGATGTTCATCGACAACATCTACCGTTACACGCTCGCCGGCACGGAAGTCTCGGCGCTACTGGGGCGCATGCCCTCGGCCGTGGGTTACCAGCCGACGCTGGCCTACGAAATGGGCATCCTGCAGGAGCGCATCACCTCGACCAGGAAGGGCTCGATCACCTCGGTACAGGCGGTGTACGTGCCCGCCGACGACCTGACCGACCCGTCCCCGGCGACGACCTTCGCGCACCTGGACGCGACCGTGGTGTTGTCGCGCCAGGTCGCGGAGCTCGGCATTTATCCCGCGGTGGACCCGCTCGATTCCACCAGCCGCCAGGTGGACCCGAACATCATCGGCGAGGAGCACTACCGCACCACGCGCGACGTGCAGGTGACCTTGCAACGTTACAAGGAGCTGCAGGACATCATCGCGATCCTGGGCATGGACGAGTTGTCCGAGGACGACAAGCTGACGGTGAGCCGCGCGCGCAAGATCCAGCGCTTCCTGTCGCAGCCGTTCTTCGTGGCCGAGGTGTTTACCGGCACGCCGGGCAAGTTCGTGTCGCTCAAGGACACGATCCGCGGTTTCCGCGGCATCGTCGACGGCGAATACGACAGCTATCCGGAGCAGGCCTTCTACATGGTCGGCTCGATTGACGAAGTGGCCGAGAAGGCCAAAACTCTCTAATAGAGAGAACAACTCAACGCAGAGACGCAAAGACGCAGAGAATGTAAAGATGTTGGTATACCAACAAGCAAAGTTGTTTATTGATTCAATTTCTTTCTCTTTGCGCCTCTGCGCCTTCGCGTTGAGTTTTTAATTTATGACAATGACCATACATGTCGATATCGTTTCCGCCGAAAAGGAGATCTACTCCGGCACGGCGGAGATAGTGTTCGCCCCGCTCGTGACCGGCGAGGTCGGCATCCTGCCGCGGCACGCGCCGCTGCTGGCGCGCATGAAGCCGGGCGAGGTGCGCGTGCGCACCGGCACCGAGGAGTTGTTCTTCTATGTTTCCGGCGGACTGCTCGAGGTGCAGCCGCACGTGGTCACGGTGCTCGCCGACACCGCGTTGCGCGCCAAGGACCTCGACGAGGCCGCGGCGCTCAAGGCCAGGGAACACGCCGAGGAAGCGCTGCGCAACCGCAAGACGGACATTGACTACGCCAAGGCCCAGGCCGAACTCGCTGAAGCCATCGCGCAACTGCGCGCCATCCAGAAGCTGCGCGAACGCACCCGCAAGTAAGCGGCGTCCGTTCCCCTCTTTTTTATTTTCCGTTTATGACCGCTGTCGTTGCCAAAAACAAAGTCGTTTCCCTTATTTACGTTCTGCGCAACCAGAAGGGGGAAATTTTCGAATACCGCGACCTGCCGGTGTCGTACGTGCACGGTTCCGGCGCCGACCTGTTTCCCAAGATCGAACAGGCTTTGGAAGGGCGCGCCGTGGGTGAGCGCGCCTCGGTGCAACTGACCCCGGCCGACGCCTTCGGCGACCACGACCCCAAACTCACCTTCACCGACGACATCGAGAACGCGCCGCCCGAGCTGCGCCATGTCGGCGCCGAGTTCGAGGCGCAGAACGCCAAGGGCGAGAGCATCGTGCTGACGGTGACCCGCGTCGAAGGCGACAAGATCACGGTGGACGCCAACCATCCGCTGGCTGGTCAGACCATCAGCTTCGAGGTGACGGTGCGGGACATCCGCGACGCCACCCCCGAGGAAATCCGCAACGGCCGCCCCGCCGGTGACCTGCCGACACTGCAATAACCCGCCCCGTCGGTTATTTCCTATAGCTATTGACCCGGCACGTCCGCGCCGTCACGGTTACCATGAAACAACCGGGGAGACATACCTTCGTTCAGGAGCCATCGTGCCGGGTCAATAGCGAAAATTCATACTAAGATATCTGTTATTACGGCAGCATGTCGCCTTCAATCCCGAGACCGTGAAAAAATGCCCTTCGGACAGGATCAAGTAGATTCATGCTGCCGTAATAACTGGGTATGATGGCAACTGCGTCCTGACCCATGTCTGTCCCCCTCGAAATCGTCATCCTGGCCGCCGGCCAGGGCAAGCGCATGTATTCCGACATGCCCAAGGTGCTGCACAGCCTGGCGGGCAAACCGCTGCTGGCGCATGTGCTCGACACCGCACGCGCCCTGAAACCGGCCGCGATCCACGTGGTGTACGGTCATGGTGGCGAACAGCTGCGCGCGGCTTTTCCCCATGCTGAAATCAAATGGGCGCACCAGGCGGAGCAGAAAGGCACCGGCCATGCCGTGGCCCAGGCCATGCCCAAGGTCGCCGATCAGGCCACCGTGCTCGTGCTCTACGGCGATGTGCCCCTGATTCGCCCGCAGACCCTGCGGGAACTGCTTTCAGCCGCCGGCAACGGCCTCGCCCTGCTCACGGCCGAACTGGCCGATCCTGCGGGCTACGGCCGCATCCTGCGCGACTCGGACGGCCAGGTAACCCGGATCGTGGAGAGCAAGGACGCCAGCGCGGCAGAGGCCAAGGTGCGCGAGGTCAACACCGGTTTTCTGGCCGCCCCCGCGGGGAAGCTCAGGAAATGGCTGGCCGGCCTGCGCAATCACAACGCCCAGGGCGAGTATTATCTGACTGATATAATTTCCATGGCGGTATCGGAAAAGGTGGCGATCGCCACCCGCGCCCCCCGCGACATCTCCGAAATCCTCGGTGTGAACAGCAAACAGGAGCTTGCCCAGGTGGAGCGTCTTCACCAGAAGCAACAGGCGGAAAAACTCATGCAGCAGGGTGTGACCCTGCGCGATCCCGCGCGCCTGGACGTGCGTGGCGAACTGACCTGCGGGCGCGACGTGGTGATCGACGTCAACGTCATTTTCGAAGGCAAGGTCAGCTTGGGCGACCGCGTTCAGGTCGGTCCGAACAATGTTCTGCGCGATTGCTCCGTGGGTAACGACACGATCATTCATCCGAACTGTGTCATCGAGGACTCCACCATCGGAAGTGAATGTCGCATCGGACCATTCACTCGCCTGCGCCCCGGGGTGCAAATTGCCGACAAGGTGCATCTTGGTAACTTTGTCGAGGTCAAAAAATCCCAGGTCGGCACCGGCAGCAAGATCAATCACCTGAGCTATGTCGGTGATACCACGGTGGGCAAGAATGTGAATATCGGTGCCGGCACCATCGTCTGCAATTATGACGGCGCCAACAAACACCCGACGGTAATCGGTGACAACGCCTTTATCGGTTCGAACACGGCGCTGGTGGCGCCGGTGACCGTGGGCGCGGGTGCCACTATCGGCGCGGGTTCGGTGATCACCAAGGATGCGCCTGCGGGCGAACTCACCTTTTCACGCGCCCCGCAGGTCACCAAGCCCGGCTGGAAGCGTCCGGTGAAAAAGAAAAGCTAAAAACTCAACGCGAAGACGCAGAGACGCGAAGGAAGTCGAAAATGAAAAGAAAATCTTTGTTCAGTTCTTTGCGCCTTTGCGCCTTTGCGTTGAGTATTGGAGTTTAATCGTGTGCGGAATAGTCGGCGCGGTGGCGCAGCGTAACGTGGTCCCGATTCTGGTCGAGGGACTGAAGCGTCTCGAATACCGCGGCTACGATTCCGCCGGGCTCGCCGTGCTCGGCGACGGCGGCACCGAGCGCCTGGATCGCGTGCGCGCGGTCGGCAAGGTCAAGGCGCTCGAGGACTCGATTCAACGGCTGAATACCGAAGGCCAGACCGGCATTGCCCACACCCGCTGGGCCACGCACGGCGTGCCGAGCGAGGACAACGCCCACCCGCACGTGAGCCACGGTGTCATCGCCGTGGTGCATAACGGCATCATCGAAAACCACGAAAAACTGCGGAAAAAATTGCAGGAACTGGGTTACGAATTCACCTCCCAGACCGATACCGAAGTGGTCGCGCACCTGGTGCATCACCATCTGAAGAAACACAAAGACCTGTGCCAGGCGGCGATGGCCGCCATCGGCGAGCTCGAGGGCGCCTACGCGCTCGGCATCATCAGCCGCGACGAACCGCACCGCCTGATCGCCGCGCGCAAGGGCAGCCCGCTGGTGGTCGGGGTCGGCATCGAGGAGCACTTCATCGGCTCCGATGTGCTGGCGCTCGCCCCGGTGACGCGCAACGTGATCTATCTCGAGGACGGCGATATCGCCGACCTGCGCCGCACCGAATACACCATCTACGATGCCAGCGGCAAGAAGGTCGAACGCCCGGTGCGTGTATCCGAGGCCTCGGCCGATTCGGTTGACCGCGGCCAGTACCGCAACTTCACCGAGAAGGAAATCTTCGAGCAACCGAAAGCTGTCGCCGACACCCTCGAAGGCCGTCTCGGCAAGCACCGTATTCTCGAAGAGGCCTTCGGCGTCACCGCCGGTCAAATTTTCGATCAGACCCAGGCGGTGCAGATCATCGCCTGCGGCACGAGTTACCACGCGGGCTCGGTCGCGCGCTACTGGATCGAAAGCCTCGCGGGCCTGCCCTGCAACGTCGAGATCGCCAGCGAATACCGCTACCGCAAGCACGTGGTCCTGCCCGGCACGCTGGTCGTGGCCATCTCGCAGTCGGGCGAAACCGCCGACACGCTCGCCGCTTTACAGCAGACCAAGAAGCTCGGCTACGGGCACTCGCTCGCCATCTGCAACGTGCCGGAAAGTTCATTGGTGCGCGAATCCGAATTAACATTACTCACCCGCGCCGGCCCCGAGATCGGCGTGGCCTCGACCAAGGCCTTCGTCACCCAGCTCACCGCGCTGCTGCTGCTCACCATCGCGCTGGCGCGCCGGCACGGACTGACGCCCGAGAAGGAAAAGAAACTGGTGGAAGAACTGGAGCAATTGCCGGGGCGCATTCAGAAGGTCCTGGAACTCAGCGATGAAATCCGCCAACTCTCCGAACGTTTCGTGGACAAGCAGCACGCGCTGTTCCTCGGGCGCGGCGTGCATTATCCCATCGCCATGGAAGGGGCGCTGAAGCTGAAGGAAATATCCTACATCCACGCCGAGGCCTATGCCGCCGGCGAACTCAAACACGGACCGCTCGCGCTAGTGGACGCCGACATGCCGGTGATCGCGGTCGCGCCGAACGACGAGCTGCTGGAAAAATTGAAATCGAATCTGCAGGAAGTCCGCGCCCGCGGCGGCGAGCTCTACGTGTTCTCGGTCAAGGGCACCGGCGTGCGCGCCAGTAACACCACCAAGATCCGCATGCCCGAGGTGGGCGAAACCACCTCCCCGATTCTCTACACCGTGCCGCTGCAACTCTTGGCCTATTACGTCGCATTGGCTAAGGGAACGGATGTGGATCAGCCGCGAAATTTGGCGAAGTCGGTGACGGTGGAGTAGGTTTTGTGCGGGCTTCGCCCGCGCTCAACGGCTAATTGCGGGTTGCTCCGCCCCGCACCCTGGGTGACTTTTGTTTCGGCAAAAGTCACCAAAACCACTCTCCCCGGAGCGCGCGACCACTTCCTCCGTTCCTCGCCCCACCGGGCGCTCGACCAACTCGCCGGGCGCGAAATACGCGCCTCGGGCTCGAACACGGTCTCGCTTGAAAGCCCCCGCTGGGGCTGCGGTACTCGGCGCGCGCTACGGGGGATAGCAAAACCTTTTCCGGGTTTCGCTGGCCCAATCGAATCTGACCGTATCAATCGTAGTGATCGATATGAATAGTTCACGCGGTTTAGGCAACCGGCAAATCTGAGTTGATTTCATAAAAACAACACGGTAAACTTTAAAATAGCGATCAAAACCACTCTGAAGGAGAATGTTATGCAACGTCCTGCTGTTTACCAGTACACAATCACCGAGTCCCCCGGAGTTAATGTGCACCGACTGCGCAATACGCTTGGCTGGTCTATGCGTGAACTTGCTGCACGTTGTCATCCGGCGGTGGACCATACGACTATTCGGCGCCTGGAACGCAATGAGGGGCTTACTCAAGATACAGTAGAGCGCGTAGCGAAGGCTTTGGGCATAACGAAATGGCAAGATCTTTTCTTGCCACCTGAATTAGCCGTAGCCGGGTGGTCTTATTTGCCTAAGCGAGATCAATCACGCTTAGCCAAGTTAATACAGGATACTAACTTGGCTCGGCGTCATCGCATGCAAAAACCGAGATGACAGAAACGTGAGCTTTGAAAGTATTAGCCTTAGCCATCTGACAAAGAGAGCGAAATTTTAGTGTTACTCTAGTTACCAAACCGTCCGCACCGGATACTGGCGTATCGCCTCGTCCGGTGTGAGCAGGACCAGGCCGTGGGCAACGGCCTGGCATACCAGCATGCGGTCGAAGGGGTCCCGGTGGTGCTCGGGCAAACGGGAAAGCTGTAACACCGCCTCTTCCTCCAGCGGCAGCGGCTGGATGGCGTGGCGCGTGCGCTGCGACGGGATGAACCGGTCGGGTGCTTCCGGCAAAGGCAGGCGATTGAGCGCGTGTTTGACCGCAATCTCCCACACCGAAACCGAACTGAGATAAACCTCGTTGGCGGGATCGGAGAAAGCGGTACGCGCCTCCTCCGACAGCGCCGGATCGTCAGAAATAATCCAAAGAAACGTACAGGTGTCGAGTAGCAGCTTCACGCCGCGCCGCCGCGAAAGTCATTGATGATTTCTTTCGGCAGCGGCTCGAAGAAGCTCGGCGGTACGTGGAATTTTTCCTTGGCGAGTCCGATGGGACGCGGTTTTTCGGGCATCGATGGCAGCGGCCGGATTTCCGCCACCGGGGTATTCCGACGACACAGAAGGATGGTCTGGCCTTTCTTGAGCCTGGCCAGATAGCGCGACAGATGAGTTTTCGCCTCGTGCACGTTCAGCTTAATCATGACTCACTTATAAACTAGATATATGGTCATGTCAATTATTAAAGCCGAACCTTGTAAGCCGTTGTGTTTCTCCCCAAGGCTTAAGCCGCCGCTCTGGTAAAATCCCGCCATGGACGTTTCCCATCTGATGGACGATCTCAATGACGTGCAGCGCGAGGCGGTGGCGGCGCCCGCGGGGCCGCTGCTGGTGCTCGCGGGCGCCGGCAGCGGCAAGACGCGCGTGCTGACCCACCGCGTGGCCTGGCTGGTGGGCGTGGAGGGCGTCTCGCCGCATGCGATCCTGGCGGTGACCTTCACCAACAAGGCTGCCCACGAGATGCGCGGTCGCATTGAATCCATGTTGCAGGCACCGGTTGGCGGCATGTGGATCGGGACCTTCCACGGCCTGTCGCACCGGCTGCTGCGCTCGCACTGGCGTGAAGCGAATCTAGCACAGACATTCGCGATTCTTGATAGTGAAGACCAACTCAGAGTCATCAAGCGGCTCATGAAATCCATGAACCTGGACGAGGCCTACTGGCCGCCCAAGCAGGCCATGTGGTTCATCAACGGTCACAAGGAAGAGGGCCGGCGTCCGAAGGACATCGGCGAAGCGAACGACCCGACCCAGCGCGAGTTGCGGCGCGTCTATGTCGCCTACGAGGAAACCTGTCAGCGTTCCGGGCTGGTGGATTTCGCCGAACTGTTGCTGCGCGCCTATGAACTGCTGCGCGACAACCCGACCATGCGCGCGCATTACCAGGCGCGCTTCCGCCATGTGCTGGTGGACGAGTTCCAGGACACCAATCGCATCCAGTACGCCTGGCTGCGGCAGTTCGTCGGGCCCGAGCGCAACCTGTTCGTGGTCGGTGACGACGACCAGTCCATCTACGGCTGGCGCGGCGCCAAGGTGGAAAATATTCTCAAGTTCGAAAACGACTTCCCCGGCACGCGCACCATCCGTCTCGAACAGAACTACCGCTCCACCGGCACCATTCTCAAGGCCGCCAACGCGGTCATCGGCCACAACACCGGCCGCCTCGGCAAGAACCTGTGGACCACGGGCGAGGAAGGCGAACCGCTCCAGCTCTACACCGGCTATACCGATTTCGACGAGGCGCGCTTCGTGGTGGACCGCATCCAGGACTGGGTGGCGCGCGGCCATGCGCGCGCCGAGTGCGCGGTGCTGTACCGCTCCAACGCCCAGTCGCGCCTGTTCGAGGAGCGCCTGATCAACGAAGGCATCCCCTACCGCGTGTACGGGGGCCTGCGCTTCTTCGAGCGCGCCGAGATCAAGGACGCGCTCGCCTACCTGCGCCTCATGGCGAGCCGCCATGACGACGCCTCCTTCGAGCGCGTGGTGAACCTGCCCACCCGCGGCATCGGCGCCAAGACCGTGGACACGGTGCGCGAGCGTGCCAGGGGTGAAAAAATTTCCCTGTGGGATGCAGCCCTGAAGATGCTCGCCGCCACCGAGCTGCCGGCCCGCGCCCGCGAGGCACTGAATGTTTTTCTGCAGCTGATCGAGCGTCTCGCGGGCGAAACGGCGGGACTCGCGCTCGGTGAAACGGTGGAACACATGCTCGCGGGCAGCGGGCTGATCGAGCACTACAAGAAGGAAAAGGGCGAAAAGGCCGAGTCGCGCGTGGAAAACCTGGAGGAATTGATCAACGCCGCACGCGGCTACGAGCACGACGAGGCCGAAGGGCTCGATCCGCTGTCCTCGTTTCTGGCGCACGCAGCCCTGGAAGCCGGCGAAGGCCAGGCCGAGGCTTGGGAGGATTGTGTGCAGCTCATGAGCCTGCATTCGGCCAAGGGGCTAGAGTTCCCCTTGGTGTTCCTGACCGGCCTCGAAGAAGGCCTGTTCCCGCACCAGCACTCGCTCCAAGACCCTACCCGGCTCGAGGAGGAAAGACGGCTGTGTTACGTCGGCATGACACGGGCGCGCCAGCAGTTGGTGCTGACCCAGGCCGAGCTGCGGCGGCTGCACGGCAATGAGCACTACACCAGTCCTTCACGTTTCTTGGGTGAAATCCCCGAGGAACTGATCCAGGAAATCCGCGCCAAACCCGCGGTCACCGCCTCCCCCTCGGCCAAGCTCGCCACCGGCCTGCCGGCCCAGGAACCCCCGGCCGGCGGTATGCGCCTCGGCAGCCGGGTGCGCCACGGGACCTTCGGCGACGGGGTGGTGCTGCGCTACGAAGGCCAGGGGTCGCATGCCCGGGTGCAGGTCAATTTCGAGGCCGCCGGCACCAAGTGGCTGGTTATTGGCTACGCCAACCTCCAGTCCCTGTAAAAGCTGTCCCAAAAACTGCTACTTCCTGCGCTCCTTTCCCGCTGCGCTATCCGGCTCCGCGGGAAAGTCCAGGGCCACCATCCTTGGCGGCCCGTTCGGCGGCTCGAACGTCCGCTGGACGTTCGCGAAACCCCCGCCTCACCCTCACCCGGCTGACGGCCGCTCGCGACGTTTTTGAGACAGCTTTTAAGACACCCCGCCCGCCCTTGCATCCCCGGACGATGGACTATAGTTAAGGGAAAGAAAAACACAGGGAATGCCGGGTTAAACCGGGTAGAGAAAACAACGGGGATGTCTCTTGAAGCAAGCTAGGAGCGAGGTTTCAACGGCGATCAAGGCCATGCTGGCCATCGTGGTGATCGTCTTCATCACCGAAGTGCTGATCATGTACGCCTTGGGCTACATGGGATTCGAGCACGGAATCAATTTCATCCTCCTCGACGGAATCCTGCTCGCGCTGATCTGTGCCCCGCCGATCTACTGGCTGGTGCTGAGCCCCATCCGCAACGAATACATCAAACGCCTGCGAGGCGAAGGCGATGACGAAGATTTGAGCCGCATGGCTATCACCGATGCGCTTACGCGCATCATGAACCGCCGCGGCATCACCGTCGGACTGCTCGATGCCATGGCCCAGGCCGAGCGCTACCGCACCCCGCTGACGGTCGCCATGGCCGACATCGACCTGCTGAAGGAGATCAACGCCAGCTACGGCCGCGGAGCCGGCGACCGCGTGCTCAAGGACGTGGCCGGCGTAATGGCCGACGCCCTGCGCATGCCGGACAAGCTCGGGCGTTACGGCGGCGAGGAATTCCTGATTGTGCTGCCGCACACGGGCCTGGTCCAGGGCAAGAAGATTGTCGAGCGCATCCGTAATTCGGTCAGCAAGTGGGATTTTGACGTGGGCTCCAAGAAGATCCGCCTGACCATCAGCATCGGCGTCACCCATTACAAGACCGGCGAGGACCTCGAGCAGTTGATGTCGCACGCCAGCAAGGCCCTGCAGGAAGCCAAGCAGGGTGGCCGTAATCGAGTAGTAGCCAGCAAGAAGCGCTGAACCTCTTTTCAGTACCTCCTTTTCCGTAAATCGTTTGGCTCCGGCGCATGGCTGGGGCAGAATGTCTGCTGTCCGCAAAAACCATTAAGAAAAATGACATGAAACGACGCGATGTCCTCAAGGGCGCCGGGCTGGGGCTGATGGGCGTGGCCGGCGCCGTGCGCGCCGATGAAGCGCCCGCGATCCGCTGGCGCCTGGCCTCGAGCTTTCCCAAGAGCGTGGACGCCATCTACGGCGCGGCCGAGCGCGTGGCGCGCCGCGTCGGCGAAGTCACCAGCGGCAAATTCCAGATCCGCGTGTTCGCCGGTGGCGAGATTGTGCCGGGTTTGCAGGTGCTGGACGCCGTGGGGCAGGCCACGGTCGAGTGCGGCCAGACCGCCGGTTACTACTACGTCGGCAAGAACATGGCCTTTGCCTTCGAGACCGCGCTGCCCTTCGGCCTCAACGCGCGCCAGCAGATCGCCTGGATGTACGCCGGCGGCGGGCGCGGACTGATGCGCGATCTCTACAAGGACCATGGCGTGGTGATGTTCCCCGGCGGCAATACCGGCGTGCAGATGGGCGGCTGGTTCCGTCGCGAGATCAAATCGCTGGCCGATCTCAAGGGCCTCAAGATGCGCATCCCCGGCCTCGGCGGTCAGATCATGGCGCGCCTCGGCGCGGTGCCGCAGACGCTCGCCGGCGGCGACATCTACCCGGCGCTTGAGAGCGGCGCGCTCGATGCCACCGAATGGGTCGGCCCGTACGACGACGAGAAGCTCGGCTTCCACAAGGTCGCGAAACATTACTACTACCCCGGCTGGTGGGAGCCGGGTCCGCAGATTTCCTTTTACGTGAACCTGAAGAAATGGCAGGAACTGCCGCCGGCCTACCAGGCGGCGTTCGAGACCGCGGCGGCCGAAGCGAATTTGTACATGCTCGCCGAATACGACGCCAAAAACCCACCGGCCTTGCAGCGCCTGCTCAGGCAGGGCGTGAAGCTGCACGCCTTCCCCAAGGACGTCATGCTGGCGGCACGCAAGACGGCGTTCGAGATGTACGAGGAAGAGGCGCGCCAGAACGCCACGTTCCGGCGCATCTATGTAGAATGGAAAAAATTCGCCGCCGCCGGTGACCAGTGGTTCAAGGTGGCGGAATCCTCGTACGCGAATTTCATGCACTACGTGAAATAATCAAAGAACCCCTGAAAAAAATTAGACAGGATTCACAGGATTAACAAGATTCTTAATTTCACGAATATTTCTAATCCTGTAAATCCTGTTAATCATGTCCATCCTTTTTATCGCCACTCCGGCGGCAGATAGCCGGCGCCGGGATCGGCCTCCAGCGGTACTTCCACGATCTCACTCTCCGGAACGATGGGCGCATGGCCCACGATCTGCGGGAAGGCGATCACGATCACCACCATCAATATCTGTAATCCCACGAACGGCACCGCGCCCCAGTAAATGTCGGCGGTGCGTATTGATTTGGGCGCGACGCTGCGCAGATAAAACAGCGCGAAGCCGAACGGCGGGTGCAGGAACGAGGTCTGCATGTTGATGCCGAGCAACACGCCGAACCAGATCGGGTCGATGCCGAGCTTGGCGGCGACCGGCGCCAGCAGCGGCACCACGATGAAAGCGATTTCGAAGAAATCGAGGAAGAACGCCAGCGAGAACACCAGCAGGTTCACGACCACGAGGAAACCCACCACGCCGCCGGGCAGATGCGTCAGCAGGCTCTCGACCCAGAGGTCGCCATCCACGCCGCGGAACACCAGGCTGAAGACAGTCGAACCGATCAGAATGAAAATCACGAAACTGGTCAGGCGCGCGGTTGAGTCCATCGCCTGTTTCAGCACATCGAGAGTGAGCCGCCGCCGCAACGCCGCCAGCACCACGGCGCCGGCCGCCCCGAGCGCGCCGCCTTCGGTCGGGGTGGCGACCCCGAGAAAAATCGTTCCGAGCACCAGGAAAATGAGCACCAGCGGCGGGATCAGCGAGACCGCCGCCCGTTGCGCCAGGGCCGCGCCGCGCAGCCTGCGCGCCTGCGGCGGCAGGGCCGGGACCGCGTCGGGCTTCACCAGCGTGACGCCGAGCACATACAACAGGTACAGGCCGGCAAGTGTCAGACCCGGCGCCAGCGCGCCGGTGTACATGTCGCCGACCGAGACGCCGAGCTGGTCGGCCAGCACGATCAGCACGATCGACGGCGGGACGATCTGCGCCAGCGTCCCCGAAGCCGTGATGACCCCGCTCGCCAGGCGCTTGTCGTAACCGTAGCGCAGCATGATCGGCAGCGAGATCAGGCCCATGGCGATCACCGACGCCGCCATCACGCCGGTGGTGGCGGCGAGCAGCGCGCCCACGAGCACCACGGCGTAGGCGAGCCCCCCGCGCACGCGACCGAACAGCTGGCCGATGGTGTCGAGCAGTTCTTCGGCCATGCCACTGCGCTCCAGCACCAATCCCATGAAGGTGAAAAAGGGAATGGCGAGCAGCGTCTGGTTGGAGACAATGCCATAGACGCGTTCCGGCAACGCCTGCAACAGACTGAAGTCGAAAAATCCCGACTGTATTCCAACGAAGGCGAACAGCAGGCCGTTGGCCGCGAGCGCGAACGCCACCGGATAGCCGAGCAGCAGGATTACGACCAGCCCCGCGAACATGAGCGGCGCCATGAAGGCGAAGGTCGCTCCGCTCATCCCTGAGCTCCCGCGACACTGATGCATCCATGCATGGCGCTCATACCTCCTCCCGCGGCTGCTCGCGCGTGAGTTTGCCTTCCCCGCGCAGGTAGGCGATGCGCTTGATGATCTCGGCCACGCCTTGCAGTGCCAGAAGAGCGAAGCCCAGCGGGATCAGCAGACGCACCGGCCAGCGGATCAGGCCGCCGGCATCGGGTGATATTTCGCCGCTCTGAATAGATTCCAGAAAGCCGGGCCAGGACAGCCACGCCATGAGCCCGCACAGCGGCAGCAGGAACAGGAGTGTGCCGAAAAGATCAATCCATGCCTGTGTCTGTGCCGACAGCCGCCCGTAGATCACGTCGATGCGCACATGGCCGTTGTGCTTGAGGGTGTAAGCGGCGCCCAGCAGGAAAATCGCGCCGAACAGGTACCACTGGATTTCGAGCCAGGCGTTCGATGAGCGCCCCAGCCCGTAACGCGCCAGCGCGTTCAGGGCCGAGATCAGCGTGGCCGCACCGACGAGCCACAATACCGTGCGCCCGACATACTCGTTCGCGGTGTCGATGGCCTTGGAAATGGCGATCCAAAATTTCATGAGACGTTATTGTTGATTTGGCGCAGTGAAGACTACCGGGAATGTCGCGGTCTAAGAAGCGGCCAACCTCACGCCGCCAGCATCGCTTCCACCACGCCGGTCCAAGCCGCCGCGAGATTGGGCCGGTCGTAGCCCCCGCCGCCGAGGGCGATGATCCGCCCCTGACAGAATTCATCGGCCAGCGCGCACAGGCGCGTTGCCGCATGCGCGTGGGCCGCAGGCGTGAACTGCATGTGCGTGATGGGATCGCCGGCGATGCTATCGGCCCCGGCCTGCAGGATGATGAACTCCGGCTTGCCGGCGCGCACGAATTTCTCGATCTGCGGCCAGACGCGATGAAACGCGGTATCGTCGGCACCCGGTTCGAGCGGGAGGTTGAGCTTGGTGCCCTTGGCTGCGCCTGTTCCGGTTTCGGAAGCGGCGCCGGTGCCGGGATAAAGATAACGCCCGTCTTCGTGGATGTCGGCGAAGATCAAATCGGGATCGTCCTCGAAGGCATAGAACACGCCGTCGCCGTGGTGCGCGTCGATGTCCACGTAGGCCACGCGCCTGATGCCGTGGCGTTTGCGTAATGCCTCGATTGCCACACCAGGATCGTTGAACACGCAAAAACCCGCGGCGCTGTCGCGGCGCGCGTGATGCAGCCCGGCGATGGGCACGAACACGCGCCGGCACCGGGCTTCGAGAATATTTTTGAGCCCGTCCAGCACCGAACCCACCACCGCCGAGGCCGCCTCGAACACGCCGGGGAAGGCGGGCGTGTCGCCGTAGTCGAGATAGCCCTCGCCAGTTTGCGACTGGCGTTTGACGCGCGCGATGTAATCCTCGGTGTGAAACAGCGCGAGATCGTCTTCGCCACAGGCCACCGGCGTGCCGATGTCGCATTGGCGGTCGAGACCGCGCCTTGTCATCTCCTGCCAGAAGGCATTCAGGCGATCGGAACCGAAGGGATGTTCCTGGCCGAAACCGTAGGCCGCCAGAGCTTCTCCGTAATAAACCCGCGTGCGCATTGCCCGGATTATAAGCCCGGGTCAGGCGGGCGGGGGCCGCGAGCGAATTAAGACTGCCGCCGAAAGCCGGAAGGGTTCGGGGGATAAAGCGTGAGGTAGCTGCAATAAACCGCGGCGACGAACACCGGAAGCGCCAGGAAGCCCACGCTGACCACCAGCAGATAACCGAGCCAGTGGGATTTGGCGAACGCCACCAGGATGACGAGATAAACCAGGAAAAACGGCACGGTCAGCGTCAGCAGCGCTGCGGCGTTTTCGCGGCAGGCGGAAAAACTTTCGGAGATGGCCGCCAGCGGCTGGCGGTTCGCCAGCACCGTGAGCGGCACGCTGAATAACAGCCCCATCGCCAGCAACACCGACAGCAGCGCGACCAGCGCCATGCCCAGCAGCGTGGTGATCTGCGCCGTGCCCACTTGGCTCGCGGCCAGTCCCGACAGCATCGAACCGCCCACGAGCAGATAGCCGATGATTTTCACCAGCATGGCCAATCCGAGGGTGACGATGCCGAGCAGCACGGCGGCAAACATCTTGTCCTCCTGGGTGAAGATGCGCATCAATTCCTGCGCCGGCTGGGCGATCCAGGTCTGGAACAGCGCCAAGGCGGGGCTGGAGGAGTCCGGCTTCGCGGCCGGTTCCGCATGCTGCTCCTGCGCGCGGCCCCACACCACGCCGGCCAGCAGCATGGGGGTGATGAGGATCAGCAGCAGATCGCCCATGAACGGGATCAGTTTCAGCACGAACCCGAGAACGAAATAAACAGCGGTCATGCCGTACCAGAGAGGTTTTTGTTCCAGCACCAGGCGCCGGCCGCAGGCGATCCAGGTTTTTCCCTGGCCCAGGCCGGGGTTTCCATTCCCGTTCTCGTTATTCGAAGAGGAGTGCATGCTCATGCCTGCGTCCTCGCGAAGGGTATGCCGGGTACTTCCCTGTCCCGAAGGCGCGTGAACATCAGAAGCGTTTGATCACCCAGGTCGGGATGGCGATGCGCGATTCGAAGTCGCTGCGGCGGAACTGCCCGCTGCCTTCATGATCAATGAGGTAATAAGGTTTGCCCTTGGCCGGGATGATCTTGATCATGTACAGCCGTCCGTTCAATCGGTACTCGTGATGAATCTCCGTGCCCTTGGTGGTGATGGTGATCTCCGGTTCCGGTTGGCCGGCGTCCGGGAGTTCGGGCGCCGCCGGCGGGCTGTAGTTTTCCGGCGGTGGCGGTGGCGCGGGTACGCTGGCCGGGGTCTTGCTTTTGACTCCGTTCGATGCCGGCCCGGCCGCGATCGCCGGTGCGATCAGGACAGCAAGAATGAGCAAAGATGTAACGCGCATGTTCGTTCGTGCATCAAAGGTTCAGCTTGATCTCTCTTTCCGCTTCCGACGCCTCGAAGCCGCTTTCCTCATAATACCGGAAGATCACGTCCAGCACCTCGTCGGCGCTGTTCACCACGCTCAGCAGCTCCATGTCATTGTTGTCGATGGCGCCCTCGCGGATGAGCGTCTCCTTGAACCAGTCGAGCAGGCCGGACCAGAACGGCGCGTGCACCAGGATGATGGGCATGCGCGTGCTCTTGCCGGTCTGGATCAGGGTGAGCGCCTCGACCAGTTCATCGAGCGTGCCGAAACCGCCGGGCATGCAGACGTAGGCCTTGGCGTATTTGACGAACATCACCTTGCGCGCAAAGAAGTGCTGGAACGTCAGCGTGATGTTCTGGTAGGGGTTGGCGTGCTGTTCGTGTGGCAACCGGATGTTCAGCCCCACGCTCGGGGACTTGCCGGCATACGCGCCCTTGTTCGCGGCCTCCATCAGCCCCGGGCCGCCGCCGCTCACCACCGAAAAACCGGCGTCGGAAAGTTTGCGCGCGATCTCCTGGGTCAGGGCATAATAGGGATGCCCCGGCGGCGTGCGCGAGGAACCGAAGATGCTGACCGAGGGCTGGATCTGGGTCAGCCGTTCAAAGCCCGCGACGAACTCGGCCATGATCTGGAAAATCTTCCAGGATTCCCGCGACATGGTGCCCGAGGGCGCGACTTCGACGCGGAATTGGGAGTCCGGTCCGTTGGGTTTGGGGTACGGCGGTTCTTTATCGTGGGGATTTCCGTCATTCATATATGATTTTTAGCACAGAAGTGGCACAGGGATGTGCCGTTTACGGAGCAAAAGACGCAAACATTCGCCCGCCGGTCGAAGCCCCGGTCTTGCCATGAGCCCCAAGGCTGGAGACAAGAAAAAGCCTGCCAGGAAGGCACCAGCGGGCGGTAAAAAAGGTGGGCCACTGGTCTTCGTGGACGGCTCATCTTATCTGTACCGCGCTTTCCACGCCATGCCCGCGCTCGCCAACTCGCGCGGCGAGCCCACCGGCGCGGTGTACGGCGTGGTCAACATGCTGCGCCGCCTGCTCTCGGAATACGACACCGAATACATGGCAGTGGTGTTCGACGCCAAGGGCAAGACCTTCCGCGACGATATTTACCCCGAGTACAAGGCGCACCGCCCGCCGATGCCGGACGATCTTTCGGTCCAGATCGAACCGATCCATGCCATCGTCCGCGCCCTCGGCCTGCCGCTGATCCAGATCGAGGGTGTGGAGGCCGACGACGTGATCGGCACGCTGGCGCGTGCCGCCGCTGCGGAAGGCCGCGAGGCCGTGATTTCCACCGGCGACAAGGACATGGCGCAGCTCGTGGATGGGCACGTGCAACTGGTGGACACGATGAAGGATGCCGTGATCGACCGCGACGCGGTGGTGGCGAAATTCGGCGTGACCCCGGAACAGATGGTGGATTATCTGGCGCTCGTCGGCGACACCTCCGACAACATCCCCGGCGTGCCCGGCGTCGGCCCCAAGACGGCGGCCAAATGGTTGCAGCAGTATGGTTCGCTCGATCGGATCGTGGCGCACGCCGACGAGATCGAAGGCCGGGTGGGCGAGAGTCTGCGCGCGTCGCTGGGCCATCTGCCGATGGCGCGGAGCCTCGCCACCATCAAGTGTGACGTGGACCTGAAGCTCGCCCCCGGCGATCTCAAGCGCACGGCGCCGGATGACGCGCGCCTGCGCGAGCTGTACGCGCGCCTGGAGTTCAAATCGTGGTTGGCCGAGCTGGGCGGCGCGAATGCCCCGGCGGCCATGTCCACGCCGGCGGCCGTGAGCGCGAAGTATCAGATGATCACCGATATCAAGGCGCTCGATCAGTGGCTGGCGCGGCTCGCGCAATCGAAACTCTTCGCCTTCGATACCGAGACCACCAGCCTCGATGCGCTTCAGGCCGAGATCGTGGGGGTGTCGTTTACCGACCGCGCCGGCGCGGGCGCCTATGTACCGCTCGCGCACCACTACCCCGGCGCGCCGACACAACTCAAGCGCGAGACCGTGCTCGAAAAGCTGAAGCCGCTGCTGCAAGACGAAAGGCATCCCAAGATCGGTCAGAACTTCAAATACGACATGAGTGTGCTCGCTAATTATGGCATCCGGCTGGCCGGCATGCGCTACGACACCATGCTTGAATCCTACGTGCTGGATTCGACCGCCTCGCGCCACGACATGGATTCGCTCGCGCTCAAGTACCTCGGCTACAAGACGCTCAAATACGAAGACGTCGCGGGCAAGGGCAAGCACCAGATCAATTTCAGCGAGGTGCCGCTGGACCAGGCCACGGCCTACGCCGCCGAGGACGCCGACATCACCTTGCGTCTGCACGAACACCTGTGGCCGCGGCTGAACCAGACGCCGTCGCTGGTGAAACTCTTCGACGAAATCGAAATGCCGCTGGTGCCGGTGCTGGCGCGCATGGAACGGCACGGCGTGCTCATCGACGTCGCGATGCTGAGGGCGCAAAGCAACGAGCTGGGCAAGCGTCTGCTCGAGATCGAAGGCGAGGCGCATCAGCTCGCGGGCCAGCCGTTCAACATGGGCTCGCCCAAGCAAATCCAGGAAGTGCTGTACGACAAGCACAAATTGCCGGTGCTCAAGAAAACCCCCACCGGCCAGCCGTCCACGGCGGAAGAGGTGTTGCAGGAGCTGGCGCTCGACTATCCGCTGCCGCAGCTCATTCTCGAGTTCCGCAGCCTCGCCAAGCTCAAGTCCACCTACACCGACAAGCTGCCGGAGATGATCGACCCGAAGACCGGGCGCGCGCACACCTCGTATCACCAGGCGGTGGCGGCGACCGGGCGCCTGTCTTCGACCGATCCCAACCTGCAAAACATCCCGGTGCGCACGGCCGAGGGGCGGCGCATTCGCCAGGCGTTCATCGCCGCACCCGGCTACCGGATCATGTCCGCGGACTACTCGCAGATCGAGCTGCGCATCATGGCGCATCTCTCGGGCGACAAGGGGCTGATTCACGCGTTTGCCGAGAACATGGACGTGCATCGCGCCACCGCCGCGGAGGTATTCGGTGTGGCGCCGGACAGCGTGAGCGACGACATGCGCCGCGCCGCCAAGGCAATCAATTTTGGATTGATCTATGGTATGTCGGCCTTCGGGCTGGCCAAGCAACTGCGCATCGAGCGTGTGGCCGCGCAGGAATATGTCGAGCGCTATTTCGCGCGTTACCCCGGCGTGCGCGATTTCATGGAGCGCACGCGTGAGACCGCGCGCCGGCAGGGCTACGTCGAGACGCTGTTCGGCCGGCGGCTGCACACCTCCGAAATCAATGCCGCCAACATGAACCGGCGCCAGGCCGCCGAGCGCGCCGCGATCAATGCGCCGATGCAGGGCACGGCGGCGGATCTCATCAAGCGGGCAATGATCGCGGTGGACCGCTGGATTCCGGAATCCGGTCTCGACATCCGCATGATTATGCAGGTGCACGATGAGCTGGTGTTCGAAGTAGCCGAGAACGCGGTGGATGCCGCGCGCGAACATGTGCGCCAGGCCATGAGCGGCGTGGCGACGTTATCCGTGCCCCTGGTGGTGGATATCGGCTTGGGAGGCAACTGGGACGAGGCCCATTGAATATACACGCAAGAAAATTGCGGGAAGGGCGCGAAACAGATTTTACAATCCGAAATGAAAAGGCTTGAACTATTCCATAGGCAATGCGTCATAATATGCGGACGATTTGGATATCGTCTTGCCCCGCTCCACCTCCCTGAGCGGGGTACGTTCTGGATGCACATCATCCGGGACATGTTCGGCCCCGGACACTCTCCCCTTGTCTCCGGGGCTTTTTTTATAAGCTTTGAATATTCGCCGCAGAGACGCGAAGGACGCAAAGGGGACTGGTCGAATCAGAAGCAAAAATCTTTGCGATCTTTGCGCCTTTGCGGCAAAAACTCATAGTTACATCGAAATTGACCTTGTAAATTGACCTGGAAGCGGGCTGTGGTATATAAAGCCGGCCTGTTTCCGCCCGTGCCGATGCCTGTCCAGCAATCAGCCGGGTTTCAGCCGTTTCTTCACGGGGGGGTTTATGAAAAACTTGTTGTCTGTCGCTACGGCCGTCAGCCTGTGGCTGGTCATCATCGCGCCGGCACAGGCCGCGGGCGGCAATGTCGCGGCCGGCCAGGCCAAGGCGGCGGTGTGCGCGGGCTGTCACGGAGCCGATGGCAACGGCGGGGCCGACCCCCTGTGGCCCAAACTCGCGGGTCAGGATCCGGATTACATCGTCAAGCAACTGATCGATTTCAAAGAAGGCAGACGCAAGGACCCCATCATGGCCGGCATGGCCGTCCCTCTCAGCGCCGCCGACATGAAGAATATCGGCGCGTACTACGCCAGCCTCAAGGCCAAACCGGGCGCGGCGAAGGATGCCCAGCTTGCCGGGCTGGGCGAGAAGGTTTATCGCGGTGGCAACGCCAAGATGGGCGTGTCCGCCTGCATGAGTTGTCACGGCCCTTCGGGCCATGGCATCCCGCCGCGCTTCCCCAAGGTCTCCGGCCAAAATGCCGCGTATGCCAACAAGCAGTTGCTTGCCTTCAAGGCCGGCACGCGCGCCAATGATGGCGAGACCATGACCCGCATGGCTTTCCGCATGTCGGAGCCGGAAATCAAGGCGGTGTCGGAATACATGGCCGGCCTGCACTGACCGCGTAGAGCTCCCTCCCTTTCATCCCGCTGTAATACCGACACGGCAGAATGTTTTCTGCCGTGCGACGGCAGGTGCCGGCCCTCGTCCGGTCGCCTTTATCCCCTCTGCCAAATCACGTCATTGGCGCTGGCAATAAATAGCTTTCAACTTCAACAAGTTAAATCCGAGACCAGCATGGCATGAGTATTGCTCCTTGAGATAGTGAGAAGCACGGAATCACGGCAGGGGTAAGGCGGGATTCCAGACGGCCCAAAACGGGGCAAAAAGGAGCGAACCATGTTAAGCCACATCGTCAACCTGGTGAATGATTATGCAGTCGTCCACGGCGCGCGGCCGAACGTCGTGTACATGAACGAAACCCATTACGGCTACCTGCGCGAGGAACTGCCGGGCGTGCGCGATCACGACAACCTGGTCGCCATTCTCGGGGTGGACATCGCCCTCAGCGACGAAGCCATCCGTCCGCAGGTCGCCACCGTCCGGTTTGCTTCCGAGAATATACTGGTCAGCTAAACAAGAACTGTTGTGCGGGGTGCACACACGGGCCGGACCACCGGCCCGTTTTATTTTTGAAGAAACTATTTATGGAACCGCAGATAAACGCAGATTAACGCGGATAAAAACCAAGGTATCAATAAATTTGATTTTCAATCTGCGTCCATCTGCGTTCATCAGCGGTTTCAATTTTCTTATAAATTCTTAAAGACCTTTTCTGCTTTGTCGAGCGTCTCATCTATATCGGACTCGGTATGCGCCGCCGAGACGAAGACCGCCTCGAAGGCGGACGGCGCGAGATACACGCCTTCCCGCAACATCCCATGAAAGAATTTCTTGAAGCGCTCGACGTCACAGGCCATGACCTGCGCCAAGCGCGTCACGGGATTTTCCTTGGTGAAGAAAATGCCGAACATTCCGCCGACGCACTGGGCAATCAGCGGCACGCCGGTTCGTGCGGCGCGCTCGGTGAGGCCCTGTGCCAGCATGGCGGTTTTGGCTGTCAGCGCCTCGAAGAAGCCCCGTTGTGAAACCTCCTTGAGGGTGGCGAGCCCGGCCGCGAGCGACACCGGATTGCCCGACAGTGTCCCGGCCTGATACACCGGCCCGTCCGGGGCGATGTGACCCATGATGTCGGCGCGCCCACCGAAGGCCCCGACCGGCAGGCCGCCGCCGATGACCTTGCCGAGCGTGGTGAGGTCGGGCGGGATGCCATAGCGCGCCTGCGCCCCGCCCAGGGCCACGCGAAAGCCGGTCATGACCTCATCGAAAATCAGCACCGCCCCGTGCTGGGTGCATTTCTCGCGCAGGGTTTCGAGAAAGCCTTTCACCGGGGGCACGCAATTCATGTTGCCGGCCACCGGCTCGACAATCACACAGGCGATGTCCTTCCCGAGTTTGTCGAACAGCTCGCGCACCTGCGCGGCGTTGTTGTATTCAAGCGTGAGCGTGTGTTCCGCCAAGCTCGTCGGCACGCCGGACGAGGTCGGCACGCCGAGGGTGAGCGCGCCGGAGCCGGCCTTGACCAGCAGCGAGTCGGCATGGCCGTGATAGCAGCCCTCGAACTTGACGATCTTGTCGCGCCCGGTGAAGCCGCGCGCGAGGCGGATCGCGCTCATGGTGGCCTCGGTCCCGGAGCTGACCATGCGTACCTTTTTGATGGAGGGCACGAGCCGGCAGATGAATTCGGCCATCTCGACCTCGATGCGTGTCGGCGCCCCGAAGCCGAGACCGTACTCCATGGTTTCTTTCACCGCCGCCATCACCTTGGGGTGAACGTGGCCCAGGATCATCGGCCCCCAGGAGCCGACGTAGTCGATGTAACGCTTGCCGTCCTCGTCGAAAACATAAGCGCCCTGACCGCGCGCGAAGAAAATCGGATCGCCCCCCACGCCCTTGAAGGCGCGCACCGGTGAGTTGACCCCGCCGGGGATGCATTTCTGCGCGCGCTTGAAGAGGTCGGATGAAGTGGTCATGATTTTTTCAAAAAAAATGAATGGACAGGATTAACAGGATTAGGAACAAAGCTGATCGGGATTCCGGTTGTCGGTTTTCAATCCTGTTAATCCTGTAAATCCTGTCTATCGGTTTTTGAACAAGCTCGCGTAGCGCTGAGCCGCGGCACGGACATCGGCCTGGCCGAACACGCCTTCGATCACCGCCAGCGCATCGGCCCCGGCCGCGATCAGCGAGGCGCCATTTTCCGGGGTAATGCCGCCGATGGCAACGATGGGAATGCGCAGTTTCTTTTTCGCTTCACGCAGGAGATCAAGACTTGCCTGCACCGCCTGCGGTTTGGTGCGGGACGGAAAGAAACTGCCAAAGGCGACATAGTCCGCACCCTCGGTCTGCGCCCGCACGGCGCGTGCGAGTTTGTTGTAGCAGGACACGCCGATGATCGCTTGCGGCCCGAGCTGTGTTCGGGCTTGGGCCAGGGAAACATCCTCCCGCCCCAGATGCACGCCATCGGCCCGCACCTGTTTGGCGAGTTCCACATCGTCGTTGACGATGAATAACGCGCCATGTTGTCGGCACAGTGCGGCAAGGTCCTTGGCCTGCTGCATCCGCTTTTCCGCAGTATGTTTCTTATCTCTGTATTGAATGACGCGCGCACCACCGGCGATGGCCTCACTCACGGCCGGCAGCAGGCGCGCGTCGTCGAGGTATTGCGTGTCGGCGATGGCGTAGAGTCCGGCAAGACGTGATTTATTGGCCATTTTTTGACCACTGAAATTGGTCGGCGTAGTATGCCAGCTTGTATGCGGGCACTGAAACTGAAATCGAATTTAAGTTGGTCGGCGCGTAGCGCCTGGAAAAATAAGGGTAGCGTCC
>Ga0209542_10002573_pt1 | contig 40306 bp, 38 predicted proteins | sample RifCSPhighO2_01_FD_184028 | JGI IMG/M metagenome (GOLD analysis project Ga0209542, IMG submission 184028) | Soil microbial communities from Rifle, Colorado - Rifle CSP2_plank highO2_0.1 (SPAdes) (version 2) | ecosystem: Environmental > Terrestrial > Deep subsurface > Rock core/Sediment ... | reverse complement strand
GCCGATTATCTCAAGCTGTTTTTTCAGATGCGCGATTCGGTCTTGAACGGCTTCGGGCACCGCGGCGGAAGCGGTGGCGATAATTGACGCGTAATCTTTGCCCAAAGCCGTCCCTGCTTCATTTTCATAATTTTCCCGCCGCGTCTGCAGTTTTGCCTGTTCGATGGACAAAAAATTCTTCTGGTCGCGGGTTTTAAGTAAAGTTTCCTGTTTGTTCCGGAAGAGCCGCTCTTTGACAAACAATTGGTTTTTTTTCTGTTCGGCTTGTTCGATGAAAGTCCTGACTTTTTCTTCGGCCGAGGCTATTGCCGCGGAAATTTTCTCGACCTCATTATTCAATTCCCCCAGACGATTTTTTCCCTTTTCAAAGTTTTGTCTTTCTCTGTTTTCCGAAGACCCGCTGTCAATTTCCTCAAGTAGTTGCTCAAATTCATTTTCAATTTGTTTACTCTCCGACGCCCAGGATGCCGGTTCATCTTTATATTTTGAGAAATTTTTTGTAAACGCGCGGAATTTTTCAAGCGCGGCTTTGAATTTGTCCCGGATGAGAATCCAGTTTACCTTGGGTTCCGGCCGGTTTTTCAGTTCTTCAACCCGCAGCTTGCCGCGGATAAAGGACTGTTCTTCCAAAAGCCGCTGTTTGGATTGGCGCAAATTCTCCAGTTCTGTCTGCAGGGTCGCTTCTGAACCAATTTCCCGTACTTTTTCTTCTTTTTCAATATCCGCTGCGAGCGAGCGGATTTGTTGTTCGAGCTCCGCAATTTGTTTATCAAAAATTTCAATTTTTGAATCTAGTTCCGCGGTTTGTTTTTCCAAACCCCGGAATATCTGACCAAAATAGGCGGTTTGCGTTTCCCGAAGCTCTGTTTCCAGATCTTCTCGCTGTTCGAGTTTGCGCGTCTGCCGGCGCAAAGAGCGCAAGCGCGGTTCGATTTCCGAAGTCAAAGCCTGAACCTGCGTGAGATTGGACTCGGTATGTTCAAATTTTCGTAAAGCCCGTTCACGTTTTACATAGTAGGGTTTGACCCCCGAGGCATCCTCAATTAGTTCTTTGATTGCCTGCGGCCCACCTAGAATGAAATTATCAATCATCCCCTGGCCGATTACGCAATAGGATGTGTTGCCGACACCCGATCTTAAAAGTAAATCCTGAATATCCAAAAGCCGCACCTGATTGCCGTTTATCAGATATTCAGAAGCGCCGTTTCGGAAAAGGCGACGGGCAATCACGACCTCGGAATAATCGATTGGGATGACGCGGTTGGAATTGTCAAAATAAACCGAGATGTCGGCGCCTCCCAAACGAGCTTTCTGGTCGGAACCGGCAAAAATCACGTCCTCCGTTTTTTTGCCGCGCAAAAGTTTTAGGGATTGTTCGCCAAAAACCCAGCGCAGGCCGTCCGCGATATTGGATTTGCCGGAGCCGTTTGGCCCAACAATCGAAGTGATTCCGGGCTCAAATGCAAAAGAGGTTTTTTTGGCAAAACTTTTGAACCCATGAATTTCGAGCTTTTTGAGATACATGGCTAGCTGGTAGCTGGTAGCTGGTAGGTAGTAGTCTTTTTCTACAAGCCACAACCTAATCCCTACAAGCTAGTTAATAATCCTGTTTTGATAATGCGTTTTTGGCGGCTTCCACTTCGGCATCCTGTTTTGACGGACCCGTTCCCTGGCCGATGAGCCGGTCATCAATATAGACCCCAACTACGAAAGTTTTTGCGTGATCCGGCCCCGATTCGGAAATGACCTTGTAATTTGGCGTGATCGACATTTTTTCCTGAACGATTTCCTGAAGGCTGGATTTGGGATCAAGATAGGCTTGTTCTTTGAGGATCGCGGGCAGCTTCACCAAGATAAAAGCGTCAATGAAGTCCTTGACCTTGTCGAGTCCTTGATCGAGATAAATCGCGCCAATCAATGCCTCTATGGCGTTGGCCAAGATTACCTGCCTGGCGCGTCCGGTATCTTTTGTTTCCCCGCGGGAGAGTAAGATAAAATCCTCCAGCCCGATTTCGCGGGCAATTTCGGACAACAGCCGGTAATTGACAAGGGAGGAACGCAAATTGGTCAGTTCACCTTCCGGATTTTCGAAATTGCGGTAAAGATATTCGGTGGTGATCACTTCCAAAACCGCGTCGCCCAAAAATTCCAGCCGTTCATTGTGAGGCAGGGCGTAGGAACGGTTTTCGTTCAGATAAGAGCGGTGCGTTAGGGCGATTTGCAACAAGTCCCGGTTTTTGAAATTGATGTTGATTTTGTTTTCGAGCTTAGAATAATCCATCGGGTAATGTCAAATGACAAAATCCAAATTTCAAATGAAAGTATTTGACATTTGAGCTTTGTACTTGGATTTAATTGTAAATGGTGGGCACTAGAGGATTTGAACCTCTGACCCTCTCTACGTCAAAGAGATGCTCTACCACTGAGCTAAGTGCCCATAGTAACCAACTGCTTGTCCGCCAAAGCTCGAGCCGTAGGCGAGAGCGCCGGTGGGAGCTACATGCGCATTATTCCGCAACCGGTTCGGTGGCGGGGACGCGAGCTTCGTCCTCGAGTTTTTTGGTGCGCACCAGCTCCTCCACTGCCAAGACCCAGGCAATATTATGAAAAACCGCAAATCCTGCCCGAAGGATGACCGTATACACTCCCGCGGCCAAGAGCGCGAAAATGACCAACGCGTATACCGCGGCCCAAAGCTCAAGCTTCCACAGGAGCAGGGTCAGGATTGCGACAGGAACACTGAATAAAATTATACCAAAACTGAGAGCTAGGATAAATAGCAGATACAGCCCGATCAAAAAAGCCGCCAAAATGATGCTTTCTTTAAGTTTGTGTCTGACGAGATCAAAGGATACCCGCAAGGCGTCTGCCACGGTGCGATCGTACAATACGACAATGATCGGCCCATAAAGATGCAAAAAACCAAACACCGCGCCGGCGGGTATGAAAATTGTCAAACCCAACAGCAGCAAAATTACGGCCCGTCCAATGGCGTGAGTAGAAAATAGATACACCACTGGAGTGCTAAAAAGAAAGAGACAAACAAAAAAAGTCGTAGTCACGAGAATTTGAAGCAAAATGATGCGCCGGACAAAGCGACGGCCGCGCGCCAACGAGTTTTTGAAATTTATTTTTTCTTTGGAGATTTGCCCCTTGGCATTAAGTAATAGGCTCATTGCCGACCACGTTACAGCGCTTCTGGCTAGCCCCTGCAAGACGATCAGAACCGCAAAGACGGCCACAGCCAAACCTACGAACCCCCAAAACACGGTGGGGTTCTGGTTGATCCACTCAAAGACCCGCTCGTTTTTTTCCACAAGTTGAGGGAAGTAAGCGTCGCGGGAAACGGTCAGATATTTTATCGCCCCGATATTTAAACCCGAAGCTCCGCCGACGAACAGTCCAAAAATCCAAAGCCAATAGCGTTTTTTGGTAAGTTCATAGGCAAGTTTGAGGATCGTCGAGTAGGGGAAAGACTCCATACTCATTTGTTTTGTTTTTCCGGAGGCAGGATGTCCGCGACCAATTTATTGAATTCATCCCGCTCGATGGTTTCTTGTTTGATTAAGATCTGGGCGATTTGATTAAGCTTCGCTCGATACTTTTTGCAGATTTCCGTGGCCCTTTTGTGGGCTTCGTTTAGGAACCGCGAAATTTCCTCGTCGATTTTTATTGCTACCTTTTCGGAATAGTTTCTCTGCTCGCTGATTTCCCTGCCGAGAAAAATCATTTCGTGTCTGTCTCCGAAAGTTATCGGCCCCAGTTTGTCGCTCATGCCAAAGACCATTACCAATTTGCGCGCTAGATTTGTCGCGATTTGCAAATCATTCGACGCCCCGGTGGTCAGTTCGTTAAATACAAGCTGCTCGGAAGCGTATCCTCCAAGAGAAACAGCCAAATCGGCGAGGAATTCATTTTTGGAATGGAGATGTTTGTCCTCGATCGGCAGCTTCAAGGTATAACCCGCTGCTCGGCCTCGGGATATGACCGAGACTTTGTGGACCGGATCGGCATCCGGAAGCACCGTCGCAATCAAAGCATGGCCGGCCTCATGATAGGCCGCGATTTTTTTTTCCTTTTTCGACAGAATATGGCTTTTCCTCTCCGGGCCGAGCATTACTTTTTCAGTCGCTTCCGTAAATTCAGTTTGTTCAACCTGGGTTTTGTTCCGGCGGGCCGCCAAAATGGCCGCTTCGTTTACCAGATTGGCAAGGTCCGCGCCGGAAAAGCCGGGCGTGCGCTCGGCAATCTGGCGAAGGCGGACATCCTTCGCGATGGGTTTATTCTTCGCGTGCACTGCCAAAATTGCTTCCCGGTCTTTAATATCGGGCTGATCGATAATAATCTGCCGGTCAAACCGTCCTGGCCGCAAGAGCGCGGGATCCAAGACGTCCGGACGGTTGGTCGCGGCAATGACAATCACGCTCGTATCAGTATCAAATCCGTCCATTTCCACAAGGATCTGGTTGAGGGTTTGTTCGCGTTCGTCGTGCGATCCGCCCAAGCCCGTTCCTCTTTGCCGGCCAACGGCATCAATTTCGTCAATGAACACTATACAGGGCGCGTGTTTTTTCGCTTTTCGAAACAGGTCACGCGTTCTCGCCGCGCCAACGCCAACGAACATTTCCACGAATTCCGATCCGGACATATGAAAGAACGGCACGTTAGCTTCTCCGGCTACCGCGCGCGCAAGCAGGGTTTTGCCGGTTCCCGGCGGGCCTAGGAGCAGGACCCCCTTGGGAATGCGCGCTCCGATACTTAGAAATTTTTGCGGATAACGCAGAAATTCGATTATCTCTTTAAGTTCTTCTTTGGCTTCTTGCGCGCCAGCAATATCCTCAAACGTCACCTTTTGTTTTACAGTGGTCGTATCCGACAGCCGGGCTTGAGATTGACCAAACGACATTGCTCGGTTGTTGGTGCCCGCGACCTGCCGCATGAGAAAGTAAATAAATCCGGCAATCAGAAGAAACGGCAGCAGGAAGGGAAGAATTGAAGAAACAAAAATCGAACCGCTCGAAGGCCCCTTGACTTCGATGTTCAAAGTCCGGAGGGCTTCCGCGGAAACACCCAAGTTTGTCATCGACTCCGAAAAAGAAGATTCGGGTTCCTTTGTGGCCACTTCTTTGCCCCCATCCTTTAGAGTAATCAGAAGTTTATTTTCCGTAACCTCGATCTTCTCAACCGAACCGGCATTGATCTGTTCGGCAACCTTGGATAGTGTTATCGCGCTGGCATTGCCGTCGCCATTTATGGTTAAACTTAATATTCCGGCAATCACCAAAAATATTAGAGACGCGATTATTAGATTTTTGATGAATTTTTTCACCCTGTTAGATAATATTTAATAATTAGAATTGCATTTTGCTTTGGACCGTGCGAGAATCGGACTCGCGTCCCCCGGATGCAAACCGGGTGCACTGCCATTATGCTAACGGCCCGCAATGCCTCCGAACAGATGCGCGAAAGGGGAAAGGAGCGTATCCAAAATGCCAAACCAGTACATTGCGGACAAAAAGACAAGAATAATTCCAATGGCTTTATATAGGAAATAAGTACCGCCCAGGCCGCCTACCAGATGCCGTTCTGCCCAAGTAATCCTCCCGAAAGTTTCAACCAATGGGAAAGTTTTCCAAATGATTAAAACTCCCGCCACTATTCCAGTGAGTCCAAAAATAAACCGCATTTACGTTGTTTTATTAATGGTGGGTGTGGGAGGAATCGGACCTCCGACCCCTTCATTATCAGCTTGCCCCGCACCTTCTGTTCGGAGCTTTTAATACAGAATTACTAATTCTGCCACCTGGGCGTCACTGTGGGCGTACTTGGATTTGAACCAAGGACCTCGTCATTATCAGTGACGCGCTCTAACCAACTGAGCTATACGCCCAAGTGGCAAAAATAGAATTAGCGTGGTTTAAAGAGGTTTAGCCTTGGAAGGTGCGGGGTGAATGCTCTAGCCACTGAGCTACACACCCCGAAGCGGCTTCGTACCCGCGAAGCCCTCACACTTTACCAGAAATAATCTATTTTGTAAACTATTCTTAATTTTTTGACTATTCTGGACTATTCATGTTATAGTAAAATGAGATTTAGGACAATTTTGAAAGCAAAAATCAAGCAATTGCAAAGATTAAACAAGTTTATTATAATTTATTTGTCAAAAATAAACACAAAAGGCAGGGGACTATAGATGTTGTTTTTTGGTTCCAATAGAACATTGGGGGTAGATATCGGCACTTCAAGCGTCAAAGTGGTTCAGCTCAAGAAAGAAGCAGAAAATTTTTTTTTAGAAACATATGGTGTAGTCAATGTCGCTTTTGATACCGGCTCGAGAGGATTTGACGCAATCGCGGAAACAGCCGATATTTTAAAAAAACTTCTGGAAAAAACAAAGATTACGACAAAAAAAGTGATCGCGTCTCTGCCCAATAGCATTGTGTTTGTCTCGATGATTGAAATGCCGGAAATGTCCGACAAAGATCTCCAGAATTCAATCCAGTGGGAGGCTCGCCGCTATGTCCCCTTGCCTCTTGAAGAGGTGACACTGTCCTGGAGTGTTTACCGCGATCCGGAATCTACCAGCCGTAAATTGAAAGTGTTGCTGACGGCGGTTCCCACCGCGGTGGTCGAAAATTATCTCAAGACTTTCAAACTTGCCGGACTAAAGCCGATGGCTTTAGAGATCGAGGCCTTGGCGCTGATCCGTTCATTGGTTGGTTCAAGCAAAGACGCGTTTATTATTATCGATATGGGTGCCCGCAATACCAGTCTGAATTTGGTGGATAAGGGATTCTTGCGTTTGAGCCGCAATCTCTCAATCGGCGGAGAGAACATCACTACGAATATTGCGCAGGGATTAAAGGTCAGCGTGGGGCGCGCTGAACAATTCAAAAAAGACTTGGGATTGACCGATCAGCTGAAGGATCAAATTCCGCAGGCAATCAAAACGTCCGTTGAAACTATAAAGACCGAGACGGCACAGCTGATCAACATTTATGAATCCGGCGGAGGGAAAATTCACGAGATTGTTTTTACTGGTTCGGGTTCGCGCTTGCCAGGGCTTCTCAATTTTTTTTCTGATTTTGGGACGAAAGTCAGTTTGGGCGACCCTTTGAAATTTATTAATTACGACCCGAGGATTAAAACAAATTTGTCGCGGATTTCATCGGCCTTATCGATTGCGATTGGGCTTGCCATGAGAGGTTGATCAAAAATGGCAGAGATCAATTTACTAAAAAGTGATATTGGAGCAGGCAGGGGGCTTTCAGCCGGAGGGAAGAGAAGCCTGTTTTGGCCATACATTCTGGCTGGGATTTTTATTTTTGAAATATTGGGTTACGGTACCCTGTTTGTTTTCGAAAGAAGCTTGCAAAAGCAGCGGCAAACGCTTGATCAGGAGGTGACAAGGGTCGATTTTGAAATTGGAAAAATAGACAAGGAACGGCTTGAAGCCGTTTCTTATCAGAAACGTTTGGGCAATTTCAAAACACTTCTCGACCGGCATATTTTCTGGACCGTAGTTCTGGAAGAGTTATCCAAATATACTTATAAACCGGTCAGCTACACTTCATTACAGGCAGACATCAAAGAGTACAAATTGATGGTATCCGGGTTTGTACCCTCTTACACTGATTTAGGTAAGTTGATGTTGGGGCTGAAGACATCTTCAAATATTGAAGATGTCAAATTGGTAAGCAGCGGTCAGAATAAATCAGAACAGGGCGGTTTGAGTTTTGATATGGAAATAATATTTAATCCTAAGTTGCTTAAGAAATAATGCAGAGGTTAGACGCAAACCAACTAATTAGCGCCGTATTTATACCGGTTTTGATTTTGGGAATAGGGCTTTTCGGCTATTTGATAGTATGGCCGAAGTACCAGAATCTAAATGCCGAGCGCGGCTTATTGGCGACTAAGAAAGCGGATGTGGAAAGCCGCAAGAATTCATTGGCATCTGTTAATGGTTTGATCAGTGAATTGAAAAATAATTTAGACGAGCTCGAACCAATGGACGAAGCACTTCCCACTGCCCCAAGAATTCCTGAGTTGCTCGCAAATTTTGATTATCTCGCGCGGCAAAGCGGGCTTTCGATCACCAATCTACAAATTTCCCAGGGCCCCAGTCTTGAGCCCACTGGCCCGGAAGGTTTTCCCGTACAGATCGACGATCAAGAGATCGTGGAGTTATTGTCAACGACTGAAAATTTAGGTCTCATGGTCGTGGGCGGATCCTTCCGCGGGCGCTATGTCAACCTTCAAACTTTTTTGTTAAATCTTGAACAAAATTTGCGCCTGCAGGATGTGCAAAATTTGACTCTAGGGCAGGTCGACCAGGAATCCGGTCTTCAAGATTTTCATCTAAAAATTCAAGTTTATTATCAAAAGCAATGAAAATTTTTCCGGAAGACAGAAAAAAAATGATTTGGCTGTTTGGTATTCTGACCATAGCAGTCGCGGGGACCATTTACTTCAATTTTTTCATGGGAAAAACCAACGAACCTATTCCGATACAGTTCGCTGTGCCAGACGTCGATGTTTTATCCAAGAATTCCGGCACCCTTTTGCCGTACGGTGACAAAATTGATACTTCCATCCTAGAGCTAGATAAATATACTGTTCTGAAACGCCCGCCGGCTTTGACCGTTTTCCCCGACGAATTGGGGAAAGAGAATATCTTTGAATAAGACCTATGCCGAAAGTTTCGACGGTTGAAAAAAGACGGACCTTGGAGGAGTTTTTGTTAGACCGGGGGTATTTTACCAAAAAACAGCTGGCCGGAATTGATATACAGCAGGCCGCCAATCAGGAAGGTATGGAGGCCGCTCTTTTAAAAATTTTGGGAGAGGAAAAATTTACGCGCGCCAAGGCGGATTTTTTCCATCTTCCCTACATAGATTTGCGTTCCCAGAATATTTCCAAAGATGCTTACACCGTGGTTGGCAGAGACATTTCGGAGAATTATAAGTTTTTGATTTTTGCCAAGGAAAATGACTTGGTCAAGGTTGCTCTGACCAGCCCGACCGATCTCCGCGCCCTTGAAGCATTGGAATTTTTGGCGCAGAAGAATAAATACAGAATCGAGCTTTACCTGACCTCGTCTTCGAGCTATAACGAGGCGGTTGTAAAAGGCAGGACGATTTCCTCCGAGGTTTCCGAAGCACTGAAGGTAATTGAAAATAAAGACAAAGAAATAAAACAGGGCCAAGCGGTCGAAGTCACGACGGTTGCGAGGAAAATGAGTCCGGAGGCGCCGATTACGAAAATTGTTGACGTGATCATCAAGCACGCTTTTACTGCTCGCGCGTCCGACATCCATGTCGAGCCGCAGGAAAATGATTTGAGAATTCGTTACCGGGTTGACGGAATACTCTATAGTTCCCTGATCGTACCCAAAATCGTCCATCCGGCGATCGTTTCACGGATTAAAATTTTATCTAATATGAAGATTGACGAACAAAGATTGCCGCAAGACGGACGGTTTCATATGGATATTGAGGGTCACTCCATCGATTTTCGCGTTTCCACCCTGCCCACCGTAAACGGCGAAAAAGTGGTCATGCGTATTTTGGACAAATCAAGCGGCGTATCGTCCTTGGCAGAGCTGGGGCTTAGTGGAATGAAGCTTCGGCGGCTCAAAGAGAACATCATCAAAGCGCATGGCATGCTTTTGGTCACTGGCCCGACCGGTTCGGGAAAATCCACCACGCTTTACGCGGTGTTAACTATCTTAAACAAGATCGGGGTCAACATCGTGACCCTGGAAGACCCGGTCGAATATTTCGTAAACGGAGTCAATCAGGCGCAAGTCAATCCGGATATCGGGTTGACCTTTGCTTCGGGGTTGAGATCAATCTTGCGGCAAGACCCAAATATCATCATGGTTGGAGAAATCCGCGACCGCGAAACCGCGGAGCTGGCGGTCCATTCCGCCCTGACCGGTCACCTGGTTTTTTCCACCCTGCACACAAACGATGCGGTCGGAGCGATCCCGCGGCTTGTGGATATGGGAATCGAGACATTTCTTCTGACGGCATCGGTAAACGCCGTCATGGCTCAAAGGCTGGTTCGGAAAATTTGTGAGGATTGCAAAAAGGAAATTTCCGTCCCAGAAGAAGTAAAGAAGATGTTCAATCAGGAATTGAAAGGCATCCCAAAGGAAGAGGCCGAGGAAATTGATTTGTCAAAAATCAGACTCTATGCCGGGGCTGGCTGCAAATCGTGCGGAGATTCGGGATATAAAGGCAGAATGGCGATCTTTGAAGTTTTACCGCTATCGGACAAAATAAAAGAACTGATTCTGGGGCGTCAGTCGGCGGCAAAATTGGCCGAAACCGCCCGAGCGGAAGGGATGATCACAATGAAACAGGACGGACTCATTAAGGTCTTAAAAGGACTGATTACCCTCGAAGAAGTTATCAGGGTAACGAAAGAATAGGAGATAGGAGACGGGAGTTGGAAGTTCGGAACTTATTAGTTGGTTTGTTGAACTCCTAACTACGAACTCCTAACTACGATGAAAATTTTACTGGTTGAACCCGATGAATACTATCATTCACAATTTATAACCCATACGTCTGATCTGGGTGAACTTGCGATTACAAGCAATGCGGGGGAGGCCAGGGAGCTGATCGCAAAAACCAATCCCGACGTCATTGTCCTGGAACTTCTGCTCTCGGACGGGCCGGCATATAAACTTTTGGAAGAGATGAATAAAGACCGCAGGAAATTTATTCCAACAATCATATTTTCAAAAATCAACAACCCCGAAGATATTGAAGCCGCCCTGAACTTGGGAGCGAACGGATATTTCGTAAAGGGCCGAGACACAATTCATGATGTTAAGAAATTACTTTTAAACTACAAAAATGACATATAAAAACCAAGAAGCCGAACTCGAACGGCTGCTGGCTTACGTTTTGGAGTCAAACGCGTCAGATTTGCATTTGCTGGTGGGCAAACCCCCGATCGTTCGCATTGACAGCCAGCTTAGCCCCATTTCCGATTATCAGATATACGACGCGGAAGAGATCGAAAAACTTTTAGCCGGGCTGATTGAAGAAAGTGAATTTCGGAAGCGGCAGATGCAGGAAAAAAAGCAAGTCGATTTTTCCTATGACTTCAAAGGACAGGCTCGTTTCCGCGTCAATATCTATTACCAGAAGGGGACTATGGCCGGGGCGTTTCGGCATATTCCGACCAAGATCAGAACCATCCAGGAACTGAATTTGCCTCCGCAAATCGAGAATTTTGCAAAGCATCGGCAGGGGCTGGTGCTGTTCGTCGGCCCCACGGGTCACGGCAAATCAACGACATTGGCAGCGCTGATTGATATCATCAACCACACCCGCACGGAGCATATTATTACCATCGAGGACCCGATCGAGTATTTATTTACCCAGGATAAATCAATCATCAGCCAGCGCGAGGTTTACCAGGATACCGATAATTTTTCACACGCGATTCGCTCTACCCTTAGAGAGGACGTGAATGTGGTAATGGTTGGTGAAATGCGGGATTTGGAATCCATCGCCACAACCATTACCGTTGCCGAGACCGGCCATTTGGTTTTTGCCACACTACATACCAATGACGCGGCGCAGACGATTGATCGAGTGATCGATGTGTTTCCGGCGCACCAACAGAACCAGATCCGTTCCCAGCTTTCCAATATACTCCTAGGCGTCGTTTCCCAGCGCCTTTTGCCGCGAATCGGCAGCGGCCGCGTGCCGGCTGTGGAAATCATGTTAAGCAACAACGCCGTCAAGAACGTCGTTAGGGAAGGCCGGACATTTGAGTTGAGCAACATCATTCATACCAGCCTGAAAGACGGCATGATCAGTCTGGACCGAGCCCTGGCCGACATGGTAAGAAAGGGCCTCATAAAACTGGATGACGCTTTGGCCTACGCGAATAACGAAGAGATGTTTAAATCCTTGGTAAAAAGATTTTAGATGCTATTTGACTATCGCGCGAAAGACCAAGAAGGTACCATAAGGAAAGGCGTAGTTGAGGCAGAATCCGAAACGCAAGCCTCGGAGGTTTTGTTTAGGAACGGGCTGACGGTGATGAGTATTGAGCGAGGCGCGGAGGCTTTTGACTTGGGCAGATATATTCCGTTTTTTAAAGGCGTATCCAGAAAAGAATTAGTTTTATTTTCGAGACAACTTTCCACTTTGATTAACGCCCGGGTTCCGATTTTGCAGGCGCTGGATATTCTCGTCGACCAAGTCTCAAGTCGCAAGTTGAAAGAAGTAATCAGAGAAATGGTTTCTGATATTGAGGGCGGAAAGAGTTTATCCGAAACCATTGCCCGGTTCCCGTCGGTTTTTTCAAATCTGTATATAAATTTGATCAGGTCCGGCGAACTTTCGGGAACCTTGGACAAATCATTGCTTTATATCGCTGACCAGCAGGAGAAGGACTACGATTTGGTTTCCAAACTCCGCGGAGCGATGGCCTATCCGATCTTTATCATCTCCGCTATTTTCATCGTCGGCGCGCTGATGTTTACGTTCGTCCTGCCCCAGATGCTTTCGGTGTTGCAGGAGGCGGGTGCCGCCTTGCCGCTGACCACGAGAATTTTAATGTTTTTTACGAACATCTTCAGCAAATACTGGTTGCTGTTGATACTCGGTTTTTTAGGAGTGATAGCCGGTTTTGTTATGTACATCAGAAGTTCGGGCGGGAGGATAATCTGGGATGCTTTCAAATTGAAAGTCCCCATCCTCGGGAAACTCTTGCAGAAGCTGTACATGGATCGGTTTTCCAGAAATCTTTCCACGCTGATAGCCGGCGGGATACCAATCGTGCAGGCCCTCGATACTGTCGCGGAGATTGTCGGCAATAGCATTTATCGCGAGATTATTCTGGAAGCCTCGAAAGAAGTGGAGACCGGCAGATCCATCGGCGCGGTGTTTGCCTCTCGTAAAGAAATGCCGAAGATTGTCGGACAAATGATCGAGGTCGGCGAGCAAACCGGGGAGCTGGACGTGATTTTGGGAAAACTCGCCAACTTTTACGGGAAGGAAGTAGAGAATATGATTGCCACAATGACCAATCTGCTCGAGCCGGTGATTATGATTCTCCTAGGCTTGGCGGTGGCCGTCATGGTTGCGGGAATTTTGCTTCCAATTTATAATGTAGCTAGTGTTCAATAATGTGGATATTATCCACAATCCCGAAAGGGGGTGAAACAAAAAGTGAAAACAATTCATAAACTGGCCAACAGCAAGGGTTTTACTTTGATTGAACTCTTGGTGGTCATTGCCATCATCGGGATTTTGGCGGCCGTGGTTTTGGTCTCACTCAATTCCGCCCGCGCGAAGTCGAGGGACGCAAAGAGGGTAGCAGATGTCAGGCAAGTTATGACAGCGCTGGAACTCTTCTACAATGACAACAGCAGTTACCCGGATGACGGTGGGGCAACACCGACCATGGGCGATGGTACCCCAACGTTTAGTTCCTTCCTTTCCGCTTGGCCAACAACTCCGACTCCGGAAGACGGAACGTGCACGGCGGCACAAAATACTTACACTTATCAGGGGCGAAACGCGGCTAACACGGCGGATGATGCTATCGACCCAGCTTACTATACTCTCGCCTTCTGTGTGGGTGGTGTAACCGGCGGTCTAGCGGCTGGTGTACACACCGCTTCTCCAGCAGGGCTTCAATAAAGCTTTAAGTTCAGAAGTTTTTCCCCTACTTAAAGTTTCAGCTTTCCGTAGGGGAAGTCTTGTGGTCTTAACAAATAATTAACAAAACATATGAGAAGAAAACAATGGAGCAAAAAGGGGTTTATCCAGCACCACTTTTTTGCTTTTGCAAAAAGTGGTGCTGGATTTACCCTCATTGAACTTTTGGTGGTCATCGCCATCATCGGCATCTTAGCCGCAGTGGTAATGATTTCGCTAGGCTCCGCTCGCGCCAAATCACGCGATGCCAAGCGACTCGCGGACGTGCGGCAGATTATGACCGCGCTTGAGATTTTCAATAACGACAACGGCGACTACCCGGCGCAAACCGGCGTGGCCCCGGACACTATACCTGATCCGGCGGACGGTAATCCTACTTTTTCGACATTTTTGCAAACATGGCCGACATATCCCGTCCCTATCGACAATCCAAGTGGATTGACTGATTGCGACGACAACACCGCCTATACATATACGTATGTCAGCGCGACTCAATACACGATTACTTTCTGTTTAGGAAACCGGACAGGCGGAATGAACGCGGGAGACCATACTGCTTCCGAGAGCGGGATCAATTAGACCAAGCGATTAGCGAATAGCGATCAGCAATTAGAAAAGCAATGATCAAGTTTTTACAGTTTGCCAACTTGCCCGCCCGACCGATTCGCCAATCGCATTTCGCCAATCGCGGATTTACGCTGATTGAACTTCTGGTGGTTGTGGCGATCATTGGTTTATTAAGTTCTGTCATCAGTTTTTCCGTCAGCCAGACCCGCATAAAATCCAAGGACGCGCGCCGAATTTCAGACATGAAGCAGATCAAAACCGGGATGGATCTTTATTTTTCCGATGGAAGCGGTTACCCTGACACAGCCGTATGGGTTCCGGGTTCGTTCCTTTCCTGCAGCGGCGTCCAGTTAATGCGTATTCCGGATGACCCTTCTGTTCCGGTGTATCAATACGAGTATACCGGCACCGGTGTTTCGAGGGCGGGCTGCGGCACAACGGTCAGGCAAGGATATACAATACAGTTTTATATAGAAAACAAGGCCGCCTATTATACCATGGATGAAGTGGGAGTTGTCCGGGACAGCGGCGGAATTCCAATGTCGTTCGATTCCTTGTTGTAAAATGTTAATCCCTGAGCCCGTCGAAGGGTTAACATTGTCATAAGATGATAATTTTTTTTATTTTTCTCTTTGGCCTCATTGTTGGCAGTTTTTTGAATGCTGTAATCTACCGCCTCGGCAGCCTCCTGTCGATTTTTGCCAAATCATCAATCTGCCCTCATTGCGGACACGAGCTCGCCTGGCCTGATCTGATTCCTCTGGTCAGTTTTTTTATGCTGAACCGCCACTGCCGCTACTGCGGCAAGCCGATTTCGTGGCAATATCCGTTGGTCGAACTTACCACGGCTATATCATTTGTCTTGATTGTTTTACAATTCCCCAATTTCGATCTTACTACTTACTACTTACTACTTACTACTTGCTTCCTCGTTGTCATCTTTGTCTATGACCTCAAGTATTTTCTTATTCTGGACAAGGTCGTTTTCCCCGCGGCCCTAATCGCGTTTATCTATCAAGTCCTGCAAGGAAATTGGCAGAACGCGTCGCTCGGCGCTGTATTGCTTTTTGGTTTTTTTGGCCTGCTGTATCTGATATCCCGCGGCCGATGGATCGGTCTTGGCGATGTGAAGCTGGGTTTATTTTTGGGGTTTCTGGTGCCTTTTCCGCAAACCTTGGCGCTGTTTTTTCTCGCCTATTTTTCCGGAGCGGTATTCGCGGTCATCCTCGTTCTGCTGGGACGCAAGAAGCTATCGGACCGTTTGCCATTCGGCACTTTTTTAACCTTTGCCGCTTTCCTTGCTATGCTATGGGGGGAGGAGATGACGGCGTGGTATTTTCGATTAATCGGAATCAGTTAAATTTTCAATGAAAATTAAAAATTGTAAATTTAAAATTATTAAAAGCGCTGGTTTTAGCTTAATAGAATTTTTGGTGGTTACTGCCATCATCGCCATCCTCACCACGATCGTTACCGTGAATTTTCGCCAGCAGAGAACCCAGCAGGAAACCCAGGCCGCCGCCAATGAGCTTGTTTCCAAGGTTCGCGAGGTGCAGAATTTTATTCTCACCGGCCGCGTGATCCGCGGCACAACCGAAAGCGCGACTGCGTACGTAGTGGATTTTTCGAGCCTCGCTGGTTCAAACCAGTCCTATCGGATTGATTACCGCACTGCCTCTGTGCCGACCACCACGTTTGAGACCATAAACCTGCCGGCCAATATCCGCATCGGCCAGCTCCTGGTTGACGGCACACCGAGGAGTCCCATCGCGGTCCAAATCTATTCTCCATTTGGCAAAATTACAGTATCAGACAGCGCGAACGCGATAGCCCAGATCCGTCTGGATCACGTGTCAGGTTACACGCGTACGGTCACAGTGGACGGCATTTCCGGCAAAATCGGCCGGTGACGAAATTTTGTGATATTGTAATAAGGCGTTTATACTGAATATTGGTTTGATTAGCTTGTTCTTTACCAACGAACCTTTGGAGGAAAATATGAGCATTAAAGAAGTGTCTGAACGGGCGGTTCAGGCCTTACCTGTCGTTGCGGCCAGCTACCTCAAAAGAGGTTTGGAAACGCTTTATGACCAGGCCATTCAGACTGGATTCGGCAAAAAATTGACTGCGCTAAGCCCGGCGAAGAAATATACCATTGAGGCCATCCTGTATGCCTTGACCGCTGTCCTTGAGTCACGGATGGCAGCGAATTCTAAACTGGGCAAGCTCCTCCGGGAAGTCGCAGTTGACATTGGCCCAGAAATGTCCAAAAGAATAATCAACGGTGCAAGGGAAGAGGTTGCCGAGATGGTAGCCGTGGCCAAAAATCCAGTGGAAAAAGATTTGCTGGACGCGCTGCTCTCGCTGGGAGATAGTGACCTTTCCGGTTTTATTCGCTGGCTTAGCCAGACAAGTCTGGAAAGGGACAAAATTTTTAACCAGCTTTCACTTCTTTCCGCGGAGCAAGTGGCTAAAATCCTGAAACTTCCGGATGCAGAGAAAGATCAGTTTCTCAAGTTTTTCGGACCGCCGGAGGCAAAGCCAGAGGCCGTCCCAAAATCTCCAGAGTCAGGGTTTCGCGAAAAGTGCCGTGAGGCGACGCAACAAATCAAAGATTGCAGACAACGATTCCGCACCGAAAGGAGAAAGTCATGAAAGAATTTTTTGAACTGGTAAGTCAGCTTGTCGGGTTGGGTAAGGACAGAACTGGAGCCGGTTTGTCAAAGGTCAAAAGTGTCCTTGTGGCCTATCTTCAGTTCTTGAAGAAAGCCTCGATTGCCTATGGTTTCTTTTTGGCTTTGGCAGCCATGGTTTTAACTTTTGGCACCCTGTTTGCTTCCAGGCCGGTCGTAACTTTGGCTGTCCTTCTCGGAGGGACCGCCACGCTAGTGCTGGCTTTTGCCGCCTTTCCAATCGTTTGGGCGGTTCAAAAGGGAGCGGAGTGGGGAGTTTTGAGAAAGACCTTTCAGTTTTACGGGTCTATGGCCCTTTGGATATTTCTCCTCGCCTATTTTTCCTACCGTTTCGAGGTAGCGCTGACCGATGTGCCGATTGTTTTTCTGCTTGCCGGTTTCTTGGCCATTGGTTCAGTATTCCTCGGTATCGGAATGGGTCCGAAGTATCTCGCCTGGAGAGCCAGGTTTGTTTTTACGGTCCTGGTAATTTCTCTCATTTTGACCGCTTTGTTCCCAGGTATGCCAGGGGACCTAAAAATTCTTGGGAACTGGTTGGAAAAGAGCAGAAGGCAGAAAGTGGAAGAAATTACGGGAACGCAGATAGAATCGCCGCGACGCGTGGAGTATAGCGCCGACCTCATCTTCTTTGACCCTGACGGTCAGCCGAAGTTTTCCTACTATAGGAAAGAGGACGGTGGAATCGACCTTTTCACTCTCGGGCGAATTCACCCTCGCTACGGGCTCCCGCTCGAACCCGTTACCCCGGAGATCGTTCAGGAACTTGAGAAAGCGGATCAGAATAAGCGAGCGGCGGAGCAAGCCAAACTCAAGGCAGACGAAGCGGAAAAGCAGGCGGAACGAGCAGAAATAACAAGGCAGGATGAGGCAGCGGCAAAAGCCCAAGCGGAAGCTGAAGCAAAAAGGGCGGCGGAGGAAAAGGCGCGTCAGGAAGCTGAAGAAAAAACCAGAGCGGAAGCGCGGGCTGAAGCGGAAAGAAAAGTCGAGGCAGCGCGAGCGGCAAGACGAACGGAGGAAGAGAGGAGGCGGGTAGCGGAGGCCAAAGAAGCCCAAGAAAAAAGAATGGTAGAACTGCAACAACAGGTTGAAGAAGCTAGGCGAGCGGCAGAGAGAGCGGCGGCAGCTCCTGTTCAGTCAGGGCAAGATATTCGTCTTCCTGACATTCAAACGCCGCGGTTCAGAGCGACCACTGCAAAACTTCCGGCTGGAACGCAGCTAGAGGTCCGATTGGACCAGCGGCTCTCCACCGAGACTGGTCAAATCGGGGAAGTGTTCCGAGCGGTGCTCGCCCGGGAGATCAATACCGCAAGCGTTGTCCTTCCGGTGGGCACTGTTTTTCGGGGACGAATTGTTGAACTCGAGAGACCGGGTCGGGTCAGGGGCGTTGCCTCGGTTGTTCTCACCCTCGACAGTTTCACGCGCGATGACCAGTTCGTTATGGTCAGAACCGATAATCTAACCGTCAGTGGCGAAACCACTCTAGGCCAAGACGCAGCAAAGATTGGGGTTGGAGCTACAATCGGCGCGGCGATCGGGGCAATTGTGGGCGGCAGAGAGGGAGCAATCCAGGGCGCTGGGGCTGGTGCGGGCACCGGGACAGTCACGGTCGTGGCCACCCGGGGCAGGGAGATAAATCTGGAACCGGAGCACCTTCTGGTCTTCAAGCTGGCCGAAGACGTTTCTTTCGGTATTGAACCAGATGTCAAATGAGACTCTGGGTTTTTCCACCGACACCGCGGACGGGATCTTGCGATCCTGCCCGCGGTTTTTTCTTTGAAAGGTTGAACGGACTTGGCAGTGTGGATTGCTTGTAGTTGCGGGAGCAGAGGCTTTGTGATATACTTACTGTAGTAGCGAAAAATTCTTTAAAGAAATAAAAAGATGGCTACGGATAAACAAAAAGGATTTATAAACAAAAACATTTTGATGGCGCTGGCGGGTATGGTGATTTTGCTCCTGGCTCTGGTCGTATTTTGGGAGAAACCGAAAACCGACCAGCCCCAAAGCGGGAATCAAAACAAATCCGCCGGGATCATCAAAAAAGATTTGGCCGCGGATGAAGTGTCGGCCCGTTTTCCGGCCGAAGTGCCCATCGAACAGGGGGCGCAGATCACGCAAAACTATGAAGCAGACACTCCGGATGGCACTCATCAGGCCACGCGGGTTTTTGAATCAGCCAAGACCGTGGCGCAGAATTATAAAATTTATTTCAATTTTTTTACCGCAATGGGGTGGAACGTCGCCAATAAACTGGAGAAAGAAGACTCCGCTTTCCTAATGGGGCGGAAAGGCGAGACCTTGTTGTTGGTGACAATTTCCAAAAATTCCATTACCGGCGCAGTGAGCGTTGATCTGACCGCCGTGTTTCAATGATCACCAAAAGGCAATTCAAAAGATTTCTTCGGTGGTACGGGACGCCCGTATCAATTTTGTTTGGGGCGTTGCTGATCGCCGCGGCGATTTATTTCTCGCTCGGGCCATCACCCTTAAGTATCATATCCGGTCGGAATGCCGCGATTCGGCCGAATCCGCCCTCACCCGCAGTCGAGGGCACGACAAAGGTTTCGGCTGACGACGATGAGTTTCTCGGCAGTGAGCAGGCGCCCGTGTTAATGATCGAATTTGGCGATTTTCAATGCCCGTTCTGCCGCGATTTTTGGCGTGAGACTCTGCCCAGGCTTAAAAGCGAGTACATAGACACTGGTCGGGTCAAGTTTGTTTATCGCGACTATCCGTTATCTTTTCATCCGGCCGCCCAAAAGGCGGCCGAAGCCGCGGAGTGCGCGCGGGATCAGGGCCTGTTTTGGGAGATGCACGATAAGCTTTTCGCCGAACAGGATCGGCGCGGGGAGGGGACGGCGCAGTTCGGCGAAGCGGAGATTAAACAATGGGCGCGAGAGATCGGTGTCAATATCACAAGTTTTAATACCTGCCTTGAATCGGGCAAATACACCCAAGAAGTACAAGAGGATTTTCAAGACGGCCTGGCGGCGGGAGTGACCGGCACCCCAACCTTTTTCGTGGGCGGACAAAAAATCGTTGGAGCGTTATCATATTCGGTCTTCTTGAGCGCGATTGAAGACTCGCTAAACAATCGCTAGTTTTTATCGGGAACGTTTTGAAATTAGATAGTTAAATATTTTGCCTACAAAACGGTGTAATTCCACCAAAATGTAGACAAAATAAATTAGCCAAGTTATGATAACTTTGAAACATGTCGAGCTCGATAGTTGAAGACGGACGCCAATTAATTTAACAAAAATTATGCGCCAATACCAGAAGCCGCGGATTGCCCGTTCAATTAAGCAGGGCACGCCGCCCCGCGGACATTTTGAACCAACGGAGAAACAACTGGAGACCCTCAAGAATGTCAGTGAAGTGGTTTTGGTTGTGGGGATGCTGGTAGGAACCCTGGCCCTTACGGTTGTCGCCCCCAATATTTTTCAAGCCCTGGATAAGATGTCTTGGGCCAAACGCACTTACCGCTCCCGTGATTTCAAACGACAGGACCAACAGAAAAAAATCGTTAAGTCTCTTTACTATTTGAAACGGAAGGGTTATGTTGAGCTGATTCCCGAAGGGGAAGATTTTAAGATGAAGATCACCCAGAAAGGCAGAAAAAAAATCCAAAAGATGAACTTTGGAAATTTGCAAATTAACATCACAAAACCTTGGAATGGCCGTTGGTGGGTGATAGTCTCGGATGTGCCCAAAGAGTTTCGTCGTCGCGCTGATTATCTTCGGGCAAAGTTTAAAGAGATGAAATTTTATCCCCTTCAGCGCACGGTCTGGGTTTTCCCGTTCGACCCGAGAGACGAGGTTGACTTTGTTGCGGCCTACTATCATCTTGATCGCTATGTGACCGCGATGGAAGTTGTCACACTTGACCCTTCCGACAAAAAGTTGCTTCGAGGATATTTTCGGGAGCGGGGCATTCTGTGAAACTTTTTAACAATTTCACCCCAGGCTTAAACTTTCTCTGCGAAACAGTGAAGTTTCAGGGATTTGGTCAAATTTTTCATTGAATTTGTCGTTAAACCTGTTGTCTACAAAACGGTGTAATTCCACCAAAATGTAGACAAAGTTTTAAAGTTTTATTGAGCATCCTCGGGGGGGCAGGGGTGTTCCGTTCCTGTCCGCCTAAGGCCGACGGGGTGCTCGCGGTGGCTGGTATGAAATAAAAAAGAAGCCTAGCGGCGCAAACTGCTAGGCTTCAAGTCCGCCGAAATCGCGGATTATTCTGTCGTGCTGATGGGTAGCATCACCTGTTTTGAGACCCGCCCGCCCATATCCAGCCTGAACGGCTGAAGATTGGGAAAGGCGTTGACAGACGTCGGAATCTGGAAGTTGATCTGGTACAAACCGACAAAACCTGGCGCGAGCCCGATAAAGTCGGGTTGAATGTTTGCGCCATTGAGTTGAACTGTAACTGGAAGAACCGCTTTAACTGGAAGAACCGCTTTCGCCGCCTCTCCGGTCGCGGGAGTATTGTCCACGGGTCCAAGGCCGGTGGCGAAGGTGGCAAGCTGGTCGCCTGGCCGAGCGGGGTTTTCCGGGGTAACGAGTTGCCCGTCCCTAGGCCCGCCATTGAAGATAGTGGCGCCAAGTTGGGGCGTTGTCCACGTCGCCTGGAAAATCCCGGCATTGGCCTCGACAACATCAACCTCGATTTCATTGCTTGAGGTGGAGTTGAGAATGATCCTGATTTTCGCTTTTGGTCCCCGAAGCTCCCATGGCATCTGAACATTGAGCTGGGTCTGGGAGCAGTAGAAGAAGGGGGTTTCCAGGCTTCGGCCATCAGGACCTGTGAATACGACTTTAGTTACTCCTTGCCCGCCGTTGCAGGAGGAGGTCGGAAGCGGGAGAGTGGCAGATTGAACCGGATCAGTGTGTGTAGCGCCCCAAGTCCAGAGGGTGGCGATGGAGCCGGGAACAACCGGTCCAACCTGGAATGTGGCGGCGTGCGCGGCAGTGTACAGATACGGCTGGTCGCGGTCAGTGAAGAAGAGGATTCGCGAGAGTTCAGCATCAGGAGTGAAGACTCGCGTCCTGCGGCCGTCGGTTACAGTGATGTCAGAGGTTATGCCATTGAGACTCGCCACCAATAGACCCGGAAAAGTTTCAGTTGAAACGCGAGGATCGGGAGCTACAAGTCGTAGTTGAGTTTGAGCCGTGAGCTGGTGATACTCGGGGCCATTGGCAATGATGAAGATTTTGCCAGTTTCCGGATTTGGCTCTTTGTACACTGGGAAGTAGCCGGTGTCCTGGAGCGCCTGATCGCAGAAACCGTCGGCCTTGAGAACACACCCCGAGAGCGTATATGCACCTGCTGCCAGGGAGCTGGGAATTGAGATATCTCTCGGGTTTGTCCTGGAAAGTATAGGAGAACCGGAAGCGTCTCTGATTTCAAATTTCCAGTTGCTAAGGCTCCCGATCAGGTTTGTGAAGACCCCGTTTTGACGTGAGATGAACTTGATATCGACTGTGTCGGGGTTAACTGGCGTATCTGTCATATACCAGACGGGATGCTGGGTTCTCATCCTGCGAGAGGCCGTTAAAGCAAAGAACGTTTCGTCCGGCCCGTTAAAGAACAATGCCGGAGACTCTTGGAAGAAAGTCGAGGGCAGAACGCCGTCAATCTTCTGGCCGCGGGCTAAGGTGTCGAGCAGGGCTAGGTAGTCGTTCTCGGTCTGGGGCTGAATCTGTGCGACCGCTTCGTAGAAAGCAGTGAAGTTGCGGCCAGGCAGGAGATTACGATAGAGTTCGAGTTTTGCTGCTACGGAATCGTAATGAGCTTCTCTGCTTTGTAGTTGGGTCACCCTAGCCCCTCCGAGGATCGCTGGCATTGTGTCGTAGACATCACCCATGAACAGGTGAGCGGACGATTTGATGCCGGGATTTTGTCTGTGCAATTCCTGGTAGGTCGCGTTTTTTTCCGCCTCGGCTAGACCTTCAACTAGAAACCACGACATATTGGCGCCTGTGCACGACGGAAATTTGGTGTGAGAGTACTCGTGGGTTAAGGTGCGGTAAAATGCTTCCGAAAGATCATATTTGTTACTCGGGTACCTTCCGAGGTCAATGGTCCTGGCGGAAGCCCTCATCCCACTCATCCCATTCCACCTGATTGTCAGTTGCGGATGGCAATAAGACATGGTCAAGCTGTCATGAATTAGCACGATTGTGCGGTTCCACAGATCAAAATCGACTTTTGCCTGATCAATCTGCGGATCAATCACCAACTGCACTTGTCCCATCACAGAAAGAGGGACAAGCATTAAGACAGCCAACGCGAACAAGCGACAAGTATTTCGGCAGAACATTTGTCCCTCCTTTATTTGGTAGCTAGTAGAGTAGTAGTCAGTAGCTAGCGAATGTCAAAGAAAATCACAGTACTATTGGTATGGCACTAAATCAGATTCTGGTCAATTGACATAAACGGATGGAGGTGATATAATTAATACAAGAAAATTGCTAAAAAACCGTTAGAAACAAAAATTCCGTGGAACGAAAGAAAAGGATAATAATAGCTCTCATAATTGCGGTAGTCATTGTTTTAGCCGCTTTTTATCTTGCCAAAAGATCTGCGCAAAAGCTCGACCAGGCTCGCGGGGAAGGTCTTGCGCATATCCAGACGGCCTTAGATGAAGATAAGGACTGTGCCGCGGTTTTGCCAGAAATCAAAGCATACCTTGGTAAAAGGCCAGCGGACATTGACGTTTGGCACGCCAAAGGAATCTGCGAGTTTGAATCAGGGAAATATGAAGAAGCGAAACAGTCTTTTGAACGGGTTTTGGCTTTGGAGCCGGACAACGGGGCCGCGAAAAACTATTTGAGCCTTCTCAATGAGGAAGGCGTGAGCAGGAACGTGTCAAGGGACGGGCTTTCGCAGGGGCAATTTGAGGAGGTGTTGGGGTTTGGCCTGCCGGCCGCGTTTGAATTTCAAAACGCGAAGTCATTCCCGATTGAAGAACAACTAAAATCGGTTTCCGGCGACTACACGACTGCCCTTGCCGGAGGGCAGGCTGTCGCGGCGCTCAAAAATTTTCTGGCAAAGTCTGATCTCGCGTATATTGTAAGAGAAGGGGGATCAGAGGATGTTGTCGTTTACGATATTAATTCAGCGGGCAAAATCGTTTCGGTATTTATCAATACGTCGGCCCAGCCGGTCAGAATCGCGATCGGCACGACAGTCGCACGATAGGCATGAAAACAGCAGAAATAAAAACCCAAACACATTTCCTTTTCGCCGGCCTGATCGGCTTGACTCTGGCGATTATTTTATTTCCCCGCGCGGCTGAAGCCACTCACACTTGGGCTCCGTTTAACAACAGAGTTACGTCCTTTGTAGGCGTTGGCACATGCCCCCAGCAGATCAGGGCCAACTGGCCGGTTGCGGATAATAATTTTTCATACATTGATCAGGCTTGGCGCGGGTCATACGTGACTTGGGACGACATCGGCCAGATTGGCGAGGATTACTCGGGATATTTTCAGTGGGTTTATCGCGGCTGGCTTAGCGGTAACACAAAATCCGGGTGTAGCCCTCCCGGCATATGCGGAACCTCCAATTGCTCGACTGATTCATATGCCGGAAATGGACCTGATAAATTTCCGGCTGGCCAAACCATTTTTGTAAGAGCCGGCCAGAGCGATGTGAATCTCAATTTTTGGGTCTTGGGCGTGGAACTTTTCGGCACCACTGCCTATGGGGCCGAAGCGGATTTTGGTTATGCCAGAGTTTACTGCGATGCCGGGCAGAAGCAGGGCAGTGGCTCGTGCGAGGATATTTCCGGCACGATTAGCCTGGATAAATCATCCTGCACCGCGCCGTGCATTGTGACCGCGGATTGGAATACGAACGGGCTTGATACCAGCTGGATTTATGTTAATGGCGCGCCTTCGAGTTACGGTACAGGCAGTCAAAGCGAGACCTTCACTTTAGGAAGCCCCCCGGGGACATACAATTTTTGTATCAAGGCCAATGACGGGTATGGCACCCAGTGGCCGCTAAGCGGGTATTTAGATTGCGCGACGGTGAGGGTTGATCTATTCGTTCCCCCACCTCCCACGGTAACACTTACAGCTGACTCAACCAATCTTACTTCAGGACAAAGCACTACTTTAAGATGGAGTTCAACCGATACCACTGATTGTTTTGCTTCTCTAGGATGGTCAGGATTCAAAGCGCTTAACAATACCTCTCCCGGCGAATCAACCGGACCTCTGACAACAACCACAAGCTACAGATTAGATTGTACCGGCCCCGGCGGTTCGGCTTCAGACAGTGTTACCGTGAATGTCAGCGTCCTCAACTCCCCCCCCAACGCTGATGCCGGGCTACCCCATTCCTTGACAGTTGGCGTGTCTCATACTCACACCGGCGCGAACGCCTCTGATGTTGACGCCAATCTTTCAAGCTATTCCTGGACCTGGGCGCCTAGTCCCTCCGCCTGTCCTTCCAGCTGTCCTCCTTTGTCCCTGGCTTCGGGAGTAATCTCCGGCACACTCGATTCGCCTTCCGGGCCAGAGTACACTCCCAATGTCGCCGGTAGCTATACTTTGAGATTAACTGTATTTGATACAGTCGGCGGTCCCACCGGGACCGCGACGGATGATGTTACGGAAACTACCAGCGGGGTTGTCACTCTCACCGTTGCTTCCACCAATCCTTCAAGTGGCGTGGTGATGACTATCTCCCCGTCAGACAAAAGTGGCCAAGGCAATGGTTCAACCGAAGTCACCCGCGTCTATGACTCCGACACAGCCGTGAGTGTGACCGCCCCCTCAACCGCCTCGGGCAATAACTTCTCCAGCTGGACCGGTTGTAGCGATGTTTCTGGTACCACCTGTTCCGTAACTATGAATGTCAGCAAAACTGTAATCGCAAACTATACAACAGCCGGCGGAGGCTATATTCTCACCACTAACTCGACTAATCCATCAAGCGGGGTTTTCATGACAGTTTCCCCCACGGACAATAGCGGTCAAGGCAACGGTCCAACCCAATTCACCCGCGTTTACGATGTTGGCACGGTTGTTGCCGTTACTGCGCCCAGTTCTATTCCGGGCAGTAACTTCTCCAACTGGGCCGGTTGTGACAGCGTTACCGGCACTTATACCTGCAATGTGACCATGAATGCCAGCCGGACGATAACGGCGAATTATACGTTTACTTCTGCTACGACTGTCAGACTCCACGTGAGATCAACAAATCCTGACAGCGGTATCTCTATGACTGTTTCGCCCGCAGACAATAGCGGCCAAGGCAACGGTTCAACCGAAGTCATCCGCACTTACAATTCCGGTTTGGTTGTTACTGTTACCGCGCCTACAACTAACGCCAGAGGCGACCCGTTTTTAAACTGGAGCGGCGACATATCATGCAGTGGCGGCCAAACGAGCGCTACTTGCAGTGTTACTGTTAATCCTCGTTGGTCGTGGTTTGGGGTTTTTTTTGATAGGTATATATATGCAAATTATCAGATGCCGCCCCTGGGGGTTACCCTGACTGCGAATCCTGATTCGGGCCCCGCCCCGTTAGATTCATCTCTTTCCGCGCTTGTTAGCGGAGGCAGAGACGGCGATCAGCTCGACTACAGCTTCTGGTGGAATTGCTCCAATACTTCTAATAACGTTTCCACGGTTTCTTCCGCTTGCGGTAATTTACCGGTGGCTTTTGCTGGTTCATGTAATTTTAATAATGTCGGTTGGAAGTGTCTTAATGTTAACGGCATCAGACAAGATACCTTGCCCCATACGTATTCACCGGTTGGAACCTATACAGGCAAAGTTATTGTGGAGCAGGTGGGGATTACGGCGGCGGAGGCGCGCGTGCCGATTACCGTAACGGCTGTGAGTGCGCCTACGCCCGGGCCGGCGCCAAATCCGTACAACATGGTTTGCGAACAGCTGACTGTCACGTGGGGCGATGTCTCCGGGGAGACCGGCTACCGTGTCTGGCGCAACACGACTGGAGGCGTCAGCTTGGCCGCTTACACGCAAGTCGGCGGGGACCGCCCGGCCAACTCCACTGTATACACTGATACTCCTCCTTTGGGCGGTTCTTATTACTATATTGTAACTTCTTTCGACGCGAGCGGTAATTCCGTGGTTGGCCCCGGCTGGCCGGTCGGACCCACGGTCGTGAACCCTTGCGCGGCTGACCTCTCCGGCTCTCGGAAAATTATCTATCAGGTCAATGGCGCGGCCTATACTGGTCAGACAATCCGAGACGGTGACCTCCTTACTTTCCGGATCATCATTGAGAATAGCGGCACGGTCCCGGCCTATGATTTGTATGTCGAGGATACGGTAACTGACAATCTGGACTATCAGAGAAATTCCGCCTTTCTCAACGGCAGTCCTATTGCCGAACGGGTATCAGGCAACGACATCACTTGGCCCTGGCCTGAGCCCCAGAACAATCCCAACATCAATTTGGGAGACAAACCTGCTGGCGGCGCGAATTGGATACTAAGCTTTGACGCCACAGTGGACAGCGACTCCACCCTCGCCTTTGATTTTATTGAAAACAAAGGCCGGATTTACTACGATCGCACCGAGACGAACAACAACGATAATCAATCCGTGCCTTATTCCACAGGCATTCTGCCTGTCCGCACCGGGCAGATCTTGGTGCCGAATATCAGGGAAGTCGCCCCATAAGCGGCAGAGCCGCTTATGGAAGCGACTAGCGATTGGCGACTAGCGATTAGAAAATGACAGAAGAAGACTTTGTCGATCGGTTGGAAGTAATCAAAGCGGCTGATGATTTAGTTCTATCTGTTTACGAATTCACAAAAAAGTTTCCCAAAGATGAACTTTTCGGATTAACCAGCCAGATGCGCCGTTCCGCAGTTTCTGTTACAGCTAATATTATTGAAGGTTACAGTAGAAACAATAATAAGGAAAAGATCCAATTTTACTATATAAGTCGAGGTTCGCTTTCCGAATTGAAGTATTATGTCCGTCTATCTATGAAACTGAAGTATATTGAGGAAAATTCGTACAAGCAGTTGATGGATAAAGTTGACAAAACAGCTAGATTGTTGGTTGGATGGATTAAGTATAATTCCAATCGCCAATCGCCAATCGCCAATCGCCAATCCAAGGGGCAGACCCTTATCGAGACGGTTGTCGCGATTTTTGTTCTGACCACAGGACTCGCCTCCGGTTTGGCTCTCGCGGTTTATTCCTTTGGGGCCAGTTCCGACGTCGCGACAAAGATTGTCGCGACAGGACTGGCGCGCGAGGGAATTGAGACTGTGCGCGGCAAACGCGACTCTAACTGGATTGCAGGAACGCTGACGGATTGCGCAGAAGGTGAGGGGTGGTGCTACACGACCTGGCTTGACGGAATGACCGGCTCCCTGGAGGGGATTGCTTATCGGGTGGTTTTCGATCCGCAAAGCTCTGTGAACAAGCTGACACTTGACCCAACCCCATACAGCGGAGCCGATCACTATCGTTTGTATGAACAATCGGGGGAAGGGCTAAGTCACGTGGCAACCGCTCTGCCGACGAATTTTTTCCGAAAAATCAACATTATTTATGAATTCCTAGGCGGCGAGTATGATCCCACCTCACCGCTCGTTTTAGTCCGCTCGAGCGTATGGTGGTATGGCAAGCGGTGCGACAATGCCCTTACAGATCTTACTGATCCGTCGCAAACTATTTGTAAAATTATCACCGAAGAATATTTGACGAACTGGAGAAACTATTGATGAAGCGACTGGCGATTAGCAATTTGCGATTGGGAATAAAACGATTAGTAGAGGTATTTACCAATCGCTATTCGCCAATCGCCAATCGTGGTTTCACCCTCGTCGAGGCGGTCGTGGCTACTTCCCTTTTCGCGGTAGTGATGACCAGTATTACCGGCGTGTATCTCTCGGTCCAGCGCTTAAACCAAACGAGTACTGCCATGCAATCATTGCAGCAAAACGGCCGGTTTATTCTCGAAGATTTGACCAAGAGCATCCGGAATGGGGAAATTGACTATGACCGTTACCCCGGCCACCGAGCGCCGCAACCCTCAACCGGAGATTTATATTTGATTGATCAGGACGGGACTGAACTAAGGATTTATAAAGACGGCGACGATTTAATGCTCACCAAGCGTGTTTCTGGCCCTGATCCCACGAGCCTATTTAGCGGCAGAGAGGTCAAGGTTCTGAATTTTCAGGTTTACATCTGGCCGGATCGGGATCCCTTCCGGGGCGGAGGAGGGACGGAGCAACCCACGGTTACGATTTATCTTGATCTGCAGGCCAATATCGGCTCGCGTCAAACCACGCGAATTCCATTTCAAACCACTGTCGCCACCAGGCAGTATCCGGAGTAGTATAGCGAATAGCAATTAGCAATTCGAAAATAATGAACAAAGCCACGGTCAAAATAACCAATCGCCAATCGCCAATCGCCAATCGCCAAGAAGGCGTGACCCTCATCATCGCCGTCATCATGCTGGCGGCAGTAACCTTTATCAGTTTTTCATTGTCCGCGGTCATCTTGCGGGAAATTAATGCTGCCCAGTTGATTCTCAAAACTGAACCGGCCATCTCCGCGGCCAACGCGGGGGGAGAGGTGGGATTGTACCGGCTCATGCGCGGCCTGGGACAGACCAGTGTCGCAGGGTCTACTCCCCAAAGCGGGGCGACCTATCAGGTTGACTCGGATTTGTATGACGATCTTTACCTTTTTGGCGTGGAGGAAGGCGAGGTCATCCGCGTCGGCCTGTATAACGCGGAAGATATCAGCGACCAAAACGCTGATTACGGCCGCGTTTTATTGAACAATTATTCAAGTAGGAGCGGACCGCTTAAGGTTACGGTCTATTCCTGGTCCGACAGCGGAAATCCAATCGCGTCCTGCGACGGCGCTACTGTTGTGAGCGGGGATTCGCTTAGCTGTTCTCTGGATAAGCCGGATGATCGATACATAGTGGAGATAGAAGCTTTGGGACAGGATGTTCGAGGCGAGATCAGCGCTTTTAATAATGCCGGCACCTCAAAAGGCGTTCCGGCTAATGTGCCGACCTTGGAAGTTACGGGCAGAAATCTTGATGTGTTGCGCAAAATTGAAATCAACCTGCAGAACCAGTAGGTCAGTTGTCAGTTGTATGCCGGTGAGGTAGGTAAGTTAAAAAAGCGCCAAAAGTGCTTTTTATAACTGACAACTGACCAACTTGCTACTTACCTGCCGGGACCCGTATTTTCTGCCCGATTTTTAGGATATACGGCTCTTTTAGCGAGTTAATTTCCGCTAAAGTTTGCCAGGAGATACCATGCCTCTGACTAAGGTTGAACAACGTATCTCCTTTTTTAATTTCATAAGTGGTATATTGTATTTCCTGTTCGCCTAAAATTTGTTTGACCTGTTCGCCGGAGGGAAGGGTGATTTTTGAGGATTTTTCACCCGTCGGCCTGGCAAAAAGATAAATGCCAAACCCCAATACGATGGCGGCCGTAAGCGCTCCCCATTTAAGCCAAGAATGCGCCCGCGGGTAAGGAGTTGTTTGCGAGTAGAGGTATCGAGAAAGGCGGATTTTTGATTTCGGCAACATTATGAATTTAGTTTCTGTCCACACCGTCGAATGACGGTGTGGACAACTGTCTGTTCGTATACATTATACCAAAAAGCAAGTGATTGGGCTATAATTATTAGTGTGATACCAATATACTAATGCATACTAATGATGCGAATGGTTGCGAATAACACTTATAAAAAGCGCAATTAGCATTTATTAGTATCATTCGCACGAATTCGTATATTAGTATTACGTTTATGGAGTATAAATCAGCTAAAATAAGAGCGGAAAAGTTGCGAAACGAAATTAACGACCTGCGCTACCGTTATCATGTTCTCGATGATCCAGGAGTAACGGATGAGATTTATGATTCGCTGACCGTGGAGCTCCGGGAAATTGAAAAGCAATTTCTGGAGTTGATAACGGCTGATTCCCCGACCCAGCGCGTCGGCGGACAGGCTTTGGAAAAATTTGCGAAAGTTCGGCACGAACAGCCGATGCTTTCCCTAAACGACGCGTTCAGCGAGGAAGAGATGGGGGCGTGGGACAGACGATTGCGTAAATTGGAACCTGACCTGCAGTGGTCGTATTTTTGCGAATTGAAATTTGACGGCCTGGCGATCAGCCTGCGCTACAAGAAGGAGGTTTTGCATATTGCCGCGACGCGCGGAGACGGGATTACCGGCGAGGATGTTATCGGCAATATTCGCACCATTCCGGCAGTGCCTCTGCGGCTGAATTGGGGGCTGCGGCACACGCGGAAGTTTCCGCGACACTTGCGGGAGAAGGTTGCCCGCGCGCTTCGTCAGACCGAAGTTATTGAGGTTCGCGGCGAGGCCCTGATGAGCAAAAAAAGTTTTTTGGAGCTGAATCGCGAGCAGAAAAAAAAGGGTGGTCCGATTTTTGCCAACCCCCGCAACGCGGCGGCGGGCTCAATCCGTCAACTTGACCCGCACATCACGGTTACCAGGAAACTGGACTGGTACGCTTATCAGTTAATGACCGATCTAGGGCAAAAAACTCATGAAGAGGAGCATTTGATCTGCCAAATGCTTGGCTTTAGGGTGTATCCAAACAGCCGGGCGGTCAAAAGCTTAAAGGAAGTTTTTGAATTCCGTAAGCAGGTGAGTGAGTTACGAGACAAATTACCGTTCGAGGTAGACGGGATTGTCGCGCAGGTGAATGAAAATAACGTGCGCCAGCGTTTCGGGGTAGTGGGCAAGGCACCCCGCTCAATGATTGCTTTCAAATTTCCCGGCAAAAAGGCAACTTCCGTTGTGGAGGATATTGTTGTCCAGGTTGGGCGCACGGGAAAATTGACTCCGGTTGCGAAACTGCGGCCGGTCCAAGTGGGGGGCGTTACGGTCAGCCGCGCTTCGCTGCACAATTGGGATGAAATTGAGCGGCTTGGCCTTCGTATTGGCGATACGGTTATCGTCAGACGAGCCGGTGACGTTATTCCCGAAGTTGAAGAAGTTTTGGTCAAATTGCGCACGGGCAAAGAGAGGTCGTTTCACATGCCGAGTTCATGCCCGGTCTGCGGGGGGTCAGTCAAACGAGGCGATGGCGAAGTTGACTATTTTTGCGTAAACCCGCAATGCTTCATCAAAACCCGTCGTGGAATCAGACATTTTACATCCAAGGCGGCGTTTAACATCGAGGGTTTGGGTCCGAAGGTGATCGAAAAATTCGCGGAGGAGGGATTGATTACTGACGCATCCGATCTGTTTGATTTGAAACCCGGTGATATCGCCGCCTTGGAGCGGTTCGCGGAAAAAAGCGCGGAAAATATTTTTCACGCGATACAAAATTCAAAACACATTTCCCTGTCGCGATTTATTTACGCTTTGGGCATCAAACACGTTGGCGAGCAAACCGCGTTTGATCTAGCGGGGCATTTTGGAAGTCTTGACAAATTACGCGACGCTTCGCTCGAGCAATTAAACGCGATTGAAAACATTGGAGACATAGTGGCGAAAAGTATTTACGATTTTTTTCAGGATAAGCAAAACCAAAAGTTTGTGGATCGTCTTTTGCAGAAAGGAATAAAAATTCAATCGCTCCGCCTTGGGCGGACCGATCGCCGATCGCAAAAACTTAAAGGACTGAAAATTGTCGTGACAGGCACCTTGAAATCGATGTCGCGCGAGGAAGCGAAGCGCGCGATCATGGAAAACGGCGGGGACTTTGTCTCGTCCGTTTCCAAAAACACCGACTACGTGGTAGTCGGCGAGAATCCAGGGACAAAATATGATGACGCGCAGAGACTGGGGGCAAAAATTTTGGACGAAAAAGAGTTTTTAAAGTTATTTTAAGCAATTATTTTTTTTGTCTAATTTTCGGTGTAATTACACCATTTTGTAGACAAAAGAAGTTATGCGTTTTTTAGACTTTTATTTTATCCCTTCTATCCCCGCGGGGGTGGCTATGTGTTTGCCTTGTTTTAAGCCGCCACTATCTTCGGTAAGACAGAATTCCAGACTGTAGCCTTGGCCGCCTTCTAATTGCAGATAGTTAAAATCCTCGCGGATGCCGGAACATTCGCCGGTCGTGTTCTTGGGTTTTGGCAACCCTGGTTCCTTTCACCCCGCTTAATTCCAATTAAATATGCGACAGATGTTAAGATTTAGGTAATATTCATAAGCCTAAACCTAACATATGTCCTTACAAACCGTATCTTTGGTTGAGATGGCTTGGGAGCTGTACAAGTGTAAGCTCAAACCCGACCAGATTGCCATTAAAATTAACAAAGACCGAGCCACAGTATATCGTTAGATTTCAGGGATTAAACTCTGCGGCATCAGAAGGTTTCTGCATAAGTACAAGCATGCCAAGAAAGGTAGGCGCCAGAAAAGAAAGACCGACCCAATCATCAAAGCCAGAATCTATGCCATCAGAGAGAAGTATCATCACTGCTGCGGCGAGAAAATTCAGTTTTGGATGATGCACGATTATCAGGTTAAGATATCAGTATCAACCATTTACGCAATCTTGGGAGAGAAGTACCAATTAAGGGCCAAATGCAAGAGAAATCAAGCCCGAGGACCAGTTCCGACCGCAGAAGCGCCCAGACAAGTTATCCAGAATGATACTGTTGATTTCGGCGAACTGTTTGCATATACCGCCATTGATATCTTCGGCAGAGACGCGCAAGTAATCATTGGTACTGGTCTTGAAGGCAAGGACGGAGCGGCGGCCTTAAAAGAACAGATGAAGTACTTTGGTTTTACTGATCTACTGCAACGGGACGGCGGCTCTGAATTCGAGAAACAATGGGAGCAGCAAGCCAGACGATACTCCAACCGGATCAGAACAGCCCGGCCTTACCGGAAAAACGAACAAGCCTTCATCGAATCATTCAATCGAACCTTGAGAAAAGAGTGCTTGGGTTGGAGAAATTACAGGAGGAAAGAGCTAAAAGCCGTTCAGCAGAAGGTCAACGAATTCCTTAAATTTTACAATCATACCAGACCTCATCTATCATTAAACCTTATGAGTCCTAAACAGTATTTGTCGCATTTGCGGTCGTAGATACCGTCACCTTGACAATTGGTCGTTTCTTTGCCAAGCTGAAGTGTCCGGTTAATGACTGAAGCCATTTAAGGACAGTACATTTGATGATTGGCAGGAGGAGTTAATATGTACGGGTTGAACATGGCCTTTAAAGATGTGGTAGTTCTGCTCTCAAACCGAATTCCTATCACCGTCATGAGGAATTTTCTGGAAAAACAACGCGCAAGCTCACAAGGCAGCTACGAAGCAGGGGAAGGCCAATCCACTCATTCCGTCCTTGAGATTATTCCACGGAATGGTTATAGAGCTTTTTTCCTCAAGAAATCTTTTGGCTTGAAACGGCAAATCCCCAGCGCCGTCCTTCGGCAGTTGGCCTTGGACTACTTCAGACACATTCGAAGTTTGCGTTCTCTAGGGCTGGGTCCACTGGTCAAAAATTACAGACTTAAGGTAAGGCTTGACTGTCCGCATCCTACTATGAGCGTAGAGCAGCTCTTCTTTCCTTTTGGAACTGCCCGGCAATGGCTGGACAGTCCAAACGCCGTTAGGATGTTGTCGTCCGAGTTATTTCGCAACTATCTTTTGCCGCTAATAAGGAACGCAGGGTCCGAAAGGTTAACTGACTCCCCAGCGTTCGTGGACTTGTCGTTCAAGAATCTTGCTGTTGTGCCAATAAATTCACAAACCCTGAGACTCTATTATTTCGACTTTTTCCCTCCTCGAATCAGAAATAAGTTAGGGAAGATAAAGGAGTTTGGTTACACAGATCTTCACATTCGGTCACCTAGAGAGGTTGAGTATAGGTTTTTTAACCTAATTGGGATAGTGCATAACGTTTTGGTCAAATCCCTAACTGATCTCGGCCGCTCTGCTGTTCTCGCATCTATATTCATTCAGGAAGCAAGGTCTTGGATGGACCCAACTTTAAGGAGCCGTTTTGGTATTGATGTTGGTTCACTTCTGGATTTGGACTTCGCAACTGCAGCCAATCGGTTTCTTTCCGAGAATCGAGGAGGATAAGGTGAAAAAGAGCTACATCCGTAAAGCAATAATAGCGGCCGCAGGTACCGGCTCAAGATTGGCGCCGCTAACGCACGCTATTCCAAAAGAAATGCTGCCGATAGGGCGTAAACCTGTACTGCATTACATTGTCGATGAATTGCGCAGTGCTGGAATACGTGAGGTGCTTTTCATAGTATCACAATATAAACTTGGTATTATTGAAAAGTATTTCCGTGCGGGTCGTAAATGTGGGTTAAAATTTGACTATCTCGTCCAGCACAAACCATCGGGGTCAGGACAAGCAGTCCTTTGCGCTCAGTCTTGGGTCGGGAAAGAGTACTTTGCAGTTGCTTGGGGCGATACACTGGTGTACGACTCGCCCCAGTCTGAGCCACCATTAAAAAGAATGATTCGTTATGCGGTCGACCTAAATGCTGACGCACTAGTCTTGACAGAGCGGGTTTCAAGGCACAATAAGCATGCGTTTAGACACGCTGTAGTGCCTTTTTCCAAGCCTTATCGCTCAGAATTTTGGAGCGTCGCCAGAATTATCGCAGCAGAGTCTCGCGCTTGTCGCCCGAGAGTATGTGCCGGGATTGCAGGTAGGTGGGTCTTGTCGCCGAGTATATTTGACTACTTTCAGCAGCTACCTGCGGATAAGGAAATGTACCTTGTGGATGCTGTTAGTTGTTTCCTGTCGGTGAAGGGCGCATTGACGGCAATGGTTCTGCGGGGAAACGAGCACTGGTGTGATATAGGAACTTGGAATTCCTATTTGCGGGCCTCTTTGTTGGGCATCTACAGGGAGCGCTTGAGGAAGTTCTCAAGTTTATGATGGCGTAGGTATTTCCGAAGCTCACTCAGCACGTAGCGCTGCCTATCTCCAAGCCGGAACTGGAAAGCTTTCCGTAGTGGGACGAACCGGAGCTGTTGGCCTTCGCCACGGTTCAAATCCTTGGCGCTCCAATTACCATAGGTCACGAAGACATGCCACCTCTTTTCACGGGTCTGTATCGTTATGAACGGTTTTATAAATCGTTCGTTCACGGACAGGCCCGTTTCTTCTTTTATCTCCCGCACAGCCGTTGATTTTAGTCTCTCACCTTTTTTTCGTTGACCTCCAATGAGGCCCCATCGACCCGGATCGGAAATACCATTTTTTCGATCTCTAAGCATTACTAAAATTGATAGAGGTTTCCTTATTATCACAGTTGAACATGCTTCCACCATGTAACAAATCTTCAAGAAATAAATATTCAGTTCACCTCGTGGTCGGCGAGAATCCGGGCAGCCAATTCGATGAGGCCGAGAGACTCGGCGTAAAAACTATCAACGAAAAACAATTTTTGAATTTTCTGAATTTGCTGAAATAGACAGCCTCGTTATTCTATGCCACTCGGGTTTGCTTTGTGTTTGCCTTGTTTTAAGCCGCCACTATCTTCGGTAAGACAGAATTCCAGACTGTAGCCTTGGCCGCCTTCTAATTGCAGATAGTTAAAATCCTCGCGGATACCCGAGCACTCGCCCGTGGTGTTTTTGGGTTTGGGTATTGGTGCTATATAATCGTTCATAACTTGATCAAGTTGACTGGGATAAATGGTTATATCGGCAAAATAAAGTTCCAACGCAGTCATTATTTGTCGTACGCTGCTAATTTCGCCCGTATTCTCTTGCTGTTTCGAATAATCCAGCGCGCCCTGCGGCTCCTCGATTGTTACCGGCTGGTTGAAATTGGAAAGGTTTATTTTGATGGTCAAGGTGCCGGTGAACGGAATTTTTGAAAGTGAATCTTGCGCATCAGGAGTTGGATTGGCCGGTGAATTAAGGGTTTTTAGGCCGTCTTTGGTCGCTTCGACCAAACCCGGGCCGTTGTCTTGCGTGACGGAACCTAGACAGAACCGGAGACTGTAGTTTTTCCCATTTTCTTGCTGTTCATACCAATAGAGGTTTTCCTGTTCGCCACACGATCCATCCGCTGGTTTTGGGGCGTTGGGTATAGTGGCAAGGTAAGTTGAGAATTTCGTTTTTCCGTCGGCAAGATCCGGGAGACCGTTTATGGCTTTCGGATAGCGATTGTTGTCGTCATAAAAGAGCTCGAGAGCAACCCTAACTTGCGTTATATCCGCAATTCGTCTGGCATCTCGAGAAGTTTTGATGGCTGCTTCAGAAGAAGCTTTCGAGGCGTTGAGGACTGATGGAAAGTTTGTTTCCAGGTAAACTTGATAAATCCGCCTGTCCCATTTTCCAATCCAAACCTCGACCTTCCTCAAATCCAATTTTTCCAGCAGGGATTGAATATCCTTGGTAGCATCGTTTTTGCTATCAATTGTTTTTAATACAGTTTCCAGATATTTTCGAAATTCCGCTTTGTCAAATGATGCTTGGTAATGCCAAGTGCTTTTCTCATTTACTTTTTCGGTGCCCAGAAGTGTTTCCAGTTTAAACAGCCGAACTTGAGCGAACGTGTCTTGAATTTGTTTTATCTGTTCTCCCGTTTTTCCTTGTTTACTTAAATCAATTTTTATCCAGTCGTGTTTTTGATCAGATGAACCGGAAAATAACGAACCAAGAAAAGGTATTCCACTTATTTTGTAGTAAAGGTTGTCACCGAGCTTTCGACTCTCGCCGTCAACCCCGAGATTGATGTCTCCCATTTTTATGCTGGCGTTTGATTTGATTGCAAAGTCCGGCTGATTATTTTGGGCAATCAAGAAATCGCCTTCGCTCGACAGCGCCACCTCAATGCTTTCTGTCAAGAAGTTTTCGTCTTTATTCTCGACCTCGTCGACATAATTTCCTTCAATACGGATGTGACCGCTTTTGAGCGCCAAGACGTTTTGAGTAGCGGCCGTCCAGACTCTTTCCGGATGGCTGTAGTATTGCGCGTAGGCGAAATAACCGCCGCCGCCAAGCAAAAGGAGCAGGATGGCCGCGCCCAAAATTATTTTTTTGTATTTGCCCCAGAGGGACAATTCGTTGGGAATCGTTTGGGCGTTCGGCTTTTTCATTTCCGCCCAAGCTTGAGAAATTGCTGTTTCATTCCACCCCGCGTTTTTTAAACCGCTGCTGATTGCCTGATCGCTCATGCCCATTGCTTGGCATTTGCGAATGTATTCCAAAACTTCTTGTTGCATTTTTGTTTCAAACCTGTTAATTTTTGGACATTTTCAGTATATCATACAATAGCTCTTGACAAGAATATTTGACAGTGTTTTTGTAAAGAAGTATAATTACATTAACGAATAAAAATACAAAAACCCTTATTTTAGCGAAAAATATGACGAACCAGAATACATTACTCATAAAAACCAGGCGGTTATGCTGATCTGCTAAGAGTGTTTTCTGCCATTGTTACCGCCTTAAATGGGCGGTTTTTCATTGCTTTCAGAGTTCACTCCGAGTATTAGAGTTCGCGGAATGGATTGTGAAAACAATGGATAGAACTTTAACAACTAAATAACATTTATCAAACTTGATCAGTACAGTTTGGTAAATGTAATGAGTGAACCCCGTTAGTCCGCCTTAGGCGGATTCACGGGACTCATTCCGTTAGTTGTCTCGTTTCAAGTACGGGATTTCTAACGGGGTGAACGGCAAATTAATGCAAAATGCAAATCTAGCAGTTATGATCTGCTAGTCAATAAATTAAAACATCGATAAGGGTATACGGTGGATGCCTTGGCACAAGAAGCCGACGAAGGACGCAGGAGCCGGCGATACGCCTCGGGGAGCTGGCAAACAAGCTTTGATCCGGGGATGTCCGAATGGGGAAACCTATCCCGATAAACTCGGGATGCGCCTATACGTGGTGTATGGGCAGCGGGAACCATGCGAAGTGAAACATCTCAGTAGCATGTGGAAAGGAAAACAACGATTAGCTTTTAGGTTGTAGCTGGTAGGAAGTAGGCTTAAAAAACCTACAACCTAATTCCTACAACCTAACAAGCTATTCTCATTCCCCCAGTAGTGGCGAGCGAACGGGGAACAGCCTAAATCATATTCATGTTCGAGTCCCGACATTACGTCGGGGTTCTTTAAAGGTTACAGCCGTTGTGAATATGGTGTTATAAGATTTAATTGTTTTCGTCCTGTAAGATGAAAGGGAATTTAGATTGAGCTGTCTAGCGGAATACGCCTGGAAAGGCGGACCACAGAAGGTGATAGTCCTGTACGCGAAAGACCTCAAACATTCCTAGATTGATTCTTGAGTACGGCCAGACACGTGAAATCTGGTCGGAAGTCGGGTCGACTACGATCCAAGGCTAAATACTTCTTGTGACCGATAGTGAACAAGTACCGTGAGGGAAAGGTGAAAAGCAGCCCGGTGAGGGCGGTGAAATAGTCCCTGAAACCGTATATCTACAATGAGCGGAAGCCTGATCTCTTCGCAAGAAGAGCCGGGCGACCGCGTGCCTATTGAAGAATGACCCAACGAGTTAACGTATATTGCTTGTTTAACCCCTATCACAGGGGGAAGACACAGTGAAAGCGAGGGTTAATAGCCCGTTATTGGAGATTAGAAATTGGAGGTGAAAGGTTGGAGCAATCCAACTTCCAACTTCCAACATCTAACTTCCAAAAGGTAGTATGCGTTAGACCCGAAACCCGGTGAGCTACTTATGGCCAGGATGAACCCCGTGTAACAGCGGGGGGAGGTCCGAACCCACTATTGTTGCAAAAATAGGGGATGAGCTGTGAGTAGGGGAGAAATTCCAATCGAACTGGGTGATAGCTGGTTCTCCTCGAAATAGCTTTAGGGCTAGCCTTCTTGAATTTTTCCGGGGGTAAAGCACTGGATCGGTATCAGCGGGGCAACCCGTTGAATCGAACCAAACTCTGAATACCGGAAAATAATCAGGGGGAGTCAGACCGTGAGGTCTAAGCTTCACGCGTCCAAAGGGAAAGAACCCGGATCGTCGTTTAAGGTCCCCAAATCAAAGCTATAGTGAAAAGGATGTTTTTGTCCCAAGACAGGTAGGAGGTTGGCTTAGAGGTAGCCATCCTTTAAAGAGTGTGTAACAACTCACTACCAAACCTGCTCCGCAAGGAGTGTGGGACTAAAAGCGCCGACAATGTATAGGGGCTAAGCTTTGTACCGAAAACACGAGTCCCCGCTTTTTTCGAAAAGCGGGGGCGGTAGAGGAGCATTCTGACAACTGTGAAGCCTGACCCGCGAGGGCAGGTGGAGTTCGTCAGAAGAGAGAATGTTGGGATAAGTAATTATTATGCAGGTGAGAAACCTGCACGCCGAAAATCCAAGGTTTCCTGGGCAATGATTATCAGCCCAGGGTTAGCCGGTCCTAACC
>Ga0209542_10002572_pt1 | contig 40307 bp, 35 predicted proteins | sample RifCSPhighO2_01_FD_184028 | JGI IMG/M metagenome (GOLD analysis project Ga0209542, IMG submission 184028) | Soil microbial communities from Rifle, Colorado - Rifle CSP2_plank highO2_0.1 (SPAdes) (version 2) | ecosystem: Environmental > Terrestrial > Deep subsurface > Rock core/Sediment ... | reverse complement strand
GAAGTGTGTTTATGGAACTGCAATTCGTAAACCGGTTGGCAGGACTCTCAAAAAGTGGGGGAATATTGCCGTCCATGACACGAGTGATAGACTCTGTATCTCTATAGGTATGCCACGAAAACTGAAGAAGACGTCGCTTTTTAATGCTGTGAGGCACGGTTTGGAGAGGGAGGCGGTGCGAACCGACTCGCGCGGGCGCATGGCGACAACGCGGCATCCGCAAGCGCTCGGCTCGCCTCTCTCAAATCCTTTCATTACTCTTGATTTCTCCGAAGCCCAGCTTGAGTTCGTTACCCCGCCCGTATCGCGTGAGAGGTCGGAACATGATTTTTTACGGAAATTGATGGCATGGAGCTACCGGCGGATAGGCAATGAGCTGTTGTGGCCGTTCAGCATGCCCCCGCGGCTGCCGAAGCATAATAAAATTCCATTAGCCGACTTCGGCACGTCTTCAGAAGGCGTCAAAAGAATGGTATATCGCGAAGGGTTAAAACAGCGCTATGGCGGAGCGGTGCAGACGATTTCCGGCATTCATTATAATTTCTCGCTTGCCGACTCTTTTTGGAAGACATATGCGCAAGCGCGCCAAACAACCGAACCGCTTTCGGTATTTAAGGACAAGGGATATTTCGGGCTTATGAGAAATGTTATTCGTTATGTTCCCCTGGTAACGTACCTTTTTGGCGCCTCTCCGGTGGCAGACAAGAGTTTCTTCGGTGCGCGGCTGGTCGGGTTGGAACGATTAGACTCCTCAACCTATTACGGACCGTATGCCACATCGCTCCGTTTGAGTGATTTCGGATATCAGAACAGAAAGAATGTTCCGGTGAATGTCTCGTACAATTCACTGGACGAATACGTTCACGACCTGTACCGCGCAGTGTCCACCCCCTCACGGCTCTGGAGTTCTCTCGGTATATATAAGCGTGAACGGCAGGTGCAATTGAACGCGAATATTCTGCAGTTGGAAAACGAATTTTATACTTCCATACGGCCCAAGCAAAAACAATACGCTCATGCCGGCCAAACCCTCATCTCATCCCTTGCGTGCGCCGGGGTGGAATATGTGGAATTTAGAAGCATTGACCTTGACCCCCGTGAAGCCGCCGGTATCAGCGAAGACCAACTGTATTTCTTGCGTGTTTTCATGACGTACTGCCTGCTCAAGCAGAGCCCGCTCTTTAAGAGGGGAGAGCAGAAACGGTGGGAACGAAACCAATCGTTAGTCGCTTTCAATGGACGCAAACCCGGCCTTCGCATTACGGACGCCTCACAGCAAAGAGATTTTACCGCGTGGTCCTTGGAGGTACTGAAGGGAATTGCGGGAGTTGCCCGTGAGTTTGATGAGGTGCATGGCACGAAGAACTTTTCGCGCGTTGTCGGCTCGCAGAAGGAGAAGGTTCTCAATCCGGAGCTCACGCCATCTGCGCAGGTACTGCGGAACATAAAAGAAAGCCGCATGTCATATGCGGAGTATGGCGTTTCGCTTGCAAAAAAATACAAACCAAAACTGCTCTCCATTCCCTTAAGCCCTGTTTACAGGTGGCGTATGAAAAATAGTGCGGAGAGGTCTATTGCAAAAACGGCCGGAATGGAGGCCCGTGATGCATGGATATTGAACTGGTACGAGCATCTGGAGCTTTCCACGCAAGTACTTATCCGCGCCGCGCAAAAAAGGAACATCAACATTAAGGTTGTGGATGACAGCCTGAATGTAATTGAGCTCACTCGGGGAGGGAGGAGGGAAGTCGTGAAGCAGGCCACCATTACGCGCTACGACAACTATCTCGCATACGAGCTCATGAACCACAAGTCATTGACCAAGATATTTCTCGCGCGCGCGGGAGTATCGGTGCCGCGCGGAGGGTATTTCACCGCGGCGCACGAAGCAATTGAGTACTGCAAAAAGCATCGGAACATTGCTCTCGTGGTGAAGCCCGCAGGCGCTAATTACGGAACGGGCGTTTCCATCATGAAACCGAAAAGCGGCATGTATCCAACGGCTGTCAGCCGGGCATTCAAATACGGCGAAAGTATTCTGGTGGAGGAGTTTATTTCGGGCAAAGAGTATCGCTTTCTCGTCATATCGGGAAAAGTTGTCGCGGTGCTGAACCGCGAACCTGCCAATGTCGTGGGAGACGGAAAACGCAGCATCAGAGAACTGGTTGCGCGCAAGAATACCGATCCCGCAAGCTACAAACTGCCCGAGCAGTACATCAAGCTGGGCACTATAGAGAAGGAGGTCTTGGCTGAAGCGAGACTGACTCCGGATTCAATACCGGCTCGCGGAAGGAAAGTGTATCTGCGCAAAAACTCAAACGTGAGCGACGGCGGAGACCCCTTGGACATCCCCGACATGCCGCAGGCCTATAAAGACATCGCTCTCAAAGCGGCTGCGAGCGTTGGGGCGAACATATGCGGGGTTGACATGATAATACGAAATCCCAAAATACGGCCCCGTAAGGATGCGTATTCCGTTATTGAGCTGAATTGGAATCCGGCAATATTTCTTCACGCATATCCGTTCAAGGGAGAGGCGCGCGATGTCGGCGGCGCCGTCCTTGATTTTCTGGGATTCTGATTCGTGTTCTGCCGCACCTTTCTACTTAGAGAGACCCCCCAAGATAATCTGAAGAATGAGTGAGAGAAGGAAAAGTCCGAGGCCGACGAGGAATATGCGTCCGTCGGCCTTAAGAATCGCCGCTCCGATTGAGTATACAAAATAGGTTGCGGTAACAGCCCAGATGACACTGTTTATCGTCAAGAGAGTGTTCCACATGTATTCAGATATATCACGAAAGTGCGAACTTGTGGAGTATTTTTTCGTGAAATAGGGTATTATGTTTCTACGCCGGAGTAGCCCCGACGCTAGAAAGGATTGTTAAGGACGGATATATTATGCATAAGCCGGAGTAGTTCAACGGTCAGAACGAGGGACTCATAAACCCTAAACGGTGGTCCGACTCCACCCTTCGGCACTACTTCGCTTCACGAGCTCGTGAAGCCTTGAAGGACTCCCGAGGTGACTCCTTGGCATGTGCCTGCCTGCGCTGAAGCTTCGGCTGGCGGGCAAGGTGTCTCCTCGGGAATTCATGGATCCCTCTCCTGATTGAGGAAAGCCTGATTGTAAGGTATTCTGTTCGTGTTGCGGCCGTGGTGTAGCCTGGTTAACATAATCCCCTGTCACGGGATAGATCGCCGGTTCAAATCCGGTCGGCCGCGCTTCGGCAAGAATAGACTGGCTTCGGCCAGTCTATTTTGACGAGATGCTGGCTGGATTTGAACCGCGGGCCGCCGGCCTCGAAGAGAGGCCAAAGGTTTCAAGTTGCAGCAGCAACTTGAGGCAAATCCGGTCGGCCGCGCAAACTGAGAAAGGAAATAGGGTGATTGGGTTAACATCCCCATCCGCTCAACATTTCTTATTGTGGTCCATGATTTCTCGTATTTCCTCAACCTCCTGTTCCACCTCCTGTACCATTCCGCGCACGTCATCCAACTCTTCCTTTTCCGTTTCAATTTCACCTTCTGTTTTCTCGGCGAGTTTCTTTTCGCGCTTTATTCCGGCGATGATGATGCTGTCTCCGATAAAGAAGGATACGAACATGCCGACCATGAGGAGGATGATGACGCCAATTATTGTTGAGACGGGTCCGGTCATAAAGGCGAACAAATCGGCCGTATGCCATACCCCGCGCCAAAAGAGCACGATGCCGACGCCCGCGATAAAGGCGTATACGATGGGGTAATGGCTCAAATGGTTGCGCACATTATCCTCCAAACGGTCAAAAAATTTCTCAAGCACTTTAAACATACAGGGTGTGATTATATCGTGTTTCTGTAATTATTCACAGCGTGATATTATCCGCGATGCCGCCATAGGGTGATTGACAAGCCGATGTAGCTCAGATGGTAGAGCAACTCCATGGTAAGGAGTAGGTCGCCGGTTCAATTCCGGCCATCGGCTCCAGTTTAATAGGTAGGGTATAGAGAATAGGGTATAGGAAATACCGATTTGAGTTTCTAATGGCTAAACCCTAGTGGCTGGCCACTGTGTTGAATTGGTCTTGACAGCCGGAACGTAATGGTATATCATGCTAATACGCTAACACGTTAGCATTGCGCCAGGCGTGATTTTACTAAATCATATGAATAACGATATCTTCAATACAAAAGAGGCACGGGAGTTTTTTAAGGCCGTTCTCTCGCTCAAAAACGCAGAGGAATGCGAAAGCTTCTTCCGCGATGTTTGCACCATCAAGGAAGTTAAGGAGATGTCAGCGCGTTTCAAGATTGCGCACATGCTGTCCGCGGTAAAGCCGAAATCATACGCTGAAATCGCAAAGGAAGTTAAAACCAGCACGGCAACGGTAACGCGCGTCGCGCATTGGCTTCATCATGGCGCAGGCGGCTACCGGCTCGCGCTCAAGAGAATTACCCGTTAAAGCTTTTATCTCTTCACTACGCACCACGTTCTACGAACTACTTACTATTATTCCTATGATGCACTTAGTCTACACGCCGGAACGCCAACGAATGGCAATTCAAAAAAGCGGTCGTCTGCACCAGGCCAGCATGGATTTTCTCGGTGCCCGAGGATTGTCATTCCCGCCAAACGGAAAATCGTTGATTGTTTCGTGCGAGAACTACGATATAGACCTTCTCTATCTTCGCGACGACGACATACCGGAATATGTTTCCAGAGGCGTGGCGGACTTCGGAATCGTAGGACAAAATGTCCTTGCCGAAAAAGGCATAGATTTGCCTGTTGTTAGAAAACTGGATTTCGGCCGATGCAAGCTCGTGATAGCCGTGCCGCAGGAGTCCAGGATCAAGACCCCGGAAGACCTTGAAGGAAAACGGATTGCGACATCGTATCCGAAATTACTCGCCGATTTCCTGGAAAAGAAAGGCGTTGCAGCGAGCATAGTTCCCATATCGGGCTCAACCGAAATCACTCCGGAATTGGATTTGGCGGACGCCATTTGCGATATCGTGCAGACGGGCTCCACGCTTAAAGCGCACGACCTCGCGCCTCTCTGCGTCATTATGGAGTCGCAGGCGGTGCTCGTGGAAAGCCCTCAAAGCAAGCAAACAAAGAAACGGTTCCTGTCTCAAATTAACTTAGAATCAAGCTTATGAATCCCGTTAGAAGTTTCGGAAGTTATGCATAGTGAAATGTAGGCGAAATAATCTCATATGACAAAAAAACCACTGATAATCAACACCGGTCGGAAGCGCAAGCTTCCTACTTCTAACGGGATGAAAGTTCTCATTACCGGTAAAAATACGCTGGCCCGCGCACTCGGCACGGTACGGCGCGCGCAGAGAAAATCTGTGGGCGTTGAAGTTGTTGTGCGCACAATCATCGCCAAGGTACAGCGTGGTGGCGACAAGTCGCTTTTTGAACTTACACGGAAGTACGACGGTGCAACACTGACGTCTCTTCACGTTTCTAAGGGCGAAATAGCAAAAGCATATCAATCTGAATCACCTGACGTGCTTCGGGCCCTCAAGCGCGCAAAAAAGAATATTGAGAAATTCCACTCACAATCGCTCAAACGGAAGGAGCCGGCAATTGAGACCGAAAAAGGTGTTTCCGTGTGGCGGGAGTTCCGCCCCATAGAGCGCGTTGGCCTGTATATTCCCGGAGGAAAAGCCGCATACCCCTCAACTGTTCTCATGCTTGGTGTTCCTGCGCAGGTGGCCGGATGCAAGGAGGTAATACTGTGCGTGCCGCCTAATGCGAGAGGTGAGGTGCCGGGCGCGGTTTTGGTCGCGGCGGATTTATGCGGTATATCAAAAATATACAAAGTCGGCGGTGCCCAAGCTATTGCGGCTATGGCGTACGGTACAGCAACAATTCCCAAGGTGTCCAAAATATTCGGGCCGGGCAATCAGTATGTAACAACCGCTAAACTGCTTGTGTACGGGGAGGTGGACATAGATATGCCCGCAGGCCCGTCGGAGGTGCTCGTGTTTGCGGATGCTTCCGCAAATCCCGCATGGGTCGCCGCTGATTTATTGTCGCAACTTGAACACGGCGAAGATTCCCAGGCGATTCTTGTGACACCCTCAAAACTGTTTGCGGAGAAGGTATTGAAAGAGATGGCTGTACAACTCAAAGAATTAACACGCAAATCAATTATTCGGCAATCGCTCAAGAAAAGTTTCGTAGTCGTCGCCGATTCTTTTGGCACGGCGGTATCGTTCATCAACGAATACGCGCCGGAACACTTAGAACTCGTCCTTAAAGACGAACAAAAAGCTCTGAAAGCAATTAACAACGCCGGCTCAATCTTCCTGGGTCCTTATGCATCGGAACCATTGGGAGATTATGCAACCGGTGCGAATCACACGTTACCGACCTCCGGGTATGCAAAGATGTTCTCCGCACTTTCCGCCGAATCATTCGGTAAAAAGATACAGGTGCAAAGCGTTTCCGGGCAGGGAATCCGGAATCTGCGATCTACCGTGGAAACATTAGCCGTGCGCGAAGGACTGGACGCGCACAAAAATGCCGTAAGCATACGGTTTACCCCGTTAGAAGCAGAATACCAGCGGCCTGCGGCGCGGGAACGCCAAAAAATTCGAGCGCGAGGGTCAACGCCCCGTGAGGGCTTCTAACGGAGTTTAAGAAGTAATGTCAATATGATTGATCAACTTGTACGCAAAAATATCAGAGACATGAAGCCGTATTCATCGGCCCGTAGTCTGTACCAATCAGGCGTCTTTTTTGACGCCAACGAAAACGCGCTCGGAAGCACGGTGACGCTTGAGGGAAATCCTGAATTGAACCGGTATCCCGACCCGTATTCCAAAAAACTTCGCAAAGCTCTGGGAAAATTCCTCGGTATCGGCGAAGCGAATATTTTTGCAGGGAACGGGTCGGACGAGATTATTGACCTGTTAATCCGCGTCTTCGTAAATCCTGATGAATCGGTGTTGGTGATAGAGCCGACCTACGGCATGTACAAGGTTGCCGCGGAGACTGCCGGAGTGGGCGTGCAGTCGTGCAGCCTGAATGACAAATTCCAGATTGACGTGCCGCCAGTGCTTAACTCCATTACACCGGATACAAAGATAATCTTCTGTTGCTCGCCGAATAATCCGACAGGCAATCTTCTTCGTGCGGATGATATTGAACAGTTGTGTAAGAAATTCAAAGGAATTGTCGTTGTTGACGAAGCGTACATTGAATTTGCCTCCAAACCTTCGCTCGTAAATAACGTTGCAGGGTTTGAGAATCTCGTAATCCTGCGCACCTTCTCAAAAATATGGGGCTTGGCCGGGATTCGCGTCGGTTATTGCATTGCCAATGAACTGGTGATTCAGTATTTGGATAAAATAAAAGCCCCATACAATCTAAACCGCGTTTCGTCCGCGCTTGCAATTAAGGCCTTGGGCGAGAAAGACACAATGAACAAATTCCGGGACGTTATCCTTTCGGAGCGCGGGCGGATGGCCAAGAGTTTGCAGGAAATGAATTTCACAATCTTTCCCAGTGACGCAAATTTCCTTCTGGTGAAATATCCGACTGCCTCAAAAATTGCCAAACAACTCGCTGATGAGTCCGCACTCATTATCAGGGAATTCGGGAACAAGAAACTTTTGGAAAACTGTGTGCGGATATCAATCGCTACGCCGGAACAGAATGAATTATTATTAACCGCGATAAAGAAACTTATATGAAAGATAAGAAAACGCGAAAAAGGGAACTGGTCAAAGTCGCATTTATTGACCGCGACGGCACTATTATCGATGAGACGGCGGTTACGTTTCAAGTAGACGCTCTCGAGAAATTGAGAATTTTGCCCGGCGCCATAAATGGACTGAAGAGAATGCAACAGGATGGCTATGAGCTTGTCATGATTTCAAATCAGAACGGACTTGGCACGCCCTCATTTCCGAACAACAATTTCGAGCCTGCACAGAACGAAATGCTGAGGATTTTTGAGGAACAGGGAATTAAATTTGGCGAGGTATTTATATGTCCGCACTTTCCGGAGGACGAGTGCGCTTGTAGAAAACCGAAAACTGGCCTCGTAAAGAAATTTCTAAAAAGCTCGCCTATTGATTATGAAAAGTCGTTTGTGGTGGGAGACAGGAAAAGCGATGTTGATTTTGCCAAAAACATAGGCATCCGTTTTTATGAAATGGAAACGAATGGTACATTCCCGCGCATCGCTTCGGTGGAACGGGAAACAAAAGAAACGAGGATATTTGTTCAATGTAATCTGGACGGCAGCGGGCAATCCGCCATAGACACCGGATTGAATTTCCTCAACCACATGCTGGAGCAGGTTTCCAAGCACTCGCTCATAGACCTAACGGTGAAAGCCGAGGGAGATTTGCACATAGACGAACACCACACAGTGGAGGATATCGGACTTGCGCTTGGAGCGGCATTTTTGTCGGCTCTTGGAGAGAAAAAGGGCATTAACAGATACGGATTCTTACTCCCCATGGATGATACGCTGGTTGAGACAGCGATAGATCTCGGGGGCCGTCCGTATGCCGTGTTTAATGCAGAGTTCAAGCGGGAATACGTAGGCGATTTGCCCACGGAACTTGTGGAGCATTTCTTCAGGTCTCTTGCTGAATCGCTGAAGGCGAATATTCACATCAACGTGAAGTACAGCAAGAACGAACACCACAAAATAGAGGCGATTTTCAAATCGTTTGCAAAAGCGTTGAAAATGGCCGTTTCGTTGGACCCTCGCGCAAAGGGAGAACTTCCCACAACTAAGGGGCTCCTATGAACCCCGTTAGAAGTTGCGGAAGACCAATAGCGTAATTGTATGTTCGCCATTTTTACCTATGACCAAAAAAACAACAAACATATCCGCAAGCGGGAAGCCTAAGCTTCCTACTTCTAACGGGGTGAAAATCGCGGTCATAGACTACAACGCGGGCAATATTGCCTCGGTTACGAACGCATTGGAACGTTTTGGCATTCCGTACACGGTTACGCGCGATGTCAAAGAGATTCTTTCCGCCGACAAGGTGATTTTCCCGGGGCAAGGCCGTGCGAAACCTGCGATGGAATTCTTGCGCGAATCCGGTCTTGCTGACGTTATACGAAATGTAAAACAGCCGTTCCTCGGTATTTGTCTTGGCATGCAACTGCTTTTTGAATCCTCGGAAGAGGATGAAACGGAATGTCTCGGCATAATTCCCGGCACAGTGCGCAAGTTCCGCGGTGACATGAAAATTCCGCAAATCGGATGGAATACGATTACCGCTGTGAAGTATGACCCGCTGTTTCGTGATGTGCCCGACACGCTCTTTGCCTACTTTGCAAACTCGTATTATGCGGAACTGGCAAAGCCTTACACCGTGGCCGTCTCATCTTATGGAAATACGCCATTTACGGCGGTAATCCGGAAAGACAATTTCTACGGCACGCAATTCCACCCCGAAAAATCGGGCCTGCTCGGCGTACAAATTCTGAAGAACTTTTGCGAACTCGGAACCGATATCTCCAAAAGACTTTTGGTTGCACCCGCTATAGACATCATCGGCGGTAAATGCGTGCGCCTTCTGCAGGGCGAATACGACAAGCAAACAACGTACGGCGATGACCCCGTTGCAATGGCAAAGTCATTCGTAAACGCGGGAGCAAAATATCTGCATGTCGTTGATTTGGACGGTGCACGGAAAGGTGTTCCTGAAAACGCCGGCGTCATTACGCGACTCATCAAAGAAGTTGCGGTTCCGGTAGAAGTCGGCGGTGGAATCCGCAACATAGAAGATGCCAAGCTTTATTTGGATAGCGGCGCTTTGCGCATCGTCGTCAGCACTTCGGCGCTTACCAATTTGGAGATAGTACGCGAATTGATAGCCGAGTACGGGCCGGCGCGAGTTGTCGTGTCTGTTGATGCAAGAAACGGCCTTGTTGCCACTGAAGGGTGGAAGAAGACCACTGCGGAAACCACGGAATCGTTGCTCGCAAAACTGACGGAGGCGGGCGTCACAACTGTTATTTATACAAGTATCACGAGCGACGGAACATTAAAAGGGCCGGATTATGAGGGTATCGGGAAAATATTAAAGATGCCGTTTAGGGTTATGGTCGCCGGAGGAATCACATCAATAAATGACCTTAAGAAGTTGCGCGACATGGGGGCATACGGCGCAATCGTGGGCAAGGCGATATATGAAAAGACAATCAGCATTGCCGAAGCGGTTGCTGCCATTCTTTCGCCATATATCTCAAAGGTCCAGCCGAAACCCGCGCGCACTGTTACAAAACGCGTGATTGCGTGCATGGATATCGCGAACGGCAGAGTCGTTAAAGGAACTCATTTCAAGGATCTAAAAGATGCGGGAGACCCCGTTGAACTGGGGCGTCAGTACAGCGACGACGGCATAGATGAGCTCGTATTCTTGGACATCAACGCCACGGTAGAAAACAGAAAGACGCTGTATGAACTTGCGGGACGTATCGCGAAAAACATCAACATACCGTTTACCGTGGGCGGAGGGGTTCGGTCCATTTCTGACATAAAGAATTTACTGAATGCGGGAGCAGACAAAGTGTCTATCGGCTCCGCTGCCATCACGAATCCTGATTTAATAAACGAAGCATCACAGGCGTTCGGCTCGCAGTGCATCGTCATATCGGTAGACCCGAAAAAGAACAGTGTGGGAATGTGGGAAATATTTATCAGGGGCGGTCGCGATGCGACAGGCGTTGATGCTATACAATTCTGCAAAGATATGGAAAGGCGCGGGGCGGGCGAGTTGCTTGTGAATTCGCTTGATAAAGACGGCACAAAAAGCGGCTATGATTTGGCCTTGTTAAAGGCAATTTCCCAGTCCGTTTCCATTCCTGTCATCGCATCAAGCGGAGCCGGAACAAGGGAACATTTTGCGGAAGCGCTTCTGGGGGGGGAATCTGATGCGGTTTTGGCGGCTTCGTTATTCCACTCGGGCGCAATTAATATCGCAGAGTTGAAGAAATATTTATCGGAACGGGGTATACTCGTACGCATATGACAAACCAGAAACCAAAAACCAAAATAGAAATTGACCCCGTTAGAAATCGCGCCCGCGCTAGCGCGCCCAAGGGGCCTATGGGGCGGGCTATTTCTAACGGGGTTGACTGGAAAAAGGTAAACGGCCTTGTTCCCGCCATCGTTCAGGAAAGCGCAACCGGTACCGTGCTTATGCTCGGATACATGGATGAGGAGGCGCTGGAAAATACCCTCTCCTCAAAAGAAGTGTGGTTTTACAGCAGAACCAAGAAGCGGTTGTGGAAAAAGGGCGAGGAAAGCGGAAATGTATTGCGCGTGGTTGATATAAAACTGGACTGCGATAACGACACCCTGCTTGTGCGTGCGGAACCAAATGGCGCAACGTGCCACACAGGCACCGTCTCATGTTTTGACTATGAACTTGAGGGGGATGAACTCCAAAAACTATTTGCAGTGATTGCAAAACGGAAATCAGAAATGCCGGAGGGTTCGTACACTGCAAAGTTATTCAGTTCAGGTCTGGACAAAATCTCGCTCAAGGTGAGCGAGGAGGCGATGGAAGTAATTCACGCCGCGCAGAAGCAAACAAAGGAACGTCTTATTGAGGAAACGGTGGACCTCTTGTACCACCTGTTTGTACTTCTCGCAGAAAAGAATGTTTCGCTGAAGGAAATAGACGAAGAAATGAAAAAGCGCGCGCGTAAATAATACGTATCCGCACCACCCGTCATTGCGAGTGTAGCGAAGCAATCCAGAAAATAAGTGTTGAATACTGAATGCCAAATACTGAATACAAGATACTCTGAATTTATTTCTATGTCGCATCTAAAAATTGTCACATATGTTCCCGTGACTCACGCCGACAAGGTGCGTGAAGCAATAGGAAAAGCCGGTGGAGGAAAGCTCGGCAACTATTCCTTTGCCAGTTTCTCGACAAGGGGAATCGGAAGATTTTTACCCGGCGAAGGCACCAGGCCTGCCATCGGAGAAGTGGGGAAGTTGGAGGAAGTAGAAGAAGAGCGCATTGAATTTGTCTGCGACACGGATTTAAGGGCAAAAGTGCTGAAAGCCATCCGGCAAGCGCACCCGTATGAAGAGCCTGCGATTGACGTCTGGCCTATTGAAATTGGGCTAAATTGAATCAATTATCCCGAATTAGTCCGCATACCAACTACTTGCTTATTCGCGCGAATAAGCAAGTAATGAAAGTGGTCTTTGTCCACCCATACTCCGACGTGCGATACACAGTAGAAGCAGCCATATGCACGCGCTTTTTCATGGGTTATACTGCGAAGGTATAGCCATGTACGTGAGACTTCTTTCTTCCTAAATACTATGTCAGACCTTGGAGAAAAGTGTGGCGTCTTTGGGGTTTATGGAAAGGAATTAGACGTCGCGCGCCTCTCGTTTTTCGGTCTGTTTGCGCTTCAGCATAGAGGACAAGAAAGCTCCGGCATTGCAGTTTCCGATGGGAAGCGTATTTCGTGCCACAAGGGAATGGGCCTGGTCTCGCAAGTATTTTCGGAAGACGACATAAAAGAGTTAACAGGACACATCGCAATAGGGCACAACAGGTATTCAACAGCTGGCGGTTCTCATGTGGACCATGCGCAGCCGACGATAGTAAACGACTGGAGCATAGCTCTCGCGCACAACGGCAATATTCCGAGCACAGTTGCGCTGGAGAAATTCCTTCACGAAAAGAAGATAGAAACTAACGGTCTTTCCGACTCGCGGATGATTGCGCAGGCTATCGGCGTACTCGTTAAAGAGGGCGCCCCTCTTGAAGGTGCAATTAAGCAGGCATATCCGCTCATGACCGGTGCCTTTTCAATCCTCATCATGTCTAAGGACAAACTAATTGCGATACGCGACCTGTGCGGAGTCCGCCCGCTCTCAATCGCGACATTGAACGGCGGGTTTATTTTCTCATCTGAAACATGCGCTTTCCAAACAATTGGCGCAGAGTTTATGCGAGATGTGCTCCCGGGTGAAATGGTTGTTATTGATGAGAATGGGATGCGTGCGGAACAACTTGCGAAGCCGAATCCGAAGATGGACATTTTTGAGTTTGTCTATTTCGCTCGTCCGGATAGCCATTTGCTGGGGAAATCTGTTTATGGTGTAAGAAGGAACTTTGGCGTTCAACTTGCCAAGGAGTATCCCCTGCGGGCGGATGTAATTATTCCAGTGCCTGAAACCGCAATACCGGTTGCCATCGGCTATGCCAACGAATCGGGCATATCGCTTGAGATGGGTCTAACAAAGAACAGATACATCCACCGAACATTCATTGAGCCGGAACAACACATCAGAGACCAAGGCGTAAGAGCGAAGCTCACGCCGATAATGGAAGTCATCAAAGGCAAGCGTGTCGCTGTCATTGACGATTCAATAGTCCGTGGAACTACCTCGCGTAAAATCGTTGAGATGCTATTCGGAGCAGGGGCGGCCGAAGTGCATTTTCTCGTATCCTCGCCCCCCGTAATGTTCCCGGATTTTTATGGTATTGATACGCCGAAACAAAAAAACCTTTTGGCGTCAGAAAAGTCCATACCGGAGATGAAGGCATATCTCGGCGCGACATCCCTTCAATTTCTTTCCTATCAGGGCATGATAAAAGCGACCGGAATTCCGGAGGACCAGTTCTCCACATCGTGCTTTACGGGCGAATACCCCATAGACATCAAGGAGCGGATGAAAGAAATAGTCGCAAAGAAAGTTTGCTATACGCCGTTCCGTGTGAATGAAGGTAACTGATATTTAACATTCGTGTATGTGCAAGTAATTATTTGTCTACACTTTAGTACCATGGTACTAAAGTGTAGACAAGCGAATGTTCTCGGTTGGTTTCTGCTTGAATCTGCGAGCCACGCAGTGGCTAGGCACTGGACAAGGGCGCTTCGTGCCTATATTCTCTACAAAACATGGCCTATACACCAAGTCAGAAAGTACTTAAAAATTATGCCGATGTGCTGGTAAATTTTGCTCTCGGCGGTGGGAAGGGAATCAAGAAAGGAGAAGTCGTGCGCGTTTCCGCTTCGGAATCTGCCAAACCGCTATATATCGCAGTGTGCAATGCAATCGTGGATGCCGGAGGACATGTGATGTCCAACTACGGCCCCGACGACGAGCAGGGCGACAAGCGCCGTAATATTTCCGTTTCGCGTTATTTCTACGAACATGCGACCGAAGAGCAGATAAAACATTTTCCTGCAAAGTATCTCAAAGGCGTGATTGAAGAAATGGACCACTCGGTATTCCTTCTTGCCGAGAAAGACCCGCACGCACTCAAAGGTATTGATGGGAAGAAGATTATGATGCGCGGACAAGCGCTCAAGCAGTTTACGGATTGGCGGCATCAGAAGGAATGGAAAGGAAAATTCACATGGACAATAGCGCTCTACGGCACAACAGCAATGGCCAAGGAAGCGGGTCTCTCTCTAAAAGAATACTGGCAACAAATTATCAAGGCGTGCTTTTTGGATGAAAAGAATCCTATCGGAAAGTGGAAGGCGGTGTATCACGACATAGAAAAATATCGCACCCGCCTCAACAAACTCTCGCCGCGGATAGACAAACTTCACGCGGTAGGGGAAGACATGGACATGTGGTACACGCTGGGGCAGAAACGCGCATGGCATGCGGGCTCGGGGCGCAACATTCCGTCCTTTGAGATTTTTACCTCTCCCGATTGGCGAGGCACCAACGGCTGGATCCGCGTCAATCAGCCCCTCTATCGTTACAGCAATAAAATTACAGGCATTCAATTGTGGTTCAAAAACGGACGCGTGATAAAGAGCAGTGCGAAAACCAACGAGAAATTGCTCAAGGAAATGATTGCGACCAAGGGCGCAAACAAAATCGGCGAATATTCACTTACTGACAAGCGCCACTCGCGCATTACAAGGTTTATGGCAGAGACTCTGTTTGATGAAAACATGGGTGGGCCCTACGGCAACTCACACATCGCACTTGGCATGAGCTATCGCGACACCTACGCAGGCGATGTATCCAAGCTCACTGACAGAGAAGCAAAACGGCTGGGCTTCAACGACTCGTCAGTGCACACTGACGTTGTTTCCACAACCGACAGGACAGTTACAGCGCATCTCAAAGACGGAAGTAAAAAGATTATATACAAAGACGGCCGGTTTGTTCTGTAACTTAGCGGTTAACTTGGCGGTTGAACCGCCAAGTGGGTCAAGCACATCCTTTTCTCTTTCAATAAACGGGGACGAGAGACATGCTATACTAATTTTCCGATGAAAATTGAACTTACAACTGGCTGGCTGAAGTTTGCTATTGGGTGGATAGTCGTTTTTCTTTTCCGTCTGATTCCATTTCGTCCGCCGAATTTTGAGCCGATGCTTGCAACAATAATGCCGTTTTCAAAACGCTTTGGGTTGTTGGGCAGTTTTCTGTTCGGGTTTCTTGGAATTGTTTTGTTTGATGCGGTAACCTCCGGTTGGGGAGTGTGGACCGCGGTTACGGCTATCGCATACGGAACTCTCGGCGCCGGCTCTTGTCTTTTCTTTAAAAATCGTGAAGCAACGGTCAGAAATTTCTTGAGCTTCGGAATCGTCGGAACTATTTTTTACGATGCGGTTACCGGCCTCACCATAGGCCCGATTTTTCAAGGCCAGCCGTTTATGGTCGCGCTCACAGGCCAAATTCCATTTACACTCATGCATCTTCTAGGCACGGTCGTATTTGCAACCCTTTTGAGCCCTGCGCTATACCGATGGGTAGTGCAGAACGAGAGCTTTGACCTGTCCCTCGCCGGCCGGGTTGCAGTTGCAAAAAAATAGACTACACTGTTTTTTGATGCATCACGTCACCAAAACACAGCAATTTACCAGAAGTTCGCTCGACCAGCTTTTTGCGCTAGCTTCTAAATTGGAGAATGAACGCGACGATTCGTTGAAGGGTAAGATATTAGCCTCTCTTTACTACGAGCCGAGCACGCGCACGCGATTTAGTTTTGAGTCCGCAATGATGCGGCTCGGCGGAAATGTTCTTACCGTTGAGAACGCGAGAGAAAGTTCATCGGATGTGAAAGGCGAAACCCTGGAGGATACTATACGCGTCATGAACTGTTATGCCGATATCATCGTACTGCGCCATCCGGAAGAGGGCGCGGCCGACCGCGCGGCCAAAGTCTCCAAAATCCCAGTCATCAACGCGGGAGACGGCACCGGCCAACATCCGACGCAGGCGCTTCTTGATTTGTATACGATTCACCGCGAGCTCGGCCGCACGGACGGCGTTCATATCGCTGTTGTCGGAAATTTGAAATATTACCGCGCCGCTCGTTCTCTCGCATACTTACTGGGTAAATACAAAGACATCCATCTTACCCTTGTTTCTGCTCCAGCTCTCCGCATGCGCGACGATATCAAAGCGTATTTGAAGCGGCATAACGTTGCCTTTGATGAGACAGAAGACATGCAGGCTGCAATGAAAACTGCGGATGTCGTGTATCAAACACGCATGCAGAAAGAATGGATGAGTCCTGAAGAATATGAAAAGCTCGCAGGCAAATATATCATCACGCGTAAACTGGCCGACTCAATGAAGAAAGGCGCCATCATAATCCATCCGCTCCCTCGCGTGGGAGAAATAATGCCGGAAGTGGACGACTCGCCTCACGCTGTGTACTTCAAGCAAGTCGGCTACGGGCATTCCGTTCGCATGGCGCTTTTGCGAACTATTTTAACTAAACAGAAATAATCTTTCGCTCAAAATACTTCGCGACTTTAATTCCCAGAATCACGAATAGTCCGCCTAGCACATAACCGGCGAGAACATCGCTTGGGTAGTGGACGCCGGGGTATAGACGGCTGAATCCTATTGCAAGCGTGAGGACTGCGACCGCGATTGTTGCCGCGTGTCTCCAGATTGAAGGCAACGCGGCGAAAACGAGCCACAGGATAAAGAAGTAAAAAGCAACACTAAACACAGCGTGGCCGCTTGGAAAGGAATAGGACGTTTCAATGTACGCATAAAGAGGGGCTGGCGGCCGCGGTCGTGCCGCAAGTTCTTTCAGCGCGTATGCGACTATAAAACTGCCGAATACACTTGTGGAAAGTCCTGCTACCAGTGCCCAGCGTTTGCGATACGCTAGTAATATCGCGGTAATCAATGTGAGTCCTAGAATGACATCAAAAAAGTCGCCGAACTCCGATACCCAAATGAAAAATTGAACCAGCGATGGATCGCGCACAGCGTAGAGCGCCTTCTCAATATACAGGTCAAGTGCAGAAATAAGAGTCATGTCGTGAACAGTATTATAGCACGGGGAATAAAGATGATGAGACCTACTATTGCGGCGATTATGGAGGCGAGGAAGACAGCTGATGCAGAGAGGTCTTTAATTTTTGCAATGTGGGGGTCGTGAGTCGGTTGGAACTTGTCGCACAATTCTTCCAGCGCTGTATTAAATAATTCAGCGACTATGACAATTCCTATAACAGATAAAATAATTAGAAACTCCAAGACTGGTACTTGCAGAAAGTATGAGGCGAGTATGACAAGAGGCGTTATCGCAGTGTGTAATCGAAAATTTGGTTCCTCTCGCCATGCAATTTGTAGGCCGTTAATCGCGAACCGGATGCTTTCAATTTTCTTCTTTAGGTACATAAAAGAGCGTCATTCATTCAGATGCCCGCGAGCGATACCGCAACGTAAATTACCATAATTCCCAGAGCGGTCATTGCCGTCGTCCACAATGTCGGGTGCCGGTGGTGACTTTCCGGCAAGAGGTCGCTTGCTCCTATGTACAGGAAGAGCCCGCAGAATACAGCCAATACGATGCCCAGAGTCTGTTCAGGGAGAGAAAAGAAAAGGGACGAGGATATTCCTAACACAGGAGCTATGGCATCTACGGCGAGCCAGCGGAATGCGGTTTGCCGCGTACCGCCGTTTCTCAAAATCAGACCAACTGTATTTATGCCGTCAGAAAAGTTATGCGCCAAAACGGCTATGGCTACGATTGTACCGATTGCGGAGGAAACTTGAAAAGCCAGTCCGACCGCAATACCGTCCAAAAAGCTGTGTATAGAAAGACTGCTGACTCCAAGGGCACCCTTCTGGCCGTGGCCACTCTCATCTGTATGAGCGTGCAGCGTGATGACCCTGTCAAGAAAAAGATACGCTACAAAACCAAGAGCCACGATGCTTGTAACTGTCGCCACACTAAAACCACCTCCGACAAGTTCAATAGATTCCGGAAGCAATCCAAAAAAAGCGACGCCGATGACCGAGCCTGCGCTGAATCCTAATATCAGATGTAGTCTGTCGCTGAATCGCAAAGCGAACAATCCCCCGAGGAAAGTCGTCACAAACGCTGCAAACGCAATCAGAGCTAGCACCAATGAACTATACCCCGTGAGATAAAATTTTGATAGCGCTGACATTGATATTGGTCAAGAAAAAATGTAAACTCAAGACATCTATGGAAAAAGCCAAGAATTTCCTTCTGAAACGGCCCTGGGTTACAGTGGCGGTCGTTGCACTCGTCGCCGGAGGTTACTGGTACTTCTCAAGTTCTGAAACCGCGACACCGACGGGTTATGCCGTAGTGGAGCGCGGCACTGTGTCACAGGTTGTTTCTGTCACAGGCAAAGTAGAGCCCGCGAGTAACGCAGACCTGTCTTTTGAAAAAGGAGGCCGTATTGCGTATGTCTATCATGGAGTTGGAGAGAGAGTCGGCGTTGGCGCGGCACTTGTATCTCTTGAGAACGGAGACATATCTGCAGAGCTCGCTCAAGCACGGGCAGTTGCAAAAGCGCAGACGGCGAAACTGGAAGAACTTAAGAAAGGAACCAGACCGGAGGATATTTTCATCTCAGAAGTAGATGTGGAAAACGCAAAAAATGAAATCATCAATGGCGTTAAAAGCGGATACGTAAATTCCGATGATGCGATAAGAAATAAGGTTGACCAATTGATGTCAAATCCAAAAAGTTCGTCTCCGCAGATAAATTTTTCTGTCGGAAACTCAGAACTGGAAAACGATATAGAGAACGGACGCCAAACAATTGAATCAATGCTTATATCGTGGAGTTCTTCAATGGTGGGTATGAACAATGCGCAGGACGTTTTGCCGCATGCGGTTGAAGCGAGAAATAATTTACAGGTTGTACAAAATTACATGGACAATGTGGCGTTAGCGGTAAATTCCCTGCAGGGCAACACAACGGTTTCGCAGACGACTGTTGACGCATACAAGGCGGCTGTGCTTGCTGGCCGTACAAATGTGACAAATGCTATGAATAGCCTGGCGGCCTCGGTTGAAAAGTTGCGTACGGCAGAATCAAAGCTCGCCCTTAAGAAAGCCGGTACTGTGAAGGAGCAAATAACGGCCCAAGAAGCTGAAGTGGAATCGGCGGAGGCAAGCATCTTAAACCTGCAGGCACAGCTTGCAAAAACGGTAATCCGTTCGCCAATCGCCGGCATTGTTACAAAACAAGTGGCGAAAGCCGGGGAGATTGCGGGTGCCGGGGCCGTGCTTACATCGGTAATTTCTGATGCAAAATATGAAATTGAGGCCAGTGTCGCCGAAGCAGACATCGCAAAAATCAAGCTTGGGGATGAGGCGCAAGTCACGCTAGACGCTTACGGCAATGACGTGGTTTTTGCTGCGTCTGTCACCAGTATTGACCCGGCCGAAACGGTCATTGACGGGGTTCCTACATATAAAACCACTCTGCAGTTTAAAACAAGTGACGACAGAATTAAGTCCGGTATGACTGCTAATACGGATATATCCGGTGCGAAGAGGGAAAATGTTCTATTCCTTCCCGGACGTGCGATCTCTGGAAAGGGAACAGCTAAAACAGTTAGTATTATTGATGGAGATGCGACCCGTGAAGTAACGATCGAGACCGGTCTGCGCGGTTCAAACGGCGACGTGGAAATAATTTCAGGACTTAAAGAGGGGGACAGGGTGAAAATACATTAATTCCGAATGTTTAATTTCGAATTTCTAAAGTTTTATAACACTTAGAATTTGTAATTGAAAATTAGCGTAGCTTATGTCTCTGATGGAAGTGAAGAGCCTCGAGATGACGTATCGCGACGAAGAAGTCGCGACGCCAGTACTCCGAGGTCTGACGTTCCAAATCAACAAGGGCGAGTTCGTTGCCGTTATGGGGCCCTCCGGCTCCGGCAAATCAACCTTGCTTCACATTTTGGGATTTTTAGAGAGACAGACAGGCGGAGAATATTTATTTGAAAATAAGCAAACTAACGAGTACTCGGAGGAAGATATAGCGCGGATTCGTAACAAGAAACTTGGGTTTGTATTTCAGTCATTCAATCTTCTTCCGAGAACAGAGGTACTGGAAAACGTCAAACTGCCACTTCTTTATTCCGGACTTAAAGAAGAAGTTTGGGATGGAATGGCCCGCGAGGCGATAGAGGCTGTAGGTCTTTCGCATCGCACAAACTTTGAACCCTCGCAGCTTTCAGGCGGAGAGAAACAAAGAGTTGCCATCGCTAGGGCGCTTGTAAACAATCCGGAAGTTATATTTGCTGACGAGCCAACGGGGAATCTTGACTCAAAATCGGGCGAAGTCGTGATGGAAATTATTGAAAAACTGCACAGTGAAATGGGGCACACGGTTATTTTGATCACACATGAGACATACACTGCCGAATATGCAGAGCGGATTATTCGCCTTCGCGACGGCATGGTGGAAAGCGACACGAAAGTACTGAACCGCCGTACTGGCAAAAAGTTCACTAAATAAATTATGATGCCTTTCTACCATGCGGCAAAAATCGCCTTCGCCGGCCTAAAAACGAACAAGACCCGTTCAGCGCTGACCATTTTGGGAATTGTCATCGGCGTGACGGCTATAATCATGGTGGTTTCTTTGGGGCAAGGCGCTAAAAACCTTATATTGGGGCAAATTGAAGGGATTGGCGCGAGAACGATTGGTATTATTCCGGGGCGCCAGCCAAAAGGGCCCACGGATATTTTGGCAACGCTTACGGCATCCCTCAAGACACGCGACCTTGTTGCGCTTGGGCGGAAGGAAAATGTACCTCACGCGGAAGATATAATGCCGATTGTCTTTGGCAGCGAGACAGCTTCATACGAAGGGGAAACTTACAGGCCGACTATTTTTGGCGGCAACGAGCTGATGGCCGACATATACGATGCGTACCCTGAACGCGGCAGGAATATATCAGCCGATGATGTGCGAGCTTCCGCGGACGTGGTTGTCTTGGGACCGACGGTTATTGAAAGGCTTTCTCCCGACCATGACTTATTGGGAAAGCGAATCAAAATTAAGGGCAGAAACTTTTTAGTCATAGGGATACTGCCCAAAAAGGGAGGCGCTTCATTTATTAACTTTGACGAGATGGCATTGATGCCGTATACCACGGCCCAAAACTATATTTTTGGCATCAAACACTTTAATCGTGTCGCTGTTCGTGCCGACAACGAAGCAAACGTGGCTTCAACTGTAGAAGATATAAAAGCGACGCTACGAGAACTGCATGGAATCACGGACCCCGACAAAGACGATTTCGGAGTTGAGACGCAGGCAGACGCTTTAAAAACCGTCGGTACTATTCTAAGCACGCTTACAGTATTTCTTGCTATGGTGGCGGCAATATCTCTTGTCGTCGGCGGAGTGGGCATTATGAACATCATGCTCGTTTCAGTAACGGACAGAACGCGAGAAATTGGATTGCGCAAGGCGCTTGGTGCAACCAACGGAAATATTCTCGCGCAATTCTTATTGGAAGCGGTTATCCTGACTGGCATCGGCGGAATTGTTGGCATCCTTTTAGGAGCAGGGCTTTCATTTGGCATATCGCTTGCGATAAGCAACTTATTCGGCCTGGCGTGGACCTTCACTTTTCCCGCGGGCGCGGCATTTCTAGGCATAGTAATTTCAACTATTGTAGGTCTTATATTCGGCCTTTACCCCGCACAAAAGGCCGCTGCCAAGAGTCCGATAGAAGCTTTGCGATACGAATGAATATCTTTTTCCTGTGCGGATGTGTTAATATCACCGAACGATGTTTCTTGAAAATTTAGTGGCATTTATCGATAGAACGCTGCATCATCATGGCGACTTGTTGATAAAAATATTTTCTATTATCGTTGCGTTTCTACTCCTTGGCTTGTTCTTTCTCTCCACGCGACAAGCGCCCAGTGGAAATGCTTCAAATGGGACACAGCAGGTGACTCAGTGAGAATCGTTTCCATTCGCGGTTATGGCAGAACCCATTTTCGCACCCGGCTTATCAGGATTTAGGGGTTGGCTCTTCGATTGAGCTGTTATGTTTCGTCCGCGAAAAATCAGGCGCGGGTACATCTTCTTCACCGCGATAAGAACGTCAGCGAGTTGAATTTCCGAAGATCCATCAATGACATGAAATTTCCCGCCGGTACTTTTCTCGTCATTTGCCATGTATTTAAGGTCTGTCACCGTTAGAAATTTCTCTTTTGTGCCATTGGCATACGAAATCGGCACTTGATTCCGTACAGCGAGGATAATGGCAAAGAAGTTCTCATGGTGCCGTTTAAAGTCTCCGGGGTGCGATTTTCCGCATGCGCGATACAAGGTTTCTATTTTTCTACCTCGTATCCCCGCCGCATCCAGTAATACTAACGCCTTCAAGCCGACCAGCGGGTCTGTGGGGTCAATCGATTGTCCTATCTTTAACACCTTGTTGCACAACATGCCTGCATCCCGGAGCCCCTCGCTCATTGTATGCACCACTACATCCAATCTCATGCCTGGATTGAGTTTCGATTCAACCCGTTCCGAACCGCGCCCCAGGTCAAGTCCTATACCGCGTCGCAAGTCGCGCTCCAATGACTCCTTGGCAATCGCCATGTCACGCGACACAAATTTGGGTGCGACTTCTGCCGATCTCCCCTGAGCAGCTTTCTTCATGGCATTCAGTATATCACTCTCAAAATAACGCAATTACGAGGTATCCACACGCATGGTATGATATTCGCACCATGGGTCCCGTTAGAAATCGCGGACGACGGACTCAGGTATATTGTATGGTGGTTAACATTACAAACCATAATCAAGTAGGTTGCGGAATAGGTCATATTTTCGCGTCCTACCTGCCCGCCAAAGCCAGAGCCAGATACATGGTATAACAGTTGAATATGACGTGCTTACTAACTAATCGAATTCGTCACTATCGCAGCTTTAGGCGGTGGCAGGCGGGTTTCTAACGGGATGGGAGAGCTTGAAATTCGCGCAGAACGGTTGAAAAAGCTTGAGATTCTTAAACTGGCTGGCATGGAGGCGTATCCAGCCGTAGTTTCGCGCACATTGACGATAGCCAGTTTTCTTGAACAATTTGATGAATTGGTAAAATCAGGCAAGCGCGAAACTATGGCTGGACGGATAATGTCCCTGCGCGGTCAGGGAGGAATCTCGTTCGCCGACATTCTTGACGGGAGCGGCCGAGTGCAGATTTTGCTTCAAAAATCGGAGGTGCCAGAGTCATTATTTGAGATCTTCAAAGACACGGCAGACACGGGCGATTTTATTGAATGTACCGGTGTCGCGTTTACCACAAAGCGCGGAGAGCGTTCCATCAAAGTTTCCTCGTGGAGGATGCTCGCTAAATCGCTTCTTCCGATTCCCGATGAATGGTTCGGTCTCAAAGACGAGGAGAAACGCTTACGGGAACGTGAAATAGATTTATTGCTGAATACCGATTTGCGCGAAATGTTCGCTCGCAAATCAAGGTTCTGGTCCGCGTGCAGGAAATTTTTAGAGGAACGTGATTTTCTTGAAATTGAAACGCCGGTCTTGGAAACCTCGCCTGGAGGTGCCGAGGCCAGGCCCTTCATAACTCACCACAACGCACTTGATATGGATGTTTACCTCCGCATTTCGGCTGGCGAGTTGTGGCAGAAGCGTTTGCTTATCGCCGGATTTCCTAAGACGTTTGAAATCGGGCGGATTTTCAGAAACGAGGGGCAGTCGCGCGAGCATCTGCAGGACTATACGCAGGTGGAATTTTATCAGGCGTATTCCGATTATCGGGACGGAATGAAATTGGTGCAGGAATTGTACCGGCATCTGGCGCACGAGGTGTACAAGAAATACACATTTACAATAAACGGGCACGAGGTGGATTTCGCGGAAGAATGGAAAACGGTTGATTTCACTGAATCCATGAAAGATCATTTTGGAATTGACCCGGTTACATGCAGTGCTAAAGAGGCAATAGGTGCGGCACGCGAAGCGAAAGTGCTTCTTTCGGGAGTGGAGCCGAGTAGGGAACGCTCCATTGACCAGCTCTGGAAACACATAAGAAAAGGAATTGCTGGTCCCGCGTTTCTCGTCGGCGTGCCGATATTTCTTGAGCCTCTTGCGAAGCGCTCGTCCAAGAACCCGAAAATCGTTGAACGCTTTCAGGTGATTATCGCCGGTTCCGAGGTTGGCAAAGGCTTCAGCGAGTTAAATGACCCCATAGACCAGCGCAAACGGTTTGAGGAACAGCAGAGGTTGCGCGACAAAGGCGACGATGAAGCCCAACGGTTGGATTTGGATTATATTCGTGCGATGGAATACGGCATGCCGCCGGCGTTCGGCTTCGGCGTTTCCGAGCGTCTTTTTGCATTTCTTGAAGATAAGCCCATTCATGAGGTGCAACTGTTTCCGCTTTTGCGTCCTATTATTAGAGATTAGACACTAAAATTAGACATGGACTTAACTAAAATACCAAAGCAGTTTTGCGAGAATATTGCAGTGGCCTTGTCAAAAGAATACTTCGTCATGAGCATGTTGGCCGGTGAAGCGGGCGTAACGTATGCGCTTACCCCGCAGCATATGAAGCGGCTTTCTCAATATATTTTGTATCAAATCGCAGAGTACGAAAAACAATTTGGTGTTATTGAAGCGGAGTGGACTCCCAACATTCAGAGCCCTCTTCAGACAAAAGATATTATGGGCGGAGCAAACGGCGGCGGCAAGAAATAGTTTTCGTGATGCCGTCCATGGAAAAGCGGGAATTTGAAAGTCTTATTGAAAATGGCTTCGCGCTACTGCCCGAATGGGTGCGAAAGAAAATAAAAAACGTCGCGATTCTTGTTGAAGATGAGCCATCCCGTGAAATTCGGAAACAGGAACACCTGGCCGATGACGAAACGCTCCTCGGCCTCTATCAGGGCACTCCTCTTTCTGCGAGGGGCGAGAACTACGGCGTAGGAACGACCATGCCGGATACGATTACCCTCTATCAAAAGCCGATTGAAGAAGCCGCAGAGGAAGACGGAATTGAAATCAAGAAAGTTATCGCGGATACTATTTGGCACGAATTCGCGCACCATTTCGGCATGGATGAGAAGGAGGTGCGCGAAAGGGAGAAAAAACACCTGCGGTAATCATGGTATTATAATTCTTATATGGCACGGCTGTCTGAAGTACTGCGCGCTCGGGGCTATGTATACCAGCATTCAAGCGAGAAATTGGAGGAAATTACCGATGGCGCGAAGCGCACGCTCTATTTAGGCATTGATCCTTCGGCTGATTCCCTGCATGTTGGGCAGTTGCAAGCGTTTCTCATATTGCGCAAATTCTTGGAAGACGGGCACAAAGTGATTCTGCTAACAGGCGGAGCCACGGGAATTATAGGCGACCCGAGCGGCAAAAGCGCCGAACGCGCTCTTTTGGACGCGAAAACAGTGGAGCGCAATTCGGAAATGATTTCAAAACAGGCGAAGCGCCTCTTGGGTAAAAGTGACTTCACATCTTTGAATAACGCCGAGTGGCTGGAGAAAATTACATTGATAGATTTCCTGCGGGATGTCGGAAAGAGCTTCTCGGTAAACGCGATGATAGGACGCGATTTCGTGAAAGAGCGGCTTGCGAATCCGGAGCAGGGCATTTCTTACACCGAATTTTCATACTCGCTTCTGCAAGCGTATGACTACTGGCACTTACACAAACATTACAAGTGCGACGTGGAAGTCGGCGGTTCCGACCAGTGGGGGAACATCGTTTCGGGCGTTGATTTCATCCGCCGTAAAGAGGGCAAGATTGTGTACGGGCTTACGTGGCCCTTGCTTGTTGATAAAGCCGGCAAGAAATTCGGCAAAAGCGAACAGGGAACGATATGGCTGGATGCTGGTAAGACCTCGCCCTTCCAGTTCTACCAGTTCTGGCTCAATTCGGCAGATGATGCTGCGGAGGAGTACCTGCTTAAGATGACCACAGTTTCGGAATCGGAAATAAGAATGATAATCGCGGAGCACAAGAAAAATCCGGGCGAGCGGCACGCGCAGAAAAAGCTCGCGCATGAAGTAACGCGGCTCGTGCATGGCGATGACATCGCGAAAATCGCTGAGGACGTTTCCGCCGTTCTTTTCGGGCGTAAGGAAGCGAAAGAGTTGAGCGCAAGCGAGCGCGAGATGCTGCAAAAAGAAGCGCCGTCGTGCGAAGTGCGTCTCGGGGAATCTCTCATAGATGTTTTAGTTAAGGCGGAGCTTGCCAAGTCCAGACGCGAGTCGCGGCAGTTTATTGAAGACGGCGCAGTAACTATGAACGGCGCGAAGGTTTCCGGCATAGACAGGGTTATGATGCACGAAGATTTTCAAGACGCGCCAATCGCAACCCTCATGCGCGGCAAGCGCAATGCGGTTGTGCTGACACTGGGTTAGATATGATGAAGCTCTTGTTTCCACGCCACTTTCAGCACCGCATGTTGGAACGCGGAATCGACGTAGATCATCTGAAAAGAGCCATCAAAAACCCTGATTTTGAGGAACCTGCGTTTGAGGGTAGAATGAGGGTTCGTAAGAAGATTGACTCGCAAAGAACCATAGAGGTTATATACTACAGACAGGGCTTCAAAGGGGCTAACGATCCCGTTATCATAACTGCATATTATTTACCTAATGAATAGAATATGAAAGTAAACTACGACATAACGGCTGACGCTGTATATATAAACGTCAGTAAAGCTAAAGTGACAAGAACTGTGAAAACCGAGGATAGGTTTCTGGTTGATGTTGATGCGCACGGTAATGTTGTGGGGATTGAGATTCTGGATGCCTCAAATCAACAAGAGCTCGTCAAGAATCTTGAAAAGAATGTTGCTGTTGGTGTACCGATAAATATCCAGACTAGCACGCCTGCAGTCGCTTGAGTGATATCAAAGGAGCGAACTGGTTAGGGGTTCGTACAACTTGCAAACCAGTCTTTTGGGCGTAATGTTTTATTTATGAAGACAGGGAAGATTGACAAAACTACCAAGGGTCTGGCTTTTTTGACGTTGGGAAATAAGTATCTACAGCTTGTAAAGAACATTCTTGAGGAGAACATCAAAGGGGGGCAACGCCCAGTAGATTCTTATGACCATACTCCAACAGCTGAAGAGTTGTACAAGGATTTAAAATGGCGTTTTCACCAAATTATCCTACCAATGCTGTTTAATTTTTACCACGAGATTGAATTAACAATTAAAGGATTCCTCGTGCTCTTACCCACTTACAATGGTTACAAAAACCATAAATTAACTAATCTGCTTAAGGATTTTAGCGATAATTACCGGCAACAGTATAAAATAATAGGATTTTTGAAGAAATACATAGAAGTTAATCGTATGCCACCATACCTAAAGACATGGATTGAAAAACACAATCTTGCTATTGACGATTATTATGACTTCCTAAAATACCCCTTCGATCTGAACTTTGAGAAATATTATGATTACTTTGAGTTAAAGTATGATTCTTCTCATCAAAATCAGGGTATCGATTTTTCTAAATCTATGTATGACGATATAAAGTCTTTTTTGCCTGAAATAGGGATCGCGATCCGCAAACTTGCGGAGGATGCCCGAAGTGCGGTATGAAATCCTAACGCGAAATTGGGCAATAAACGATATTTATGGAAGCTAGTATTTTTGTTACGATTTTATATAATCTAGGATAATTATTACTGGTAACTATATAATCATGAAATCAAGAACTTCATTACTAATTTCATCTCTGGTTTATTTTGTGGCCATGATTTTTGTTAGAACTTCTGGTTATACAGTTCTTGTTGATGCCCTAAACATACTAGCTGTAGTATTCCTTCTGATCGTGGCACTAAAAATCCAAAAAGAAAGGAGAGCTGAAAAAACTACATCAAATTAGTTGTCGCAACCTTGTTTATATTCTCCTAATCAGATTTGATCAATTTAGATCCCGAAGGTGACACCTTCGGGATTGGATAGGTACACTTTGCGCTCCAATCCTGATAGAGTGGGCGGGTGACAAAGTTTAAAATCAAATCAGACTACCCCAGTAGTACAGCAAAGCTGACTACGGGGCAGGTAAGCCCGACGGCGCGAGGCGTACTGCTTTTTGATGTATGAGTAAATCTGGCGTATTCAATCTGCGTAGTGATTATCAACCTGCTGGCGACCAGCCGGGCGCTATAAAAGCGCTCGTAGAGGGACTAAAAGAGGGGAAACGGCACCAGACGCTTTTGGGTGTTACCGGCTCCGGAAAGACTTTTACGATGGCAAATGTCATTGAAAAGGTGCAGAAGCCGACGCTTGTTATCGCGCACAACAAGACTCTCGCCGCACAACTTGCGGCGGAATATCGGGAATTCTTTCCAGAGAATGCCGTGCACTACTTCGTTTCCTACTACGATTATTACCAGCCGGAGGCATACATGCCGATTACCGATACATATATAGAAAAGGAGGCGCAAATAAACGAGGATATTGAACGATTGCGGCACGCGGCTACGCAAGCCCTGCTTACGCGAAAAGATGTGATAGTTGTCGCCTCCGTCTCCTGTATTTACGGTCTCGGGAGCCCCGTGGAATACGAGAAAGTGAATCTAAAGATTACAAAAGGCGAGACGCTTACGCGGGCGGCTCTCATGCGCCGCCTTATCGCGATGTATTTTGAGCGCGTGGCGGGCGACCTTTCGCCGGGGACATTCCGCGCACTCGGTTCGCGCGTTGAAATCATGCCTGCGAGTGAAAGAATAATCAGACGGATTGATTTGACAAATGGTGTAGTCTCTAAAATTGAGGAAATAAATGCGATTACGCGGGAAAGTATGGGCACCCTTCCATCCACGTTTGTATTTCCGGCCAAGCACTACGTCACGCCCAAGGATGTGCAGGAATTGGCGCTTGCGGATATGGAGATAGAACTTAAGGAACAGCTGAAGAAATTTGACTCCGCGGGAAAGATGCTGGAGGCGGAACGATTAAAACGTCGAACAAGGCAAGACATCTCAATGATTCGGGAATTTGGATTTTGTAACGGCATTGAAAATTACTCCCGCCATTTTGACAGGCGTGCGTCCGGCGAACCGCCCCATACACTCCTCTCGTACTTCGTACGAGAGCGCGGAACTACCCAGAACGGACGCGGACCGTCTACAGGTGCCGATACCAACCCTATCGGCCAAACGCAGAAAAATACAACAAGAGATTTCCTTACAATCATAGATGAATCGCACGTTACCGTTCCTCAAATCGGCGGAATGTATGCGGGGGACAGAGCGCGCAAAGACATGCTCGTGGAGCACGGTTTCCGGCTCCCGAGCGCGGTGGATAACCGCCCCCTAAATTTCGCAGAATTTCAAGAACGGGTAGGACAAACAATTTATACCAGCGCAACACCGGGAACATATGAGCTGGTGCACAGCGGCAAGCCAGTTGAACAGGTTATTCGGCCGACTGGCCTTGTGGATCCTGAAATTGTCGTGAAGCCCATTGTCAGCAAGGGTGACTATCAAGGTCAGGTAAAAGATTTTATCGCGGAAGCGGAGATTGTCACCAAGCGCGGAGGCAGGTCAATGGTTACTGTGCTTACCAAAAAAATGGCGGAAGACCTTTCGGCGTTTCTTATTGAGAGAAAAATCAAATCGCGCTACATACATTCCGACGTGAAGACCATAGAGCGGATTGAAACTCTAACTGATTTTCGCAAAGGCGCGTTTGACGTCCTCGTGGGCGTCAACCTGCTTCGCGAAGGATTGGACCTGCCCGAAGTTGAACTGGTGGGGATTATGGATGCCGACAAGGAAGGTTTTTTGCGCTCGGAAACATCGCTCATACAAACCATCGGCCGTGCGGCGCGAAATGTGCTTGGGCGTGTGATTCTCTACGCCGATAATCCTACCGGCTCGATGGAACGCGCCATAAAAACGACAAACGAAAGGCGTGAGCGCCAGATTGCGTATAATAAGAAGCGCGGCATCACGCCGAAGACTGTTCATGCGCGTATAAAGGATATCGTGGGCGATATAGTGGCGGCCCGCCGTAGAGCAGTGTTTGACCTCGCGAAAATGGATTCCGCCGCCTATGCGGGAACCAAGGCGAGTCTTATAGCTACCAAGCGCAAGGAGATGCACGAGGCCGCGAATAATCTGGACTTCGAGACGGCAGCACTTTTGCGAGATGAGATTCAAGAACTAGAAAAAGACAAGCGCAAGAAATGATGCTATATGGCGATTAAAATAAAAGAAAATGTTCCCCTCGCGCCGCTGACCACGTTTAAAATCGGCGGTCCTGCGAAATATTTTGTAGATGTCCGGACGGAAGATGAGATGCGTGAAGCAATACTATGGGCAAAAGAAAGGGGAATTGTTTTTGTATTAATGTCGGGCGGAAGCAATATGCTCGTTCCCGATGGGGGTTTGAACAAGCTCATTATTCACATTACAAATGGGAACTTTTCTATTAATGGACGCGAACTTACGGCAGATGCGGGATGCGACCTGCTTGAGCTTATTCGCGCCGCGAGCGAAAAAAATCTGGGCGGGTGGGAAAAGCTCGCGGGTATTCCGGGGACCATTGGTGGCGCCGTACGAGGGAATGCAGGCGCATTCGGCACAGAAATTAAAGATTTCTCCGTGAAAATTCGCGCGCTGAATTCTGTAACGGCGGAAATTAGAGAGTTTCAAAATACCAGTTGCGATTTTGCGTACCGGCACAGCTTCTTCAAAGATAATCCGGAGTGGGTTATTACCAATGTCGTGATTGAACTTCAAGGCACAGATGCGGCCGAAAGTGTTCGTTTAATAGAGGAAACCATCGCCGAGCGTGAAAAACGACATTTGCAAAACGTACAAGCCGCCGGTTCGTACTTCATGAATCCCGTTGCTCCGCGCGAAGTGCAGGAAATGTTTGAAAAAGAAAAAGGCATAAAATCGCGCGAAAACCGGGTGCCTGCCGGCTGGCTGATTGAAAAGGCGGGAATGAAGGGTGTAAAAGTCGGCGGGGCAATCGCAAGCCTCCAACATCCGAATTACATCGTGAACGAAGGAGGCGCTACCGCGCGCGAAGTCAAGCAACTGGCCGAAGATATCAAGAAAGCCGTGGCGGTAAAATTCGGCGTACAGTTGAAAGAAGAAGCAGTCATTCTTTCTTGATGAATTTTACTGTAGACTGTAGTCTGTAAACTGTAAACTATCTTTATGGAATCTTTGGCAGTAAGAACACACGAGAAAATGAAGGAGGTGCTCATGAATCCGGATGCCACGGGGCCTGCTGTCCACTACTACATGATTCGCGGCGGAAAAGACAAACGGAATATCACCGTGTGGGAATCAGGAACTGTCGGAGGCGAATATATAAAGACCTACGGCCACTATCATGTGGGGGATTTGGACGAAACCTACGAAATTATAGAGGGCGAGGGAATCGCGCTCCTGCAAAAACTTGTGACCGAGAATGGCGTGCCTCAAATAGACCGCGTGGAGGAATTTAGGGCAATCAAAGTGTCCGCTAAAGGCGGATCCGCCTCCGGCGGAAAGGCTGTCAATTCGGTATATATGCCGCCCGGATACGGCCATTTGGTGGTCAACACAGGGAAGACGTGGCTCGTAACATCGGATGACAGCCCTGTTTTTGGCGCGGACGACTCTGCATCAATGCCGGGACACGCCGATTACGAATCGGTAAAGAAGATGCGCGGCTTTGCGTATTACGTAATTGAAAAAGACAACGTTCCCACGCTTGTGAGAAATCTGCTGTACAAGGAGATTCGCACGGAGGATTTAGGAGGTCTCTCTCGACAATAACCTGCATAACCTTGCGGAGGAACTGTTGGACGTGATAGCCTGCACTCTGGCAACTAACTCTTGGTTAGGAGAAATGATGAGGAATCAGAAGCTGTTTGTACTTCCTGGGACACTGCTCGCCGTAGTACTGGCGGCAATGTTTATAGTACAGCGAGTGAATGGTCTTTTCGTAGAATCTATTTGGTACGACAAGATCATGCACACACTGGGCGGTGCCGAAGCATGCGTTTTGGTGTTCTTGGTGCTTGCCAATTGCCCTGCGGGTTTCAGGTGGGCAATCTTACGCTTCGGACTACCGCTAGTCGGAGTGGCGTCTGGCCTGCTCATCGGTTTAGGATGGGAGGGGCTGGAGAGAATCTTCCTTATCTATATACTGCAGGGCAATTGGGACACGTTGTTTGACCTCGCCTTTGACTGTCTCGGCGGGTACATTGCCGGAAAGAAATATCAGGAAACCTGGCGATGGCAACTGAATTATTAGAGGCGGAGGAAAGGCGGTGTGCTCCTCCGCCTTTTCCTTTTGTAGCAAGATGCTATATTGCTCCGTACCAACCCCTAGCGCAAAGCGAGGGTGGGTTTATATTATGTCCAAGCAGGAACATCACTCGGAAGAATCTGGCAAAATCATCGTTAAAGGTGCACGGACCCCAGTAGCAGAGCAAAGCTCGCTACGGGGCAGGCCCATAACCTCATATGGAAGATAAGATTGTTATCAAAGGTGCACGGACGCATAATTTAAAGAATGTATCGGTGGAAATGCCACGCAATAAGATGATCGTCTTCACCGGTCTTTCCGGCTCGGGAAAGTCATCTTTGGCTTTTGATACCATCTTCGCCGAAGGCCAGCGCAAGTACGTGGAATCACTTTCGGCCTACGCACGGCAATTCCTGCGCCAAATGCAGAAGCCCGACGTGGACGAGATAACTGGCCTTTCGCCCGCCATCTCCATAGACCAGAAATCTCGCTCAAATAATCCGCGTTCAACAGTCGCTACGATTACAGAAATTTACGATTACTTGCGCGTTCTCTATGCAAGGGTGGGCAAGCCACATTGCATTACCTGTGGGCGGGAAGTGAAGAAACATACAAACGAAGAAATTTTGGAGTCAGTTCTGCGTATTGTGGATAAAGCTAGGGCGGGCAAACCGGCGAACCAAAGAAAATTTATAAAGAATGTTTCGCTTGCGAAAGTTACGATTACATCGCCCATCGTCGTGGGAAGAAAAGGGGAGTACTATCAGCTTCTCTACGATTTGCTGAACAAGGGATTTGAGAAAGTAATAATCGATGGCGAGGAAAAGAAACTGCGCGAAAGGATTGTCCTTGAGAAGAACCACAAGCATGATATTGACGTCGTGGTTGATGAAATATTCGTGTCGGAATTTGCAGATGATGCGAAAGCCGCGCGCGAGCGCGCATCGGAGGCGATTGAAAGGGCGCTTCATGAATCGGATGGGCTTGTAAAGATAATAGATGCAGACGGCACGCCACATATCGTTTCTGCGAAATTCATGTGCCCGTACGATGGATTTTCATTTCCCGAAATAGAACCTCGCCTTTTCTCATTCAATTCTCCGCATGGTGCATGTCCCGCCTGTAATGGACTCGGTTCTAAGTATTTTTTCGGCGATGAACCATGCGATACGTGCAAAGGTGCGCGCCTCCGGCCAGAGGCACTAAATGTCTTTCTTGGTACAGAGAGCCGAGAAGCCACCTCGCAAGCGAGGAGTCACCTCGGCTCTCCGCACGGTCACAACATTGTCGAACTAGTTTCATCTTCCATAGATGATGCAAAGAAATTCTTTGACGGACTCAAGCTTACGAAAAAGGAAGAAGAAATTTCTCGCGTAGTGATTAAAGAGATTTTGAGCCGTTTGCGGTTTATGCAAAATGTCGGCATTGAATACCTGACGCTTGATAGAAAGGCAAATACTCTTTCCGGCGGGGAAGCCCAGCGCATCCGGCTCGCCTCGCAATTAGGCAGCGGGCTCGTGGGCGCGCTCTATGTATTGGACGAACCGACGATAGGATTGCATCAGCGCGATAACGACAAATTGCTTGAGACGCTGAAGCACCTGCGCGATATCGGAAACACCGTCATCGTCGTAGAGCACGATGAAGATACGATATTCGCTTCGGATTACATTGTTGATTTGGGTCCGGGCGCCGGTATTCACGGCGGTAACATCGTCGCATCAGGATGGCTGGATGAACTTCTCACGGCAAAGACCCCGAAGGAAAGCAAAGCTTCCTACGGGGCAGGCCAACAAGTGTCTCGAACTTTGCAATACTTGAGGGATGAAATAAGAATCGAAGCGCCGGAGAAACGGCGCACGGCGGACAGAGGAAAGCTCAAAATCCGCGGGGCCAACAAGTTCAATATTCAGAATCTCAATGTGGATATTCCTCTCGGCAAGCTTGTCGCGATTACCGGCGTGTCCGGCTCGGGCAAATCCTCGTTTCTATACGAGATACTGCACAGAAATCTTTTGGCAAAATTTGATAAGCGATACCGCACGGCCAAAATATATAACTGCAAAGAGTTCAGTGGGACGGAATACCTCGCTCGCTCAATTCTGATAGACCAATCTCCGATAGGTCGGACGCCACGCTCAAATCCTGCGACATACACAGGCGCTTTCACCCACATTCGCGATTTATTCGCCATGAGCGAGGAGGCGCGCGCGCGCGGATGGGGGCCGGGCAGGTTTAGTTTCAACGTGAAGGGCGGGCGATGCGAGGTGTGCCAAGGCAACGGCCTCGTGGCTGTGGAAATGCATTTCCTACCGACAGTCTACGTCACCTGCGACATGTGCAATGGAAAGCGGTTTATGAAAGAAACACTGGAGGTTAGAATAGACCTAAAGAAATCCCGACGCCCGCAAGGCGGGGTCGGGACCCCGCCTTCCACCAAAGGTGGAACGTCGGGGAAGAATATTCACGACGTGCTTTCTATGACCGTTGAAGAGGCGTCAGTATTTTTTGAGGACGTTCCTGCGATTTCCGACAGATTAAAAACGCTCGCTGACGTCGGTCTGGATTATCTTGAACTGGGGCAAAGCGCGACCACGCTTTCCGGCGGGGAAGCGCAGAGAGTGAAAATCGCATCAGAATTGTATCGCCCGCTTTCTGCAAAAACAATCTATCTTTTGGACGAGCCGACAGTCGGCCTTCATTATGACGACGTACAAAAGCTAATTGACATTCTGCAGAAGCTGGTGGAAAGAGGAAACAGCGTGGTCGTGATTGAACACAATCTTGATGTCTTAAAATGCGCCGATTGGATTATGGACATGGGGCCGGAAGGAGGAGCAGGAGGCGGGAATATGGTTACGCAAGGCACCCCAGAGGAAGTTTCCAAGACCGACGGTTCGCACACAGGATACTATCTGAAAAGGGTTTTAAAAAAGAAGAGTTAGGTTCTGGACTTGTTGCGGTACACAGAAACCGATTCTGATTTTAATTGTCCTTGTTCCATCTCGGCAAACGCCATAATGAAACTTTCAGCAAGTTGTCGATTCGTTATGAGCGGAATGTTTAGGTCCACTGCTTTTCGGCGGATTATGTAGCCATCGGCGGCGTCACGGCCAAAATTACGGCCGGGAATGTTAATTATCAGGTCAATGCCGTCATTATCTAACAGCGAGCCGACACTCGGTTCCTTTTTTGTGCCGATTTTGTAAACCTTTTCGCACTCAATGCCATTCTCGCGCATAAAATCAGCCGTGTGTTCAGTTGCAAACAGTTTGAAATTCATTTTCGCAAGCTCGCGGAGGGCAGGGAGTAACTTCACTTTGTTTTCTTCCTTTCCGAGTGAGATGAGAATCTTCCCCGACGCCTTGGTCGGGATCCCGACATCGCTTCGCGAACGTCGGGACTTAGTAGGCAGGCGGAATCCGGCTGAAAGCATTGATTTGATAAGCGCCTCTCCGAACGAATCTCCGAAGCAGGCGACTTCTCCGGTTGAGGCCATTTCCACATTTGATACGGGGTCGGCGCCCTTGATGCGCGCGTAAGAAAATTGCGGGGATTTTACGGCGACAAAATCAAGTTCAAGCGTGCGATAACTCTCCCTAAACGCTTCGCTTCGCGAAGCGTCGGGCGAACTTACCTCTGCGAGGTAAGTTTTAGCCGAAACATCCTCCTTAAGCATTGCGCGCGTCGCTATATCTATAAAGTTGTATCCAGTAACCTTGGAAACAAATGGAAAACTGCGCGAGGAGCGCACATTGCATTCAATGACCTGAAGGTGGTTTTCTTTCGCTATGAATTGTATGTTGAACGGGCCGGTAATTTTCAACTCCTTTACTATGGCTTTGGTGACGTGTTTGGCACGGCGGATTGTTTCCAAATATGTGCGCTGTGGCGGGAGCACTACCGTCGCATCTCCCGAATGCGTTCCTGCATTTTCTACATGTTCGGTAATCGCATAAATCACGAGTTTTCCGCTCGATGCCACGCCGTCTATCTCAATTTCTCGCGCGTTTTCAATGAATTTTGAGATTACGACGGGATGCTCTGTGGAAATATCGGTGGCGCGCTTTAGGAATTTCAAAAGAGATGCTTTGTCGTACGCGACGCTCATGGCGGAGCCGGAAAGAACGTATGATGGGCGGACGAGCACGGGATAGCCAAGCTGAAGCGCCGCGCGCGCCGCCGCTTTGTGAGTTGTAAGCTCAACCCACGCCGGCTGGTCAATTTGTAGACGGTCAAGAAGTTTGGAAAATGTGTGCCTGTCTTCCGCGCGGTCAATATTTTTCGGGCTTGTGCCCAGTATGCGCACTCCGTGAGAATGGAGGGGGAGCGCCAGATTATTAGGAATTTGCCCGCCGGTTGAAATCACAACACCTTTTGGTTTCTCAAACTCATAAATATCCAAAACGCGCTCAAGCGAAAGTTCTTCAAAATACAGGCGTTGGGACTGATCGTAATCAGTAGAAACGGTTTCCGGATTGGAGTTAATCATTATTGTTTCGTAATCATTTTCCGCGAGCGTCTTTAAAACCTGCACGCTAGACCAATCAAATTCAACGGACGACCCGATGCAATACGGCCCGCTACCAAGAACCACGACACTATTTCCCGACGTTCCGCCTTTGGCGGAAGTCGGGACCCCGACCCCCGACTTTCTGTCGGGGCGTCGGGGTTTGCTTGAGTTAATATCGTTTTCTGCGCCATTATATGTAACATAGAGATAATTCGTCTGGGCAGGGAACTCGCCCGCGAGCGTGTCTATCTGCTTAACGACAGGGAGAATCCCGAGACGTTTACGCTCCTTGCGAACCTTATCCTCCGCGCTTTTGGTTAGTGTGGCAATTTGGATATCTGAAAAACCCTTTTGTTTGGCCATTAAAAGCAGGTCTCTCGTGGGCTTCCCTTTTTTGAGTTTCTTTTCAATTTCTATAATGTTCTTCATTTTTTCCAGAAACCACTCGTTTATACCGGAGGAATCATGGATTTTCTTAATGCTGACGCTCGCGCGCAGTGCTTCTGCAAGCGCAAAGATACGGCGAGTTGTCGGATGCTTAATCTCTTCCATGTAGCGGGGAATACGGAAGTTGCCGTTTTTGTTGGCCATAAATCCATCGGCGCCGATTGCAAGCATGCGAATCGCTTTTTGGAGGACTTCCTCAAAACTTCTTCCTATCGCCATAACTTCGCCTACACTTTTCATTTCGGTCCCGATCTGCGTAATTGCATTCTCAAACTTCGTCAAATCCCAGCGGGGCATCTTGAGCACGATGTAATCAAGCGCGGGTTCAAAACAAGCTGTGGTAGTTTTTGTGACCGAGTTCTTCAGCTCGGGCAAAGTGAATCCGAGCGCGAGCTTGGCCGCGATAAAAGCGAGCGGATAGCCTGTCGCCTTTGAGGCGAGGGCGGAAGAGCGCGAGAGTCGTGCATTCACCTCAATAACACGATAGTCGCCTGTTTTCGGATGAAGCGCATACTGGATGTTGCACTCTCCCACAACCCCAAGATGGCGGATTGTTTTTATGGCGATTTCCCGCAGGCGATGATACTCCTCATTGGAAAGCGTTTGCGAAGGCGCAACCACAACGCTTTCCCCTGTATGAATTCCCATCGGGTCAATATTTTCCATGTTGCACACTGATATGCAGTTATCTGCGCGGTCGCGCACGATTTCATATTCCACCTCTTTCCATCCGCACAAATCTTCTTCAATCAAAACCTGCGGACTGGATTTAAAAATCTCTGTCAGCCTCTGCGTTAGTTCCGCTGGCGTGCGGATAATCCCGGAGCCAAGCCCGCCGAGAGCGAATCCGGCTCGTATCATGAGAGGATATCCGATTTTCTCCGCGGCTTTCCGCGCGTCAACAATGTTTCTCGCCGCAAAACTGCGGGCTGTCTTAACTTCAATTTCCTGCAAACGCCTTACGAACAGCTCTCGGTCTTCGGTGTCTCTTATTACTGATACCGGCGTTCCAAGCACGCGCACTTTGTATCTGGCCAGAATTCCTTTTCCATGCAGTTCAAGCCCGAGATTGAGTGCAGTCTGTCCGCCGAAGCCCAGCAGAATCGCATCCGGCCGTTCTTTTTTAATTACCTGCGTCGCAAATTGCAGAGTAAGCGGCAGAAGGTAGACGGAATCGGCCAATCCTTCGTCTGTCTGCACCGTTGCAATATTAGGATTCATGAGTACTACTCGCACACCCTCTTCCTTGAGAGCTTTAATGGCTTGCGTGCCGGAGTAATCAAATTCGCCCGCTTGACCGATTTTCAGGCCTCCGGAGCCGAGCAGAAGTACGGTCTTGGGTTTTAAGTAGTTTGGCATCATATGTATTTAAATTCGAAGCACGAAGCATCAAATTCGAAACAAGCACGAAGCACGAAATTCAAACGGATATTTTCTTCTGATTTTTGAATATTTTTCATATTTCTGTATTTTTTCGGATTTCGGATTTCGAGTTTCGGATTTCATTCAAGAATTCCTCAAAAATCCAAGCCGTATCCGTGGGCCCAGGGCGGGCTTCCGGATGAAATTGCACCGCCCGCCATGGTTTTGTTCTGTGTTTTATACCCTCCACGCTTCCGTCGTTCGCATTTGTGAACCAGACCTTCCAATCGGAGGGCAACGATTTCGCATCCACCGCGTATCCATGATTTTGCGAGGTGATATAACAACGCCGTGTTTCAGAATCTATACACGGCTGATTCTGCGAGCGATGTCCGTATTTGAGTTTGTACGTAGTAGCGCCTGCAGAAAGCGCAAGAAGTTGTGTGCCAAGACAGATGCCAAGTATTGGCTTACCACCAATCATCGCCCGTTTAAGATTTGCGATTGTCTCCTCGCATTGTTGCGGGTCGCCGGGGCCGTTTGAGATTACGATGCCATCATATTTGTCGTTCGTGAAATCGTAATCCCATGGCACGCGCACGACTTTTGTTTCGTGACGCATAAGCGAGCGCAAAATATTTTCCTTCATCCCGCAATCCACGAGGATGATCGTCGCGAGTCCGTTGCCGTGCGTTTCCGGTTTTTTGATGCTCACGCGCGCTACGAGATTTTTTTCGTTGGGGTCTGTGAATGCTCCTTTGTCGCTCTTGGAATTTGTAAGGCAGCCAAGCATGACGCCGTGCTCACGGAGTTTTTTCGTAAGCGCACGGGTGTCAACGCCGGTTATCGCAGGAACCTTTGAGCGCTTGAGCCATTCCGAAAGAGATTCGCGTGCGTCGCGATGTGAATAATTTTCGGAGTATTCCGCGACGACAAGCCCTGCCGCTTGAATTTTTGCCGATTCAAAGTGCTTTCGGTCCGGAACTCCATAATTACCTACAAGCGGATAGCTAAAGACGAGAATCTGGCCCGCATACGACGGGTCTGAAAGACTCTCAACATACCCGACCATGCCTGTGTTAAATACAACTTCGCCTGCGGCTGACACGTTAGCGCCGAAGCTTTCGCCCTCAAACATTGCGCCGTCTTTTAGAGTGAGCTTCATATGGCAAAAAAATGTCCGCCTAGGGCGGACGAAAACGGAGAGTAAAAAAATACACCCGGGCGGGTGTTCTTCTTTTTTGCACACTGTTGGGAGTTCATCAAAATTGGATTGTATACCCTCTGTGGAGGAAGTCAACTCCGTTAGAAGTAGCCCGTCCCCAAGGCCCTTCGGGCGCGCTAGCGCGGGCGCGACTTCAAACGGGGTCAACCGCGATTAGCTGTGGATATTGCGTTTGAGTATACTGGGCTCATGAACCAGAAAGAACTGAACAAATTTAAGCTACCGGACAATCCCGGCGTTTATTTCTTCAAGGCCGGAAAGAAAATTC
>Ga0209542_10002571_pt1 | contig 40315 bp, 37 predicted proteins | sample RifCSPhighO2_01_FD_184028 | JGI IMG/M metagenome (GOLD analysis project Ga0209542, IMG submission 184028) | Soil microbial communities from Rifle, Colorado - Rifle CSP2_plank highO2_0.1 (SPAdes) (version 2) | ecosystem: Environmental > Terrestrial > Deep subsurface > Rock core/Sediment ... | reverse complement strand
TAAAGTCTTTCAAATAAAACAGAGAAGTCCGAACAACCCCTTGCCCTTGTTTGTAAGAGACATAGCCATGGCGAGAAAACTTGCAAAGATTACTCCTTTGCAGGAGCGCTTTTTAAAAAAAGTATGTCCAGGCAAAGTTACTGCAATACTTGAAAGCAGAACTACAGGTCTGCCCGCCGATAGGCGGGGAACCATTGGCTGGAGGATTCCCAAGCACCCATTTACCCTAAACCTTCTCAAGGCGTTTCCTAGGCCCTTGACCGGAACTTCCGCGAATATCGTGGGAAAGGAACCCGCGAGGAGTATTGAGGAGGTAGTTTCGCAGTTTGCAAAAAGAAAGCATAAGCCAGATATTGTGCTCGACGCGGGAACACTTCCATTTTCAAAATCCTCAAAAGTCGTTGACCTTACGGGAAAAAAACGAACAATATTGAGACCATGATCCCGTTAGAGATTGCGTATCTTTTCTTACAAATGTATGATTTCAACGACAAGGCACATAAACAGTCTGGTATCTATATCCGTAATCGACGGAAACGCTTTGCGTAAAAGCGTTTCCTATCTCTAACGGGATGATTAACAAAAATCCTTTGCAGCAGGCAGACCCAAGTATTTTTGAGTTGGTGGAAGCTGAAAAAAAGAGAAGGCAGGAGGGGTTGGAAATGATTCCCTCTGAAAACCATACCTCGCTCGCGGTGCTCGAAGCGCTTGGTTCTTTGCTTACAGACAAGTATTCAGAGGGATACCCCCACAAGCGTTACTATGGGGGAAACGAATTCATAGACAAGGTGGAGGACTTAGCTATTGCGAGGGCTAAGGAAGCGTTTGGCGTTCCTTTTGCCAATGTGCAGCCCTATTCGGGTACTCCCGCAAACTTCGCGGTGTATTTGGCTACCTGCAAAGCAGGGGACACGATTATGGGCCAGAACCTTTTGGATGGTGGGCATCTTACGCATGGTTGGAAAACAAGTTTTTCAGGCATTTTCTATAACTCCGTTCAGTACCACGTGAAGCCAGACGGCTATATTGATTTGGATGAAGCGCGAAAGCTGGCGCAAGAACACAAGCCAAAATTAATCTGGGTGGGAGCTTCGGCATATCCAAGAGAGTTTCCTTTTAAAGAAATGGGAGAAATCGCAGATTCAGTTGGAGCGTTCTTGGCTGCCGACATCGCGCATATCTCAGGCCTCGTTTTGGGAGGAGCGCACGCAAGCCCGGTTCCCTTTGTGCATATTATTACCACCACCACGCACAAAACCTTGAGAGGCCCCAGGGGAGCACTCATTATGGCGACAGAAAAAGGGTTGCAAAAAGACCCTGAACTCGGAGCGAAATTAGACAAAGCCGTGTTCCCGGGTTTGCAGGGCGGGCCGCACAACCACCAAACAGCAGCCATTGCGGTTGCCTTGGGAGAAGCAATGAAGCCCGAGTTTAAGGACTACGCTCATCAGGTGGTGAAGAACGCAAAGGCCCTCGCGCAAACGCTCATGGATAACGGTTTGAAGCTTGTTTCAAGCGGAACAGACAACCACTTAATGCTGGTGGATTTGACGCCCCTTGGTATTGGCGTGGGAGTGTTCGCGGAAAAAGCTTTGGATTTGGCAGGCATTACCCTTAACAAAAACACCATTCCTTCTGATCCTTCTTCTCCTTTTTATCCTTCTGGTATCCGTTTGGGAACTCCCGCGATTACTTCAAGAGGGATGAAAGAAGAAGAGATGAAGCACATAGGGAAATGGATCGCGGAGGTTGTGGAAGAAATAAAAGACGTGAAACTTCCTGAAGCCAAGGAAGAGCGGCCCGCGTTCGTGAAAGAATTTTCTCAAAAGATAGCAGAGAACCAGAAAGTAAAGGAGGTGAAGGACAAGGTGCGGGAACTCTGCACCAAGTTTCCTCTCCCGTACTAGCCCATGGCAACCGTACTCAAAGGGGAATCTCTCGCAAAAGAGGTTCTTCTAAAGCTTGAACCTCAAACTCAAAACAAGAACCTGAAGCTTGCCGTTGTTCTCGTGGGAGACAGCGAGGTCTCGAAAAAATACATTACAGAAAAACAAAAAGCCGCTGAAAAGCTCGACATTGAGTTTTCTTTGAGCGTGCTTCGAAAAGAGGTTTCGCAAGAAGAACTTGAAAAGAAGGTGGAAGAGCTTGCGAACGAATCTTCAGGCGTAGTTGTTCAGCTTCCTTTGCCTCAGCACATCAACACGCCAAGCGTGCTGAACAAGATTCCCGTGGAAGAAGACGTTGACGTGCTTTCTGAAAAGAGTTTTGAGCTGTTCAAACAGGGGAAGCTTGGTATACTGCCGCCAACCGTGGCAGCGATCTCAAAACTTCTTGAGGCCTCCGTCGTTTCTTTGGAGAATAAGCAAGTGGTGCTTGTGGGCAAGGGTAGATTAGTGGGCCTTCCTCTTTCTGTATGGTTTTTGCAAAAAGGTATAACGCCTATTGTGGTGGATAAGTCAACGCCAAATATTGGGGAAGTCACAAAAACAGCAGATATTCTTATTTCAGCAACCGGCAAGGCAGGTTTGATAAAAGGTGATATGGTAAAAGAAGGAGCGGTGGTTATTGATGCTGGCACGTCTGTGGAAAGTGGGGACACAAAAGGGGACGTAGACTTTGAAAGCGTTTCAAAGAAAGCGTCATTCATTACTCCTGTCCCCGGAGGCGTCGGCCCCCTAACCGTCGCCTGTTTATTACAAAACCTTGTGACATTATGGACGCGATCATAGTATTCTTTGGGCAGTATTTTGGATACATTTTGATTGGGTTGCTGGCGCTGTTCTTTTTCAAGAAGCGCTTTGTGTTTTTGGCCTTGCAAATGCTTGCTGCGGCAGTACTTTCAAGAGGAATTATTACAGAAGCAATCCGGTTTTTCTTTCCGCAGGATAGGCCGTTTGTAGAAAACGGCATTGCTCCGCTTATTGAGCATGCCGCGTCTTCTTCGTTTCCTTCGGGGCATGCTTCGTTGTTTTTCGCGCTTGGTACAGTTTTGTATTTCTACAACAAAAAAGCAGGAATTTTGTTCCTGCTCGCGAGCGCCGCAATCGGTATTGCCCGCGTTGCTGCCAGCCTCCACTGGCCCATCGACATTGTTGCCGGAGCCGCAATCGGTATTGCTTCAGGTTGGATTGTTGTGAAGCTTTCACGCAAATTCAAGCACTAAAGGCAGGTGGTCTGAGATGTTGAGTTGGGGGACTTCAAAGCTGGTTACTTTGATGTCAGAAGATACGAAAACATAGTCTGAAAAGTATTGAATATTGTTGGGATAGCGCTTGTAATTGAGTTCGCTTCTCGTGGTTTCTATTTTGTATTCTCTCACAAGTTCTTTCATTCCCATTCTTTCGATCATTCCAATGCTTTCGGTGCTCGGAAGGAGATTGAAATCACCTCCCAGGATTTTTTCTCCCGTTTCTTTTGAAAGGAAGTCAACAATACGTTTTGACTGTTCCAGACGCTCTGGCGTATCGAGTTTGTCTCCAGGGTAGGCAGTGCCGTGCATATTGCAGAGGGTGTATGGTTTTTCGTTGTGTTCAAACCTTACGTATTGGAAATAGTGGGGAGCGCCCTGCCTGTCGTCATGGCTTTTACCCGACGGGTCACCCTGCACGTGCAGCCTACCCTGGCTTTTAACTTCGATTTCTTGCTTGGCGAATATCGCGACTCCTACCAACGTGGTTGGGTCAACGTTGCCGTTTTTATCGAGAATGTTGTGCGAAGGAGCGTAGTATTCCTGGAACTCAAGAAGGGCTTCTTGAAGTTTTTTTCTAATATCAGTCTTGCCGCCCCATGGGGTAAGGCCTGGGGTTGGGGAATCGAGCACTTCCTGAAAACAAAAAAAGTCTGTGCTTCTCGCGTGTTCTTGTATGAATTGCATAAGGGGTTCAAACACCTGCCCTCCCCATATATTGAGAAAAATGATTCGCATTGTGCCTGGGGAGGGAATCGAACCCTCATGGGATTGCTCCCACTGGTTTTTGAGACCAGACTGTATACCGTTCCAGCACCCAGGCGCTGGGTTATTGTACTTAATTTTCGCTCTTTTGTACAGGCTTTTGCCAAGAGGCGAAGTCGCAGTCAGGGTAGCGGCTGCAGCCGTAAAACATCCTGCCTTTTTTGGTTCTGCGCGTAATAACATCTCCTTCTTTGCAGGTTGGGCATTTCATTCCAATAGAAGCGCTTTTGGCGGCAAGTGATTCCGTGTATTTGCATTCAGGGAACTTTGAACAGGCCAAGAACTTGCCGAACTTTCCAAAGCGCACAACCAAAGGAGCGCCGCATTTGGGGCAGGTTTTGCCTGTTTCTTCCACAATGGTTTTTTTCTCAACTTCCAAATATTTCTTTTCAAGGTTTTCGGCAAAGGGCTGGTAGAATTCTTGAATCATGGGAGTCCATTGTTTCTCACCCTTGGCAATGTCGTCAAGCTTTGTTTCCATGTTCGCGGTAAACTCAATGTCTACGATATTGGGGAAGTGTTCAACCAACAGGTCATTCACAATCATTCCAAGCTCTGTGGGTTTGAATTTTTTCTGCTCATCTTTTTCCACGTATCCTCGGTCTTGAATGGTGGAGAGAATGGGAGCATAGGTTGAAGGTCTGCCAATTCCATGCTCTTCCAGAGCCTTTACAAGAGTTGCTTCAGTATATCTTGGAGGAGGTTCTGTGAAGTGCTGGTTGGGACTGAGTTTCTCAAGGTCCAAAGTTTCTCCTTTTTGGAGTTCGGGAAGCAGGGCTTCCTGGAATTTGAGGGAATAGACTTTGAGGAAGCCTTCGAACTTCAGAACCTGGCCATTTGCGCGGAACGTGTAGTTCTTGGCGGCAATGTCGGCTGCGGTTGAATCAAACAAGGCGCTTGCCATTTGCGAGGCAAGGAATCTTTGCCAGATGAGTTTATAGAGCTTGAGGTGCGCTTCTTTGAATTGTGCGCCTTTCAAAGATTCAGGAAGTCTCGCGGGGTCAGTAGGTCTAACTGCCTCGTGGGCTTCCTGAGCGCCTTTGGACTTTGTTTTGAATCTTCGGGGAAAGCCCGCGTGATATTCTTTTCCATAGGTTTTGGTAATGAAGTCCTCCGCTGCTTTCAATGAAGATTCAGAGAGGTTCAAAGAATCAGTCCTGTGGTAGGTGATGTATCCGTTCTCATAGAGCTGCTGCGCCAAGCTCATGGTGAATCTCGCGGGAAAATGGAGTTTTTGCCATGAGGATTGCTGCAGGGTAGAGGTTGTGAAAGGAGGAAGGGGATTCCGCTTGATCTGTTTCTGCTCCACGTTTTCTACCGCGTATTCCGCGCCTGCCAGGTTTTTTTCAATTGCTTTTGCTTCCTTTTCGTTCGGAATATCAAACTTTCCCAGGTTCTTATTGTTTTTCTTTGCGAGTAGCGCCTCAAAGGAGACCCCTGCTTTCTTGAATAGAGCTGCTATTGTCCAGTATTCCTGGGCAACGAACTTTTGTATTTCCTTTTCACGCTCGGAAACGAGGCGGACCGCAACAGACTGCACTCTGCCCGCAGACAATCTCCTCGCGACTTTCTTCCAGAGGAAAGGGGAGAGCTTGTATCCCACAAGCCGGTCAAGAATTCTTCGTGCTTGCTGGGCATTCACCTTGTTCTCATCAATGCTTCGGGGATTCTTGAGCGCTTCAAGAATAGCGGGCTTGGTGATTTCGTGGAACACAATGCGCCTGGGGTTTTTCAACTCCAGGGTTTCTGCCAGGTGCCAGGCAATGCTCTCGCCTTCGCGGTCTTCATCTGTCGCCAAAATGGTTTCCTCCGCTTTTTTTGCTTCTTTTTTCAAAGCAGTCACCACCTTCTTTGCTTTCAAAGGAATGATGTACTGGGGAGCGAACTCATGCTCAACATCAACTCCTAGTTTGCTTTTGGGCAAATCTCTCACATGGCCATACGAAGATTGCACTTCGTACTCTTTTCCCAAGAATCCTTGGAGGGTTCTTCCCTTTGCCGGACTTTCAACAATCACAAGTTTCATGGTTTTTACTTTACCATTATTTCTATAACTCGCAAAACTTGACTTCTTTGTTTGGTTTATTTAGTCTGAAGAAATCGGAATGTATTGGGAGTGAAAGGAAGGGGATATGGTTACCCAAACAGCACCTAAAGCAGTGAGCGATGTCGCGAGGGAACTTGCAACTTTGCTGGTGAGGGTTCCCCTTGAGAGCCCGGGGGCTCAAGAAAAGATAGAGGAGCTTGTAGCCACGGCTCACGCGGGAGCCGCATATGGCACAGGCCTTGCAGCGGCAAAAGATGCGCTTGGTCAGACCCTGGGCGTCTTACTCAACAACCTTCCCCGTCACGAGCGGGATGCCCTGCAGACCCAATTCGAGAGTCAATTCACCCAGGAGTTCAGACGCCTCGCCCCGCGCATCAAGATCCACTGACAGCACAAGCTCTGGGCTAGGGAGAATTCTCATTCTCCCGTTTTTATTGTTTCAGTTTCTCTACTGCTTCAGACAGTATTTGGCAATAGAGGTTGAGGCCGATGGCGTTGACGTTGCCAGACTGTTCTTTGCCTAAAATGTTTCCCGCGCCTCGTATTTCTAGGTCGCGCAGGGCAATACGGTATCCGGAACCTGGTTCTTGCGCCCCTTGGAGAGCTTTGAGTCTTAGCTTCGCGTTCCCAGAAATGCGGGAAGGATAGAGGAAGTAGGCATACGCTTTTTTGTGCGACCTTCCGATTCTTCCTCGTATTTGGTAAGCCTGCGCAAGCCCTAGGTTCGTTGCGTCCGCAACAAGCAGCGTATTTACATTGGGAAGGTCAAGCCCGTTCTCAATAATGGTGGTGGCAAGCAGTACGTCAAACTTCTTATTCTTAAAGTCATCCATGGTGCGGATAAGCTGGCGTTCGTCCATTCTTCCGTGAGCTACCCCGAACGTTGCTTCAGGCACTATTTTCTGCAAGAGCTTTTTCACTCCCTCAATGGTGCCAATGCGGTTGTGTAAATAGTATGCCTGGCCGTTTCTTTTGAGTTCTTCAAGAATTGCTTGTTTTACGGTTTTCTGGTTCCATTTCCCAATAGTTGTTTCAACCGCGGTTCTTCCAGGAGGCGGGGTTTGAATAATGCTGATGTTCTTGAGAGAAGAGAGTGACATATACAGTGTGCGGGGAATAGGGGTTGCGGAAAGAGATAGGACGTCGAGAGAAGTTCTCAATTCGCGCAGTTTTTCTTTTTGTTTCACACCGAACCTCTGCTCGTCATCAATGACAAGCAGCCCGAGATTCTTGAACTGCACGTCTTTTGAGAGCAGGCGGTGGGTGCCAATAACCATATCGATGTTTCCTTCCCGCAGCCCTTTTAAAATATCTTTTTGCTCCTTTGCAGTCTGGATCCTCGAAAGCAAGGCAACGTTCAGGGGGAGCGATTGCAGCCGTGCTTTGAAGTTCTGGAAATGTTGGTAGGCCAAAATGGTGGTTGGAGCAAGAAGGGCTGATTGGTAACCCTGTTCCAGGGACCGCACCATGGTTCTCAAAGCAATCTCGGTTTTTCCGAATCCCACGTCTCCGCACACCAACCTATCCATGGGGTTTTGAGTTTCCAGATCCTTTTCAATATCTTGGAGCGCTTCTTTTTGGTCTGGCGTTTCTTCAAACGGGAAGGTTGCCGCGGCTTCCTTTGATATATCTGAAGAAGGGGCATACGGGGTTCTTGTGGCAACTTCGCGCTGGGCATAGAGTTCGAGCAGTTGCTTTGCCAGTTTTTCCACCTCTTCTTTGATCCTCCGTTTTGTCTTTATCCAGAAAGGAGAGCTCAGGCGGGAAACGCGAGGATCTGAGAATCCAATATATCTTGAAAGTTTGCGTTCAAGCCCGGAAGGAACATAGAGCTTATCACCTGCGGCATATTCCAGAACATAATAATTTCTGGATTCCGTATCCTTGGCCCGACCAAGTTGTGGATAACTTGGTCGGGCCAAGGAAAAGTCGTAAAAGCCAGCAAAGCGTGCGACGCCGTGATCCAAGTGCACAAGATAGTCTCCTTCTTTGACGTTTTTAATGTCTGAAAAGAGTTTTTGGGACTTCAAACGCTTCTGAAGTATCTCTTTTGCTTTTGTTTCATCTTTGACTTCCAAAGGAAGCTGTTCAATATGCTCCACCTTGTTTCCCAAAAACTCCAAACGAACGGCGTTGTTGGTGTTAATAGGGAAAAGCTCAACAAGCCCGCCCCGTATGGTGAACTCTCCTGGCTCGGATACGGAAAATACCTTTTCGTATCCAAGCTCGTCGAGCTTTCGCAAGACTTCAGACAGGGAATATGTCTGACTCTGTTCGAGGAACAAGGTGTTTTCTTCAAAAAAGGGCTGTGTTTTTCTCGCGTCAGCCAGTTTTTGGAAGTTTTCCTCAAACCAAGCGTTCCCCTTTTCCAAAAAGTAGGGGGTGATAGAGGCAATCAGCAATTTCGGCATTGACAACCCCATGCATTTCCAAGTTTAATGAATCAACACTGGAAGTCAACCAGCTTTTTTATTGAAACTAGGCCCGGCCTAGTTTGGATTCGAGAATAGAGAGGGCGGAGGTGATGGCGGTGGTGAGAAGAGGGAGTTCTTCTTTTTTGAAGGGTTTAAGCACGAAGTTTTCTACATCTGCGGGTTTTCCTTCGGGAGGGAGAATACCAATTCGTATCCTGGTGAAGTCTTTTGTTCCCAGAGCCTGGATGATGGATTCCACGCCTTTGTGGCCCGCAGAACCGCTCCCCTTTGATACTTTGATTTTCCCGAGGGGAATATCTATATCGTCGTGAACGACGACTAAGTTTTTAGTCGGTAGTTTATAGTTTTTAGTTGCTTTTAATACGGCAGAGCCCGAATCATTCATGAACGTATCGGGCTTCAAAAGGCGCGCTTCAGGGAGTTCTTTTTTCTCAAGCTCGTCTAATACCATGAAGCCCGCGTTGTGGCGGGTTTTTTCGTACTTCTTTCCTGGGTTTCCTAAACCGACGATAAGATACATAAAGATAGTATACCATATACATAAGAGGGCTTGTCCCGTTAGAAGTCGCGGACGACGTTCCGCGTCCTACTTCTAACGGGACTTGCAAAATGGGAAAATATCGGTATACTTATACTAGTATGAGAGGAAACGGAACCGTATTGCAGAACGTGCTGTTCGTAGCCGTTGCACTGCTTGTAGTAGTGGTTATTCGAACATACGTGTTCCAGCCTTTTTTGGTAAGGGGTGACTCCATGGTTCCCAGTTTCCACAGCGGAGACTACCTTATTGTAGACGAGCTTTCGTATAAGTTCTTGAGAAGCCCCGTGAGAGGAGAAGTCATCGTATTCAAGTTCCCGGGAGATGAGACGCAAAAATACATTAAGCGCGTCATCGGCTTGCCTGGTGAGACTGTGGAAATCAGGGAAGGAAAAGTGTTTGTTTCCATGGGAAGCGAACCCAAAGAACTTGAGGAGCCTTATCTCAGGCAAGGTACAGTAACCGAAGGGTTCACGGAGCTTACTTTAGGGAACGACGAATATTTCGTCATGGGAGACAATAGGGAGTTTTCTTCAGATTCAAGAAGGTGGGGAACCCTGCCCCAGGAGGAAATAATCGGAAGGGCTCTCTTGCGCGTGTTCCCGTTCCAGGACTTTGCCGCGTTCGCGGCCCCTGCCTACTAAAAACTACAAACTAAAAACTGTTCATGCCCAAAGGACCGCGATTCCAAACCCCCCAGGGAATGCACGACGTGCTTCCTGAAGACCAGCCTTACATCGAAAGGATTTCTGGCGTTGTGAAGGATGTGGCGGATTTCTACGGGTACGCTCGCATTGATACCCCAATGCTCGAAGACGCCGCGCTGTTCGAAAAGGGGATCGGGGTCACCACCGACATTGTGGAGAAACAAATGTATTTCCTGCGCACCAAAGGAGGGGATGTGTTGGCAATGCGCCCTGAATTCACCGCGGGAATAGCCCGCGCCTACATTCAGCACGGCATGATAAACCTTCCCCAGCCCGTGAAGCTGTATTCCACGGGGCCTCTTTTCCGCCATGAGTCTCCTCAGGCAGGAAGGTTTCGCCAGTTCCACCAGTTTGATTTTGAGATATTCGGAGAGCAGAGCCCCGCGAACGACGCCCAGATAATTCAGATGTTCTACGCCATTTTGCGCGAACTGAAGTTTTCTCATCTGATCATTGAGGTAAATTCCATTGGTGACAGCCAGTGCAGGCCCTACTATAAAAAGCTTTTAGTGAACTACTTGAGACCCAGGCAGTATAGTTTGTGCGTAGACTGCAGGAGAAGGATGAAAGAGAATCCTTTGAGAATTCTTGACTGTAAAGAAGAAAAATGCCAGCGCGTACGTTCGCAGGCTCCCCAAATAATTGACTCTCTGTGCGACGAGTGCAAGAACCACTTTAAGCAGTTGCTTGAGTTTTTGGACGAAGCAGACCTTCCGTATCACCTGAACCCTCATTTGGTGCGGGGGCTCGACTACTACACCAAGACAGTGTTTGAGATTTTTGTGGAAACAGAAGGGGACCAGGGAGAAGGAAAAACCCTGGCTTTGGCAGGAGGAGGCAGGTTCGACACCTTGGTAAAGCTTTTGGGAGGAAAGGATGTTCCCGCGACTGGAGCCGCGGCAGGTATGGAGCGCATCGTCTCTTTGCTAAAAGAAAAGCAGCTGTTCACTCCTCCTACGCCCCAGTACCGTATTTTCTTAGCCCAGTTGGGAGACGCCGCAAAGAAGAAAAGCGCGAAGCTTTTGGAGGAAATGAGAAAAGCAAAGCTCAATGTGGCTGAATCGGTGGGAAGGGATTCATTGAGAGCCCAGCTCGCGAGAGCGGATAAGTTGGGAGCGGAATTCACCCTTATCCTCGGCCAGCGGGAAGTACTGGACAACACCATTGTCATTCGGGAAATGGCAAAAGGAACGCAGGAAACCGTGAAGCTGGAAAAGGTGGTCGAAGAGGTTAGAAAGAGGTTGAAGAAATAGCAAATGGAGGAATGCATTTTCTGCAAAATAGCGAAAAAGGAGGCAGAGGCAAAGATCGAATACGAGGATGAGCAGTTCGTGGTGTTCCACGACCTCTACCCCAAAGCTCCTTTGCACCTGCTCCTTATTCCCAGGAAACACATCCACTCTGTTGACCATTTGGAAGAACGTGATACAACATTAATGGGAGAGCTTATCCTCCTTGCGAAGAAAGTAGCAAGAGACAAGAGCTTGAAAGGATACCAATTACAGATTAACGTAGGCAGGGAGGGGGGCCAAATGATAGACCATTTGCACCTTCACCTCTTGGCGAATTATGGCAAAGACAAAAACATTTGAGATCAAAAAGCACGAACGGGAGACCAATCTCTCCGTAGTGAGGCGATTTACCAAGCGCGTGAAAGAGAGCGGCGTGTTAAGGGCTGCAAAAAAATCCATGTTTGCTTCAAGGAAGCCCAACGCCACGAAACTCAAGAGCGCCGCGCTGCGAAGGATAGTGAAGCAAAAAGAGTACGAAAAACTCTACAAACTGGGCAAAAACTTCTAGTTTCCTCTTATGAAAGAAACCATTCAGAAAGACCTCAAGAATGCGTTGCTTTCAAAAGATGAAGTGCGCGTTTCCACATTGCGTATGCTTTTGGCCGTAGTTGGGAATAAGGAAATAGAAAAGCGGACTAAGTTCAGCAAGGAGAACCCAACTGCAAAAGAAGCAGAACTGCAAAAGCAGAGTTTGCTTTCTAGTGAAGAGGTTCAGCAGCTCGTCGCGGGAGATGTCAAGAAACACAAAGAATCCATTGAAATGTTCCAGAAAGGGAACAGGCAAGACCTGGTAGACAAGGAATCAAAGGAACTCAAGATATTGGAAGCATACCTTCCTGAACAAATGGGAGAGGAAGAGGTGCGGAAACTCGTTCAAGAAGCTGTTGCCTCAACCGGAGCAAAAACTCCCCAAGAAATGGGCAAAGTCATGGCAGCTTTAATGCCAAAGGTGAAAGGCAAAGCCGACGGCGCTCTCGTGAGCAAAATCGTAAAAGAACTTTTAGGTTGATGAATTTTATAGGGCGGGCAAAAGTATTATTGTTTGTAAGAATAGCTGTGGCCGCATGGCTCATAGTTCGTGCTGTTATTGCTTTAGCTCCACTCGTTATTGTTTTACACAATAGCTCCTTTGACGTTATTTATTCTTCTTCCAATTTGATTATTTTCTCCTCTATTCTTAGTGGCGGAGCTTTTTTTGGCACTGCAATAGGTATTCTCAAATCAAAAAGATGGGCGATATACGCTTTTATTGGGATTGTATTGCTTTCTTATGTGAGTCAATTTGCATTCGGTACTTTCAAAATAGATTTTGGAGAACTTGCCCTCGATCTTTTCGAGATATTCCTTATTTTTTATCTTTGGCAGAATCGGGATAAGTTTGAAGTAGGTGATAAGAAAAAGGAAGATATTTTCCTTGGTCTTTCTATTCTTGCTTTTGCGGTTAGTATTATACTTTCTGGGTTCTTAGTAGATAAGCTGAATAAGTTTTTAGATTTAGATGAAGAAGCACAGTCTCCTGGTACCCTTGACTGGCAAACCTATCGCAACGAGGAGTTTGGGTTTGAGGTGAAGTATCCCCCCAATTTTGAGTTTGGAGTTTGTGCTGGGACTCCACCATTTTCTGTTATAGGCCTTGATAGAAGTGAGCTAATTCAACAAGGATCTGTAGGGTGCGATATCGGCCTGAAAATTTATGGCATTATTTTTACTTTTAAGGAGGGTCCATACGATACAGCACAGGATGTTGTTGATTCACTGCCGTTGGGGTTAGATGATGAGATTGGTTCTACGGCAGATATTTTTTTTGGTAGGAATAAGTTTATAAGGGTTACTAGATTTTCGTCTTTTTCTGGTACAGAAGATATTTTTTACTTTACCCAATACCCAGGGAGTAGTTTTTTTCTAAGCGTTTCCGTGTATCCGAGAGTTGAGATCGATCCGGAGAGAGATTCTTTAATTAACTATGATGAAGTAGCAAATCAAATCCTCTCCACGTTCCGGTTTATTGAATGACAAACTATGAATCAAGGTTTTTCTAAAGTTTTAATCTTAGTTATTGTGGCCATCCTTGTTGCCGGAGGGATTTTCGCTTGGCAGTATTTCGGTGTATCAAAAAATGAAATTACTGGCTGGAGAGAATATAAGAGTCCAGAGTTTGGTTTTGAAATCAAGTATCCGTCTAGTTGGTTCCTGTATGGGGCCCAGCAGAGTATCTCCACAGCCAAACCAGAAGAGTGGCTGCCAGTGGATACTTTTCCACCAGGATACGCAAAGATATGGTGGGAGAGAACCGGTGTTCAAACTATCGACGACATTATTGATGAACGTTTTGGCTCTACCACGAACACTAAAATTGTTTCCGATTCTGATAAAAACGTGAATGGTACAGAGGGAAGGGAGGTAGTGTATACCTGCAAAAATTGTGAGGCTACATATATTGAAGAAATAGATACATTTCTTCCAGCAACCGAGGGGAAGGTCATCTTTTTTAATGAGAGCGGTGGTGTGATATACCTTTGGCTTGTGTATGACAAGGGCGATCCACGGGCTGACTATTACATCAAAACTTTTAATGAGGTTCTTTCTACGATAAAATTGTTTATAGATCAAAATGAAACCGCCAACTGGCAAACCTACCGTAACGAGGAACATGGGTTTGAAATAAAATACCCAGAAGATACGAGAATTTCGGAAACAAGCAATTATACTATTCCTGCTTTAAATACAAACAAAGATATAATTACAGCAATCCAAAGCAAAGAACCAAGTTATCCAAGATCGCTCACCGGGCTAAGTGTATATGCAACAGATGACATTGCTAGTTGTTCTATCCTAAACAACGGTAAAAAAATTACAGAAACGAAAGATATTAATGGCATTACTTTTTTAGTATATGGAGAAAATCTTCCTGATAGTGCGATGGGAGGAATAAGAAGCGTTTTTGATATATACCGTATTGTTTATAACAATGTGTGCTATTCAATCCTATCTTCTGTCGATTGGAGAGATGTTTCGTTTATGTACAGCGCAATCGGTATAGAGGGCCCAAGCTCGCAAGAACTTGAAGAACAGCAGAACTGGATCCAAACACAGCAGCAACTGAATGAGCAAATCCTTTCCACGTTCCGGTTTATTGAATAAAGATGCCAAACATTTCTTCTAAAACCTGGGTTCTAATAGTGAGTGTTCGACATTGAGTGTTGAACAGTCGATGGTTCTTTGGTGAGTAAAATTGTAAAAGAGCTTTTGGGATAGTCATTTTCTTGACAAGGCCGTATGTAAGACGGATACTGCGATAACGTATGAATTTCCCAAAAATCATTTTTGCCGCGAGCATTATTGCTGTTTTTGCGTTTGCCGTGCCAAGCGCCGACGCTTTGACGGACGAGGAAATCAAGGCGCTAATCATGCAGCTGCAAGAGCAGATAGCCCAGCTTCAAAAACAATTAGCTGAAACCGAACCGCAGGCGTGGTGCCATACCTTTGATATAAATATGAAAATAGGAGGTACGGGTTCTGAGGTTATGGCTTTACAGACCGCCTTGGAAAAAGAAGGATTATACACAGTTTTCGAAGGTCAGGAGTTTGCTTTGTTCGATGAGTCCCTCGCTTCAGCAGTAGTGGGATTTCAGGAAAAATACAAGAGTGAGATTCTGGCACCTTTCCGGCTTGCTCACGGGACAGGTTTTGTGGGAAGCAGCACAAGGGCAAAATTGAATAGGCTCTATGCTTGTTCAGCAACCCAGGCAACCCCAGCGCCAACACCTATACCTACGCCTGTGCCTACGCCAACTCCTACGCCGCCAACCGGTAGCCAACCGTCCCTCACCGTTCGTTCTCCTAATGGAGGGGAAGAGCTCTTTGATGGTGTTGGTTACCCGATTACCTGGCATACGGGTGGTTATGCGCGTATTTCAATATACCTTGATAAGCCAGACCCCACCGTTGCAAGCAAGATTATCGCGAATAATGTGGCCAATACTGGTTCTTATCACTGGACTATAGCAAATGTGGACAGGGGTTCATACAAGATCAGGGTATGTGAATATCGCGACTCTTCCTTGCCCTACGCCGCAGTTGAGTGCGATATGAGCGATGGCTACTTTAATATTGCGAAAGCTTCCGCGGCTGCGGCTCCTGAAATGGTATATCCGGTAAACGGCCAGGTGCTTAACCACGGCTTTCCTAATCAGTATATATTTAAAGCAAAGCCGGTTGCAGGCGCGAGATATCTTTTTGGATTCTTCCAAGATGGAGCCATGGTTTATGAAAACTGGCGCGACAACCAGCAGTTGAGTTCCAACGGTGAATTCATAATAACCCCAAGCAATTCTTTTTACTCAAAACTAAAAGAAGGCAATGCGCAGGTTTGGGTGCGCGCGTGGCTCAATAACCAGTGGAGCGAGGCGAGGGTTATCACTATTAAGCTTGTGTCCCAGACTTCCACAATTCCTTCTACTCAACCTTCTATTACCGTTTCCCCACTTAATCCCAATGGTGAAATCCTGCAAAAAGGGACTACGAGGTATGTAAATTTGAAGTTCTCACCTTCCGTACCGCTCGGAGGATTTGTCGTTAATCTGATTCCCGCAACTACAGATACGTACGCGGTTGCGCACCTTAAGACATGCGGAACAGCCAGCGACTATATTGCAGACAGTGTTGTTCCTCCCAACGTAAGTTGGCAGTGGAAAGTTGGATATGATGTAGACGGGAAAGAAATCCCCAATGATTCGTACAGAGTTCTCGTGTATGACTGTGGGAGTAAAAACGACAGTGTCTGGACAGGCAGTGTTGCATCAGCGAAAAGCAGTGTTTTCAGTATTGTTTCGGCAACAACTACAACCCCTTCTATTACGGTTCTTTCTCCTAATGGAGGGGAGCAATTACAGAAAGGCGCTACCCAAACCATTACGTGGAGTTCAAGTAATGTTTCACAGGTATATATTAAGCTAAGAAAAGGGACCGATACTTACCACGGGACCGAAGGCGCTGTTTCAGACATTATTTCCAATACCGGATCATACCAGTGGACTATCCCTACAACATTGCCAGACGGGAGCGATTACTCGATTAGGGTGGTTGATTCGGCAGGAACTATATCTGACGATAGTAATAGTGATTTCAGCATTGCTATACCTTCTATCACTGTTCTATCTCCCAACGGAGGGGAACAACTGCAGATCGGGAGCACGTATCGGATTCGGTGGAGTTCTGCCGGCATGTACAACGTGAAAATTTATATCGTTAATGATACAAACACAGGAAGCGGCAGCACGAATTACGTTATTCCTTATAATAATGGCTGGTCTGCTTCTACTGGGTTTTACGATTGGACTATCACGAGCCAACAACTTCCCGTTGGCACAAGCAATGAGAGGTACAAGATACGCATTGATAGTAACGAGAACTCTTCAATCTTCGACAGTTCCGATGGCTACTTCACTATCGTGGGGGCGGAAGTCAGTGCTCCGTCTATCAAGATTCTTTCTCCCAACGGAGGGGAGAACTGGAAAATCGGAGAAACACGCGATATAACGTGGAGTTACTCTGGGCCAGCTAGTAAAACTGTCCAGATTGAGTTGGCGCTTCCAGCAGCAGATGGACCCATAATTACTTCAAATGTGGCTGCGAGCGCACAGAGGTATTCATGGTTGATACCCGACATAGACGTCTCGAGTCTGAGCGAGTACCGCGTTATTATTAGAGAACCGGCGCCGACATACACTCTTCTTGATAGTAGTGATAGTTATTTCAGTATTGGTGAGCCTCCGTATATTACCTCTGTATCTCCAACATCCGGCACGTCCAATGATATGATTACGGTTTACGGAAGCGACCTTGTAGATACCCCTGCCGTTGCAGTTACGATTGAATTTTTGAAAAATGGAGTTGTAAAAGGCAGTCAGAGTAGTGGTATATCCACTCGATTTGATGGATTATCTCTTAAGTTTCAATTAAGCGGTCTTTTTGTAGAGAATGCCGAGACTGGAGCATATCAGATTCGTGTCGTGAACAGTAATGGCACAAGTAACGCCGTCAATTTCACAATCACTGAAGCGAGTTCGCAACCTTCCCTTACGGTTTTGGCGCCCAACGGTGGCGGGCTTTTGTTCCCTGGGGCAGCGGAGGTTACCTGGAAATCAACAGGCATTTCCGCTGACCAGCCGATCAACATCATCAGTTTAGTGGGAGTAGACGGAACGGAATGGCATTTGAAGTACGATGCCCCGAACGACGGCTACGAGGTGGTTAATCTTCCATCGTTCGATAAGTCGGGAAGTTTCAAAATAAAACTCGAAACAAGCGTCAATAAGCAACAGGTCATTGACTTGAGCGATACCTATTTCAATCTTATTCCTCCCGTAAGCAGTCTCAAGAATATCGAAGACCAAACTGCGTCGATTGCCGACGCGGTTTCCAAGCTTCTCGAAAGTCTTAAAGGATTTACTCCCTAAGCGTGTGTTCGACACTCGGTGTCGAACAGTTTGCTACTTGGTTAGACTTGGCTGGAAGAGGTAGTTGAGGTGAATGGGGCGAGGGGTGACCCTCGTTATTTTTTTGTCTTCAATAATGACCTCGAGGAGCAGGCCTTCCATGGTTTCTTTTGAAAATCCTTGGTCAAACACGAAGTTGCCTAAACTGTATGCGATCCAGCCCGCTTGGTATTGTTCTACTGGCCGTTCAGGCTCTGAAGAGCCTTCAGGCTCGATGAGCTGAACTACGTGCGGGTGGTGGCCGATCACGAGATTTGCGCCTGCGCCAATAGCGGTTTTCGAGAGGAGTTCCTGTGTTGCGCTGGGTTTTGTTTGGTATTCGTCTCCAAAATGGAACGAGACAACAATAATGTCTGCAACAAGCTTCGCCGCTTGAACGTCTTCAATAAGCTGGGGAAGCCGCGAGCTATCCATCCAGGGAACAGAGGCAGAAGCTTTGGGATTATCCCAAAGAGGGGAGCCCTGTTCGGTGTATGCTAAAAATCCGATTTTTACGCCCTGAACTTCAACAACAACCGGTTCGTGGTTGAAACCCACTGGGGTGATGTTTTCGTCTTTGAGCCGCTGCATGGAATCTAGGAATGCTTCCGCGCCGTAGTCAAAACTGTGGTTGTTCGCAACCGAAAGCACGTCGAATCCCGCGAATACTAAACCCTCAAGCGCCCGGGGGTCAGCGCGGAAAGAGTAAATGCTTCCTTGTTTCTCTCCCTTGTCTGAAATGACGCTTTCAAGGTTTCCAAATACCAAGTCTGCTTTTTGCAAAAATCCTGCGATATTGAGAAACGGAAACCGCCAATCACTTCCGTTTTCCTTGGTGTAAAACTCAACTCCGCGGTTGAGCATGATATCCCCCGCAAAAAGCAAAACCGATTCTTTTTTGTTTTCTTGCCCCTCATTGTTTGGAGCCTGCGCTTGTTCGCTCCACAAAAAGAAAGAACCTCCGAGAAGTAAAATAGAGGATATGAGTATGGTTGTGAAAAAGACAAGGCGTTTCATGGTTTTAGCGTAGCAAGAAGAGCGCTTTATTGAAAACAATACTTCCGGGGACTACAATAAAGGATGGCTGAAATATCGAATATGGAGGTGCGTATTTTTGATGAGGCGCTTGAGGAATTTATACAATCACTCGAAAAGCAGACGATTGCGAAGGTTTTGCATACGATTGAGCTTTTGGAAACATTCGGCAACCGTTTAACTATGCCGCACAGCAAGAAGGTTGCTGGCGGCGTTTTTGAATTACGTATACGCGGCAGTCAGGAGGTGAGGATTTTCTACGCTTTTCATAAAAATTCTGCCGTACTTTTACACGGTTTCGTAAAAAAATCAGCTAAAACGCCTCCTAGGGAAATACGGCTTGCGGTACAAAAGCTAAAGGCCTTGACAACTAGATAACGTATACGTTATACTTAAAACATGAAAACATATCGACAATTGAGGGCAAAACTTCTCCAGGATAAAAAAACCAAAAGGGCGTACGAAGATTTGAAGCCCCAGTTTGCTTTTGTTCGAATGGTTATTCAAAAAAGGATTGAACGCGGCCTCACTCAAAAAGACCTCGCAAAGAGAATCGGTACAAAACAATCTGCGATAAGTCGTCTCGAATCGGGTACATACAACCCCACCCTCTCTTTCATAGGGAAAGTAGCCAATGCTCTCAATGCAAGCGTAGCCATTTCTCTGAAGGGAAAATAAAAGGCGGGTGGAAGAGGTTCCCCCATTTTTTGTTCCTTGAAAATAGCAGAGCTAAGAACTACAATGGGGGATGGTTGAAATTCGGAATACGACAAAAGCAAGGATTCCTGAGGCATATTTGAAGAACCTGGCGAAAAAAGTGCTTGCCGGAGAAAGAGCCAAGAAGCGAGACGTTTCGGTGGTGTTCGTGGGGAAAAAAGAAGCGCGGGCGCTCAACAAGGCGTACCGCAAGAAAACCTACGTACCTAATATCCTCTCTTTTGAAGTAGAGGAGTTTGGCCTGGGAGAGCTTGTGTTGTGCCCCGAAATCATTTCCCACGATGCCAGGAAATATGGTATAACATTCAAACAGGAACTAAGCCATGTATTCGTGCATGGCCTCATGCATTTGCTTGGGTACAGCCACACAAAAATAGAAGAGAAATCAAAGAACTACTTATGAGTGCTCAAGGCGTCATCGCGCTGGATATCGGGACCCACACCATTAAAATGGGTGTGTTGAAACGAAGAGAGGGAGGGGAAATCGAGGTTTTGGGTTTGGTGCAGGAACCTTCTTCTGGAGTTCGCAAAGGTTCGGTGGTGAATCCCGAAGAAACAGCCCAAAAGGTTCTTTCTGCGAAACAGCGCCTGGAGAACTTGAGCTCGCAGAAAATCAGGCAGGTTGTGGTGAACGTGGGAGGAAGCCACATTTTTTCCACCACTTCACACGGTATTGTCGCGGTTTCAAGAGCAGACGGCCAGATCTCGCAAGAAGACGTGGAGCGCGTTGTTGACGCGGCCCAGGTATTCCCTTTGAAAAGCAACAACGAGGTGCTTGAAACCTTTCCCCAGAAGTTCATTGTAGACGGGGAAAACACCACCAAAGAAGTGGTGGGCATGAAAGGCATGCGTTTGGAAGCTGACGTGCTGGCGGTATGCGGCTTCAGCCCGTATTTGCGCAACCTGACTGAAGCGGTGCTTGGCGCAGACGTTGAGATACTCGATATTGTGCCGTCTCCCTTAATGGGAGCTTCTTCGGTATTGACCTCTCGCCAAAAAGAGCTCGGGGTTGTTTTGATCGACTTGGGGGCAGGCACCACGAACCTGGCGGTGTTCGAGGAGGGGGAGCTCATCCATACCGCGGTATTCCCGGTTGGGTCGGGTAACGTCACCAACGATATAGCTATTGGGTTGAGAACCGAGCCTGAAACAGCTGAAAGGATTAAAATGGAGTTCGGGAGTTTGGGGTCTTCCAAAGGAAAGCGGAAGGAGAAGTTCGAAAGCCGAGACTCCGGCGTTGTTTCTTTTTCGGTCAAAGCGCTTTCCAAAATAATCGAGATGAGGATGCGGGAGATTTTCCAGCTGGTGAACAAGGAACTGAAAACCATTGGAAAACAAGGCCAGCTTCCTTCGGGAGTGGTGCTCATTGGGGGAGGAGCAAAGCTTCCCTCTATCGCGGAGTTCGCCAAAAAAGAGCTCAAGCTTCCCGTAAAGTTGGGCGCTCCTCACGAGATAATCACCTTTGAGACAGACCCCGCGTTTTTCGGAGTTATGGGATTAGCTTCAAGAATTCTAGGAGAAGCCGAACCCGTGCAAATGTCATTACCCGGAATTAGTGTTGCGCAAAAGTTAAAGCGAGTGTTCCGCGTGTTCATTCCTTGAATATGAAGAAAGCAACCATAAAAGTTGTTGGCATAGGAGGAGCGGGAGGCAACGCCATTAACCGCATGATGGAGTGCAAGCTCCAGGGCGTTGAACTCATCGCCGTTAACACAGATGCTCAGGATTTGAAAAAGATACGAGCGCACAAAAAGCTCCAGATAGGAACAGAAACAACCAAGGGCTTGGGAGCAGGAATGAATCCCGACTTGGGAAGAAAGTCTGCCCTGGAAGACAAAGAAGAGATCGCGCGCTTGCTCCAGGGAGCAGACCTGGTGTTTCTGGCTGCCGGGCTTGGGGGAGGCACGGGCGGAGGAGCAGTTCCCGTTATCGCGGAAATAGCGAAGAACTTGGGAGCGCTGTCTATTGCCATTGTGACAAAACCCTTTTCGTTCGAGGGAGCGTGGAGGACGCGTCTTAGCCAAAAGGCCCTGGACCAGCTCAAGGGAAAAGTAGATACTCTGCTTTCCATTTCAAACGACCAGATCTTGAAGCTTGTTTCAGACGACACGAGCGTTATCAACGCTTTCTGGGCCGCCGACGAAATGCTGCGGGAAACTGTGCAGGCAATTTCAGACCTCATTGCGAAACCCGGGCTCATCAACCTGGATTTTGCCGATTTGAAAGCGGTGATGAAGAACGCGGGCCAGGCAATGGTGGGCATTGGAAGGGCAAGTGGTGAGAAGCGGGGAGAGCGTGCTTTGGAGATAGCGCTCGCGTCTCCTCTGCTCAACTTTTCTCCCAAGGGGGCAAGGGGCGTTTTGTTCAACATTTCAGGCCACAACGATTTGAGTTTGGCTGAGGTGGAAGAAGTTGCGAAAAAGATCGAGGGGGTGGTGAGCAAAAACGCCAGGATTATTTTCGGCGCTTCGTTTGACAGGAATCTCAAAGAAGGAGAGCTTCGATTGACTTTGATCGCGACAGGATTTGGCGCATGAGTCGCATACTCTTTTTTGCCTGCCTCGCGTACATCGCGGGCGTTTTCGCGTGGTCAGTAACTCCTTTGGGAAAACAGCTTCCCAATGAATACAAAGAATATGTGGGGAAATACGTTTCAATAGAAGGCGTTGTTGTAGATGACCCCAACGAAAGGCGGGAAAACATACAACTTGCAATACGGCCCGAGGGCGGGAAAGGGAAGATTTTGGTCACCACAGACAAGTTCGGGGAATACAGGTTCCAAGACAGGGTGAAGGTTGAGGGCACCCTGCTTTCTCCTCCCAGCTTTGAAGAGTTTGACTATCCTGGTTTCTTGAGCGCGAAAAACGTACACGCGGTCATGTACTACCCCACAGTCACGGTTCTTGAAAAGGGAAACCACCCCCTGTTTTTGTTGAAAGACAAACTACGGAGCGTTTTGAAAGAGAACCTTTCATTCTCAAAGAGCGCAACGTTCGGCGCGCTCGTGCTGGGAGACCAGGGCAGGATGTCTGAAGAGTGGAAAAACAAGCTCAACGTCACCGGCCTTCGCCACATCACAGCTATTTCAGGCCAGCACGTTGTCATTTTAACGCGCATGCTTCTCCCTCTATTCCTTTGGCTGGGGTTGTGGCGGCGCCAGGCAGTGTTCTTGAGTTTCGCCTGCATGACCCTTTTCATTCTGCTTACCGGAATGCAATCATCTGCCATTCGGGCGGGCATAATGGGCGGGCTACTCTTGTTGGCAGAGTACATTGGGCGCATGAACGTTGCTCTGCGCGGCATTGTGTTTGCCGCGGCCTTAATGCTGCTTTTCAACCCGCGGCTCTTGCTGCATGACCCCGGGTTCCAGCTCTCCTTTCTTGCTTCCCTGGGGATCATTTTCGCGCTTCCTTTGTTTTTGCGCCTTTTGAAAAAGGTTCCCGAAGCGTTTGCTTTGCGCGAGAACCTGGCAGTCAACTTTTCAGCCCAGCTCTTTGTGCTTCCGCTCCTCATTCACAACTTTGGGTATGTTTCTGTTGTTGGCGTGGTGACAAACCTCTTGCTGCTTCCCGTGATTCCCTTTTTGATCGGCTTTGGATTCGTATTTTTGCTCGGAGGGTTGGCTTCAAACGTTTTGGCAGTTGTGCTTTCCCTTCCCGTAACCCTTTTGCTGGAATATTACCACTTTATCGTCAACTTTTTCTTTGAGGTTCCCCTGGCTTCCTTGGCGCTTCCCAATATTTCCTTTTTCTGGTTTTTGCCCTTCTATCTCGCGGTATATGGTATGATAAAAAAATATGCCAACGAAAAAAGCCTGGGTTTTGGCGGTTGACATGGGGTATGGCCACCAGCGCGCGGCCCACGCTTTGCTGCTTCTTGCCAAAGGCGGAAAAGCAATAAGCGCCAACTCCTATCCCGGCATTCCCGCGACAGACCGGAAGATTTGGGATACGGCCCGTTCTTTTTACGAAACCATTTCCCGCTTCAAAAAGGTTCCGGTGGTGGGAGATCTTGTATTCGCGCTGTTTGACAAGTTCCAGGAAATACAGGAGTTCTATCCCGAAACCCACGGCATTGAGTTCCCCACCATGCAGTTGAAGCAAGTGTACGGCTTGATGAAAAAGCGCGACTGGGGAAAGCATTTGATCGAGAAACTCAACAAGGAACCCTCACCCTTGGTGACCACGTTTTCAACGGTTGCTTTCATGGCAGAACACTGGGGGTACCAGGGCGACATTTGGCTCGTCATAACAGACACCGATGTCGCGAGGGCATGGGCGCCTTTGCGGCCTAACATGACGAGGATCCGTTACTGCGCGTCTACAGAAGTTGCAGCCCAGCGCCTGGAGCGCTACGGAGTCCCGCACCACCACATTTTCCAAACCGGCTTTCCTTTGCCAGAAGAGCTTACCCTAAACGCGAAAGAGGATTTGAAAAGGCGCGTCGCGTCCCTTGACCCTTCATTGCGCTACCGCAAGCTCTACCAGGAGTTGGTGAAAAGCTATCTTGGCAGAGTTTCATTCAAAACAGAAACCGCCCCCTTGTCGTTGACCTTCGCGGTAGGAGGAGCAGGAGCGCAAAAGGACTTGGCCTCTTCAATTGTGAAAAGTCTTGAGCATGACATGAGAGACGGCAGGGTGCAGCTTAATCTTGTCGCGGGGACAAGAAAAGAAACCGCCGCGTATTTTAAAGAGCTTTCTCCTTTGGCGAACGTAATCTTTGCGAAAACCATGGAAGAATATTTCCATGAATTTCACAAGACGCTCAGGAAAACAGACATTTTGTGGACCAAACCCTCTGAACTCGTGTTCTATGCCGCTCTCGGCATTCCTTTGATACTTGCCTCTCCCATTGGCTCGCAAGAAGTGCGGAACCGCGAATGGGTTTTGAAAGTTGGGGCAGGCATTGACCAGCTTGATCCGAAGTTTACCCACCAGTGGCTCTTTGATTTTTGGGAAAACGGAAACTTCGCGGAAGCAGCCATGCAGGGATTCGTGGAAATGGAGCGGGGAGGAGCTGAGAATATTACAAAACTTGTGTTGAGCCCGTAACGCTATGCTCTGGCTTTTATTCGTCATTTCCTCATACCTCATCTACGCCGCCGTGGTTCTGGTTGATAAGTATTTGCTTTCAGGGGCGAAAATGCATCCCGCGGCCTTCACTTTTTACATTGGCGCCCTGGGAATGCTGGCTTTTGTGCTCGTTCCCTTTGTGGGTTTTGTCATTCCGAGCCCTTTGCAGCTATTTTTGAGCATTGGGGCTGGAGCTTCCCTGGTGTATGCCATTTTCTGGTTCGCAAAGGGCGTGCAAAAGTACGAACCCTCAAGGATTATTCCGGCAATGGGAGGGTTCAGCTCCATTCTCGTGTTCCTGTTTCTTCTCGCCACCACAAAAGGGGAGACATTGCTTTCTGTTCCGCAGTTCGCGTCCCTGGGCTTGCTTATCATGGGTACTGTGCTCATCACCTATGAAAAAGGGAAGGGAGTCTCCCTGGGAAGCTTGAAGATAGCGTTTATCAACGCCACATTCTTTGCTTTGGCATTTGTCATGGCAAAGTATATCTATCTTTCGCAGCCCTTTTGGTCTGGCTTCATTTTAATGCGTCTCGGGGGACTGCTGGTTGCCCTTTTGTTTTTGCTTTGGTTCAAAGAGGTGCGCCATGAGGTATTGTGGGGAAAAGAAACAAAACGCCTTCCCTTTTGGGAAAACCCGCGTGTTGCAAGCATTTTTGTCGTGAGCCAGGGAGCGGGAGCGGGAGCTGAAATACTGCGGAACCTCGGCATTTTCCTGGTTCCCGTGGCGTTGCTTCCATTCATTAACGCCCTGCTTGGCATTCAGTATGTTGCCATTCTCGTGTTCGCGGCCCTGCTTTCCTGGAAGTTTCCTCACGTCTTGCGCGAACATGTCTCTAAGGATACGGTGTCGCAAAAGGTCTTAGCGATTCTTTTAATGGCTTTAGGCCTCGGTTTATTAACAGTATGACAAAAAAGAAAGTTTTACTTATTATCTTTGCAATAGTTTTTACCCCCCTGGTTCTTGTATTCCTATACTTTTTCGCGGGAAGCGCGCCCAGGGTAGAAAATGTGGCGTGGGGCGTGAACTTTTCCCAGAAGCACGCGTTGTACCTTGGCCTTGATTGGAAACAAACCTATATAGTCATTTTGGACGACTTGGGAGCAAAACGAGTCAAGGTTGCGGCTCACTGGGATCTGCTTGAGATGGAGCGTGACCAGTATTCTTTTGACGACCTTGATTGGCAAATGGAGGAAGCAGGGAAGCGGGGGGCAAAAGTCCTCATGGTCATAGGCATGAAAACCCCGAGGTGGCCCGAATGCCACATCCCGAACTTCGCGCTTTCGCTCTCAAAAGAAGAAGCGCAGCAGGAGATACTGGAAATGCTCGAGGCTGTGGTGGAGCGGTACAAGGGTAATCCGGCTTTGCTCGGCTGGCAGGTTGAGAACGAGCCCTTTTTCCCGTTTGGAGAGTGTCCCTGGGCAGATGGAGATTTTCTTGCAAAAGAAGTTGAGCTGGTGAAATCGCTCGATGCTTCGCATGACGCGCTCGTGACTTCGAGCGGAGAAGGTTCGCTTGGCATACGGGCCGCCAAAATTGGTGACAAAGTGGGAACAACCTTGTACCGCAAGGTGTGGTCAAGCCAGCTTGGCACATATTTCACTTGGCCCTATCGCCCGGTGTTTTACTGGAGAAAAGCTCTTTTGCTAAAAGCGCTCTTTGGAAAAGAAACTATCGGGGTTGAACTGCAGGCAGAGCCCTGGGGCCAGGTGCTTTTATATGATTTGCCTTTGGAGGAGCAGGAAAAGACCATGAACCTGGAGCGCTTCAGGGGGATTATTGAATACGCGAAAAACACGGGGCTCAAGGAGCAATACCTGTGGGGGACAGAATGGTGGTATTGGCTCAAGGAGAAACAAAACAACTCTTCCATTTGGAACGAAGCCAAAACTCTGTTTTGATTTGACATTTTTTCTATTTCTCTTATAACTGCTTTAGGACATAAGGCGTAACGGTTTTCGGTTTCGCCAAGCGTACAAGGAGCAGCTCGTTGCTTTTTGGCATATTACTTACAACGTTCTGTTGGGTCATCTGGGGTTCGATCTTTGTCGGGCGGAGGATGGGAATCAATAGGGGGACCATGAGGCCAGGGGTTTCTTGGGATGATTTCCAGGAACTTTCGCCCATGGAAAAGCTCAAGAGAGTTCCAGGTCCCGGAGACTACATGACCATGAGCCGAGGTGACCCCATCGCCCTTTTTTTCATGGATTTCGCCGTGGGAACAACGATGTTTAGGCAGGGAGTGGATTGGCAGGTATTTCTTGCCCTTGCATTTGTTGCAGTTGCAGGAACCTACATGTTTTTTCTCTGGGCTACCAAGACGAAGCGGGCACAGAAAGACAGGGATTGGTGGTTTAGACCCTTGAGTTTTAAGCAGCTTGGTCGGTTCACGAAATGGTTCCTTCCCGAAACCCGAGTCAAGATAAGTATTCCGGGCTGGATCCATTTTGTTTACTACTGGACTCAGCTTGTGATTTTCTTTCTTGGCCTCTGGTACCTTTTTGTGGGTCCCAGCATGACTGTTCCGATGGTTGCTGTATTTATAGCAGCGCTATTCGTGTACTTCGTTACGTTTGCATGGGATCGGGGCGAGGGCCACTTTGAGTAGGTGGCCGGGGTTTCTCGAAAATCGAGAGCCCCTTTTTATTTTTCGAAAGGCGCGATAGACTAATACATACATGAAAATCTCATACATCATCCCCGCTTATAATGAGGAGAAATACATCGGCCAGTGCGTGCGCTCTGTTTTGAACCAAAGCCACGTTGCTGATTTTGAGATTATCGTGGTAGACAACAACAGCAAAGACCGCACCAGCCAAATTGTTCGGGAGCAGTTTCCCAAGGTTGTGCTTATTCAAGAAACAAAGCAGGGCATGACCATTGCGAGGAACCGGGGAGCGAAAGAAGCAACAGGGGACATACTGGTGTTTTTTGACGCAGACGTGAAAGTTCCCTTGAATTGGGAAGGAAGAATGCTTGAGTGGTTCTCGGCAAAGCAAAACCTCGCGGGGGTTTCAGGCCCATATCGTTTCTATGATTTGCCTAAACGCTACAAGTTCATTGAGTTCATTGATTTCCATATTCTGTATCCGTTCGTGGGCGAGCTCATCCTCAAAAAAATCCTCAAGAGAGGAGCGTTGTGGAATGGCGGGAATCTGGCAGTGAAAAAAGAGGCGTTCGACAAAGTTGGCGGCTTTTCAGAAGAGATCGTATTCTACGGGGAAGATTCCGATCTTGCCAAAAAAATCATGCGGGAAGGGGAAATTTCATTCCTCCAGAGTTTGTGGGTATGGAGCTCGGCGCGAAGATTGCTCAAGGGTAATCCTATCAAGGAAGGATTGCGGTATGTTTCCCAGTACGCCTGGTTTCTGTCCACAAACAAGTCGCGAGCAAAATCATACGAAGAAGTGCGATAAAATATGAAGAAGCAGATCTATCTTGATTACGCGGCTTCGAGTCCTTTGGATCCCGGGGTCTTGAAGGCAATGATGCCGTTCCTTAGACGGGAGTGGGGAAACCCTTCTTCTTCGCATTCGTTCGGGCAGCGCTCCAGAGCAGCAATTGAGAATAGTCGGGAAACAGTGGCGAAGTTTTTAAACTGCAGCCCTCTTGAAGTTGTGTTCACGTCGGGAGCAACCGAGGCGAACAACCTTGCAATTCAGGGAGTACTTAAAAGCGCGAGTTCTAAGAGGCCCCACGTTATTGTCTCGAAAATCGAGCATGAGTCAGTTCTTTCCCCTATTCAGGAGCTGGAAGCGCAAGGCAAAATCGAAGCAACATACATTGCGCCGAACAAAGAAGGCATTACTGATCCTGCAGACGTGGAGAAAGTGCTGAAGACGAACACGGCTTTGGTTTCCATAATGTACGCGAACAGCGAGATCGGCACGATTCAGCCAATAGCCGAAATCGGAGCGTTGTTAAAAGTTAATAGTCAAAAGTCAAAAGTCGTATTCCACACCGATGCAGTTCAAGCAGCACAGTTTTTGGATTGCGATGTTCAGAAACTGGGGGTAGATATACTCACTTTAAGCGGCCACAAGGTGTATGGCCCCAAAGGAGTGGGAGCGCTGTACATAAAAGAGGGTACTGCTGTTTCTCCTCTGCATGTGGGAGGGGGCCAGGAGCAGGGCATGCGCTCTGGCACCGAGAACGTGGCAGCCATTGTGGGCATGGGAGCGGCAATTGAGGAAATCCTAAATCCTAAATCCGAAATTCGAAACATTAAAATGAGGCAGCTCCGCGATTTTCTCATGAAGGAAGTGCTTAGAAAGATTACAGGTTCTTCTCTCACTGGTTCTCGAACGCAACGCCTTCCCAACAACGCGCATTTCAGGTTCAAAAGCGTTCACGGAAAAGACCTGGCTATGATGCTTGACCAAAAGGGGTTCGCGGTATCCACGGGTTCCGCGTGCTCAGAAAAAACAGAAGAGCCTTCGCACGTACTGCTTGCTTTGGGGATTCCTGTTCAAGAATGCGTTTCTGCATTGCGCGTGACTTTGGGAAAGCAGACCACGAAAGAAGAGGTGGCAAAGTTCATAAAAACCCTCGCAACCACGGTTGAAAAACTTAGAGGGAAAGGGGTATAATAGGAAAATATGGTTCCTTACTCTTTTTCGCAGCTTCCTCACCAGTTCCACGCCTTGAAAGAAATAATCCGCAGGCGGTTTGAACGGTTCAAGAAGAAAAAGCGGGTTGTGAAACTCTTTGCCACCGTGGTGGCAGTTTCTGTTTTGTTCGGGTTTGCCGCGGGCGGTTTGGTTGGAGGCTTGGTGTATTACAAGGTTGCGGGGCATCTCAAAAACCTTCCTTTTGATTATTTCCGCAAAGTCGCTTCAACTTCAGAGCAGGCCTACCAACCTCAGACAACCCAGGAGCAGAAGATCATTGACGTGGTAAAGCAAACAAGCCCGGCGGTGGTAAGCATTATCATAACCAAGGATGTCCCGATTTTAGAACAGATCTTTGAGAATCCCTTTGAGGAGTTTGGCCCCGTGCCTTTTGAGTTTTTGGTTCCCCGCATTCGCCAAAAGGGAACAGAAAAGCAGGAGATTGGAGGGGGTTCTGGTTTTATTGTGAGCCCAGACGGCTTCGTGGTGACGAATAAGCACGTGGTGCTCGACGACGAGGCCGAATACACCGTGTTCACTACAGACGGAAAGTCATATCCCGCGAACGTGCTGGCAAAAGACCCGGTGCAGGATTTGGCGGTGCTCAAGATAGACCAGGAAAAAATCATTGACGAACAAGGAGCATTCACCCAGATTGATTTTCCTTTTGTGAAGCTGGGGAATTCAGATACGCTCGAGATTGGCCAAAGCGTGGTTGCTATTGGAAACGCCTTGGGAGAATTCCGCAACACGGTTTCGGTTGGAGTCATCTCGGGCCTTGGCAGAACCATTACGGCTTCGGGCAACAACTTTGTTGAAACTATTGAAGACGTCATTCAGACCGACGCGGCCATTAACAAGGGAAACTCGGGAGGGCCTTTGCTTAATCTTGCTGGCGAGGTTATTGGCATAAACACCGCAACAGTCTTGGAAGCCCAGAGCATTGGGTTCGCGGTCCCGGCGAATAAAGTGAAAAGGGACATTGAGCAGGTGAAAACGCGGGGGGAAATAGTGTACCCGTTTTTGGGCGTTCGATACGTGCTGCTTTCGCAAAAAATAGCGAATGACAACAACCTTAACGTTAACTACGGCGCGTGGGTGCAGCGAAACAGCCAAGGGGAGCGAGCAGTCATTTCAGACAGCCCCGCGCAGAAAGCAGGCATTAAGGAAGGCGATATCATCCTGGAGTTCAACGGAGAAAAAATAACCCAGGATAACTCGCTTTCGAAACTTATTCAGAAATATAATCCGGAGGATACAGTAACTCTCAAAATCCTTCGCGCTACAGAAGAACTTTCTTTAGAAGTCACCTTGACCGAGCGCACCGAATAGATTGTTAGACGCTGAGCGTCTAACGAAGCGCGGTAAAATAACTGCTATAGCAATAATATTCCCATGGTTTGTGCTAAACTAAGTTTAGCACAAAAAAAGTTGACGCATCGTAGACTACGTGCTATGGTTTTGGCAGTTAGTGCTGGGCAATCGGGTTGCTCGCGCGTTTCACCGGAGGTTTTCCATGGGTTCTGAAGAGAAAAGCTTCGCTTCCGAGTTAGAGTTCGAGTTACTTGCAGCTGGACTTCCGGCCTATCCTCATAACATCCTTGGTCGTCCGTATCGTTTTGGGTGCGATTTTGGTTCGCATCGCCAAATCCTCGTCGGAACGGTGCTAGCCATCAAACTCTCAGATGAGGGCGCCCTTGAACTCCATGTTTCCAACCCCAGTTTCTGGGGGACGTCGCTTATTAGCATCATGCATAACAACGGCGAGTGGATGGCCTATTTGGACATCAAACCACCTGAACGGACCGAAGAGGAGGAAGAAGAACGGGACGAGATGTCTGAAGAGGAACAGGCTTGTGCGATAGACCAGGAAATCGCGGCCAAGTTTTTTAGAGGGGAGTTCGTGCTCCTCTAAACGTGCGCCCAGTTGCGCAGAAATAATTAACGTCTCTCTGAGCAAATCGGAGGGGCGCTTTTATTTTCTTTCTGATTAGCAGTCTAAGGTATTGACTGCTAATTTGTATTTGCTAGGATATTCTATTATCTTTTGCAGGCAGAAATGATATACTAAAACCATGAATGGTGGACAGTTTACACACAAAGCTCAAGACGCGCTGTTCCAGGCGCAGAACATAGCTCAGGAACGAAACCAGCAGCAGGTGGATGCCCTTCATCTGCTTTATTCTTTGTTATTGCAGGAAGACAGCGTGGTTTTAACCTTGCTCCAGAAAATCGGGGCTGACGTTGAGGGCTTGAAGCGCAAAACCGTTTCGGGCTTGGAGCATCTTCCGGTTGTCACGGGAAGCCCCAACGTGTTCGGCCAGTTTTACCTTACGCAAGACCTTGCCAAAGGGCTCGACCGGGCGCGCCAGGAAGCAGTGAAAATGGGTGACGAATATATTTCTGTTGAGCACTTGTTTTTGGCATTGCTCGATACTCCCACCAAAGCAAAGGAGCTTTTGGAAAAAACCAACTTCATGCAAGGCTCAGGAGGCCCTGCCACTGTTGAGTTTGGAAAGCTTGACTACGAAACCGCCTTGAAGATCCTTGCGCAAATTCGGGGAGGAGTTCGCATTACAGACCCCAGTCCCGAAAGCAAATACCAGGTCATTGAGCGCTATGCCCGCAACTTAACCCGCATGGCGCGCGACGGAAAGATAGACCCTATTATTGGAAGGGAGAACGAAATCAGGAGATTAATGCAGGTGCTTTCCCGCAGAACAAAAAACAACCCCGTGCTTATTGGAGAAGCAGGAGTTGGGAAAACAGCCATTGTTGAAGGCCTGGCGCAGAAAATAGTGAAGAACGAGGTACCGGAATCTTTGAAAGACAAAGAGATTATTGCTCTGGACTTGGGAGCTCTGGTTGCAGGAACTAAGTACCGGGGTGAGTTTGAAGATAGGATAAAAGCTTTGTTAAAAGAGCTTGAGAGATCTGGAGGAAAATATCTTTTGTTCATTGACGAGCTGCACACGCTCGTGGGCGCGGGAGCGGCAGAAGGCGCCATTGACGCCTCAAACCTTTTGAAACCAGCTCTTTCCAAGGGAGAGTTGCGCGCCATTGGAGCTACAACCTTAAAAGAATACCAGAGATATCTTGAACGTGATCCTGCTTTGGAAAGAAGGTTCCAGCCCATTTACGTTGCCGAACCTTCTATAGAAGACGCTATTACCATTTTGCGGGGGATCAAGGAGAAGTACGAACTGCATCACGGAGTGAAAATAACAGACGCGGCTTTGGTTGCGGCAGCCAATCTCGCGGCAAAACACATTACAGATAGATTTCTGCCCGACAAAGCAGTTGACCTCATGGATGAAGCCATGAGTTCCTTGCGGCTTGACTTGGAGTCTATGCCTCCTGAACTTGAGAAGCTGAAGCTTGAGATCCAAAAGCTTGAGATCGAGAGAACCGCGCTCGAGAGCGAAAAGGGCAAGGAAAAAAGGACTAAAGCGATTACGCGCGAAGTTGCTGACTTGGAAGAAAAAGCAAAAGGCATTGAAGCAAAATGGAAGTCTGAAAAAGAAGTGGTGGGCATTATTAAAGACCTCAAAAAAGACATTGAGGCAATGAAATTTCAGATCGAGCGGGAGCAGGCTGCCGGCAACCTGCAGAAAGTTGCGGAGTTGAAATATGGCACGCTTCCAGAACTTCTAAAGAAACTGCGGGGGCAGGAAAAACAATTGGCAAGAATGCAAAAATCCCATCCCATGCTGAAAGGAGAAATTGGGGAAGAAGACGTCGCGAAAGTGGTTTCGCGATGGACCGGTATTCCTGCCATGCGTTTGATGGAAGAGGAGGCAAAGAAACTTGAGAAAATGGAGGACGCCTTAAAGGGCAGGGTTGTTGGTCAGGAGGAAGCCATTAAGGCGATCTCAAACGCCATTCGCAGGAACAGGGCGGGCTTGTCTGAACCAAACAGGCCCTTGGGTTCTTTCATGTTCCTTGGCCCCACAGGAGTTGGAAAAACAGAAACCGCAAAAGCATTGGCAGGGTTCTTGTTCAATGACGAAAACGCAATGATACGGCTCGACATGTCTGAATACATGGAGCGCCACACCGTTTCAAAAATGATTGGTTCTCCTCCCGGATACGTGGGGTATGAAGAAGGGGGGCAGCTGACAGAAAAGATACGGAGAAGGCCTTACAGTGTGATTCTCTTGGATGAAATTGAGAAAGCGCACCCTGAAGCATTCAACATTCTGCTCCAGATCTTGGAAGACGGCAGGCTGACTGATGCCAAAGGAAGAGTTGCTTCGTTCAAGAACGCCATTATCATCATGACCTCGAACGTGGGTTCCCAGTTTATTGCGGAAATGAATCCTCTTGGTTTTGTGCAGCAAAAAAATGAAAAAGAAGACAAGAAAGCTTCGGTCAAGGAACGGGTCATGTCTTCCTTGCGCGAGGAGTTCCGCCCCGAGTTCGTGAACCGCGTTGACGATATTATTATCTTCAACTACCTGGGCAAAGAGGAAATAAAGAAAATCGTTGAGCTTGAGCTTGCCAAAGTAGGGGAGAGGTTAGCTTCTCAGGAAGTGAAGCTTGAGGTGACTGAAAAAGCAAAAGAACTGCTTGCCGAAAAAGGGTTCGACCCGAACCTTGGAGCCCGGCCTTTGCGCAGAATAATTCAGAGAACGGTATTAGACCCGTTAGCCCTCGAAATAGTTACTGGAGCGGTGAAGCACGGCGAGCGTGTTGTCGTAGACGCCAAAGATAAGGAAGTTGTCTTCCAAACCGCCTCTTCGCACCTCCGCATCCCCGCGACCGCGAAAGCCGCCTAAAACTAGGCAGATAGGTTCCACCTAGTGTGCGGATTATATGAAGCGCGCATACAAGCGCGCCTACAGTATAAACTAAGCTCGGCTTAGTTATCCGCACCTAGGTGGAACCTAGTCACATAACTAAGCCTCACTTAGTTTGGAACGTGCAGGAACCCCAGTCTCCGCCAGTTTTGGTTACACCAGTAATGCTTGGGCAATCTCCTGTTTGAATGAGAAATCCGGTTGCGTTATCGGTGAGAGTAAGGTTTGATCCTGAAATTGTCGCGTTGAATCCATAAATAGCGTTATTGGCGCTGTTTTTTATTTCGACATTGGAAATCTCAACCGTAGCTTCTTTCACGTGAAGCGCTCCCTGGCCAAACGTATTCCCTCCGTACTCAAGTTTTGTATACTGCAAGTCTGCGGTGCTTCCCGATTCAAGCAGTATTTGTTTCCAGTTTCCGCCTGGAGTCCAAGGGCTAAACGTTACTAACTGGCCGACAGTTCCTTGCGTAACTATGTTGCCGTTTACTGTAAGCTGTCTACTTCCCGAAACTAGGCTTGCAAATTTTATAGTTGTTCCTGCTTGTATTGTCAGAGTTTTGCCAGTACTTACTATAAAGCTATCGATGAGATAGGGGATATTGTCTGCTTGCCAAGTTATATTTGTTGAGGCAGAACCTTCCACCAAGATAGCGTCATAGGTATTTTCAGAAGCACTACTTCCTGAAACAGTTCCAGAACCCCCGGTCAACTTGATTGGATAGATATTGTTGGTAAACGTGTTATCGGAAATAGTAGGAGCGCCGGATGAATTTGTATTCCAAATACCGACTGCACTAGTTGATAGAGTGGAGTTTTTTATCGTAGGGCTTCCGCCGTCAATATATATTATTGTAAGATTTGTGTCGCCTAAAACGCCAGAAGCTGTAAGCGCATCAATTACCGAGTTAGAGTTTTTGAGATAGAGTTTTCGTTGGCTGTCGCCGCCGCTGACGGTTGAGTTTCCGAGCGTAATGTCCGAATTTTCAACAAAAATTGCGTAATGGGTAGTAGTGCCACATCCAGATGTCATGCTCGAAGCTTTTTCTACCGTTACATACTGCAGGTTTGAATCCTGGCTTGTTGAGGTGAAGTGAATGCCGCACCATATGTTTGATGCTCCCGGCGGTTTGTATGTTGTAAATACTATTTGATTTGCGCTTGTCCCAACCGCGCTTAACGTGCCAGACACCTCAAGTTTTGCAGCCCCTCCTTTTAATTTTACTGTTACTCCAGGCTCCATAATGAGCGTGTTCCCTGAAGGGATAGTAACCTGGCCATTGCTATAATAAGGTTGGCCCAGCAACGTAAGGGTAAGCGTAGAAAATTCATTAAATCGCAGGTTCGTGAGCTCTGTTTCAGAAAGCGAAACACTATTTGTGTTTTTTGGAGTTCCGTTGATCCAATTATTTGCAAGATAATCTTTTCCATTAAAGGTAATGAGATTGTTTGTCGCCCAGTTTGTAGCTTTTGCGCCCGATGTTTGGGAGTCAATGCGCTCAAGCGAAATATAATTCGGGATTCCTTCTCCTCCGGGCCATGTTCCGTTTGAGTTGCAAAAGGTTTGGTCTACTATATTGTCCAAAGAATCATAGAGATATAACACTTCGCAGGTGTCGTTTGATAAACCGTTCCCGAAACTTTCTTTTGCGTCTGCGGTTTCTGAAGTTGGGTTATCATCTGTTCTTTCGATAAGATAGAAACTATTCGCGCCAATACTTCCTACTAGCTCAATATCGGGCCCATCAGCATCAGACGATTGGAGTTTCCAGCCGGTGAGATCAATACTCGAACCTATGTTGTTATATAGCTCAATCCATTCATCAAATGGATCAGCCTTTGTACCAGCCCACGCGATTTCATTAATAACCACGTTCTTTTCCAAACTTACGTTCGTAGTTGCGCTGGCCGTACTGCTTTCATTCCCTGCCGCGTCCTTTGCCGTCAACGAAAACATATATTCTATGCCATCTTGCGCAGTGAGAGAAACGCTGTTGACGGTAGAATCCAAGGTTATTTCTCCGGCGTTTCCCGTCTGCCAATTTTGCCATGTTCCGGTGGTGAAATATTGCAGAAATATTCCGTCCGCGCTGGGGCTTACTGTATATTGCGCAAAATAGTTATCAATGCCCTGCGCGTCGCTTCCGGTCCACCCTAAATTAAAAAACGCGGTGGTCTGGGTTGTTGAAAGCGAATCAAATACCACCTCTGGCAAGGTGGTATCTGTGCTTGCCGAGCTTGAGTTCTCGCTTGAGCTTGAACTGCTTTGGTTGACGGCTTTGGGCGTTGGATCTTTTTCTTCAAAATCCTGGCTATTGTTGTTGGTATCTTGGTAGCTGCTGCTGTATTTTCTCGCGAGCGACTTTCCCGCCGCCGGATTTAGAGCGGGGGAGCCTTCATAATCTAAAACATTGCCCCAGCCAACTTTGTCTGAAATTTCCCCGTTCGGATTTTTTAGAGCCAGAACATTGTTGTCTGCGAGGGAAGAGGTAGTCACAGTATCCGCGCTACCTTCGAGGCTTGAGCCTTGGCGGGCAATAAGGAAATATCCGTGTGCCGCGATCTGTTCGCCCTCAAACAGTGTTTTCGACACAAAACTGGAAAAGTCGGTTGCAGACTGGGTTTTCTTTTGCAAATACCAATCGTGCAGTTCTACTTTTGAGTCATTGGGATTATACAGCTCAATGAACTCATCGGTTTGTGAGCTGGTACCCGCGGTTTGCACTTCTGTGATGAGGATTTTGAGATAAGTGGGCGTGCCTGCTGATCCTCCAGATGCCGAAGAAGGAGTTTCAGAGCTTTGGGCCGCAGTGGTTTTTTTGAAAGAGGTAAAGCTTGTATCATTAGCGCTAGCCGCGCAGGCAAGTCCCTGGTCTTTAATTTTTGAAAGGGTTGCTTCGCCAATGCCGGAAATCTTGGTTAAGTCATCCACCTTATAAAAGGCTTTCTGCGACCTAAATCCAATAATACTCTGCGCTTTTACGGGCCCAATTCCCGTGAGCTCATTGAGTAACACAGCATTTGCCGCGTTTATATTTATCTGCCCATTTTTGCACCTTTCAAAACTTAGACTGTCTAAGTTTTCCGCGTTCTTCGCTTTTTCTCTTTCCTGTTTTTCCCGCTCCTGCGCCAGCATTCTTGGCACCAATATCTGCGGATTCCTTTGTTCCGGCTGTTCATCCTTATCATCCTTAACCAGGTTAAGGATTCCTTCCGCGGGTTGCGTTTTTTGAGTATTATCATCAGGTAAATTTGCTACGATCGTAGATTTTTTACCCAATGGTTGTTCTTCAATAACAGTTCCGTCATTAAGAATGGTTATGGAAACCCCGGCGCCTGTATTGCTTGGCGAAAGGAAAGAGAGGAAAGAACTAATTTTACCAACGAAAGTTTTGGTTTTTTCCGTTGCCCACGCAATTCCTTGCTGTATCTTTTGCCCAAACTCCGCGACCCTTTTTGAAATAGCTTGCGCAAACCCAACCTCTGTTTTCTGCGCCGCGTTCGCCACGATATATGCTTCAGCAGCTTGCTGAACAACACCCTGCATTTCTTCTTTGAATTGCTGTTTGATTTCTCTTTTTACTCCGAAAGCATCAGTTGACTTTTCCCATTTATTCCATAGATCTGCGAATTGGAGTTGGATTTCATTTTGTTTACTTGACTTTTTAGGGGAATAACGATTCGATATAGGTTCAGATCCCATTTCATAAGCTGCAAATTCCCAAGACTCTTGATGAGAATTTCCCGTTCTCCGTTGTTCAAAGTATCTCCACAAACCATCATAAAAGTTTACCTTTTTTATGTTTTCGATAGCGACTAAAGCAACAATTACCTTGTTGGTCATATCGAAGGTATTCAAAGTTAAAGCAGATATGGGACCCCCGATGTTTTTTGCGATGAGTATTCTAGAGATATCAAATCCGAGTCCTTTGTAATACCCTATGAGACTTATCTGCTGATCTAAAATAGTGTTGAAATATTCTGTTGCCTCCAATTTATATCGCTGGGAAATTACTCTATCTATCATTTCCATTTCATTCACCGCGCTCAAAACAAGCAGGCCGTATGTAATGTCGGTTCCAGCTTCGGTTCCAGTGATAGTTGTATTAAGAACTCTTTTGAATTCGTCGGGCAAAACAAGATTGCCCCAGGTTTTTACCAGATCCAGGGCCAGGTCGATTCGTTTTACGTCTTCACTCTCTATTTTGAAGTTTTTTGCAGAAATTGGGCCTGGAAACAAAAACAAAAACAAAATGAAGGTGGCTATGCCTTTTAGAATGAGAGGTCTAAAGTTTTTTCGAGGAAAGTAAATTACCACTTCCCGGTTAGAATCATTTGTCGTATGTAATCTTCAGAGGCGTTGGTGATTGCGTATGTAGTTTGGGTTTCTTCAAAGAAATATACATACATCCCATTAAGATTAGTATTTTCTTGGGTTTTTACAGTGTTAATTCTACCAACCGTTTCTTGCTGGAAATCGCCTTCTAGTTGAAACGTTTCAAACTCCCTTTCTGCCAGATTGAGTGGACTTAGCTGCTCTTTCTTATCACTGAAACTATTGATAGACGCAAATCTGTTAAGTCCTATTCGTCCAATTATTTCAAGAGTTGCTACGCTATATATTTCTAAGGATTCTTTGGGAGTGTAATAGATCTCTTCTATTCCCTCCCATTCCTTCGGCACCGTAAACTCATACCCGTCAATTTTATTCACTACCTTATATTCATTTCCAAACATGCTTTTTACGACTCGCACGCCGTCGGGGAGGGTTGCGTTTAGATCTTTCACCACGGCCTTGCTGTTTTGCCACATCAAAAATCCGCCTCCCGCAAGAATCGCGGCAAGAATCACAATCGCTATAATCGTTTTCTTATTCATGTAAAACTAAGCTCCGCTTAGTTATTCACACCTAAGCGAAGCTTAGGAGGAAACTAAGGAAACAAATTGCTCCATTGTACGTGAGGCATGCACCCCGTGCAAGCCCACCCTATGGATAACTAGGCCCGGCCTAGTTAAATTAGCTGGAGGTTTTGACTGGGACAGGTGGGTTTGGTATAGTAGGACGATGATGGACAGGCTCGCCTGCCAGCCCGACAGAATCGTTCTGGCGGGCCGGACGGGCAGGGATTTTTTTGTGATATGGATAGAAATTACTTCATAAAACTTGTCTTTGGGACTCACAAAGTGGCTGACCTATTGGTTAAGGAAGGGAAACAGGGAGGCCAGCTGAAGACCGCGGCAAACAGTCTTTTGTCGGATTTGCTATTGATCTGTGAAGAGAATCCGGTAACGCTAGAGCAGAAGAAAAACATTCTTCCCCGAACCCTTCGGGGCATTGGCCAGGTTCAGAACATTCTTAACCAGGTTAAGGACGGAAGCAAAGTAAACCCTCAAAACTTTGCTATTTTGGAGCAGGAGTACAAGAAGATCCCAGATATGCTGGTTGAGTTTTTTGTCTCCCAGAATCTCCTTAACTCGGTTAAGGAGGAAGAAGGGGAAGATACTTTGCAAAAAGTCCCTGAAACTAGGCCGGGCCAAGGTGTGGATAACTTGGCCGGGCCAAGGAAACTTTCTTTAAGGCAGGAGAAGATTTTGGAGTTTCTTAAGGGTAAGGAAAAGGCGCAGGTGTGGGAGCTGCAGAAGATGCTCCCAGAGCCAGTTACCAAGCGGACGCTTCGGCGAGATATGGATGACCTTATGCACAAAGGAAGGGTGGAAAGGCAAGGGGAGTGGAACGGCGTGGTTTACAAACTTAGACAGTCTAAGGAGGAATTGGCAAACTAGGCCGGGCCAAGGTGTGGATAACTTGGCCCGGCCTAGTTTGGTTGCCTAAATGGGAAGGGGTTGATTTTGTGGGGGAAATGTCCTATTATGTCCTAGTACTATATGGAAGAAATTAGAGCGGAATTTAGCAGAATATACGATACGTACAACGGGAAGATCTACCGGTTTATTTACCTTAAAGTGGAGTCCCGGGAAGTGGCAGAAGACCTTGCTTCAGAGGTGTTTTTGGACGCCTGGAAGGCCTTTCAAAAGGGGCAGAACCCCGAACCCAAGATAAAGAACGTGCAGGCGTATCTTTACCAAATAGCCAGGAACGCGGTTTCAGACCACCACACCTCAAAGAAGTTTAAAACCGTATCGGTTGAAGGGCATATGGATATTCAGGATACGGGAGACCCTGTGGAGGAGCAGGCAGCAATTAGTATTGAAATAGAGCGGGTGAGGGGGGTTTTAAAGACCTTGAAAGACGAGTACCAGGACCTTATCATCTGGAAGTACTTGGATGAGCTCACGTACCCTGAAATAGCCCAAATAACGGGCAAAACCGAGGATACGCTGCGCGTGAACATGCACAGGGCCATGCAGGCCCTAAAAGGCAGGCTGGAACCAGGTGTAACGCCAGAGCCGGTTTTGGGGACATAGATATACTGAGACCAACTATGGTTGAGGTCAAACCTCTACAGCGTAATGCCCAGTCGAGGTTCGACCTCTACAACGTATGCGCGAAAAAGACATTATCGCAAAATTCACTATTCTAAAGCAAATTGAGCCCAGACAAGAATGGGTGCGTTTGACTAAACAAAGGATAATGGGAGTACCGATACATGAGCGTTTCGGCTTTATTGATATC
>Ga0209542_10002570_pt1 | contig 40316 bp, 42 predicted proteins | sample RifCSPhighO2_01_FD_184028 | JGI IMG/M metagenome (GOLD analysis project Ga0209542, IMG submission 184028) | Soil microbial communities from Rifle, Colorado - Rifle CSP2_plank highO2_0.1 (SPAdes) (version 2) | ecosystem: Environmental > Terrestrial > Deep subsurface > Rock core/Sediment ... | reverse complement strand
ATTTGTGGAAATACTACATCGCCTTGTAATACTATGAGTAACGTTAAAAAACGCCACCTGTCGTAATCGTCATGAAAAATTAACCGCTTTTCGACGCCGCGATTAAAAACATGAAAATACTCGCCTTTCGCTAATCTCGCTCTGGGCATTCGTCCATCTTATCAAGTAACCATGTTTTGTCAAACATTGGATGTTTGACGTTTGGATTACTCCTCCACAAAAAGCGTCCCGACTTGGTCGTAATGCCCCTGGCCACAGGGGACGGAGCAGTAAAATGAAAAACTGCCGGCGCGGGAGGCTGTAAATTCTATCTGTGTTTCGCGCCTGGGAAACAGGCGCTTGTTTATACCGAAGGCTTCAACGGCAAAGCCATGATCGTAATTATCTTCATTAAAAATTTTAAGCTTAACCGAGTCACCGGCTTTTATACGTATTTCTGCAGGATTCCACTGCCACTCGTTTTCTTTCACGCGCATTTCTATTTCAATAATGTTGCCAGAGGCCTTTATAGGCCCGATTCCCGGCGGGCGGTAATAAACCTGATAGACAACGCCGCTGGCTATCAAAAAAATTGCGAAAAAAAGTAATTTAACAAATTTGTTCATGCTAGTATTTTAATGTATAATTTAATCATGGCTACTCAAAAAATTGTTTATAAAATCAAAGGTATGCATTGCGCTTCGTGCGCTATTTTAATCACCAAAACTCTGCAAAGGACCAAGGGTGTAGCTAGCGCAAACGCCAACTATGGCTCCGAAAAACTGCTTTTAGAATACGACCCTTCGGCGGTCAAAATTGAAGACATCAACAATCTCGTCAAAAAGCTTGGCTACACCTTAATCTTACCAAGAGAAGGCGTCAGCGAGGAAGAGGCTGCAGAAAAGGCGCGGCTTGACGAAATCAGATCTTTAAAAAAGCGCACAATTATTTCTTTCGCTCTTGCAACCCCCATCATAATTTATTACATGGCCGTGCACATGCTCAACCTCCAGCATATTCACGCCGTAACTTTGGGCGGATATTTTATTGATCTTAACTGGATTTATCTGATAATGACGACCCCGATTCAGTTCGGAGTCGGCTGGCCGTTTTACCGCAATGCCTGGACCGCTCTTCGGGCCGGATCGGCCAGCATGGATGTGTTAGTTGTTTTGGGCACCACGGCGGCTTATCTTTATAGCGTTATCGGATTTTTATTTTCATGGAGCTATCCGTGGCTGCAAACTTTTTGGGGAGGGTTCGATCATCCGTACTGGGAATCTTCCGCGGCGCTTATCAGCTTTATTATTTTGGGAAGATATTTTGAGGCAAAATCGCGCGGAAAAGTTGGCGAGGCGGTGAGGAAGCTCTTGAGCCTTGCGCCCCCTAAAGCAATTGTGGAACGGGATGGTAAAGAAATCGAAATTGATCTTAAGGATTTAAAAACGGGCGATGTGTTTTTGGTAAAACCTGGTACGAAAATACCCACCGACGGAATAATTCTTGAAGGAAATTCTCATATAGATGAAAAAGTGGTGACCGGAGAATCTCTTCCGGTAAACAAAAAACCTGGCGATACGGTAATAGGAGCAACGACGAATGCCGAGGGATTCTTGAAATGCAAAGCGACTAAAGTTGGCAAAGACACATTGCTTTATCAAATCGTAAGACTGGTTGAAGAAGCTCAAGCGTCCCGCGCGCCGATTCAGGATGTCGCGGATCGCATATCGGAATACTTTGTACCGGCTGTAGTTGTTTTTTCGCTTATCGTGTTCGCGCTGTGGTATTTTATTTTGGGGCTAAACTTTGCGGCTTCGCTTCTCTTTTCGGTCGCAGTTTTGGTTGTTTCTTGTCCGTGCGCTTTGGGACTGGCCACGCCAACCGCGCTTATGGTTGGAACAGCCAAAGGAGCGGAGTCGGGAATTTTGATAAAGGGAGGCGAGACACTGGAGAAGGCGCACAAAATTACAACCGTAGCGTTTGATAAAACAGGAACACTTACAAAAGGGGAGCCCGCGGTCACGGATGCTTTGCCATTCGGTGTCTCAAAAGAAGACCTGCTTTTTTACGCGGCTGTGGCAGAACGCGGCTCCGAGCACCCGCTGGCAAAAGCCGTGATAAAAGCGGCGGAGGCTATAAAAGCAATTCCTTCGCCGAAAGATTTTAAGGCGGTTTCGGGAAAGGGAATCTCCGCGACTTATGATGGGCGCGGGATTTTGGTTGGGAACGAAACTTTAATGCAGGAAAACGGCATTGACGTTTCGCAGCACAAAAACGACGTTGAAAAACTGCAAAACGAAGCAAAGACAGTAATTTACGCCGCGCTGGATCAGAAAATAATCGGCATACTTGCGCTCGCCGATACGTTAAAAGAATATGCTAAAGAAGCCATCGCGGAATTGCAAAAAATGGAGAAGGAAGTTGTGATGATTACCGGAGACAATGAAAAAACAGCGGAGGCCATAGCCAGACAACTTGGCATAAATAAAGTTTACGCCAAAGTCCTTCCGCAAAAAAAAGAGGAACTGATTGCAACTCTTCAAAAAGAGGGTAAAGTTGTCGCAATGGTGGGAGATGGCATTAACGATGCTCCGGCTCTCGCGAAATCGGATCTCGGCATTGCTGTCGGCTCCGGCACCGACGTAGCGATTGAAACTGGCGAGATAATTTTAATCAAAGACGACTTGCGTGACGTTGTGACTTCAATTGATCTTTCAAGAAGAACCCTCCGCAAAATATGGGAAAATTTCTTCTGGGCGTTTATTTATAATATTTTAGCGATTCCGATTGCGGCCGGCGCTCTCTACCCAATCTACGGTTTTGCCCTGCGCCCGGAAATCGCCGGTTTCGCCATGGCATTTTCTTCGGTTTCCGTCGTCACCAATTCTCTTCTCCTTAAACGCTACAAAGAACCAAAATTCGCCAGAGAAGATATTAAAATAAGGTATGGCAATAATTAAGAAAAAATATAACGTAGAGGGGATGCACTGCGGCGCGTGCGCCACGGGGATTCAGATGTATTTATCCAATACCGATGGCGTTAAAAACGTTTCTGTTGATTACAATTCCAAAAAAGCCGAAGTGGAGTATGACGACGCAAAAATTTCGGACGAAGGCATCGCCAAAGCCGTATCCGAACTCGGATACACTATCAAGCCAGAGTAGACGTTGACCTAAATAGTGCGCATGTTACAATCTCTTTTAGAAAGAGGGGTTTTAATGAAACGCAAGCGAGGTGTATTGCAAGTCGGGCCGATGGTTCGGAGAGTGATTTATTTAAGCCGCGACGCCAACAAAGCTCTAAACAAATGCGTTGAAATAATGCCATACACTCATGGTGAATACATAGAGTTACTGGTGCTTGAAGAATTTGAAAAACTGCAAAAAATACACAGTTGGCTATAAACGAAATTGTTCATAGAGAAATGATCCGTAAACACAAAAAGAGCCGCCGCTAAAAGCGGTTTTTGTTTTTATCTTCTCTCCCTAATTCGTACGAATATGGGATATAATCGGATTCTTGTTTAATGCTCGTTGGGGGCGGGCATTGCCCCATCTTGATCTGCGCCAACTTCAACCATGAATTTGGTGAGAATTACTTTGCCTTGATGCCTGGCTTCGCCGAAGATTGTGTAGATGCCGGGGTACGGAAAAGTGTAATTGAGAAAAATGTCTGGACCGAACTTGTTGGGGAGCTTAGTGGCTTCACCTTTTTCTTTTCTTGAATCTTCTTCCTCGCCTTCATGCGCCAAAGCTTCGGAAACCGCTCGCCATCCGTGATGTTCTTCTTCCTCCGCAGATAATGTCCCATGAGTATGCGCGAAACTTGAAAGATCTGCCGAAACTATTGCGAAATGCATTGGCGCGCCAAGGTATGGTTCCAAATCCGCAACCGGAGTTGGAGCAATACCTGCTCCAACCCCGCCTCTTGAAAAGCTGTATTTGAAATGACTCTTTTCATTAAAAACCAAATTGGCCGGATCAATTTCTATCACAACATCTAAGCCGTTAAATTTGCCCTTTTTAGAAAAATCTTTCAAAAGCGCACTAGGTTTTCTTTGGCCAACATCAAAAGTCTTGGTAAAAGCGACCTCGTGTCCCTTGTGCGTAAAGTCTACAGCCACGATATATCTTCCTTCTTTTTGGAAAGTCAAAGCAAACGGGAATACGCCTGTCCTAAACATATCTTCAGTAAGCACTGTAAAATCTTCCGGATGAAAATGATTAAAAAGCTTAAAATCTTCGTGAATAATCAAAACATGAATCAATCTTTCATGGGAATATTCTAAAACTTCATTCAGAGGCTCGCCGGACCGATCTTGTATTTTAAGTTCAAAACCAACCAGGGCTCCTATTCCGAGCTCCGTACGCGGAACTATATCAATTTCTACAGGAAGCGCTTCTACGTCCCCTAAGGCTTTGTGTTCCTGAAACCAATGCGGGATTGTATATCCAAAAAGAAGCCACAAAAATAAAGACAGCGTGACAAAAAACCAAAATAAGAGCCGCCCGCCTTGACTCGGCGAGGCAAGCCCGCCGCCTTTTACGAGCCAGTACCAAAAAAACGGAATTATCCACAACGCCAAAAGAACCCAATTACCAAGCCATAGCGGCAAACCAAAAAGACCTGTTTTGCCTTCAAGCTCATCAAATCCGTGAATGTGCGGCACGAAAGATTGAAAACGCTCGGATATTATTCCAACAAATCTTTCTTCCTGCGTGATGGTCTCAAGAAGCGAATGGGTGCCGGACCAGACCCACCAGTCGTGCGAGAAAAGCCCAAGCACCAAAATAAACGCCGCCACAAACACCATTGCCCAGCCAGTTGCGCGCTCTATCTTCTCTCTGCGCGAGGTAAGCCAAGAAAGAGCGTTTAAACCAAGTATCCCTAAAATCGCCAAAAGTATGAGCGGAATAACGCGCCCGGCGGCATGCACAAAAAAAAGCAGCCACCCGTAAAAAATATCCCCGGATACGGCGATCCTCGTAAGAATCAATGGAGTGGCGGGATGCGGGCATCCGATGCCGATATTGCCTAAAAATAAACCCAAAAGCAGAGCCTTAAAAACGTCGCCTTGGCGCTGTATAAAACTGGGGTATGCTCCGCTATATGTCGGCATTCGAAACCTCACAAGACCCAGCTCGCCTAAGGCGAAAATATATGCAAAAAGTCCGGCAATAAAGTAAAGCCAATTTTTCACCACTTCCAAAGGCGCGCCCAAGGTGCCAACAGCCACTTCTCCAAAATAAGCCGCCAGCACGCCGTATAAGCTCAAGGTGATGGCAATGCCCAAGCTGAACGCGAGAGCAATTTTTAATCCCTTGGCAACTCCTTTTCCCATAGAAAGAGGCACGATTACAAAAGCCAATGGGAGTGTGCATGGAAGTATAATCATTGAGAGCCCGGCGGCAAAACTAAATAAAAACCACCCGGCGCCTATTGGAGAGGCCGGGCTGAAAGAAAAAAACCAAACAAGTCCTACGATAATAATCAATGAAAACGCGGCTATCAAACCGCCCAGAATTTTTTTAGGCTCTTGATCTTGCATATTTTTATTATACCACGAACTTCGGCATAGCCTTTTGTGAATAAAAAAGGCTAGCAAGCTAGCCTTTTTTAAACTTTTAAACAAAGGTGCCGGATCTGGAACGCAATTTCGCGCGTATAATGATTATCCGGGTCTAAGTCAAAAAACAATATCCTCTCAAATGTGCCTAATACCAGCTCTGATTCGTGCACAAGCACCTCAACGCCTCCGGTGCAATTCAGCATAATCGAACGAAGGTGCGATGGGGCGTTTTTTGGCTCACCGGGCATTTTAACCAATCTTTCCGCCGAATCGTGTTTGTATTCTCCATTGGGAGATTTCTTTGGGCACAATCTATTGAGCAAACGCGGTATATCGTATTCCACCAAACCCTGCTCCGGCTCATTTAATATGATAACCGCAGTGGTATGCAAAATTTTGAGAAAAACTGAGCCTTCAACCAATCCGGCTTTGGCTACAATCCCGTTTACTTCTTCTGTAATATTTTTCCATGTGATATTCTGTATTGCAGTTTTATGCAGCGTATCTGCATTTATTTCTATTTTATCGAAGTTTGATTTAGACAATTTTCACCTCCGCGAGCAATTTTTATCTACATACTATAACTTCGGCGCTATTATGAACGGTAACGGCTTATTTTTTCTTTAACTTAGCCTTTATTTTTTCTATAAGTTTGCTTTGCAGGACGGTTTCTTGGGCGCTCTCAACCATGTCGCGCACGAGTATTGTGCCGTCCATGGCTTCTTTTTGCCCCAAGATCAAAGCCAGTTTCGCGCCTATTTTTGCTGCAACATTGAGCTGGGTTTTTAGATTATCGCGCGAAATGGATTCTCCGGCGCTTATGCCAGCTGCGCGAAGCTCTTCCATCAAGGTAAAACTGCGTTTTTTCGCGGCAGGACCGATGTGAATCAAAAATACCTTAATTTCCGTTCGGGTCCGCGGCGTTATTTGCAGCCGCTTCATTTCGTGAATAATTCTTTCAAGGCCCATGCTCATGCCTACCGCCGGCAGATTTTTCGCGCCTAAAATTACCGCCAGCTCATCGTATCTGCCGCCACCGGCCAGCGCGATTTTGGGCGTCTTGTTTTCATCCGGCCCTGTTGACTCTGCGCCGCCATCGTTTTTTTGCAAATCATCTTCCAAAAAAATTTCAAAAACCGTGCGCCCGTAATAATCAAACCCTCTAACCAAATAATTATCCAAAAGGTAGGGGATTTGTCCTTCGTCTAAAAATTCTAAAACCGACTTAAAATGCGCTTTGCACGTTTCGCAGAGATGCTCAATCATCTGCGGCGCTTGCGCCTTGATTTCAACGCATTCCGGCTCTTTGCAATCCAGAATGCGCATCGGATTATCTTTCAAGCGGCGCTTGCAGTCTTTGCAAAGATAATTAAATTTTTTGCGGTAATAATTAGTCAGCTCTTTTTTGTAAATAGGGCGGCATTCTTTGTCGCCTATGCTGTTTATGCGGACTAAAAGATTTTTGGCGGAAAATCCTATTTCACGCAAAATCAGGTAGGCAATTTTTATAATTAAAGCGTCCAAAACAGCGTCATCCCCCCCCAAAACTTCAGCGCCAAATTGTCTAAATTCCCGAAACCGCCCCCTTTGCGGTTTTTCGTGCCGGAAAAACGACCCCTCATAATAAAGTTTAACCGGCTGCGGAAAGCTTCCCATGCCGTTTTCGAAGTAGGCGCGCACGATCGGCGCGGTGCCTTCCGGCCGGAGCGCCAAAAAATCGCCGCCCTTCGTACGAAGCGTGTACATTTCTTTTTCGACTACGTCGCTAGTTTCTCCCAATGGGCGCAAAAAAAGTTCGGCTGCTTCCAAGTGAGGCGTTTTAATGGGCGTAAATCCATAAAATTCGGCAATATCGTGCGCGTTTTCCAAAATGCGTTCTAAATACCCGATATCTTCATGGAGCATGTCATGCATGCCTTTCGGCGAATGTATCATTTCCCTTTTTGATTTCTTGGCCATATTTGCTTTTATAGTATGCCAGCTTTCGCTACCGGCCACAATCTTAGTAAGACTCGGCCCATGATTTTTTCTTTTGGTAGCGCGCCCCAGAATCGCGAATCGGAGCTGTGTGGGCGATTGTCGCCCAAAACAAAGTACTCGTTTTTGGCAAGGATCATTTTAATATTAATATTTTGGCTTGTTCCGACAACTTCCGAAAAGTATGATTCCGCAAGCTCGGAATTATTTATCAAGATTTTTCCGTTGCTGATTTCCACCGTTTCGTTTGGCAGACCGATAATTCTTTTTATGAAAAATTCAGAAGGTTTCAGCGGATATCGGAACACTATTACTTCGCCCCGCTTTGGCTGTTGAAACGCGTAAGTCAGCTCGTCTATTATCAAATATTCTCCGTCATGGAAATTAGGTTCCATGGACGCGCCGGATACTATAAAGGGCTGCGCAATATATGTGCGGATCGGCAAGACAATGGCAACCGATATAACAACCACTTTTACAAATTCCCAAATTGCGTTTTCTTTTCGTTCCTCCATAATACTTATATATGATACGCTTAATTTTGGGCTTAGGCAACCCCGGGCAGGAATATGAAAATACAAGGCACAATTCTGGCAGAATGGCGGCGGAGTATTTTGCGAAAAAAATGGGTTTTTCTGATTTTGAATATGATAAGAAATCCAACTCCCTTATTTCCAAAAGCGCGCAGATAACAGTTGCTTTGCCGGAAACATTTATGAATAAATCTGGACAGGCTGCTGCCAAATTGATTCGCCCAAAGAAAGAAATGAAAGAGCTGATTGTTATCCATGATGATTTGGATTTGCTGCTTGGCAGATTTAAGATTTCCTACGGCAAAAGCTCCGGCGGGCACAAAGGCGTGGAGTCGGTAATGCGCGCGCTTAAAACAAAAAACTTCGTCAGAATCCGCGTCGGCGTCTCGCCCAAGCACAAGCCGCCGCAAAAAGAGGTGATCGAGTTTATAGTTGGCAAATTCAAACCATCGGAGCTGGAAATTTTCAAAAAAGTTTTGCGAAAAATTTCCGACGCACTTGAGACGATAATAACCGATGGCTACGACCGCGCAATGAGTGAGTTTAATCATTGATTCTCTGTCAAATTTTTGGTAAGGTTTAGAAACTGGAGAAAAGTTTAAATAAATTGTTAATAGTTGCGGTTACCCCCCTCTTTTTGGAAAAAGGGGCGGGTTGGTTTTCGCAGAATTTTAAAGAGATTGAAGAAAATCGGGCGACAAATCAGTTTTGGCAGAGGAACGCGTTAATTTTTGAAACGGGGCAGAAAATCAAGCTTTCCGAATTTTTAAGAAACATTGCGGAGCTTGGATACACAAAAGTGTGGGAAACAGAGCATCGCGGGGAATTTTCTCAGCGCGGCGGGGTTGTGCATATTTTTCCAATAAATTCGGATAAAGTTTTCGCGATTGAGTTTGAAGGGAATTTTTTGATGGAGATTTTTACCGCGCCTCACCCCTCAATATCGCCAAGCTCCTCGAGACCGCCTGGCGGGAAGAAACCTGGTTTTTTGGCAGTCTCAAAACCAGGTTTCGAGGAGCCAAGCGGTTTCTTCCCGCTCGGCAGCGTTTCTCCGGGCGCAGCAATTTTTCATCCGGGCGACTATGTTGTTCATATTGACCACGGCATCGGTGTATATCGCGGATTAACGCAGGCCGAAACGCAGAAAGACGCGGACATTATTATTGAATACGCTGCTCCCCGGGAACGCCCCAATCAGCCCGACCTACTTTTTGTCCCAAAAACGCAATCGAAAAGGATTGCGCCTTATCTCGGTTTCAAAAAACCGGAGATTTACCGACTGGGCACCGCTGCTTGGCAATTGACAAAGAAAAGGGCCAAAGAAGATATCATGGCATACGCCAAAGAACTTTTAAAAACTTTGGCAGAAAGGAAAACCGCGGAAAGGAAACCGTACGATGCTTTTGGCGATTTGGAAGAAGAGCTGATTTCCTATTTTCCTTACGAATACACGCCCGGCCAAAAAAAAGCCTTGGATGAAATTTTCTCTGATATGTCGCGCCCGGAGCCGATGGACCGCGTGCTTACTGGCGATGTTGGTTTTGGAAAAACAGAAGTTGCTATGCTTGCGGCTTTTCGCGCAGTTTTGAATCAAAAGCAAGCCGCGGTGCTTGCTCCGACTACAATTTTAGCTGATCAGCACGCGGAGGTTTTTAAAGACAGATTGGAAAAATTTGGCGTTATTATCTCGCGGCTTACTCGGCTTGAAAACAATCAAAGAATCAAGGAAATTTTAAAAAAAGTTGAATCCGGAAGCATTGATATTGTAATTGGCACGCATAAAATTTTGGGGCACAGGGTTAATTTTAAGAATTTGGGTTTGCTGATAATTGACGAAGAGCAGAAATTTGGCGTATCGCATAAAGAAAAATTCAAAAAAGAAAATCCGGCTTTGGATATTTTGACACTTTCCGCCACCCCGATTCCGCGGACTTTGCATCTCGCGCTTTCCGGCATTCGGCGAATTTCTACAATAGAAACGCCGCCTGACGGCAGGATGGAAATTAAAACTTTTGTTTTGCCGAAAAACAAAAAAATAATGAGGGATGCGATTGATTTTGAACTCTCGCGCCATGGACAGATTTATTTTTTGGCGAATCGTATTCACAAGATTCCGCAGTTTTTGGATGAGATTCAAAATTTAAAGTTGAAAAATTTAAAAGTCGGTATTTTGCATGGCAGGATGCCGGAGGCGAAAATTATAAAAACGATGCGCGAATTTCGCGAAGGAAAATTAAATCTTTTGATTTCCACGACAATTATCGAAAATGGGCTTGATCTTTCCAATGTAAATACTTTGATTGTGGAAGATTCCACGCGGCTCGGTCTTTCGCAGGCGCATCAATTAAGAGGCAGGATCGGCAGGGGACACAGAGAAGCTTTTGCTTATTTTCTTTATCCCACGCATATATTAAAAGAAAGAGCAGCAGAAAGACTGGATGCATTAGAGAGATACTCTTGGCTGGGCGCTGGGCTGGAACTTGCGAAAAAAGACCTCGAGATTCGCGGAGCCGGGAATATTCTTGGCCGCACCCAATCCGGCGTCGCCTTCCGCATCGGGCTTAATCTCTATTTTGAACTGCTGGAAGAGGCGATTGGGAACTTAAAAAACTTATAATTTGCAATTTCACAGCTATAGCGCTCAAATTGCAAATTTGTTTTTTCTTGACGAAATGCGGTGGCGGTGCTAGCCTTCAGAAAGATTGAAGAATATCTAATGCTGTTTAAATTTACTGTCTATAAGTATACAACTGCTGGCGAAGGGGGCCGCTACCGTGAATTTGAAATTTACATGGAGGGTAAAAATCTGAAGGATGCCGAAGAAAATTTAACCCCGCTTTTTCTTGTTTTACAAAGAAATGGGTATTGTAAAGAGCGCAATGCTGGACACTTAGAATATGTAAAAGAATACGGCACGTGGGTGGAAGGATATAAGATAATGCACGCAACAACGCTTTCGTTGGACGATGCTATCCAAAAAATAATAAATTGGGAAAAATAAAAATCACCAAAATGCCAGAGCAATCTGGCTTTTATTTTTTTTCCGCTACCTCCGTCGGAGGCGTTCGCGGGGGTTCGCCAGGTTTTCCCAAAAGTGAAAAAGAGAGTTTTTTGTCTTCGGGTTTGTAGTTTACGATTTGAAAAATGTAGGTTTGGCCGATTTCAACCGTCTCGCGCATCTTTTTTTCGGTGCCGAAATCTGAAATATGGGCGAGGCCGTAAATTCCGGTTTCCAAAGTTATTAACGCCCCAAACTTGTTTAGCCGCAAAACTTTGCCTTCCACGATATCTCCCTTTTTGTATTTTTCTTTGTTTACTTCCCATGGGTCCGGTTTCAGCGCTTTTACAGAAAGCGATATTTTATCTCCGTCAATCGCAATAATTTTTGCTTTTACTTTTTCGCCCACTTTAAAAAGCGCGTTTGGATCTTCGACTAAAGCCCAGTCAAGCTCCGATATGTGCGCGAGCCCCTCTAAGTTTTCTTCTATTTTGATAAATATGCCGAAATCCACCACACCGGTAATTTCTCCTTCAATGGTGTCGCCGATTTTGTATTTTGCAACAATATGTTTAAGATCTTCCGACTCTGCGCTTTTTTCAGAAAAAATTAATTTGTCTTCTTTGGGCTCAAAATCTAAAATGGTGACGCCGATTGTTTCTCCAACCAATTTTGTAAGTTCGTCGAAAATTTTATCTTTGTCCCCGCCCTCAACTTTCGGGTAGTGCGCGGATTTCAGCTGTGATGCGGGTAAAAATCCTTTAATGCCGCGCCACTCAAGAACAACGCCGCCTTTGTTTGCTTCAAGAACCTTAAGATTGATTATCTCTTGCGCGTCTTTAAGTTCCTTGGCGTTTTTCCACATCATTTCCGACCCGGCTTCTTTTAATGAAAGCTCAACGAGTCCGTCGTTATTTTCCAGCTCAACAATTTTTGCGGTTATTTTGTCGCCGATTTTCAAATTCTTAATAAGCTCTTTGGCGTTTTGATATTCTTTGCCATAAATAACGCCTGTCCCGTAAGCGCCCAAATCAAAAAACATTTTTGCGCCTTCACGCTCAAGCGCCGTACATTCAATTAAATTGCCTACCTTCAAAAACGCCATAGGCCGCGCCTTAAGAAGCGCCTCCATGGCGCTGTCACTGGACATTATATCTTTTTCTGTGGCTATCGTTGCCATTGATTGGATTATAGTTATTTTGCTAAAATTGTCTAGTATGGTTATCACTTATTACGGGCTTTCGTGTTTTAAGATTCAAAGCGGGGAGACGGTGCTCGCAATTGACCCGTTTTCAAAAGAATCGGGACTTACTCCGCCAAGATTCGGGGCGGACGCCGTTTTGGTTTCGCACGAGCACGAAAATCACAATAATGTTGGCGCACTGACCGCTAAAGACGGAGAAAGCGGCCTTTTTAAAATTACGGGTCCCGGAGAATATGAGTTTAAAGGAATAATTGTCCGCGGCATTGAGTCTTTTCACGATTCAAAAAGCGGCAAGCAAAAAGGCAAAAATACTATCTACATAGTTGAGTGGGAGGGCATGCGCCTTGTGCATTTGGGGGATTATGGCGAAGAAGCTTTGCGAAGCGAAATTCAAGAAGCGCTTGGGACGCCGGACATTTTATTTTTACCAGTTGGCGGGGAGGAGACGATTGATAGTGAGGCGGCTGCGAAGTTTGTAAATGAAATTGAGCCGCGGATTATAATCCCGATGCATTATAAAATTTCTGGGCTTAAGGCGAAGTTGGACGGCGTCGAGGTGTTCATGAAAGAAATGGGTGAAAGGGCGGAAGCAGAAGAAAAATTCACGATAAAAAAGAGCGGGCTGCCCAGCGCGGAAGAATCAAAAATCGTGATTTTAAAAACGCCGTGAGACACCCGTTGGATTTCATAGAAAACTTACAGAAAAAGTCCGAGGCGGAGCGGAGGACTATTGCTGCGTTAATCGTCGTCGCGCTTATGGCAATAATCATCGGCGTCTGGATTACGATTTTTTCAATCGCGCCTTCGGAACCAGCCGTCTCCGCTACTGAACCTTCGCCTTTTTCCCTCCTCTGGAATTTTATAAAAGATTCTGTGGGGCAGATTTATAAATGACCAAATCGGAGGCCAAAGAACGGATAGAGAAGTTAAAAAAGCTGATAGACAAATATCGCTATCAGTATCATGTTTTGAATAAGTTGGAAATTTCGGAGGAGGCGCTGGATTCGCTTAAGCACGAACTCAAAAAATTGGAAGACGAATTTCCTGATTTGGTGACGCCTGATTCGCCGACGCAAAGGGTTGCGGGCAAGCCCCTGAAAGAATTTAAAAAAATCAGGCATCAAAGCAAAATGATGTCTTTGGAAGATGTTTTTTCCGAGGAAGAATTTTCGGAGTGGCTTGCGAGAATAAAAAAATTGGCACCTCGGGACAATTTCCCATTCTATTCAGAGCCGAAATTTGACGGCCTTGCCTTAAGCGTTGTTTACGAAGACGGAATTTTAAAATATACAGCCACGCGCGGAGACGGCGAGATTGGTGAGGATGTTACGCAAAATGTCCGGACAATAGAATCTGTTCCCTTGAGGATTGATCAAAAAGGCAGAGTGGAGGTGCGTGGAGAGGCAATCATCACCAAAAAAAATTTTGAAATAATAAATAGAGGGCAAAAAAAGAAGGGCGGGAAGGTTTACGCCAACACCAGAAATTTGGCGGCCGGGTCTTTGCGGCAACTGGATCCAAAAATTACGGCCTCCCGCCGCCTGGATTTTTTCGCGTATGATTTAATTACTAAGACGTCCGACGTCTTAAAGACGTCGGACGTCTTAGAATTTCATAGCGAAGAGCATAAAACTCTGCGCGAGCTTGGTTTTAAAACCGGCGGCGATTTAGAGAGGCGCTGCGAGAACGCGGCGGAAGTTTTTAAGCATTATAAAAAAATCGCGGAGAAGCGTGAAAAGCTGGCTTATAACATTGACGGTATTGTAATCAGCATTGATTCCAACGAGCTTTTTAAAAAACTTGGCGTTGTTGGTAAAGCTCCCAGGGGCGCAATTGCTTTTAAGTTTTCTCCCAAGGAGGCGGCGACAAAAGTTGAGGATATTGTCGTGCAGGTTGGGCGCACCGGCGCTCTTACGCCTGTCGCGATTTTGCGGCCCGTTGAAATCGGAGGCGTGACGGTGAGCCGCGCTACTCTTCATAACGAAGACGAAATAAAAAGATTGGGCATCAAAATCGGGGACAGCGTGATAGTCGGACGCGCGGGAGACGTTATTCCAGATGTCAGAAAAGTTTTGAAGGAGCTCCGGACAGGACGCGAAAAAGAGTTTCATATGCCAAAACATTGTCCGGTCTGCAATAAGCCGACTAAAAAAGAAAAAGAGATGCTGGCTAAATGCGTAAATAAAAATTGCCCGGCGATGCACAGGGAAAATCTTTACCACTTTGTATCCAGAAAAGCGTTCAATATTGACGGTTTGGGGCCAAAAATTTTGGACGCGTTTTTGGATAACGGCTTAATTCAGGACGCCGCGGACATTTTTGAGTTAAAAGAAGACGACATAGCGCCGCTTGAGAGATTTGGAGAAAAGTCCGCCGAAAATATTATCTTGGCTATAAAAAATGCTCGGAAAATTTCACTTGCTCGTTTTCTTTATGCGCTCGGCATTTTGCACGTAGGCGAGGAGACAGCTTTGCTTTTGGCAAAGCAATTTCCAATTTCCAATTTCCAATTTCTAATAAAAAAATACAAAAATCTTTCTTCAGAAAATTTACAAAACATACAGGATATCGGGCCAAAAGTTGCCGAGAGCATACGCAATTGGTTTCAAGACGAACACAATATAAAATTTTTAGAAAAATTGGAGAAAGCCGGCGTTAAAATTGAAAAACCAGCGCTTCATGTTTCAAGCCCCAAGTTACAAGGCAAAACTTTCGTCTTTACTGGCGAGATGGAATCAATGTCGAGAGACGAAGCAAAAGCAAAAGTCCGTGATTTAGGCGGTGACCCGTCTGAAACCGTCAGCAAAAACACAGATTACGTCGTCGCCGGTTACTCTCCCGGCTCAAAATACGATAAGGCGAAAAAACTTGGCGCTAAAATTATGGGCGAAAAAGAGTTTCTGAAATTAATAAAGTAGATGTTATGCCCAAGTACTATGATAGATCACAGGGCTTTTTTTATTCTAAAATTTAGCGTAAAATCTTGTTATGGCCATCCATAAAGAAGAAATTGAGCATTTGAAGGATTTAGCAAGGGTTGAGTTCGGAGAAAAAGAAACAGAGAAACTCGCAAAGGATTTGGGGGAGATTTTGGGTTATGCGGAGCAGTTAAAGGAAGTTGATGTTTCAAATGTGCTGGAGATGACACATTCGGTTGATTTGAAAAATGTGTTTAGAAAAGATGAAGAGAGGGGAGGGCTAACCCACGCTAGCAATTTGGCTAATGCTTTCCCAGAAAAAGAAAAAAACTATTTAAAAGTTAAGTCAATTTTATGAATTATTTGATTTTGTCGAAGGCACGCATTTTGCCAGACCTTGCGCAGCGCGACTGGCGCGAGCAGAGCAATTCGCCAGCAGGCGAATATGCGTGTCTGGCAAAATGCTGTGCCGAGAAAAAACTATGACAATCAAAGCACTCCACGAAGCGTTAAAGAATAAAAAAGTCTCTGCGCGCGAGGTTGTTATTTCATATCTGGATAAAATCAAAGAAAAAAATGGTGAGCTCAATGTTTATTTGGAAGTGTTTGAAAACGACGCGCTCAAGCAAGCAAAAGAAATTGATGAGCGAATTGCCTCCGGAGAAACCCCCGGCGAGCTATGGGGGGTTCCGTTGGCAATCAAAGACAACATTTTAATACGAGGAAAAATCGCAAGCGCAGCTTCTAAAATTTTGGGGAATTACGTTGCGTCTTATGACGCCTGTGTTGTAGAAAAGTTAAAAAAAGCAGGCGCGATTTTTTTGGGGCGAACCAACATGGACGAATTCGCGATGGGTTCATCTACCGAAAATTCGGCCTACGGACCCACAAAAAATCCACGCGAGGCATCGCGTGTTCCCGGCGGCTCCTCCGGGGGATCCGCGGCTGCTGTTGCCGGCGGCCTTGCAATGGCTGCTCTTGGTTCAGATACAGGCGGCTCGATCAGACAGCCGGCGGCTTTTTGCGGAGTTGTTGGTTTGAAACCAACGTACGGCGCGGTTTCCCGCTACGGGCTTATTGCCATGGCTTCTTCATTGGACCAAATCGGGCCGATTGCGCAGACTGTGGAGGATGCGGAGATTTTGTTTAAAGCGATCAGAGGAAAGGATGAAATGGATTCAACAAGTTTAGAAATTAGAAATTCGAAATTAGAAATTAAAAAAATAGGCATTCCGAAAGAATACTTTTCCGCCGGAGGCGTATCCGCCTTTGGCGGAGGCGATAGCCTTGACCCGCAAATCCAAAAAACTATTGACGAAATAGTAAAGAAACTTTCGCAAAATTACGAAATCCGTGAAATTAGTTTGCCACATACAAAATACGCCCTTGCCTGCTACTATGTAATTATGCCTGCCGAAGTTTCTTCAAATATGGCAAGGTATGACGGCATAAGATACGGCGTGCGCCAAGACGCGGAAAATCTGGCGGAAACTTACAAAAAAAGCCGCGGCTCCGGAATCGGTTTAGAGGTGCGGAGGCGGATTTTATTGGGGACATACGTTCTTTCCGCAGGTTATTACGATGCTTATTATGCGCGCGCCCAAAAAGTCAGGTGTCTTATTGCGGAGGAATTTAAAAGCGCGTTTGAGGAGGTTGACGTGATTTTGGCGCCTACCGCGCCGACCCCGCCTTTTAAAATCGGAGAAAAAATAAACGACCCGCTGACGATGTACCTTTCGGATATTTACACCATTCCTGCAAATCTCGCCGGTGTGCCAGCGCTGACTCTTCCATCGGGCGCGCAGCTCGTCGCACCGCATTTTGAAGAAAAAAAATTATTCGAAGTAGGTAAATTTATAGAACATGGTTGAGTTTTTAAACATTATTTTTGACAGCGCTGCCGATTTTATCAACTTTTTAATTCGCTACGATTATTCGCGGATTATTTACTGGTTGAAAATATTGGCCGCTTTTTCATCTGCGCTTTTTGTATGCGGCATAGCCTACAGCGTTTATAAAACAAACAAAATTTTAAAAGCCATGCGCGTGTTTGATGAACCCGAAAGCGTTCCTGTTGACAAAAATAAAAATTTGGAGGAGTGGCAGAAGATTTCGGCGAAGGGTTCTTCGGAAAGCGAAAACGACAGGAAGCTTGCTTTGATCGCCGCCGATTCGTTGATCGAAAAAATTTTGGCGCTCGCCGGCTATTCCGGAGAAAATTTAGGAGAGCGACTTAAAAATATTGAATCTTCGGATCTGGATTCACTTCAGGATTTATGGGAAGCGCACAAAATCCGAAACCGCATCGCGCATGAAGCCGATTACAAATTATCGCGCGAGGAGGCTTTACGCGCCTTGGCTCTTTACGAAAAGGCGTTTCGCGAATTAGAATATATTTAATATGTTTGAAGCTGTGCGTTGGTCAACTTTTGCGGCAACTGCCGTCTTGGCGGTTTTTGGATATTCCGATCAGCTGCGCCTTATTTATGAGAATAAAAGCACTTCAGGGCTTTCTTTGGTCATGATTCTTCTGGCTTTATGGTCTTGGTTAAGCTATACGTTTTACGGATGGCTGCACGGCGACAAAAAAATCTTCTGGCCAAATCTCGTCGGCACAATTTTCATTAGCTTGATTTTAATCAGCTTTTTGATATACTGACTTCAACGCCGCGGGGTGGAGAAGTGGTATCTCGCAAGGCTCATAACCTTGAGACACAGGTTCAAATCCTGTCCCCGCTACAAGATTGATATTTTTTCTAAATGAGCTAATCTAAGCGTAGATAAAGGATAATTTTGATGTGCAAGTTCCTGACAATTTTTGTCTTAGAAATCACTTTTATTGCTTCAAACGCAGAATTACAATTTGCTCTGGACGTGCAGCAGGAGTTGAGAGGCCTTGCGGTATCGAGTGATTTTTACGCGACTGCAACAAACGATACAAAAGAAAAAATTGACGAACTAGCAAAATTTTTGCTGAACCAAGGCCTTCGCCCGGTTTTTATTTACGGCTACAACATTGATTCCGCGGTTTTGGATAAGTTGTTTGGAAGCCGCGGCGAGACTAGCTGTAGACCGTTGGTTATGGTAGGCGTTTTTCCTACTTTGTATTTGAGCGGCGTTTTGGACGGCGCAACTGTAGAGATGTGCGGCGGCGACGAGTCTATTAGATCAGAAGAATGGTTTAGAAATTGGATTTTTGAATATTGGCGCGAAACAAAAGAAGATTTAAAAAACAGAGGATATGCCATTTTGCCATAACAGCCCCGCCGTATTGAGCGGGGAGTTTTTTTGTTGTATAGTGCTTGTGTGGCTGCATAGCTCAGTGGCAGAGCGAGGGACACACCCCCACACCAATTATTGTGTAAGTATGACGGTGTAGCTCAGTGGTAGAGCGAGGGATACACCCCCACACCAATTATTGTGTAAGTATGACGGTGTAGCTCAGTGGTAGAGCGAGGGACTCATAAACCCTAGGCCGCAGGTTCGATCCCTGCCACCGTCACAAAAATTGGTGTGGGGGCGAGTAAACCCTAGGCCGCAGGTTCGATCCCTGCCACCGTCACAAAAATTGGTGTGGGGGCGAGTAAACCCTAGGTCGCAGGTTCGATCCCTGCTGCAGCCAATGCAGTAAAAATTTATGCAGCCGTGGTGTAGCCTGGCTAACACGTCCCCCTGTCACGGGGAAGATCACGGGTTCAAATCCCGTCGGCTGCGCCCGAAACACTTTTTATCTGGAGACCTATCGGCTTGGAAAGTGACAAAACAGAATTGGCGGATAAAATCCGCCAATTCTGTTTTACTTTAATAATCTTACAGTTTTATTCTGCAAAACTATTTTACCTTTTAGGCATCCGAGCAATTCTCTTTTTTCGAGCATGCCCCCTTCCTGAAGAATATATTTGGCATATTCTCTTAAGTCTATCTCTTTGGCTTTAACCTTCTTTTCATCCTTAATGCGTAGTATGCTTTGCTGAAACCTGTTGAATCTCTCAATTTCTTTTTCAAATCTATGCCTTATGCCGACTTCGTTCATGTCAACTTCGTCTATTATAGACATCAGCTGCTTTATCAATTCTTCTTCTCTGGTATATCCGAAGTCGCAGTTTTTGTCTTTGCTTCTCGCACATCCGTAATAAATATATTTATTAGTAGTGCCGTCTTTCAGCTTTTTGAATTTCTCGCATGCACTAATTCCGGATCCGCATAATCCGCAGGTAAGAAGCTTGGTAAAGGCGAACTCCCTGTTCTCGCGCTGCAATTGGTCTCTTTTTATCTGATCTTGAACGCGCTCAAATAATTCTTTGCCGATGATAGGCTCGTGTTTCCCGGCATACCAGCTTCCGCCGCCGCGCGGATATTCAAACATGCCGTAGTAAAAGTGGTTCTGAAGAATCAGATAGATATTGCTTAGTGACAAATTCTTGTTGCCTTTGGTTTTGAAGTTTATCTCAAACCTCAGCCAGTGATACAGTTTCCTGCCGCTCCATTTTTCATTTGCCACTTTTTCAAACATTTTCTTGATAATCTGCCCTCTCTCCGGATCTATCATGACATATCCTTTTCGGTCTGTTCTTTTTTCGTTCAAGTATCCGGTAGGCGCGGTTGTCGGCCATAATCCCATCTCCACTCTGGCTCGCAAGCCTCTTTTCACGTTTATTCCTTTCTGATCATTTTCGAGCTTGGCTTGCGATCCAAGAATCATGAGGAGCAATTTTTCGCTGGGAGAGTTTGAAAATTTCTGTCCATAGGTTCTGACCTCAAGAAGCAGTTTTTGATCTATCAAATCAACTACGGCTCCGAGATCCCCGGCATTTCTTGCTATTCGATCAGGAGCCCAGCAAAGTATGCCGTTGAATTTTCCGGCGCGAATATCACCAATAAGTTCATTGAATATCGGACGTTGCCCGACATTTTTCGCCGAATGGCTCTCGCGCTTTATCTCAACAATATTGAGATTGTCTTTTTCCGCAAGCTGGAGCATCTCTTTAATTTGAGAATCAATGGAAAGCACTTGGCGCTCTTCCGATTCCGTACTCTTTCTTGCGTAAAGCGCGTATTTGATAGCCGTGATCCCTTGCTCTTCTTTCGCCTTATTAGGCGTCAAAGTCCTTGTTAAGTCCATACAATTTCCCCTTTAAGTCCTTAATAATGCCGACCTTTATCAAGGTAAGGGATGACGCAACCCCGCTAGGGAGTCCAGAGAGCCCGAAGTTGATAACTTCTGTCATTAAAAATGGCTGGAAAAATTAAGAATTTTATGCGAAGATGAAGAATGTTTTATGTCTTCCGATCTAACATTTATTACAAACGAAAAGAACCAGACCCTGCTGGATAGGTTTATGGTACTTATTAAAGATGCGCAGTTTTTTGATATCCTGATTGGATATTTAATAAAATAGAAATATGAAAAGAGAAATTGATGAGGGTTTTTTTTGAAGAGTAATAAGGCTATTTATGCAAATAAAGTCCAAACAAAGAGTTAAAGATCACGGTGAAGTATTCACCCAGGAACGAGAGGTGAACGCTATGTTAGATTTGGTTAAAAATGAAACAGAGAGAATAGAGTCTCGTTTTCTTGAACCTGCTTGCGGCAACGGAAATTTTTTAGCCCCAATTCTTGAAAGAAAACTTGCACTAGTAAAGAAAAAATATGGCCCAGGTCAAGCCGAATTTGAGCGAATGGCCTTTTTGGCGATAAGCAGTATATATGGAGTTGAACTATTGCATGATAATGTCGAGGCATGCATTGAGCGTCTTTATAATATTTTAAACGATGTATACGCTAAGTTGTACAAGGATAAGTGTAAGGATGAGTTTAGGACAAGTATTCATTTCGTACTAAAGCGAAACATTTTACAAGGTGACGCGCTAACTTTAAAAAAAACTGATGGCAAAGAATATATAATATTTTCTGAATGGTCTTTAGTAAATGGCGGAATGATAAAAAGAAGGGATTTTCAATATGCCGAATTAGCAGATTTTGATCCAAAAAAGCCAACTCTATTTTCATTACGAGAAGTCTCTGACACAGGCGAAACGGTTTTTTCGCCAATGCCCGTTAAAGAATTTCCATTAGTCCACTATTTGTCATTAAATTATGAAGATGCAAAATAATTACAATCCGGATGTTCTATCCTGCCTCGCGAATCTTAGCAGTGATGAGGTTTTTACCCCGCCAAAATTAGCGAACGAAATATTAGACTTGTTACCCAAGAAAATTTGGAAAGATAAAAACGCAACTTTTCTTGATCCGGTTTGTAAATCAGGAGTATTTCTTCGGGAGATTGCAAAAAGATTATTGGAAGGATTGAAAGATGATATACCTGATATACAAAAACGGATTGATCATATTTACAAAAATCAGCTTTTTGGAATAGGAATTACTGAATTAACCTCACTACTTTCCAGACGCAGTTTGTATTGCTCAAAAACTGCCAATGGAAAATATTCTGTATCTGGTTCTTTCAACAATGATCAGGGTAATATTTTCTTTGAGAAAACAGATCATGATTGGAAAAATAGTAGATGCTCTTTTTGTGGAGCCAGTCAGTCAGAGTATCAGCGTGAGGAGGGGCTCGAAACTCACGCGTATCAATTTATACATAATAAATTAAATGATAAAATTAAAAATATGAAATTCGATGTCATTATAGGCAATCCGCCTTATCAATTAAATACCGGTAGCACCTCTGCACAAGCTGTTCCGTTGTATCACAAGTTTATACAGCAAGCAAAAAAATTAAATCCGCGCTACTTAACAATGATTATTCCAAGTCGCTGGTATTCAGGGGGTATGGGATTAGATGAATTTCGCACCGAAATGCTGAATGACAATCGAATCCGAAAACTTGTTGATTATCCAAATGCTAGCGATTGTTTTTCTGGAATTGAATTAAGAGGCGGAGTTTGTTACTTCGTCTGGGATAGGGACAACTCTGGAGAATGTGAATATACAAGCATCTCAAATGGTTTTGTAAATACAATAGTCAGAAACTTATCTGAATATCCTACATTTATTCGTTGGAATCAAGCATTACAGATCGTCAAAAAGATTAAGAATAAAAAAGAGAATTCTCTCTCAGAAATAATATCAACAGTTAGCCCGTTTGGATTACCAACCTCACTTCGTGGAAAAACACGAGCGCCTAAAGATTCTTTAACATTACATTCAAGTGGTGGAATTGGATACATTACAAAAAGCGAAATAAAAACAGGCACAGATTTGATAAATAAACACAAGGTCTTACTATCTCGACCTATTTCAGGGAATTTGGAAGTTCCGCCATTTAAGGTTATTGCCTTGTTAAAAGTCTTGAAACCTAAAGAAGTTTGTACACATACATATCTTATTGCTGGTGGTTATGATAATGCGACAATGGCACAAAATCTAAAATCTTACCTTGAAACGAAGTTCGTTCGTTTTTTACTTGTTCAAAGCATCTCCGGTATGGATATATCTAGAGATAAGTTTGTGTTTGTTCCGATGCAAAATTTTTCTGAATCATGGACCGATGAAAAACTTTACAAAAAATACAAGTTAGCAAAAGAAGAGATTGAGTTTATTGAATCTATGATTCGACCAATGAAATAATATGAGCAAAGATTTTTTTCCACAAAAACCTGATGTTAACCCCACTATTTACGCCTATGAACTTATAGGCGTTGATTCACATAAGGGCTTATTGAAAGTTGGCTACACTATTCGCAATGCGCAAGATCGGGTTGCTGAACAGTTAAAAACTAGCCGGCTTAAATATAAAATTGTTCTTGAAGAGACCGCCATAAGAAATGACGGCACAACCTTTACAGATCATGAAGTCCACCAGCATTTGAAACGTCGCAGTATTAAGAAAAAAGACGGAGAGTGGTTTAAATGTACTGTAAGGGATATTAAATCCACTATTAATGATGTAAAGAATCGAAAATTTAGCGTTGAAACCCGAGAACTAAATTTTAAGATGCGCCCGGAACAGAAGGCTGCGGTAGAAAAAACAGCAGATTACTTTGTGAGTTACAAAAAAGAAAATCCCGGCAAAACACCGCATTTTTTATGGAATGCAAAAATGCGCTTTGGTAAAACATTTGCAACATATCAACTGGCGAAAAAGATGGGATGGACAAAGATTTTAGTAATGACTTTTAAGCCGGCAGTAGAAAGTGCTTGGGACGAAGATTTAAGAGAGCATGTTGATTTTCAAAATTGGCAATTTGTTTCAGCATCAGAGAACACGCTTTGGCATAAAGATATTAATACTAAAAAACCGTTCGCGTGCTTCGGTTCATTCCAAGATTATCTAGGAAAAAATAAAAGTACTGGTGGAGTGAAGACGAAAAACGAGTGGGTGCATAAAATTAAATGGGATTGTATTGTATTTGATGAATATCATTACGGAGCATGGCGAGAAAATGCCAAAGAACTTTTTGAAGCAGAAGATAAAAAAGAAAAAGAATTTGCCGAGGGTAAAGGATTAGAATATTTAGATGAAAAAACATTACCCATAAAAACCGAGGCATATTTGTATCTTTCCGGAACTCCTTTTAGGGCGATAGCGTCTGGTGAATTCATTGAGGAACAGATTTATAACTGGACTTATTCAGACGAACAAAAAGCAAAAAATTCTTGGAACGACAAAAAGGGTTCTAATCCGTACGCCCCTCTTCCGCGCATGGTAATGATGACATACCAGCTTCCGGATTCAATTCGAGAGATAGCAACGCAAGGTGAATTTAACGAATTTGATTTGAATTTGTTTTTCTCAGCGGAAGGTAACGGCAAAAGTGCAAAATTCGCTTATGAAGATGAAGTTCAAAAATGGCTCGATTTGATTCGTGGTTCGTTTTTAGCAACAACAATCGACAATTTAAAACTTGGCGCAAAGAAACCACCAATGCCTTTTTCTCACGCGAAGCTTTTAAGCGTATTGAATCATACACTTTGGTTTTTGCCGTCAGTTGCTTCGTGTCATGCAATGCACAATCTACTCAAGAAAAAACAAAATACTTTTTACCTTGATTACAAGGTAATGGTAGTTGCAGGCCAAAGGGCAGGCATTGGGATAAATGCACTTCCGCCGGTGCTGAAAGCTATGGAAGATCCGTTGGAATCAAAAACTATTACTTTAACCTGTGGGAAGCTCTTGACCGGCGTAACAGTTAAGCCGTGGACAGGTATTTTCATGCTTCGTAATTGTTCAACTCCGGAAACATATTTCCAAGCTGCCTTCCGGGTTCAGTCTCCATGGGTCGTCAAAAACCCGGATAACAAATCTCCGAATAAAGAAGAAATTATCAAGCAAGAATGTTATGTCTTTGATTTTGCACCCAATAGAGCACTTAGACAAGTCGCTGAATATAGCTGTCGTCTCAATGTAAATGAATCTAATCCAGAGGCAAAAGTGGCTGAGTTTATAAGTTTTCTCCCAGTGCTTGCATATGATGGGAGCGCCATGAAGCAAATCGATGCAGCGGGAATTTTAGACATGGCAATGAGTGGTACTACGGCAACACTTCTTGCACGACGATGGGAAAGCGCTCTACTTGTAAATGTCGATAATAATACATTAAACCGATTGATGGATAACAAAGCAGCAATGGACGCTCTTATGAGCATCGAAGGGTTTAGAAACTTGAACCAAGATATCGAGACAATTATTAACAAATCCGAATCTGTTGAAAAAATAAAAAAGGAGACGAATGACAGAGAGTTATCTAAAAAAAAGAAAAAAGAGCTTACTAAAGAGGAAAAAGAATATAAGAGTCTTCGCAAGCAGGTACAGGATAAGCTTATTAAGTTTGCCACTCGTATCCCTGTCTTTATGTATCTTACAGATTATCGCGAAAGAACATTAAAAGATGTGATTACAAAACTAGAGCCCGGACTATTTAAGAAAGTTACCGGGTTAACTCAAAAAGATTTTGAGTTACTGGTCAGTCTCGGGGTATTCAACAGTGTGCTGATGAATGATGCGGTTTATAAGTTTAAGCGATATGAAGACGCCAGCCTTGTTTATACTGGAATAAATAAACACGAAGGCGAAAAAATAGGTCTTTACGATACTGTAATCTCTCAGAAAGAATATCGAAACGAGCCCGAAAAGATACTTGTAAATAATCCAGTTAAATAAAATAAAAACGATGGCGTACTCATTTTGCTGGCACGAAATTCGGCGGTACGAAAACCACCCCACACCGTCGTCCTATTGGACGAACTACGGGGTCAAAATTGACCAGCTTGTCTATAAACTCTACAGCCTCCCTCCAAAGGCGGGCAGGCACTCCGGAAGAGATTAAAATAGTGGAAGGAGAATAAATATGAATAAAATAAATCAACTAAAAGAAGCAATTAAAGACCTTTATTCATCGGTTGCAAAATTACGAGCCGTTTTTCCGGGCAAACCATTTACTCCAGATGGCAGGATAGTTGGTGATATCGGAGAGGCTATCGCGGCTCTTAAGTTTAATGTTGTGCTAGATAGGAAACTAAGAAGAGATTGGGACGGCTATCGAATTGATTCCTCGGGGAAAAAATGCGAGGTTCAGGTTAAGACGACGCAAAAAGATGAAACATACTTAAAAAAACCTCCGCATGAAGGAGATCTGATTGTTTTCAAAATATTCGACAATGGAGAATGGGAATGTTGTTATGATGGTAAAATAATGCGGGTATGGAATTCACTTGCTAAGCAAAAACTAGATAGCACCGGCGCAAAATTTATACAATTAGCAAGATTGAGAAATTTAAATAAAATTGCGGAAAGAGAAAAATAAATATATGTCTCAAGAAACTAAAAAATGCCACTGCCTTATATTACTTGGTTCACAACCGAGGAAGCGCGCCCCGAACCAGAACATATTATGTTAGAACTACGAGCAAAAATTTTTGGCAGGGCGCAGATGGATATGAATATGCAAAATGTTCCGTTATGCGTTGGCATTATTTTGGACGGAAACCGCCGTTGGGCAAAAGAGCGCGGATTGCCTTTATCTGAAGGCCATCGGCGCGGTCTTAATAATGTAGAGCCGATAGCGCTTGCCGCGCGGGATTTAGGCATAAAACATCTGGCGCTTTACGCTTTTTCTACGGAAAATTGGAGTCGTTCCAAAGAAGAGGTTTCTATGCTTACTGCGCTTTTTGAAACAATGGCCGCCAGGAAGGCAAACCGGCTTATAGAAGAGGGCGCCAAAATCCGTTTTGTGGGAGATCTTTGGCGTTTTTCGGAAAATTTACAAAAATTGCTGCGCGAAGTGGAAGCAAAAAGCCCGTCTGATCCTAAAATTACAATTTGGATATGCCTTTCTTACGGCGGCCGCGCCGATATAGTCCAAGCCGCCAGCGTGCTTGCCAAAAGACGCGAATCTATTACCGAAGAATCTTTGCAGGAAAATTTGTGGACTGCCGGAATGCCAAATCCCGACATTATTATACGCACAGGAGGCGAGCAGCGGCTTTCTAATTTTTTACTGTGGCAATCTGCTTACAGCGAATTGTTTTTTCCTAAAACTTTTTGGCCGGAATTTACGAAAGAAGAGCTTGAAAATATTGTTCACCAATATCAAACGCGCAATCGGCGAATGGGTGTGTAAAACAAAAACTCCTCAACATGGAGGAGTTCGGCGTTCATAGATTGAAAAATCTTTTTTGAGGGCATCTAGAACGAGTTTTGGGTCCAGAGCGATCTCCGGAGGGTAAGCGCCGCTTGCGGCCTTTCCTTCGGCAATGAGTTTTGCAAGAATAGCCGTTGTAAAGCCGGTCGTTTTTTGCATTGAGTTCCAAGTAGCATCAGATTCTACTCGCATGAAACATTCTATTTTAGTTCGCTTCCCGGTTGTTTTTGCTTTTCCGATTGCCACCACTTTCATAAGCGAAAAATCTTTTTGCGAAGGCGGATATCGGTTTAGCAGTTCTTCAAACTCTTGGATAAAATTTTCTCTCTTGATTTTTTTAACTTCGGCGTAGTGCCCGGGCCATCGGAGAGTTTTTTCCTGAAGAGTCAGCGCGTGGTCTTTGAGATAGTATGGCAGTGTTCCAAGGCCTCCTGTTACAGCGGCTTCAAATTTGGCGCGCCCTTCTTTTTCGCCGAAGAAAAGATCAAAATCGCTGGTGGGCATTGTTTCGTAATGAGATAGCGGCTTGATTGCTCGGGGTTTTCCGTTGGAAAGCACGAGCGGCCAGTTGTAGTAAATTTCTTCCAGCCCTTTTAAATTAAAAAGTTTTTTATAAAATCTTTCTGGCGCAGGAAGGCCGCCTACATATATAATAAGGGATTCTAGAGGCCGGGAGAGGTCAAAATTTTCAAATAAAGAAACGGATATAACGTTTCCTAAGCCGGGTTCAAATCCGCAATCCGGCACTAAAGAGATTCCGCACGTTTCTGCGCGCCTTGCAAGCGCGCCAAAAATAATTTTTTTTGTAATGTCCAGCACCCCGCCCAAATCGCAATAATGTGTTTTTCCAATTGGGTGTGGCGAAGAGGATTCGTTTGTTTTAAGCACTGCCTCCGCAATTACCGGATTGAGGCTTGCCGGAAGCGCGCTTATTACAATATCTTTGTTTCGGAACAAAATCGGCAGATCATCCTTGCTTTTGACAACGTCAAGCCCGCCTCCGTTTGCATTGGCTAAAACTAAAGCCGAGCGATGTCCGGTGGGGTACATTTTAAGCTTTTTAACCGTTGCAAGTTCGTGCGCCGGATTCTGATCGGCTATAAAGACAACCGAGCCCTTTTCTTTTAAGAGTCTTGCTGCAATAGCTGGCCCCATTGAGTCGGGGCCGCAGCCCAAAACCAGATATAACATTTCAACGAACTCCGCGTTTTATCTGTATGTATGAAAGCATAAAAAACTTTTCTAATCAATTCGAATTTGAGCCCGAGATCGAAAATGCCGGAAAGTTTAAAAGATATAAAAATTTTGTTGTTTGCGGAATGGGGGGGTCGGCTCTTGCAGGAGACCTGCTCAAAATCACAAATTCTAAATCACAAATCACAATTTGGAGGGACTATAATCTGCCGAAAGTTGAGAAAGACACGTTGATTATTGCTAGTTCCTACTCCGGCAACACAGAAGAAACAATTGATGCTTTTAGAACGGCTTTGAAAAGAAAGTTGCCGCTCGTTGCAATAACTACTGGCGGAAAACTTCTGGAGCTGGCTAAAAAATACAACACGCCATATATTCAAATTCCATCCGCCGGCTGGCGGACCGGAATCCAGCCGCGGATGGCAACCGGGTTTATGATTACGGCACTGATGAAATTAATGCGCCTCGACAGACTCTTGCTGGAATCCAGCCGTCTGCCTCGGCGCTTAAACATCAAGATGTCTCAACGAGCCGGCAAGGCGCTGGCGGAAAAACTGCGCGGTAAAATTCCAATTATTTATTCTTCAAATAAGAATTTTCCCATCGCGTACAATTGGAAAATAAAATTTAACGAGACCGCGAAAATTCCAGCGTTCGCAAACGTTTTTCCGGAGTTGAATCATAATGAGATGAATGGGTTTTCCGCCAAAGGCCCGGCCAGAGCCAGCGCCTCGGGCGGAGATTTTGCATTTATTTTTCTAGAAGACGAAGCTGATGACCAGCGCATTCAAAAACGAATGAAAATCACAAAAAAGCTTTATGAGGGCAAGAAGTTGGAGGTTAGAAGTTTGAAGTTGGAAGGCAAGAACATTCTCCACAAAATTTTCCAGCATCTCCTCATTGCCGACTGGACCGCATTTTATCTCGCCAAATATTACGGCGCCGACCCCGAACAAGTCCCGATGGTTGAGGAGTTTAAAAAGATGATCAAATAATTTATTTTGTATAACCCTAATTCGTTCGAATATGCGCATTGCGTTGTTGTAAAGTCGGAACAGGAATGCTAAATTCATAAAATGAAAAACCTGGAAAGATTATTAAAGGCATTGGCCAATAGACGGCGTTTAGAAATTCTTAAGGTGCTGAAAAAAGAGCGCGAAGGCGAGCTATCGGTAGGCGAGATCGCCGAACGCATTGGTTTGTCTTTCAAAGCCACCTCGCGGCATTTGAGCATTTTAATCGGCGCCGATATTTTGGAGAAAGAGCAAAGAGGCTTACGGGTATTTTATAAACTAGCTGCTAGTGATAAAATTGCAAAACATGTTGTTGCCGCGCTTTAACTATGACCCTAATTCGAACGAATTAGCCAAATAGAAATCGTGGTAAGTTGCTTAAAAATAAAAAAGCGCCGTATGGCGCGGCCTTTTTATGGATTATCGATTCCATTCATCGCGAATCACCTCGAAAGGGCACTTTGTGCATTTATATATAGCAGCTCCGTAGTATGAATAACCTTCTCCGAAGTGTCTTTCGCGCAAGTCGAAAGTGGCCCATTTTACTTTTTTGAAACATCTTGGACAACAATTGAACACATTGTGGTATCGAGATTGATTGCAATTTTCGCATGTTATTGTAAAATCTGGTTGGCATTTTTTCTGACCCGTTTCGTCATGGCCTATACGCGCTCCGTCAACCAAAGATTTAGCGAGGACTGGCGGTTTAACTACTTTGAAAGTGTGCGAACATCGATTCCGGATTTGTTGTAGTTGTAAATTCAAGCCAACCAGCTTTTTCTCGTAATTTTCCTTAAGAACCGAAATGCGTTTTTGGATCGAAACGACTTGTTTTAACATTGCGGCACCTCAATCTAGTGAATAGCTTATCATTGAAGCATATTTGGTGCAAGCGCAATTTTGGTTTATGATTAAAAGGCATGAAAGTAACTAAACAAATCAAAACAGAGATTAAAATTTTCAAACTTATCAAAACCGCGAAAGGTTTGATTGGAACGCCGTACAAATATGGGGCGAAAACGGAAGAGGCGCCGCGTTTTTTTGATTGCTCGCTTTTTACTCAATATGTTTTTAAGCAAGTTGGCGTAAAATTGCCGAGGACAGCGATTGAGCAGGCGATGAACGGGGAAAAAATAGCTCTTAACAAAATCAAAGAAGGTGATATTATTTTTTTAAAAGGAAAAATAGGACGATACAACAAATATTTTCCGGACGGCATTGGACATGCGGGGATATATATAGGTGGAAATAAAATAATTCATGCGGAAGGGAGGAGAATTAGCGACGATCGCAAAGATATTTATAACCCAAAATTAATTATGGAAACCGGAAGAGTGGTTATAGAGGATCTGAATAAATTTATAAAAAAAAGAAAACCATTAATTGTGATCAAAAGATATGTTGATTGAAATTAATTCTCCGGAAGAGGATAAAATAAAAAACGAGCTTAAGAAAGGTAGCGATCCAGAAGCAAAAAGGATTCTCCGGTTTTTGAATATGCCGGATCTTTCGCGCGCGGAGGGAAGCCCGCTCAAAGAAATAGTTGAGAGAGCCTCAAAGGTCAAAAGCCTTGAAGGATTCGATGTGATCCAAATTCCGGAAATTATACCCACCACTATTTTATTCGATCTATTTAATATGCCTCCGGGGCATCCAGCACGCAGCAAATCCGACACTTATTATATCGGTGATGATTATGTATTGAGAACCCATGATACGGTGTTTTGGTACTATTATTTAAATCATCCGGAAATTAAAAAAAGAATCAAAAACAAGGAAACCTTGGGCGTAATTTGTTACGGAAAAGTATACCGAAAAGACGAAATTGACCGAAGCCATATGAATGTATTTCATCAGTTTGGCGGGCTCTATATTGGGCCTGACGACAAAAAAACTATAACGCCAGACGATTTAAAAAATACTCTTTCAGAAGTTGCCAGAAGTATTTTTGGAGACGTTAACTTTAGATTTTACGATCACAATTTTCCTTACACGGATCCCAGTTTTGAAATGGAGGCGGAAATTAACGGGCAATGGATAGAAATGCTTGGCTCCGGGATGGCAAGAAAGAGTGTGTTGGCAAATTTTGGCCTGACGGGTTATCACGGCTGGGCCTTTGGTTTTGGTTTAGAGAGGCTGGCTATGGCGTCCATGAGCCTGCCGGATATCCGGCTTTTGTGGTCTGAAGATCCGCGGATTAAACGCCAGTTGAAGCTCGGCCAAAACTACGTTCCGGTGAGCAAATACCCGCCAATTACCCGCGATATCTCTTTTGTCGTCCAAAGCGATTTTGTGCCAAATAATTATTTTGATTTGATAAGAGATTCGGGTGGCGATTTGGTTGAAGAAGTTAAATTGATTGATAAATATGAAAACGCGGAAAAATTCGGCATTGGAAAGCCAAGCTACGCTTACCGGATAATTTTCAGAAGCAACGAAAGGACTCTGGTTTCTTCGGAAGTTGATGAAATAATGTCCAAAATTTACCAAGAAACCGCCAAGCAGTTTAAGGCAGAATTGAGGTGAAATCTTTTTTTCATATTTTTTATCAACTCCGCGGCGTCTTTTTAGAAAATTCAGCTAAAAATAAAATTTCTTCCGCCAGCTGGCGGATTAAAGACGGCGAGTATAGATTGCTAGCCTCGCCGAGTCTAGGTGGGCCGCACAAAATTCCATATGTTTCGCAGTACGCTAGTGCCGAGTTGGCGGAGAGGTTTGTAAAAAATGATGAATTTTTGCGGGAGGATCCGAAATGGCGCGAGTCCGGAGCCGAAACTATCGATGAATACGTTTTTTGGGCGCCAAAGCTTTGTGGGATGGCGTGTTTTAGCATGATTTTGCAATCACTTGGGTGTCCGACACCCAAGTTGGTGGAGTTGGGCAAACAAGCGATGGCGGCCGGGTGCTACTTGCCAGATCCTAAAAATCCCAAACGGCTCATCGGACTTTTACATAAGCCATGTTTAAAATTCGCGCGGCAGTTCGGTTTTGAGGGAAAACTTTTATGGTTTATTGGGCCGAGTGTTGTGGCGCGTGAAATTTTAAAAAACAATTTTGTTATTGCTTCTGTCAATCACGATATTCGATACGCCGGCGCTAAGCCAGAAAATAAGCAAGGCCATCTAGTTTTGGTTCACGGATTTAAAATTGACGGCGGCAAAGTTACTGGATTTTATATTCATAACCCATCAGGATTTTTCGGCATCTCCCAAGAAAATCACTTTGTATCAGCAGAAGATTTCGTAAGTTGCTTTTCTGGAAGGATTATAGTGTTATTTTCAAGCTGGTGTGGATAACGAATTAGGCAATAATGAAGCATTATGTTAGTATAAAGTACAATTATGCTTCTAGGATTAAAACAAGTACAGCTTTCATTCGCAATTATGCTTTTGGCGATTGCCTTGGCTTTCAGTCTGTTTTATCTCAATTTTTTTCAGGTTAAATTTTTTGGGCGTCTTGTCCGCGCGGAAGAATTGGCGTTGGGGTCAATGCAATTCGTTAAAGATGACGCTATGCTGGAGGAGAATTTGGGAAAACGCGATTTTTGGGTAAATAAATATGTTTGCCAAAACGGTTCTTGCGAAGTCGACAAGCGGCTGCAGGTGGAAAGCATAACCCTTTCTTCCGTTACGCCGCCGCAGCTTTATCTGGAAAATCTTGAAACGCTTTACGACATTACCGGCAACAAGGAATTTGAGTCGGAATTAAGAAGCTCAATGAATTATCTCCTGCAAAATTGCGAGAAATGGGTTTCCATATGCCGCAGGAATTTCGCGAGCTTTGTGCGTTTTGCAGAGAAAACCGGCGATGAACAGGCCAAAAAAGATTTTATAGCCTTGGGCAATTTTCTTTTCCAAGGCCCGGGGTTCTCGCTTGAGGATTGGCTTTCGCGTATGGACGGCATCGGATCTTTGCTCTCGATTGTCAAGCAATTGCCGTTCGGCGATTTTCTTGCCGCGATTTTGGAGGAAGGTTTTGCGCTTGGGCAAAACATTATTGCAAAAGAGCTTGGCGTGCATGTTTACGCGGAATCAGGCAAAGATTTTTATTCTAACAGCTGCGTTGGTCCTTTGGGAGATGTAAAGCTATATAAAGCTATCGGCAGCGCTAGGGCCTTGGAGCGTGCCGAGGGTTTTGTGCAATCCGCTAAAATCTCCGATCATATTGCAGAATTAGATGAGCCGAATGTTGTGCAAAGTTCGGCTACCCACCCGGGTCTTACTTGCGCAAACGTTTTGCTTTCGCTTTTTGAAGTCACCAAAAAACAAGCGTATTTGGATGAGTTCAGGCAAACTATGCAGTATCTGGTTTCCAATAATTTGGAGCTTGTAAAAGGAGAAAAAACCAAAGTGGCTTTTTCAAGAAAAATCTCCGGCGATGCCCGCTCGCGATTCACAAACGACGTGCTGTTATTCGCGAATTTGATGCTGCGGGATAAAGACAACGAATACAGGATCTGGTTTTAACCATATGGAAGCCAAAGATAAGAAGTTTATTGAAGACTTAAGGGACCGCGTGCGGAAAGCAGCGGACCGCCTTTGACTTGAGGCAAGCTCGTGAGGCACTTTTAAAATTAGAGCAGGCGGCTGCAAATCCGGATTTTTGGAGAAACAGGGAGAAGGCGCAAAAAGCAGTCGCGGAGATGGCGGACCTTAAGGAAAAAATAGGCTCATGGGAGCATATTTTGGGAGATGCCGGCAGTTTGGCCGAACTAGCTCAGCTTGCGGTGGCGGACCCAATGGCTTCCGATGAGCTTGTAAAGCAGACGCATGCTCTTGAGAGAAAGTTTTTAGAGTTGGAGCGCCGGGAGCTTTTTTCCGGAAAGTACGATAAGGGCAACGCCATACTTCAAATTTTTGCAGGAGCAGGCGGAGACGATGCCGAAGATTGGGCGGGGATTTTGTTTAAGATGTATGAAAAATACGCAAGCCGCATGGGCTGGAAGTTCCGCGTTTTACATACTCACCCTAACGAATTCGGAGGCATTAAAAATGCTGCCGCAGAAATTTCCGGCAAATTCGCTTATGGTTATTTAAAAAAAGAATACGGAGTGCATCGCCTGGTGCGCATCTCGCCGTTTGATGCAAACAAAAGGCGGCATACCTCTTTCGCGCTTGTGGAAATTTTACCTGAGATTATCGATCCTGAAGAGACGCCGATAAAAGACGATGATCTGGAGGTAAGTTTCTCGCGCGCCGGGGGGCCGGGAGGCCAGAATGTTAATAAGCGCGAGACTGCGGTTCGAATTTTGCATAAGCCAACTGGCATTTCCGTGCATGCAAGTTCCGAGCGCACCCAAGAAGCCAACCGCAAGCATGCCATGAGCATTTTGCGCGCCAAACTTTACGAGCTGGAAACCGCAAAGACGGAAGCTGAAAGGAAATTGGCGAGGGGAGGGCAAATTCCGCAGGCGGAATGGGGCCACCAAATACGCTCTTACGTTTTTCATCCTTATCAACTTGTAAAAGACCACCGCACCGGCGCTGAGACAGCAGATATTGACGCCGTGCTTGGCGGAAACCTGAATAATTTTATAGAATCAGAATTAAGCGTTTAATGATTTATTTTGATAAAGTTTCAAAAATATATTCGCCGACTTCAATAGCCCTTGAAGACGTTTCTTTTAGTGTTGCGCCGAACGAATTCATTTCCATCGTTGGCCAATCTGGAGCGGGCAAGTCAACTTTGTTAAAATTGCTTTTAGCTGAAGACCGGCCGACTTCCGGCAAGGTCTTTTTTGAATCTAACGATGTTCACGCGATTCCAAAACATGAATTGCCGATTCTCCGGCGGAGAATCGGCGCTGTTTTTCAGGATTATCGTCTCTTGCCGCACAAAACCGCATACGAAAATATAGCTTTCGCGTTGGAGGCGGCTGGGAAAGGAGAAGCGGATATCAAAAGCGACGTCCCGCAGGTTTTGGAGCTGGTCGGGCTTATGGACAAGGCTTGGCATTTTCCGCACGAACTTTCTGGAGGAGAAAAGCAGAGAGTTGCCATCGCGCGGGCGATTGTTAGCAGGCCTGATGTTATCATTGCTGATGAACCGACCGGAAATCTGGATCCGTTAAATACTTTGGACATTATCCATCTTTTGGAAAAAGTTAATGATTTGGGAACTACCGTGATGCTGGCTACTCACGATAAAGAAATAATTAATTCTCTCCAACGCCGCGTGGTAACTTTAGAAAAGGGCCATGTTGTCAGAGACGAGCAAAGAGGACGGTATGTGCTGTGAGCATGCTATTGACTTTTTTTGTAAATTTGCTATAATCTAAACTAGATTGCAGAAAGCGCTAGGTCGTTTTAGAGACCCAAAAATAATGCCAAAGGAGGGCATGCGGTATGGGTAAGGTTAATGTGGGAAGGCTAATGGAAAGAATGGCGCCAGCGCTTGAGCGCAGGCGCAGAGAAGAGGCGCAGAAAGCATACGAGAGAGAGCAAGCAAGATTGCGGGAACTGGAAGAAAAGAGGCAGGCGGAATACAATAAACCGCTTCCCGAATTTGCTCCAAAAGTCGCGAGGGAAACCAGAGTTCGGCTTTTAACATACGTCGCGAAAGTTTTCAACGACGCGGTGAGAAAAACGTTGCTTGAGGATGCTGATAATGTGAACCGCTATTCGTGGTACTACGGCCAAGACAGAGTTGACACGAATTTCGAAGATCGGCCTGTGCAGGAGTTTTCAGTGGCGATCCGTGTTGCGGAGCTGAATCCTATACGAGGTTCGTCTAGAGTTGATCAGTTTGGAGTTTTATACGTTCGGCACGAAAGCCATGGTGACGAAAAACGCTTGTACTTGGCGGGCCACTACAAACTTCAAAGAAGGGTTTGCTACAGGTTAAAGGAGAACTTATTTAAGAATCTACCAATACTTGAACAGACACTTGGCAAGCAATTTGATGTTAGGATGGGTGTGCCGTTTGATGAGCTCAAAAAGTCCGGTTACAAGGCGGAGCCCGGCGAACAAAGGGTAGTTCACCTTGAGATTTTTTAAGCCACACCAAGTCCTAGGAGGAGCCAGCGATGACTCCTCTTTATTTTTTTGGTATAATTACTTTATGGTGGATAAAATCACTTTTCGGAGGATTTTGAAGTGGGGGTTTATTAATTTTTTCAGGAACGGCGTGGTGAGCGTTGCTACGGTTTTGGTCATGTCGCTTTCTATCTTTATGATAGGAGGCGTGATTGTCGGCGGCTCGTTTTTTTCCGCCGTGATCTCTTCGCTTGAGGAAAAGGTTGACATCAGCGCTTATTTTAAAGTTGCTGCCAGCGAGTCAGCAATTTTGTCCTTAAAATCGGATTTAGAAAATTCGCCAGAAGTTAGCGCGGTAAAATATATCTCAGCGGATGAGGCGCTGAAAACTTTCCGCGAGCGCCATAGGGGTGACGAAGTTGTTTTGCAGTCTTTGGAAGTGATTGAAACTAATCCATTTTCCGCCAGCTTGGAAATCAAGGCCAAAGACCCTTCCAAGTACGGCTCCATCAGCAAATTTTTGGAAAGCGGGCGGTATGACAATATTTTAGACGCCGATGCTAACGGACAGAAAAAAATTACATATCGCCAAAATCAATTCGTAATTGACAGATTATCTTCTTTGCTTTCGGCTTCGCGAAAAATCGGTTTTGCCGTAAGCTCGGTTTTGGCGGTGATTGCTTTGATGGTTGCCTACAGCACAGTGCGGCTTGCGATTTACAATTCAAAAGATGAAATTTCCGTAATGCAATTGGTAGGCGCTTCGCGCGCGTTTATAAGGGGCCCTTTTTTGGTTGAAGGGGTGATGCACGGCGTTATCGCGGCGGTTTTTACTTTGGCGGTTTTTTATCCGGCTTTTTGGTTGGTTGGCAGAAAAACATCCGCTTTATTCAGCGGATTTAATATTTTCGAATATTTCATTTCAAATATTTTTCAGATATTTTTTATTTTGCTTGCCGTTGGTATTCTTCTCGGAGTACTTTCAGCATATTTTGCCATAAGGCGGTATTTGAGGGTTTGAATTCGGCAGAAACCATTTTTTATTTTATCTCCAGCATTTCAACTTCAAAAATCAAAGTTGCGTTGGGCGGGATGGCGTTTCCAACTCCTTGTGTTCCGTAGCCAAGCTCTGGAGGAATTGTAAGCCGCCTTTTTTCTCCAGCCCTCATTCCCAAAAGCCCCTCTTCCCAGCCCCTGATGACTTGGCCTTGCTCCAGTTGGAAAGAAAACGGCTGGCCGCGGTCTACGCTGGAATCAAATTTCTTGCCATTTGTGAGCGTGCCGGTATAATGCACAGTTACTGTATCACCGGCTTTTGCTCCTCCGCCAGTTGGCGGACCAGATCCTTCTTTTAAGACTTCAATTTTTAGGCCGCCTTTTTGTTCTACGCGCGTTTCCGCCGGTTTTTCCGCGGGCTTTTGCGCGGTTTCAGGCGTGTCACTTTCTATTTTCGCTGTTGCTTTAATAAGCCAATAAAAAATCCCGCCGATGGTGGTCAGAACGGCGATTATTAAAATAATGATTAAAATTTGCTGCATATTGATATATTAGCTTAAACTGCCGGATTTTCAAGCCTGCCTGTTGGTATGCGGGGCAAAATTAAAGAGCCCCGAGGGGGCTCTTTTTGTTTTTTATTTTTTTTAATCTTTTTTTCGTTGCATTAAAAATTCAAGGCGCTGGAGAGCGACAATGTGGGCAGCAATTCTTAGGCTGGTTTTAAATTTCCGTTTTACGTTGGAAACTTCTTTCGCGCACATTTTAAGTATTTCAGCCAGTTCGTTGTGTCCCCATGTTTCTAGTTCATAAAGGTCAACATCGTGAGCGATGTCGCCTCTGTTTTTGCGCCATTCAAACGAAGAAACAATAACGCCTCCGGCGTTTGCAAAAATATCGGGAAAGACCTCAATGCCTTTGTCTTCAAAAATCTGATCAGCGTCTTCTGTGATTGCGGCGTTGCCAAGTTCCTCAATGCGCTTGGTTTTTAATTTGCTTGCGTTTTCTTTATTCAGCAAGCCCTCCTGCGCAGCTGTAAAAAACGTATCATATTCGCCGGCAGTGATGATTTCTTCCGGCTTGATGTTGTCTCCTTCTTTGTAGCCGGCAAAGCTGCGATTTTCCAGATAATATTTTGCAATATCATCGTAAGTTAGGCCTTTCGGATTATAAATCCCCGAAGACACGTCGGCCACCGCTACAACTGCGCCGCTTACTTGAAAATCCGGAGAGCTTAAAAGTTTAAAAAGATTTGCGCCAACATTGCCAAAGCCCTGGATGGCCATTTTGGGCAGCGCCTTGCCGGATTTTACCAAAGCATCGTAAACAATAAGTCCGCCTCTGGCTGTGGCGTCGTCCCTGCCGGGAAAGCCGTCAAATTCAACGGGTTTGCCGGTTACTACCGCTGCGGGATTGGGCCTGTGCAAATTTCTATTCAGCTTGCCGTAAAAAAAATACATCCACTTCATGGTTTCCGCGTTGGTGCCATAATCCGGTCCTGGCACAAAAATATCAGGATCCAGAATATTGGCTCCCACCATTTCAAGCACTAGTCCCTGCGTAATGTATTTTAATTCTGCTTGGGAGAATCGGCTCACATCTAAATTCATGCAGCCCTTGGCTCCGCCGAATGGCAACCGGTAAAGCCCGTGTTTATACGTCATGTCCCGCGCCAGCACCAACAGAGTTTCTATCATATCTTCTTCGCTAGAATAGGCTTTATATCTGATCCCGCCCTTGTAAGGGTGCGGGATGCCAATGGTATATGGATTAACGTCATGTACTACGGCTCCAGTAAAAGTTTCTTCTCCGCGTTTAGTCATCGCCTGCACTTTAATGTTCTCTATGCGTCGCGGTTTCCGAAGTTCTTCTATTAGCCATGAGGGCGCGTTGTAAAGCAAAGCGGCGCGCTCGGTTCTTTTTTGAGAATCTTGCAGTATGCTCACTTCCCCTCCTTTTTCAAAGACCTAAAAATACGGGACGGTTAGGAACGCGAGCATGGCGAGGACCGCCACGATTGTTATGGCGTTCCAAATCAGCCTCGCTTTTTTCGATCCCGGTCTCATGCTATAAATAGAATAGCATGGCGTTTCAGGAGTTTCAAGAAAGCAAAAAAGCCGACAAGCTGATTTTCTCCTGGCCGGCGATAATGCTCGTTGGGTTTCTTTGCGCGGCTGCTCTGGTGGGAATTTCGAAGGTTTTACTGACGGAATTTGCGTTGCAAAAAGAGATTAACACGCTTGAGTTAAAGATTAAAGAAGCCGAGACCTCAAAAAAAAATTTTGAAGAAAAACTGGAAGCTATCCGTATGGAGCAGGGGCTTGATCGCGAAGCGCGCGGGAAATTTAATCTCAAAAAGCCAGGAGAAGAAGTCGTGTTGTTTGTGGGAGACGGACTTGCGAAAAATGTTCCGGAAAAAACAGGATTGGCATCGGTTTTGGCATTTCTAAAAAAATGGTTACCAAGTTTTTAAAACAAAAATATGCAGTCGCGGTCTTGCTAGCGCTGTTTTTCGGCGGCGCGGCGATAATGACCTACGGTTTTGCGCCGGTGATGAAAGTCGAGGGGAAATTGGTTACGCTTGCGCAATTTTTAAAAATATATTCGGCCATCAAGCATTTCGACTCGCTTTCACAAAAAACTCCGTCTCCGGACGTCGATTTAAAGAAGCTGGCTTTCATGAATATAATAGAAATGCGGTTTTTGGATTTGATGATTCAGAAAACCAATGCGGATTTTGAGCAGAAAGCCGGCGATCTTGTAGAGAAGGCTGTTTCTGAAATGGAACTCGAGTTTGCAGAAGCGTCGGAGAAGCTCTATGGGCTTTCTGCTGTGGAATTTAAAAAATTGGTTCTTCTGCCGCAGGCAAAAAAAGAGCTTTTGGGAAAACATTACGAAAACAACCGAGCCGATCTGGAAAAACTTTGGACCGAAGTTTACAAAACCTCCGAGGTAAAAATTTACTACCCCGGATTTTATTGGGAGGATGGAAAAGTTCAAATGAAATGATTTTGTATTTATTGTACCAAGCTCGAACCTACTTTCAAAACAAATGATGTCGCACGCTCCGCGTGCGTGGTGAAGCAAAACTAAATCGTACGCTCGTATCGTTCCGCCACTGCCTCGCAAAGCCTCGGCAACCCCAAAGAAAAATGTCTCTTGCTTTTTTGATTTGGCGGGGGTGAAATTTTTCTTGAAAATGGAAAGGACATTTTTCTTTGGGGTTCTGCCTTCCAAGTATTCAGGCAGGTGGCGGAACAATGCGGACGAAGTTTTGGCAAAACTATTTTTTGGGGAAAGGATTTGCCAAAACTTCGGCTCATTTGTTTTTGAATTCGGAAGTCGCAAATGGAAAAGGA
>Ga0209542_10002569_pt1 | contig 40366 bp, 42 predicted proteins | sample RifCSPhighO2_01_FD_184028 | JGI IMG/M metagenome (GOLD analysis project Ga0209542, IMG submission 184028) | Soil microbial communities from Rifle, Colorado - Rifle CSP2_plank highO2_0.1 (SPAdes) (version 2) | ecosystem: Environmental > Terrestrial > Deep subsurface > Rock core/Sediment ... | reverse complement strand
TGGTTGAAAAAGGGCTCACGCAAGAAGCCGCATTTCGGCGTCTTATAGCCTGGGCAAAGACAAGTCCGGAAGCTCGCGGCGAACATAAGAAAGAAGGAAGAATCGGACTGGCCGGGCTTGAAATGTTCGATGATGAAGGGATACATGATTATGGGTTGCCAAGGGATGTAAACAATATCCTGCACAAATTTACTGCACAGGAAGCCGAGCGGATAGTGCGCGATGTATTCGGCATAAAAGAAGCCGAAACAAAGTAAGTGTTTTTGGTCCTCACACTTCCTCTTCCTTTTCCTTAGTTTTTTGAGCTTCGGCGGCAAAATTTTGCGCCATACTTTCAACTGGCAACCCGGCGAGGAGCCCACCACCCTGATCTCGTATCTGAGTTACGCCCAGTGATGCGAGTTCCACGATTGTTTTGCGCCACTGTCCCCGCTGTTCTTCCAGCGCAGGCTTCATTTTTGAAATTAAGATGCCCAATTCGGAAATCGCCTGTGCCGGATCAAATTTCGAATTCGCGGAACGGTCTTTGAAGATGTCTTTGGAAACACTCAGGTCTTTAATAAGTTTTTCAGCAGCTACGATTTGTCCTGGTAGAGAATCAAGAACAGTGATGAGCACGTCCAAATCCATTGAGAGCTTGGCGATACGGTTGATATTCTCTGCGCTCAAGTCGCGGCGGCCGACGTCAACCCTGAATGTTTCACCATTAAAGTACAAGACAGTTCCTTCTGCGGGTTCACCCGATGCTCGGGTAACGATTCCGTGCATCATGTGACTGACACCGAATTCTTTCCGAACTTCACCGGCCTCTACTCTTGCTACCTCCAAAGTGGCACCTTTTGGTATATCAACGGGTAACATTTGATTCGGGAAGGGAGATTTTGGGTCACGCCCTTTCGATTCTTTAGGTTGGTCAGAAGGCTTGCCAGATAAACTCTTCATAATCGGTATTATACCCCGGCAAAAGACGGAGCACAGAACGGTGACACTCAAGCAAATCCCACGTATAGTATGCGGATATGGCGGATACAGTAGACGTTGCGTCGCTCGCAAAGCTCGCGCGGCAGGGAGAGGGCCATGTGGGGCTGACGTCGGGTGAAGTACGCGGCGTGCGAGAGGCACAGAGAAAAGTGAGGGCGGGGAAGTATGCGAGTGCGAAAAAAGTCAGGTCGTTCTTTGCGCGCTTTCACGCGAGAAACTCACAATTCAAGTAGTGATTTCTGTTCGTGTTCCCATTCCTTGATTCGAGCTAAGTTGCGAGAATTCCACCGACAACAGCTACTCATCTTGTGCGGTTTGCACAATGCGCACGAATGTTTTTTCAGTTTGTTTCTTTTGCGCATGCTCTACTTTGGATGCTTGCGGATGTTCAGCAAATGATACGTATCGCCTTCGATGCGAAAATAAAATCGCACATCGCCAGTTACACGAGCCTGCCAAATGTTCTGCACCTCGTTGTACTTTTTTGCTCGTAGCGACGGATGCCGAATATTGTTCTTGAGAAACTTGGCTTGTTTGTAAAAAGCTTCTCGAATTTCCTTCGGGAACTTTTGAAGTTCACGCCGAATTTGCAGGGTGTGTTCAAGTCTCATGACCCCTTCGCTTCAAGAGATGCCCGAAGTTCTTCCACGGTATCGAATGGGCCATAGACACGTCCTTCTTCGACATCCCTCAAACTCGCCTGCAGCCACTTTGGAAGTGCCCTCCCTTTCTTTGGGCCTCTGGAGACCGCCTTGGAGATGGGCTCAACAAGCGCACGAACTTCGCGGACTTCCTGCAGCACTTCTCTTAGCAATTTATCTGTTTTCGTGGCGGTTGTCATTCCGTTACTATAGCATAAAGGATATTTTTGCCACGTGCGCGTAAATACTGACAGCACGTACTTTATTGATTATGATGCATGGATGACAGCCCCGAATATCGATGTCGCGGCGCTTGCAAGATTAGCGCGGCTGGAGGTTTCGGATGAGGAGATGAGAAAGTTGGAGAAGGAAATTCCGGCCATTTTGCATTTTGTGGAGACAATTCAGAAAGCGAACACTGGCAAGGAGGCAAATGCACCTGCACTGCGTAATGTGATGCGTGCCGACGAGAATCCGCACGAAAGCGGGAAATATACCGAAAAACTTCTGGAGGCCGCACTGGCGCGGGATGGCGACAGAATTGCCGTGAAGCAAGTAATTTCAAGGAAGAAGTGAGTAGTTGACAGTGAACAGAAGATCCATGAATTTAGAAACTTTAACGATAGCGGAAGCGCGCAGGGCACTGGATGCGAAGGAGTATTCGGCGCTCGACCTTACAGACGCATATCTCGATGCTATTGCAAAAAAAGACGGAGAGATCCATGCCTATCTCGAAGTGTGGGCGGATTCGGCGCGGGAGGAAGCAAAGGCGGCAGACAAGATGATAGCGGCAGGGAAGTCGCAGCCCCTCACAGGGATTCCGCTCGCGGTAAAAGACAACATTTTGCTTGATGGGCGTATCGCAAGCTCTGCCTCGAAGATCCTCGAGAATTATCGCGCATCGTACGACGCGACTGTGATAAAAAAAATAAAAGAACAAGGTGTCGTGTTCTTGGGAAGAACGAATATGGACGAATTTGCACTCGGCAGCTCGACGGAGAACTCCGCCTTCGGCCCTACGAAAAACCCTCATGACACATCGCGCGTGCCGGGCGGCACCTCGGGTGGTCCAACGGCCGCTGTCGCCGCTGGTATGGCGCTTGGTGCGCTAGGAAGCGATACAGGTGGCTCTATACGGCAACCCTCTGGCTTTTGCGGAGTGGTAGGCCTGAAGCCAACGTATGGCGCCGTGTCCCGCTTCGGGCTCATGGCCGCCGCCTCTTCACTCGACCAGATAGGAACCATCGGCAAGACCACCCTCGACGCGAAAGTTCTTTTCGAGGCAATACGCGGCTATGATGCAAACGACAGCACATCCCTGCCCGACAGTTCCATATATGGAACTAAAGAGGCGCGGCGCGTTATCGGAGTTCCGCGCGCATTTTTGAAAGCGGGGATGGAGAAAGACGTGCTCGCGCAGTTCGAGCGTACGCTTGAGTCGTTAAAAAATGACGGATACTCCATCGTCGATATCGAACTTCCCTCGCTCGACTATGCGCTCGCCGTGTACTACATCATCAATCCTGCCGAAGTATCTACCAATCTTGCGAGATATGACGGTGTTCGTTACGGGCTCTCGGCGCCGGCAGACACGATAAGCGATGTCTATGCGAAATCTCGGGCGCAAGGTTTCGGGCCTGAAACGAGGCGACGCATCCTCGTCGGCACGTTCGTGCTATCAGCCGGATACGCGGATGCATATTACCGAAAGGCGCGTGCCGTGCGCGAACTGATACGTTCTGACTTTAGGCGCGTGTTCGAATCGGTAGACGCAATAGCGCTTCCTATCAGTCCCGTCGCGCCGTGGAAATTCGGCGACAAGGCCGACCCCGTAGCCATGTACGCCGCCGACATATTCACCGTGCCGGTCAACCTTGCCGGCGTACCGGCCATCTCCGTACCAAGCGGCACTGTCGAGCGGGACGGAAAGCAATTGCCCGTCGGATTCCAGCTTATTGCGTCGCACGGGGGAGAGGAAACTTTGTTCTCGATCGGGGAAGATGTGGAAAGAAGTGCATCATAAACGAGCTATACTATTCGGATGGATGGGGGAGACGCAACGTTTATCGGAGCCTTGCCGGGAGCTTTTTGGTTTTTGGGAGAACTCCTCTTCAGGTGGGTCCCAGCGACGGTCATTTCTGTTTTGAATACAAGCACGTCGTCGCCGTTTGCAAACCTAACCGAGCCAGTCGCTCTGTGGGACGTACCCGGGCTGCTTGCTCAAGCTTCTGGCCCCGCAGGTTTTGAGACTTTACTGAAAGGATGGTTCGTCTTCTCGCTTGTCACGCTTTTGCTCTCGATACCCTTTTTGGCCCTCGTCATCTATTGCTGGCTCCGCATATTGCAGATCCGACGTCGCGAACGTCTCACGTTCAAAGCAGCACAACGAACGGTGGCGGCGCAGGATATTCCTAGAACGCAGTTACGCTGGAACCGGGTCCTGGACCAAGCGAGTTCATCGAACCCCGAAAGCTGGCGTCTTTCCATTCTTGAGGCAGATATCATGCTCAACGAGCTTCTCGACATGCAGGGATATAAGGGTGAGACGATAGCGGACAAGATGAAACAGGTCGACCGCAATAAATTCAATTCAATCGAATCCGCGTGGGATGCCCACAAGATACGGAATCGCATAGCGCACGAGGGAGGCCTCACGCTAACGCCACGCGAAGTGCGCAACGCGGTAATGCTCTACGAGCGCGTGTTCAGAGAATTCCGATATTTAGAGTAAAACTTGTTGCGGGGGCGGGACGGTATTGGCCAAGAGCTCGTTCGTCGCCGTCGCTCCTCACTCCTCTCGGCCCTGATTTTGCTCCCCGTTCCGCTGAACGGGTCCCCGCAAAACCTTGCAAGTCCCGACGCGACAGTGTCCCACACTGTCGCTCCCTCTCGCAAAAGCACAAAAGCAAAACGCCCACGAGGGGCGCTTTGCTTTTGGCTTGTTGCGGGGGCGGGACTTGCACCCGCGACCTCAAGGTTATGAGCCTTGCGAGCTACTACTGCTCCACCCCGCTGTGCGGAACTGTACTACAAAGAATAGTTCGTCGCAATTTTTTAGTGTGCGAGGCCAGTGAGAACGAGTTCGGTCAGTGAGACAGCGGCGAATGTAAAAAGCGCAAGAAGGAATAATCTCCAATCGAGCGCGACGATGAGCATGCCAAAGGAATAGGAAAGGAACCCCAGCGCAATGAACCAAAGTAAAGAATTCACGCCAAGGAGGGTGTTCCAGAACTGCTTCTGCATGACGGAATTATAATCGAGAAATAGAAAATCTCCCCTCTTTTCGAGTGTTTATCCACACTATCGAAATGATGAACCATAGATATAGAGCTAATATAGAGATATGGCTAAATCAGAGGCTCGGTTGAGAGCATTAAAAATGCGCCGTAGAGGCAAGAGCATAGGATGGATTGCGAAGCGACTAGGTGTTTCAAAAGGCTCCACGAGTATATGGTGCCGTGATGTGGTTTTGACCCAGAGGCAGCAGGATCGGCTTATTAAGGATCGTATTGATGCAGGGCATCGTGGGCGGATCATTGGCGCAGAAGCAAACAAGAGAAAGCGGCTTCAAAACATCGAGACCCAAGAAAAGATTGCAAGAGGAATGATTGGCAGTATCACGTCGCGCGATACCCTCATGCTTGGTATTGCACTTTATTTAGGTGAAGGAACAAAATCGGATGGAAGTACCCTTGCGATCACGAATTCTGACGCAGAAACAATATTACTTGCTCGCAATTGGTTCGAACAACTTGGCGTGACTAGGGACATGTTTAGGCCCCAAGTGTTAATATCAGAATCGCACAGGGACCGATGGAGTACAGTCCTCAAGTTCTGGTCCCGTTATCTCGGCATCCCCAAGGATCAATTTGCCAACCCTGTTTTCCTGCAGGGAAGACCCAAGAAGGTTTACGAGAACCATAATTCGTATTATGGTGTGTTAGCATTGCGCGTGAGGAAAGGGAAAACTTTGAAATATCGTATACTCGCCCTGATTCAAGCGTGCAAACGAAATGCCGGCGTAGCTCAGTGGCAGTAGCGGACGTTTCATAAGCGTCAGGTCGCAGGTTCGATCCCTGCCGCCGGCACCAGATAGGAAAAGTCAAAGAGTTTTGGTTCGCCTCGCTTCGCTCGGCGACTAATTGGTATTCAATTTTGGGGGTAAAAACGAATTCGCGATTTCGCAAAATATGGTTCGAGCCGATGTTTTTCAGAAATGTTGTCATTGCAGTCGGATTGGGAGAGGAAAGCAGATTAGCGGCTTGATTTAAGGATTTTACGAACTCACGAGCCGGTTCGAGCCAAGACAAACCTTTTGTCTCAAAGTCGGTGATTTTTTCGGATAACAAAACTTTTTGAGACAACAAACTCTGTTTTTTGGCGGCGTATTCCTCTGTGGATAAAGCGTCGGCTAAATAGACATCGAGGAGTTTTTGAAGTTTTGCCTCAACTTGCGATAATTGCTCTTTCAAAACGCCGACTTCGGCTCGTGCGCTTTCTTGTGCTTTATCCTGTTCTGTATCTAACGCCGCCAAAACTTTCTCGGTGTCTTGGCTCGACAAAGAAACTTTTTGAAGATAAAAAGTGATTTGCTCGGTTAATGCTTCCTCGCGAAGATAATGCTTTTCTTGGCAAGGCCCTTTCTTGCGAGTACATCGGTAATAGTGATGACCTTTCTGTTTTTCGGCGGTAATCGAGCAACCGCACGAGGCACATTTCAAGAGGCCAAGAAAAGCAAAATCATTTTTTCTCACATGGTGGAATTTTCCGCGCTTCGCCATCACTTCTTGGCAAGAATCAAAAAGTTTCTTTGAAATCAACGGCTCGTGTTGTCCCTCATGAATTTCCCCACCATATTTCATCAGCCCAATGTAGAAAATATTTTGTAGAATACTTTGCACATTGCTCAACGCTATCTCTTTGCCGAGATTACCGCACAAATCGTGTTTTCGGCACCAATTTGCGAGAGAATGGAGCGTATATGTTCCGGTGGCATACATTTCAAACAATTTCTTTACTTTAGGGGCTTTGTCGCTATCAACATCAATACCGCGTGTCTTGGGGTTATTGAGATAGCCCACCGGAGCCCAGCCGGGCCAAACACCATTTCTGATTTTCTGCCTTAAACCTCGCTTCACATTCTCTCGCAAATTATCTACAAAATATTTGGATTGCCCGAAAGCGATATTGAGCATGAAAAGTCCTTGTGGCGTTGCCTCAAACCAAAAGGTTGGAAATTTGAGGGACTTAATCAAGCCGCGATCTACGAAGTGAATTATTTTCCCACCATCAACGCTGTTTCTTGCCAATCTATCGGGGTGCCACGAAATAATTCCGTCTGCTTTTCCTCTCTCAATCAATGACAACATTTCTGCGAATTTAATTCGCCCGGGTTCTTTTGCGGTTTTCGCCTCGCAAAGCGAGGCAACAATTTCAAGTTTTTCTTTGGCGGCATACTCTTGCAACTCTACGAGTTGCGCTTCAATCGAAAGCACTTGTCGGTCGTCCTCTTCGGTACTCTTTCGTGCGTAAAGTATGTATTTCATAAGTCTTAGAAATTAAGGATTAAAAAATTTTCTTCCCCCAAAATGCGAAATCGCGAATTCGTTTTTACCCCCAAAATTGAATACGAATTAGTCGCCGAGCGAAGCGAGGCGAACCAAAACTCTTTGACTTTTCCTATGTGGTGCAGTATTCTTGAATTAGTCCGAACGCATTTCGCCGCCTGCGGCGGCGAGGAAATCCCCCCGCGAAAATTCGGAAAGGCGGCGGAGCCGCACCGCTCAAAACCGCAAAAGAACCCGAAGAAAAACATCGACTCGAACCATATTTTAATTTTGGGGGAAGAAAATTTTTTAATCATGAAAGTTACTAAAGCCAAAAAAGTTTTCAGCATCATACTACCGATTACTGTTTTCGTGAGCGTATTTTTCCTGAGTACGACTGAAGTCCATGCTTTAAGTTGTATACCTCCGCAAAATATTTTTGTTGTTGCGTACGAACAAGGTAATTTTCTTGATGGTTTTACAATTGAACATAGGCTTACCGGAAATATATGTGATACAAGACCAGTAGTTAGGGAGCGCACCGATAATTTACAAAGTGCTTTTACTACTGCATCACAAAATTTGAACAAGTCAGTTTCTACTGGTGTATACCAGCTATCAACAAGGTGCTTGGCGGGTAGATGGGATGAATGGTGCGTTAAAGAAAGCACTTTTGAACAATTATCAAGCAATCCATCAGAACTGGCTCGACATAAATCAGAATGGCAGATAAAAGAGCAAGAAGAACTTCGATCCGTTACAACACAAAAATGGTCAGTAGCAGTAATCATTGTGGCTATTGTCGCGCTCGCAATTCTTTGGCCGTGGATTTTGGTGAAGATATGGCCAAACTTGAGAAAGCGATTATCTTTGTTTTTAATTATCGCGATTCTGCTACAAGCACCGCTCGCTCTAATTCTGCAATGGATGTTCATTTGGTCACACCGCTTGTGGCAAACCACAGCTTCCATTTCTTCAGTTGTGCTTGGTTTGTTTATTCTCATTGAGATCATATTCCTTATTGTTAGAAAAATTCGATCAAGAAATGTTTTCGTTTAAGATTTCAAGAATTAGGCCGCCAAAGAAAAACTTGAAATTGTCAGCGGTGCGGCTCCGCCGCCTTTCCGAATTTTCGCGGGGGGATTTCCTCGCCGCCGCAGGCGGCGAAATGCGTTCGGACTAATTCAAGAATACTGCACAAAATTATACGACTCCCACCTCCCCCACCAAGATCAAAGTGACTATTTTAATAAAAGCATCAAAATTTCCGCGATCGCAGTAATTCTGATGCTCTTTTCTTTACGGGGCTACTGAGAACCGCATCATTTAATCATAAAAAAACATTTAATAGGGATAAATATGCTAAAATACGGGTATGGAAAACCAGTATCTGCATGAGGTGGCGATTACGTGTATCATCATCAAAGACGGTGCGTATCTCATTACGCGAAGATCGCCGAATAAAAAACGATTTCCAGGCAAATGGACCGTGCCCGGAGGGAAGCTGGAAACCGATGATTACATCCATCTGAAGAAAGACACCGAGTTCTACTGGTACAACGTGCTTGAACAAGTATTGAAACGAGAAGTGAAGGAGGAGGTCGGACTGGAAATTAAAAATATAGAGTACGTCACGAGCCTCGCGACCATGCACGAGGATAAAGCGCCGTCATTGGTCATCTCGTGTGTGGCAGACTGGGCCGGAGGTGACGTGCGGTTGCAGGAAGAAGAAACCGATCAGTTCGCGTGGGTAAGCTTAGAAGAAAGCAAACAATACGAGCTTCTGGACGGCATATACGACGAGCTTGCGATGGTGGAGGAAATGCGGAGCGGAAAGAAACGGGCGGAGTGGGAAAGAAAATAAGAGTTGCGAAAAGTACCATTTGTTGGTACTTTTTAATGATATGCAATACACAAACTACATTATATTTATTCCGGTCGTGCTCGCGGTCGCGTATGCTGCATACCTTATGCTGTGGCTCAAGCGTCAGCCGAAGGGATCCGAAAAAATGCAGGAAATATCAAAAGCGATTCGAATCGGCGCGCGCGCCTATTTGAATAGGCAATACCGCACGGTGGCAATCGTGGCTATAGTGCTTTTTGTTATTATCTGGCTCGTGTTCCAAAACTGGGTACTTGGAATCGGATTTTTACTCGGAGGGATTTTGTCGGCACTCGCCGGCTATATCGGCTTGAATGTATCGGTTACATCCAACAGCAAGACAACGCAAGCGGCTCACACGGGACTTGGAGAGGCGATGTCGGTCGCGTTTCGCGCGGGATCGGTTACGGGATTTTTGGTTGTAGCGCTTGGACTGCTTGGTGTAGCGGGCTTTTATCTTCTAACGGGACAAGACGCGACCGCGCTCATTGGTTTCGGATTTGGAGCAAGCCTTATTTCGGTATTCGCGCGACTTGGCGGAGGCATATTCACCAAAGCGGCGGATGTCGGAACAGACCTGGTTGGTAAAGTTGAAGCAGGGATTCCCGAGGATGATCCTCGCAATCCGGGCGTCATCGCGGATAACGTCGGTGATAATGTGGGGGACTGTGCCGGCATGGCGGCTGATCTTTTTGAAACATACGCGGTTACACTAACCGCCGCTCTACTTCTGGGGGCCGCACTGCTTACGGGGCAACAGGTGTTTTTCCCCCTTGTGATCGGCGGCCTCGCGATCGTCGCATCGGTCGTGGGGACACTCTTTGTGCGGCTCGGCAAGAAAAAAGGCATAATGCATGCTCTCTACAAGGGGCTCGGAGCGTCGGTTATCGTATCGGCAGGGCTCTTCTATCTTGCGGCACAGCAATTTTTTCCGGAAAATCTGTGGAGCATGTACATCTCGACCCTTATCGGGCTTGCGGTCACGGTGCTTATGGTGCTCGTAACCGACTACTACACCGCAAAAAAATACCGGCCGGTACAATCCATATCCAAAGCGTCTGAATCAGGACACGGCACGAATATTATTATGGGGCTTTCGGTCGGAATGGAATCCACATTTCTGCCGATTCTCATCATTGCGGCGGGTATTATCTCGTCCTACATTCTCGCAAATGTATATGGTGTGGCGCTTGCCGCAACCGCAATGCTTTCAGTAGCAGGAATTATTGTGGCGATTGATTCATTCGGGCCGGTGACGGACAACGCGGGAGGCATAGCGGAAATGTCGGATGCGCCTGAAGAGGTACGGAAAGTAACAGACTCGCTGGATGCTGTTGGGAATACAACCAAAGCTGTCACAAAAGGTTATGCAATCGCATCGGCGGGACTCGCCGCGCTCGCGCTATTTGCAGGATTTACGCAGGAAGTTGCAACGCGATTCGAACTACCTGACTTTTCGGCGCTGCGGGGATTTTTCGATATTACAAACCCGTTTGTTCTGGTGGGGTTATTGATTGGCGCAAGCATACCGTACCTGTTCAGTTCCATCGCGATGAAATCCGTTGGGAAAGCCGCGGGAGCCATTGTGGATGAGATCCGAAGGCAGTTCAGGGAAATCAAAGGCATTATGGATGGCACTCAAAAGCCCGACTATGGCAAAGCGGTGGATATCGTAACCAAAGCCGCGCTCAAAGAAATGATCATCCCGGCGCTTCTTCCCGTATTCTTTATATTGGTCGTTGGACTCGGTACAAAATTAGTAGCAGACCTCGCAATTACCAACCCGTATGTGGGTGCGTCCTTTACTCCGGGCACGGTTATCGCCGCACAGGCGCTCGGAGGATTGCTCATCGGCGTAATTCTCTCGGGATTATTCGTTGCGATATCAATGACCTCGGGAGGAGCAGCGTGGGACAACGGTAAAAAATATATAGAAGATGGCAACTTTGGAGGCAAAGGATCCGACGCACATAAGGCAGCGGTGACCGGCGATACGGTGGGGGACCCATACAAAGACACCGCCGGTCCCGCCATCAACCCGCTCATCAAAGTGATTATGATTCTGGCTCTCCTTATCGTGCCGTTGCTGTGATATACTGGAAGATATGAATCCCGTTAGAAGTCCTTGGTAAATAAAATCGTATAAATTTTATTTACTCGGAGCGAAACGAGATTCTATAATTAAACTAAGTCTACCAAAATGGAAATACATTCCTATACAGGCAGACTTCTAACGGGATGAAAAAAATACTATTAAGTGCGCTTATGTGCATGCTCGCGCTTCCGCTTCTTTCACAGGTCGCGTTCGCTCAGGATATCCCGGTAATTGATTTCCCGTCCCCGTCTCCGATCGTAACTCCTATCGGACCCCGTACAACTGGTGAACTAACACAATTTTTTGTGACAGTCGTGCAGTGGTTCTACACAATCATATTTATTGTGGCGGTACTGTTCATACTGCTTGCGGCATTTGGATTCATTACCAGCAAAGGAAGTCCCGAGAAAGTCGCGAAAGCAAAAGCGCAGCTGCTCTACGCGGTCATAGGAATAGCAATAGCGCTCATATCGTATTCGATTATCGCGCTTGTCCAGAATACGCTTGAAAATAATTTCTAAGAGCATAAAACACCCCGCTCGGGGTGTTTTATGCCTTGTGCCGCTTTCCGTGGAATGCCTTGTGCACTTCGCGGAGTTGTTTGTTGGTAATGTGCGTATATACCTGCGTGGTGGCGATGTTTGAGTGACCCAGAAGTTCCTGCACTGAACGCAGATCCGCTCCGTTCATAAGAAGGTCCGTGGCAAATTGATGTCGAAGCTGATGAGGACTTACCTTTCCTAGGATGCCGGCTTTCTTAGCATAGTGCCTGACCATTCTCTGTACTGCGCGAGGGATAATAGGGCCGATGACCTTGGGATTTTTTGCTTTACTCAAGCTTATAAATAGCGCCTCCTCCGCATCACCTCGCTTTTCCAAATATTTTTTTATCGCTACCTTGGCGGATTCAGATATAAACACAATGCGTAGTTTAGATCCTTTCCCTCGCACCGTAATCTCACCTCTGCCAAAGTCCATATAACGTGAGAGAGAGCACAATTCTGAAACGCGTAAACCAGTAGAGAAAAGCATTTCTAAAATCGCTTTATCGCGAAGCGCGCGAAGCGAATCGCCCTGCGGCCCCTGCATAAACCGCTCCAGATCGCTGTATTCCATAATTTCTATCTGGCGCTGGGGGACTTTGGGCAGATCAATCTGATCGGGAAGCACGCGCAAAGGCATATTGCGCTTGACCAGATACTTCAAAAAATTCCGCAGAGCTATGGCGTAGTATGCTTGGGTATTCTTCTTAATCACATCACCCGCGGCAGCGTGCTTGCGGGCAAGTGTGACGCGGAACCGCCGAACCGTATCTTCGTTAAGGTCTTTTAATGTCTTTGCCTTCTGGTCTTGTACAAACGCCATCAAATACCTCCGGTAGTTTTGGACGGTTTTTGGGGATCGGTTTTTCTCGATATCCAAATGATCTAAATAATCTTCAATGTATCGTTCAAGTTCTGACATACAGAAAAGTATAATCTATTGTGCGACAGATTGACAGGACATACGCAAAAATATATACTGTTCGTATACATGCTTACCACTCGGAAAAAGCAAAATGTAATAAAAGAGCTGGAGGCGCACGATACGGACACCGGATCGGCTTCCGTGCAGATCGGACTTCTGTCAAAGCAGATTGATGAACTAACAAAACACCTCAAATCAAATCCGAAGGACAACAGTTCCCGCAGGGGCCTCTTGAAAATGGTCTCAAAACGCAGAAAACTTCTTGATTACCTTTCCAAGGAAAATCAGAAGCGGTACGCGTCCGTGGTGAAAAAGCTCGGGCTCAAGAAATAACACATGTCATCCAACAAAGATCAGCGCATAGGGGTTTTTATGGATATCCAGAACCTCTATCATTCCGCAAAAAATCTATATGGGGCAAAAGTTAATTTTCCCCAGCTTTTAAAACACGTGGCGGCTAACCGCCAGCTTATTCGCGCGATCGGATACGTAGTTAAAAGCGACGTATCGCTCAACGAAGCGTCGTTTTTTGAAGCGCTTGAAAAGGCGGGCATCGAATTGAGAATGAAAGACCTCCAGATTTTTCCGGGCGGAATGAAGAAAGCGGATTGGGACGTGGGGCTGGCGGTGGACGCGATTCGGCTAGCGCCATCGCTTGATGTAGCGGTTATTGTTAGCGGAGACGGCGACTTTGTGCCGCTGGTCAATTACCTGAAGTGGGCAAAGGGATGCAAAGTGGAGATTGCTTCATTCTCGCGCACGACATCGGCAAAGCTGCGGGAGCTGGCGGATGAGCACGTCAACGTCGAAGATATACCTAACATATTCATACGCGACAATCGTCGAAAAAAAGGAAAATAAAACCATCATACGTAACAGACGTGCGGTGTCCTGAGAAATAAGTTTTTAGGACAGCGCATGTCTCATAAGAAACATGCAATTACCAAACCAAAAAGAATTTACACTTCCGTTTCATGGTCGTGACCTGAAATTTACCGTCTCCGATCTAGCGGGACAAGCAAACGCGGCAGTGCTCGGTCAGTATGGAGATACGCTCGTGCTTGTAACTACGGTTATGGGTAAAGAGGATCGCGATACAGAGTTCTTCCCTCTCACCGTTGACTACGAAGAGCGGTTTTACGCGGCTGGAAAGGTGCTAGGAAGCAGATTTATACGCCGCGAGGGGCGCCCGAGCACGGATGCGGTGCTTTCGGGCCGTCTGATTGACCGTTCCATTCGGCCGCTGTTTGATAGTCGCCTGCGCCGCGACGTGCAGGTAGTGATAACCATACTTTCCTACGACGAAGAAAACGACCCGGATTTCCTGGCTCTCGCAACGGCATCGTTGGCGCTCTCAATTTCGGATATCCCCTGGCAGGGACCCATTGCAGGCGTGCGGCTGATGCTTGACCCGTTAGAGAAAAGCCGCCCCGAAGCGGCTGAAGCCGTGCCTGCGGCAGGGCGTTCTCTAACGGGTCTTGATGAAGACATAACGGTCAATCCACTTGTCAGCAAAGTAAAGGAAGTTCTGCAGAAGCAGGGGACATGTGACGCGTTCTTCTCGGGAACCGCAAAGGGGTCCATAAATATGATTGAACTCGAAGGAAGAGAAATAACCGAAACTGACGCGGAAAAGCTTTTCGCCAGCGCCCAGGAGGAAACGAAAAAACTCATTGAATTTCAGAAAGATATAATTTCAAAGATTGGAAAAGAAAAAGCATCCATCTCACTCGCCGATCACGATCCGGCTATCGTCGCGGAAGTACGGGCATTCACGCACGATGTGTTGCAAAAGATAGTGTTTATACAAGACGGAGCAGAACGGGACGAGAAGATCGCCGAACTGAAAGCAACGCTTGTGGAACACCTCACCCAGAAAGAACTCCCGACTGAGCCCGTCAGCTCAATTCTGAAAGAGATCATCAATGAAATCGTGCATGCGCAGGCGCTTGAAAACGAAAAGCGACCAGACGGCAGAGGCATCACAGCTATCCGGCCCCTGCACGCGCAGGTGGGACTTTTTAAACGCTTGCACGGATCATCGCTCTTTATGCGCGGCGCAACGCAATCGCTTGCGGTTACCACACTTGCGGCGCCGGGACAGGAACAGCTGGTGGAAACAATGGAATCTACCATGAAGCGCAGATTTATGCTGCATTACAACTTCCCGCCATTTTCGACGGGAGAAACCGGCCGCATGGGATCGCCCGGGCGGCGCGAGATCGGGCATGGAGCCCTCGCCGAAAAGGCATTACGCGCGGTCATACCATCAAAAGACGCGTTTCCCTACACCATCCGCGTCGTATCAGAAATTCTTTCGTCGAACGGATCGTCGTCTATGGCATCGGTCTGCGCGGCAACGCTCTCGCTTATGGACGCAGGCGTGCCCATCCTAAAGCCCGTGGCCGGCATAGCTATGGGACTTATGACGCATCAGGGCTACGACCCCGCAAGCAATCGGAGCGAATTCAAAGTGCTGACCGATCTGCAGGGGTTTGAAGATCACTATGGAGATATGGACTTCAAGGTAGCGGGCACGCGGGATGGCATTACGGCTATACAAATGGACCTCAAAATAGAAGGCATCACGATGGATATATTCAAAACGGGCCTGTCCGACGCTCAAAAAGCCCGTCTTGAAATACTGGATCTTATCCAAAAAACGATACCCGAATCACGAACACAGCTCTCGCCCTACGCGCCCATCATCAAGATTCTACAGATTAAGCCGGACCAGATCGGTATGGTCATCGGACAGGGCGGCAAGGTGATTAATGGCATCATAGAGCAATACGGACTTGAGACGATCGATATCGACGACGACGGCAGTGTGTTCATTGCCGGCACCGACGCGGCGAAAGTGGACGAAGCGATGAAATTCATCCAGATTTTGACCAAAGAATACGAGGTAGGCGAGGTAGTAACCGGACCGATTATAAAAGTGTTTGAGTTTGGCGCGATCGTGGATCTGGGTGGCGGCAAGGATGGCATGATTCATGTATCGGAAATCCAAAACGGATTTGTGAAAAGTGCGGAAGAACATCTGAGGGTTGGACAAACGGTAACCGCGAAAATCATTCGGGTTGAAGAATCAGGCAAAATCGGACTTTCGATCAAAGCACTAGGAAAATAACAAAAAAACCCGACATACTTCTTCACGATACGGCGTATTCGCCTGCTGGCGAATCGCCTCGCCCTCGCGTCAGCCGCGCTCCGGGAGTCGTTCAGAAGCATGCGGGTTTCTTTGTTTGCGCTTCGCGTGTTTATCTCATCTCAATCGTGCAATGACTGAATAAAAAACGCCAGCTATTTCTGGTGTTTTTTATTATGCCTGCCTTCAGCTTAAATCTTAGCCGAATAGGGCTGACGCCCCACAAGCACACTGGTAAGATAGCATATCAGTGATTTTCTTACAAGTGAATAACAATAGTTTGATTATTTTAAAAAAGAGGGTAGAATAGAAACTATAAATAAACCTTGAAAGATTGCCTGGGTTTGTGGATGTTATGAGGGAAAATGTGGCTAGAGAACTGGCTGATAAAGATCCTGAAACCGCGTTACGTATCGCAAGTAAAATCTCCGATAGTGCTTTAACCAAAAGAAATTATATAGAAGATTACATCCGTAATACTAATAAATAGAGCAATGAAAAATCCCCCTTAGGGGGATTTTTTAGAGCAACTCCATAACAAGAGACCTGCGGCCGAATTGCAGAGCATCTGCTCGAGATTCGAACCAGATATCTATAGTGTTCGTATTGTTGTACCGTGTGTTCATACGGTCCTCAACCACGAATACTTTGTCTCCGTACAGAGCGGGAATCTTTAATTTCGATCCCATTGGCAGGAAGTTTGACGCAACGATTCCATCGCGAACGATCGAACCGGATGCGGTTACAAATGGCGTGTCGTCGGTTTCCATCGGATGACTCGTGTAGGCGGTCGCCCACACGCGAATCTCCTTTGCCGCTTGTTCGGTCGCGGACGCGAACTGCTTCTTGCGGTATATCACAACCTGCTCTCCCGCGCTGTCCGAAGCCGAGGTGGCCAAGGCCAGTTCGGCAAGCGGAACGAGTTCTTCTGCTTCTGTCTGTAGTCCTGCTAGTGAGTACAGGCGGTCCAGGTAAAACCCTATAGAATGTGCCTGCATAAGCGTAAGCACGAGACCAAGGGCACCAATTGACGCCAGTATGATACGTTTACCCATAAAATTGTAAATTTTGGCTTAAAACCTTGCTTATTTGCTGAAAACATCCACTTTCTCAACAAAAAACCCCGCCTTTTCGGAATTTAACCACAGTATATATCATGCATTTGAAAAAGTCAAATGCTCGTAGTGAGTGGTGAGTTATGGGTTGTGGGATGAAAAACGGCCTGGCTCACTACTCAAAACCCACAACTCACATCTCATTTGCTATACTGGGAGGATGCAGGAACTCTATACAAAGGCGCTGGTACTTGATCGGCGGCCGGTAGGCGAGGCAGACGAGCTCGTTACGTTCTACACCGAGAAATTTGGGAAAATATATGCCCGAGCGAAAAGCATTCGCAAGATAACATCGAAAGTATCCGCGCACCTCCAGCCGCTTGGATTCACACAGGTGCGGTTTATCCATCGGGGGAATTTTACGGTGCTTGATGCTATGGCCGAGACCCGGCCTCGGCCACAGCTTATTTCCATTGTCCGACTGCTTGCGGATATGACGCATGAATGGGAAAAGGACACGAGATTGTGGCAGTACATACAGAGAATACAAATCGAAGACATCCCCGAAAAAGAAATGAATAGAGACGTGCTCGCGCTGTTGGGGTTTGATGGGCGCCACGCATCCTGCGCATTTTGTAAAAAAGAACAGGCCTACGCGTTTCTCAAAACACGGAATGATTTTGTTTGTCGGGCGTGTGCTTCTAAAGTGAGTGAAAGTGAGGTAGTATGTATCTAATATGTCACTAGGAGATGTAGAAAAAGAGCTCTACGGCCAGAAGCCTCGGAAACTTAGGGTAGACCAAGCCAAAAAAGAAGAAATATCCCGAAAGACGGAAGGATCAGAGTTTAAAAATCCCTGGCGGGACGAGGAACCATACGCACCATCCGCGCAAGGACCCGAACCGGTACAAAAAGCCGAAAAAATCGGATCGCGCGTATTTATAGTGCTGGCGGGAGCGCTGGTGGTGCTGGTGGGCTTCGCGGGCTACTATTTGTACCAGTATTTTTCCACCAAAGACGCGCGCTTTACGATAACCGCGCCCGCGGAAGTGCGCATAGGCGAACCGTTCACGCTCACGGCCGTGTTTGAGAACATATCTAAAAAGCCGCTGTATGAGCCGGTGCTCTCCATCCAGCTCCCCGACGGGGCTGTTGTTGTCGATAACGCATCCCGTCGAACCATCGAAGAACAGCTGCCCGATACCGCTTCCGGAGAGGGCGTGAAGCGGGAATTTACCGTTGTGCTTACCGGCACATCCTACCGGAGCTATCGCTTCGGCGGAGATATCTCATTTCGATACGGCGAATCAACCCTATCAAGCAAGTTTCAGAAAGAAGCATTTGTTTCGGTGGTTGCGCGGGATCCGGTGCTCACGCTTGATATAGCGATTCCGGCATCCGTTGTAAATGGGCAGGATTTTGAACTGCAGACCCGCTACAAAAACGAAACCGGCAGCGCGCTCCGAAACGTATCAATTGTATTTGATTTGCCGAGCGCGTTTTCTTTGAATAATTCCGAACCAAAACTGGAGGAGTCCGGAGATAAGCGGAAAGTCACGTTTCAGGAGATTGCGGCGGGAAGCGAAGGCGTGGTGATTATATCCGGTTTTTTGACCGGAAGCGCGAATACGTTTGTGCCGTTCGGGGCCAAAGCGGTTCTGAGCGTGTCCGGATCGGAATACGAGATAGCATCCAAGAACAACTCAATTTCGGTAGGAGCGTCACCGCTTGAAGTGATCGTGCTATCGGACAAAAAGGAAGATGTTGCCCACCCCGGCGATGACGTGAAATTTACCATGCGGATACAAAACAACGCCTCAATCCCTCTGCGGGAAGTGGTGGCAAGCGCGAAGTTTAACGGAGCACACTTCGACCTGTCGAGTCTTGAGGGATCTGGATCGCTCAACGACGCGACTCGCACCTATACCTGGACCGCAGCCCGCATATCCGAACTCGAACGGCTGGAGCCGGGACGATCGGTAGAGATTCCATTCAGCATCTCGCTTCGCAACGGATACGCTCCTCAGGGGGTTGTGCAAAAGGATATAGAATTGCAGGTGGTGGGCATGGCCGCGTCCGCGACCGTTCCACCCGAGCTTACCGCACAGCAGACAATTGGTACGCACACCTATACGCTAAAATTGGGGGGCGTGTTGAATCTTCTGCCGCTGGTATTCTACGCCGAACCAAGTGAAGAAATACGAAATATTGGACCGGTTCCGCCGCGTGTCGGGCAGGAAACGCAGTTTACGATACATTGGAAGCTAAGCGCGCAGGGGACGGACGCGCAAAATATCCAAATTCGCGCATCCCTTGGACGAGGAATGGAATGGACGGGGAAGCTGAGTGTGCTTAACACCGAATCGGCTCCGCGATACAACTCACAGACGCAGGAAGTGATATGGGAAATCCCGAATATAACGGCCGGATCCGCCGCGCCGGAAGCGATATTCCAAATCATATTCACCCCCGCGTCCAATATGGCGGGCAGCCAATACACGTTCCTTGAAGATATTCGGTTTACTGGAACCGACGCATTTACCGGCACAAAACTCTCGCAGGAATTCAGAACACTCGACTCGCGCGATATGGCGGATGCGAATGCGTTGCAGAACGGATATGACAAGGTGCGTCCATAGGACACACCTCAAATGCTAAATCATAATCCCTAAATCCTAAATAAACTCCAATGGCTGTCATGAACTCAAAACCAAAATTTGACCTTGAAGAACGAACACTTGAGTTTGCGAAGAACATCCGCTCCTTTATCAAGAAAATTCCAAAAACCATTGGAAACATCGAAGATTCCAAGCAGCTAATCCGGTCTTCGGGGTCCATAGGTGCAAATTATATAGAAGCAAACGAATCGTTGAGTAGAAAAGATTTCCTTTTGCGAATAAAAATAAGTAAAAAAGAGGCAAAAGAGAGTCTTTACTGGCTTCGTCTTCTGGACGTCGGAGGATCTGAATTTTTAGAACGGGAAAGAAGGCAATTTATCCAAGAGGCAGTTGAACTCGGTAGAATATTCGGCTCCATCCTAGAGAAGTCCAAAAATATGTGCTAATCTTCCTTTAGAAATTGATGTTTTGGAATTGGAATTTCTTTAGGGTTTAGGATTTAGTGCTTAGGATTTACCACTTAATATGCCCAAACAACAGAAAAACACCGATGCAAGTATGGATAAAATCGTCTCTCTCGCCAAGAGGAGGGGCTTTGTGTACCCGGGATCGGAGATGTACGGTGGTCTTGCTAATTCATGGGATTATGGACCGCTTGGCACCGCGCTTAAAAATAACATCAAAAAAGAATGGTGGCGGATGTTCGTGGAGGAGCGAGACGATGTATATGGATTGGATGGAGCGATTATTATGAATCGCAAAGTGTGGCAAGCGAGCGGGCATGAACAGACGTTTTCCGATCCGATGGTGGAATGCAAAAAGTGTGGAAATAGATTTAGATCTGATGAGGTTGGATTTCCAAATATAAAGGAAGAAGGAATGAGCGAGGTATTTAATTATCCAAAATGTCCAGAGTGTGGAGGGAAAAGTTGGACAGTTCCTAAGCAATTCAATCTAATGTTCCAAACATTCCTTGGAGCGATTGATCCGATTGATAGAATATTCGGTGAATGGGAGATGCCAAGCACCTCATATGCTGATCATGAAAAGAAAAAACTTCTTCGAGCAGAAATTGAAGATTCTAAAATATATCTCCGCCCCGAAACCGCGCAGGCAATATTTGTGGACTACAAGCATATTCTGGATTCGTTTTCACCAAAATTGCCGTTTGGCATCGCGCAGATAGGAAAAGCATTCCGAAATGAAATTACGCCCGGAAACTTCATATTCCGCACGCGCGAATTCGAACAGATGGAAATAGAGTATTTCGTGCGGGAAAAGGAGTGGGAGAAAGCATTCACTGAATGGCAAAAAGAAATGCATCGCTGGGTGAAGCATATCGGTCTTGATATGAAAAAGATCCACGAGCTGGAAGTGCCCGACGACGAACGCGCGCATTACTCCAAGCGGACTATTGATTTCGAATTTGATTTTCCGTTCGGCAGAAAAGAATTGTACGGACTCGCGTACCGTACGGATTTCGATCTTGAGAGCCACGAGAAAGCAAGTAAGCAGGATTTGAAGTATTTCGACGAGGAAACAAAAGAAAAATTCCTGCCTCACGTTATTGAGCCGAGTTTGGGAGTGGACAGGACGCTTTTGGCGATTCTTTGTTCCGCGTATCGTGAAGAGGAAGATGAAAAAGGCGAAATTCGCACGTACCTCTCGTTAGAACCGTATATGGCTCCGTATAAAGCAGCGGTATTTCCGCTGTTGGCGAATAAGTCGGACCTGGTGAAAAAGGCACAGGAGATACGAAAAGAAACGCAAGGCAAAGGAACTGATTTTGTACCGGTCGCGTTCGACGCGGGAGGGAATATAGGAAAGCGGTATAGAAAGCAGGACGAAATAGGCACACCGTACTGCATTACGGTGGATTTTCAAACATTAGAAGATGACACGGTCACAGTCCGCAACCGCGACACCATGAAACAGGAGCGCATTGCTTCAAAACTCGTGCACAACTTCATCCGAAAATCTCTTAAAAGTTTGTAAGGTTTGGCCTTGGTCTGGGAAGGCCGAACCTTGGTTTCACGAATTTGTGGAATAAAAAAAAGGAGCGGTTTTTACGCCGTTCCATTTTTTGATTTTCCACCTTTCTTTTCGTATATGGCAAGAAAAACTGATGTTGCAATAGCAGATACAGACAGACCAACTCCCATTATGTATGAACCGAAAATATTATTAAGCCCATGAAGTATAAGAAAACCAAAGAGAAAAATAATACTTAACCAGATAAAAATAAAGAAAAATTTTTCAGCCGACTTCACTGTCATTTCAATCACCTTGTTTAATTTTTAAAATACCTATAATATATAATAATAATAACCTATGAAAAGTCAAGTTTTTATAAAACAAACTTTCTGATATAGTAGATTTCGAATCAAGTACGGAATGGCAGAAAGATTGCTTCACTCCACTCGCAATGACATTCCATTTTCGCAATATTCGCATTTCGCATTCGTATCATTCGCATTAGACTTTCTATGAAAGTTATTCAAAAAAAACTCCCCAACAGCATCCGGCTCATACTCGTGCCGCTCAAAGACAGCTTGTCGGTAACTACAGCCGTATTTGTGGAAGCGGGTTCAGCGTACGAGCAGAAAAAAATAAGCGGACTATCGCATTTTCTTGAACATATGATGTTCAAGGGCACGACGCGGCGTCCGACTGCACGCGCCATTTCCACCGAGCTTGAAAACCTCGGCGCGTCGTATAACGCATTCACGGACTTTGACCTCACCGGCTACTACGCCACGGTCGCTCCACGGAATTTCGATAAGGCATTCGACGTGGTTGCCGATATGTATCTACATCCACTGCTTGATCCAAAAGAAATCGAAAAAGAAAAAGGTGTAATCGTGGAGGAGATCCGTATGTACGAAGATCTGCCGCAGTACAAAGCAAGTGAAACGCTCGACGCGCTTATGCATGGCGACCAACCGTCGGGCTGGAGCATCGTGGGTACCGAAAAAACGGTCACCTCGTTTAATCGCAAAAACTTCCAGGACTACATTGCAAAGCATTACATTGCCGAAAAAACAATTATTGTGGTAGCGGGGAATTTCGATCCCGCGTACGCGTACGCGGAAGCCAAAAAGCACTTCGCGGCGGCGCGAAAGGGAAAGGTGTATGATCGGGTACCGTACAAAAAGCATACGGGCAGGCACATATCCATCGTGCATAAGAAATTAGACCAGTCCACTTTTATGGCTGGATTCCACGCAGTGCCTATGAAATCGGACGAACGGTTCAAAGTGGCGATTCTCGCGGCAATACTCGGCGGCGGCATGGGGTCGCGGCTATTTCAGAAGATCCGGGAGGAAATGGGAGCGGCGTATTTCATCGGCATGGGTACGTCGTTTAACGCCAACCACGGCGTGGCGTACGTCAAAGGAGGCATCAATCACGGCAAATTGCGCGATGTATTCAGCGCGCTGTGCGAAGAACTGCAAAAAATCCATGAAGGAGCCGCCAAAGACGAGCTCACACGCGCAAAGGAATATACGGTCGGAAACTTCCTCCTGTCGCTGGAATCGCCAAGCGAGCTGGGGACGTATTATGGTTACCAAGAGGCGACTATGGGTAAGACCCTTCCGCCGCAGGAGGCGGCGAAGCATATGCGCGCCGTAACCCAAGACGACATCAAGCGAATAGCGCGAAAATATCTTACGAAAGAAAACTTTCACTTCTCGCTCGTCGGCCCGTACGAAAAGGCCGAGGAAAAGAAATACGAGGAGCTGTACCGTAAAAACTGGGCGTAAGGAGTAGGTATCGCGACCCGTATCGTATAACGTCCAAAGTATTACGTACAACCAAACCTAAAACGACACGGGTTGCCACACCCACAACGATGACTATGACTTTTCGTATAATTGACGCTCACACGCATACTCAGTTTCCCGAATACGATACGGATCGGGACGAAGTTATTCGCCGCGCGTTGGATGCCGGCATAGGCATGGTCAACGTTGGCACGGATGCGGAAATGTCTCGTAAAGCAGTAGAGCTCGCGCATCGGTATGAAGAAGGTGTGTGGGCGACCATCGGAATCCATCCTACGGATGCGCAGATATACGCAGATGACACGCAGATGAACGCGGATATAAAAAAATTAGAATTATTGGCATTAGATAAAAAGGTGGTGGGTATAGGCGAATGCGGGTTGGATTACTTTAGGTTAGAAAATCTCCACGAGGCTGATCCTCGTAGAAAACAAAAGGAGCTGTTTACCGCACAGATTGAACTCGCACATCGAGTGGGGAAGCCGCTTGTGCTGCACGTGCGTCCATCCGCGGGAAGTACAGATGCATTTGAAGATGTTTTGGATATTCTAAATAATCACAAGGAACTACTTACCAGAAAAAATCCGGGCATACCCGGTATATCATCATCGGCTCAATCCTGCGGATTTCAGCCAAAGGCTGAAGATGCCGATGTTGTATTACCGGGGATCTGCCATTTTTTTACTGGTACGAAAGAAATAGCCGAAAAGTTTCTAGATCTTAACTTTTCATTCACATTCGGCGGGCTTATCACCTACAACAGGGAATTCGATGAGGTATTAGAATGCATCTCTGCCGATCACCTACTCGTGGAAACAGACGCCCCATTTGTGGCTCCGAAATCACACAGAGGACACAGAAACGAGCCCGCATACGTCGCTGAAGTAGCTGAATTTCTAGGCGATTTCAAAAAGATCCCGCAGAAAATGTTTTTGGAGAATACAAAGCATGTATTTAAATTATTGCTATGATTCTATTCGATAGTAATCGTACAAAGTGTTTAGGTCTAGTTCTAATTTGACTACCGTTAATCTATCTTTACGTTCCGCATATAAGGAGTTGATTAGGTGTTTTCTTTCTCTATCAATCGCCAGATGTATCTGTCTGTGACATCGCGGACATAGGGTTATGTAGTTTGCGAGTACTTCAATTGAGTAAGAAAAATCATTTCTAAATTCTCTAGGAATGAGATGATGTAGCTCTAGATAATTCTTTCCTTTTTTCTTCGCTGTAAAATATATCGGTTTACAATTATTTATTTTTTCCAATGCACAAGTATAGCCACTTAGCATACGCGCCTGTTTTTTCCGAATGTTATGAATTGATTTAATTTTTAACCTCCCACCCTCGCTTGTTTCATCGATATACTCCTCTGGTCTATCTGTTTTGTCTATTTCTTCAATCTTTATTATTTCAGCAAAAGCATCTTCCGAAACAGACACTTCGACATCCTCCGATTCCAGGATTTCAACAAAAATTGGCTCAAAAATATCTTTGTTTGCATATAAATAAGCCAACATCTGTTTTTCACTGAGGTCTCCTATATTTTCTATAAAAGCAGTGGCAAATATATTATAAGTGTTATCTAAACTTGCGCTTTTGGATTGAATAAAAGATAAAGTCATTAAGAATACCCGAGTCTCATCGATTAGCATGCTCCTGTTAAAATTTCCACTGGGCTGATATTTTGTTGATATGCAACATTGGAAATCTTTATTCCGTAGATTTTTTGCTATATAACTAGCCAACTCAAGGCGCTCCATCTCTGTTGATCTAAGATAGCTCGTTAAGAAATCGGGATCATTATAGAAAGAATGGATGTAGAAGAATTTATTTTTGAGAGTTGTATCAAGAGAGTCGGCATCTAATAAAGCACCAGCATCTTCAATGAGGGATCTTTCGGTGATACCCTCTACGCTTAATAAATAGCCCAATAGGTCTTCTTTTACCCTGTGAATAATGTAATTTTTTCGGTTTAAATAATATCCATTTAGGAGAAATAAGTAGTTTGCAAACCACTGATCGTTCTCAGTAAAATCCTTTATTTTTACAAAATCTCCGTAAAGATGACCTTTTGCCGTCCTGCTATATAGGTCGTTCTTATTTTTTTTAAAAAGCTTTGACTGAATCATGTTCATAACGTACTGCTTATGAACCTCTTGCTTATGATCTTTTTGTTTAGGCCACAATTCTCTTGGTTTATTTTCAATTTTTAAAAACTCTAAAAAAGCATTCGTGAACGAAGACTGCGTTCTGAAGTTAGTATTTGTGTATTCAAACATTTTCCCTGCCATTCCTTTGGCAAGAGTAGAATGGTCAAGAAACCATCCCTTATCTTCATTTTTCTTTTTATAGATTTGCAACAAGTTCATGTAATTGGTTTGCAAATATACAGAAACTCCTTGTGGTTTTTAAAGCTAGTTTTCCCACTGTTGAAAAATTTATGATCTATTTCTTTTATTTTAACCGAGCCCTTAGAGGATAGGATGTTCATCAACTGATTTTCAGAAATCTTATTGTTTGATGCACTACTCCTAGCAGAATAAGTATTGTTGTAAGAAACCACAATCAATTTGGCTCGAAGATTATCAATTAAATCCTTGAAAACGGTTGGTGCTTTTGATCTTGAATAATCGCTTTTCAACTCATTCCGCTTAAACTTCATGGAAATTCCTTCAAACTCAGTTGGTTTATTCCATCGCACGAGATTCTCCAAGACGTGATAAAAGTTGATGTATTGTCTTGCGTTATAAGGAGGATCAATATATGCGACATCGCAAGTGATATTAGGCGCGAGTTTATTGGTATCCATGTTGTAAACTACAGCTTTCCCCGCGAAATCTTCTGTCAGTGGCAATTTAAGAAAAACCCCTTTTTTTATTGGGGGAGTAGATAAAAAATGTTCAAAATGACCAACGGTATTGGCAATTTTATCGGCTGCGTACATAAGTGAAGCCAAAAGTATGTATCTCTCGTGCTCAGTTAGACGGATATTTGCTATGCGCTCTCTTATATAACCTATCTTTTTTGCATCAGATATGGAAAAATATTTTCCCCCATATATGTCAGAAAAATAATTATCACTAAGATCATCACTATGTATTAGATTAAATTCAGAAATAAGGACCTCTAACTTCTTGATGTCAAAATTTCCATGGCCAAACCACGCTTGATGTGCTATATAATTTGATCGCAAAATGTCATTTGTTATGACATTCATTCCCTTTTTAAGCATAAAGTGGGACACAATTCCCGTCCCAGCGAACAAATCAGCAAAAATAGAGCCTTGTTTACAATACGGAGCAATGCTTTCGTATATGTCGTTCAACAAGGCTTTCTTACTGCCCGTATATCTTCGATTACTAATCTCTAGATAATCCATAATTAATTGTAATTTGTAATCAAAACTTCTCTCTCCCGGGCGTTCCTATTGATTTTGTTATAACTAGCACTTTTATAATGATATTTAATGTCAAATATATGTAAGTCGGTACGATTAAAAATCCAATCAGAAAGAGGCTTGTTAGAGGCGCCAACTTTATCCAAAATATTCGAAAGGGCAAATTTTTTTCCTTGTCTGTTTAATTTTTCAAGTAGGCCTATGAGTTCTTGTTCTGTTTTTTCTGTCCAATTACTCATTTCGTTATAAACCGCATCCCCTATTAAATAGGGAGGATCTGCATATATAAAATCCGCATTCAACAAAATCTTTTGTACTTTTTCTTCCCGAAAATCAGCACAGATAAAGGTGTGGTTCGTTTTTTTAATCTTATCAATGTACTGAATTAGTTTCTTTAGATTATTTTTGTTTAAATCGGTTTTTCCAACTGGTAGATTGAATTCCCCCTTCCTATTAAACCGCATGTCGTTATTAAATGAATAAACGATCAAAAGATAAAGAAGGTCAAGCGCATATGCTGAGGCCTTATCTTTTAAAGAATTATAATCGGAGCGAAGTTTGTAGTAACCTAGAAAATTATATTTTTTAAGACCATTATTATCTTCCCTAGGCACTCCTAGCCTATATTGTCGATATCCAAATTTTGCAGAATAAGATAATCCATACTTCGATATCAGTTTTTCCAATCTGCTTAGTAGAACATCAAAATCAGATAATGATAAGTGTTTTAATAGATTAATTACGTTGTGATTGTTGTCTAGAAAAATTATCTCCCTAGCATCTACATTTAATCCGACCGTTGCTCCTCCACAAAATAAATCTACAAAAACCCCGATATTTTTCGGAAAATATTCTGCGAATTGACTCATCAATCTTGATTTGTTACCGGTATAATTAAGTGGCGTGGTCATCTAGAAGAGATATTTAAAAATTATAGCAGTCTTTTCTATATATATTAAATTCAAATTCCTAATCATCAATAATCTCTTTCGCCTCAAATCCATCGTTGACGACACATTCTATTTCCTTGATTTTGAAGCCGTGCTGTTTTTTGTCTTCGTCTATTGAAATGTCTGAAATGTCGCCTGTATAAAATTCAGCACAATACCTCGCCCTCGTTGCATTTTGGGCTTCGACCGTTACAACGTACGACTTCGTTAACATAACTTGATAATTTTTCATATTTTTATCACTTGATCTTATTTCTCCGGATTTTTGACAATGTCTACGACCGTGCCGCTGATTTGATAATCGTCGTCGGGATGAATAAAGATAGGCAAGTGATCATGCGTTGATTCTGACTTGAGGATAATACGCTTGTTTTTCTTGTCCATATAAAATCTTTTTATATTTGCCGTACCATCTATGACAGAGACGATGTAATCCTTGTCTTTCGGACTCTTCCGGTTTGCGTCTATGAGCACAAAGTCTCCGTCTTCAATATTCTTACCTTTGACGCGCGCCTTGTTCATGGAATTTCCCTCGGCTCGCAAAACAAACAATCTTCCTCCCGAAGGGATTAGTTTTCGAGAAATCTTCAGATAGCGCTCAATATTTGTATCCGCAAATATAGTTGCGGGTCCGCAATTTGCCGCTCCGACAACCGGAAGTGATATCAACGGTTCTCTGTTTTTCTCCATATCCAAAGCCCGCTCTATAATTCTGTTTTTTCCATCAAATCTAATAAACCTCTTCTTGGTGAGCTGCAGGAGGTGGTGCTTAACTTTCTGAGGAGACGATTCTCCTATAAGAGATCCTATTTCCCGCAATGTTTGCCCGGAAAGATTTTTTCGACTTAAAATATGTAATATCTGCTCCTGTATTTTATGCATGCTTATATACTAGCATAGCGTGTCAACTTTGTCCTGTGGATAACTTAAAACTTGACAAAATAGACAAGTTATAATTTTCTACAATATAATTGTTTTGCATATACACAATCTTTTCTATATGATAAAGCCACCGTATGAAATTTCCGAAAGAAAAGGACATTATAGAAGGCATTATCAAGCGCGAGGAAAAGCGGCAGGAGGAGTCGCTGAATTTGATAGCGTCTGAAAACCATATTCCCGCATACATCCGTGCCGCTTCGGGCAGTGTTTTAATGCATAAATACGCCGAGGGCTACCCCGGCAAACGCTACTATCCTGGCACCATGCATTACGACCATATCGAAAAAAAGGCTACTGAGCGGGCGCTGAAGCTTTTTAATCTTTCCAAAAAACAGTGGCATGTGAATGCGCAGCCGTACTCGGGGGCAGTGGCGAATATGGAACTATATCTCGCGTTTCTCAAACAGGGGGACACGATTCTCTCTATGGCATTGAAAAGCGGTGGGCACCTGTCGCATGGATCGTCCGTGAGCCACACGGGAAAACTCTTTCACATCGAACACTACGGCGTCACCGAAAAATACGATATTGATTATGCCGAACTAAAAAAGAAAGCGGTGCGCTACAAACCGAAACTGATCGTGTCAGGCGCGTCCGCGTTTCCTAAGAAAATAGATTTCAAAAAAATAGGAGCCATAGCAAAAAGCATTGGGGCACTGCACCTCGCGGACATATCGCACTACGCGGGCCTCATAAGCGCGGGAGTATATCTGAGCCCGTTTGGGTACGCGGATATGGTTATGACGACCACACATAAATCACTATTCGGGCCGCGGGGAGCGCTTCTCTATGTTAAAAAGGAATTCGCGCAGACATTGGATACATCGGTATTTCCGGGAATGCAGGGTGGGCCGCACATGCACACGATAGCGGGTATAGCGATGGGATTGGAGTTCGCAAGGGAAAACAAAGAATACTACAGGCAAGTGATAAAAAACGCGAAAGCACTCGCATTCGCACTGAAGAAAAAGGGGCATCGTATCATTGGCGGCGGCACCGATTCGCACCTGGTGCTCATAGATGTGACTAAAAAAGGCATAGACGGCTCACAAGCGGAACGAAAGCTTGAAACATGTGGCATCTACGCAAACCGCAACGCGGTGCAAGGAGACGCATCGGTACAAAAACCATCGGCGATACGGCTCGGCACATATGCGACAAGCTACCGCGGGATGAAAGAAAAAGAGATGAAACGTATAGCCGAATGTATCGACCAGGCGCTTGGGAAAGGCAATTTCTACGCGAATATCCAAAAGCGCGTAAAGGAATTGACTCGCGAGTTTCCCGTACCGGAAAATTAATTTCTAATTTCGAATTTCTAATTTCGAATCAATTTCGAAATTCTTAATTATAGAATTGACTCAAAATTCAAAACTCATAATTCAAAATTCATCATCCGATGATCATAGACGGAAAAAAGATTGCTGAAAAAATATACAAAGAAAATCATGGTATACATAGATATGGCCGGTATCTTGCTATCGTGAGCAATCTGGAAGACCCCGCCTCACAAAGTTTTATTGCGCAAAAAAAGAAAGCCGCCAGCCGGTTGGGTGTAGAGATCCGGGAATCGGCGTACAGCTCCGATACATTTAAACGATTTTCAGTGGATACTATGTGTGGGGGAATGGTACTGCAATTGCCTCTCGCGGCGGGAATTGATGCGGATGAAATAGTCCAAAAGATTCCTCCCCGAAAAGACGTGGATAATCTAACCACAAAAGCATCCGTGCCCGCTCCGGCAGTTGCGGTGGTGGAAGCAATCCTTTCCGAGGTTCGGCCTCCTCAAACCGAGGCCAAACCTCTGAAAGATGTGGCAATTATAGGTCAAGGAAGATTGGTGGGAAGGCCGGTCGCAAAGTGGGCACAGGGCGCGGGAGCTGAGAAGGTGAGCGTGTATAACATCGGATTTAATCCAAATGATCTAAAAACAGCCGATCTCGTCGTGTCCGGGGCGGGAGCGACACATATATTTTCGGCAGAGCATCTCAAGGTCGGCGCGATTGTGATAGACTTCGGATATCCGGGAGATTTTGACGCAACCGGAGCGGAAGATAAAAATATTGCATATACGCCGACACCCGGAGGAACAGGGCCGATACTCGTAGCATGCTTGATGAGAAATTTTTGTGATTTGAACAGGATATGAAAAAGGTCCGAATTACTATATTGATCATCATAGGACTGGGAATCGCTGCCTTTGCAGTGTACGGAATCGCGTATAAACTCCCCGCCAGATCGGTATCGTGGGCAAATGGAGAGGAGACGCAGAGCGGAAACATTGGCGACTTTTTCAAAAACCTATTCACCAAAAGCGATATAACCATTGTCGTATTCGGAAGGCCGGGAGCGGGATACGGCGGCGGAGCGCTTGCCGATGCGATTCTGGTCGTACGATTTAATCCCGATACGAATACCGCCTATCTCGTCTCGCTCCCGCGGGATCTTTGGATATCGGACGGAAGCGAACAGTTCAAAATTAACGAAGCGTTTAACAAAAACAAAGTGCCTGCGGTGATGGATAAAATTGAGAAAATCACGGGATTTTCCACGAATGGATATGTGGTAATAGACCTACAAACACTTGCCGCAGCGGTTGATTGGCTGGGAGGGGTCGATGTCGTGTTGCATGAGCCGGCTATCGACTGGGTGAGTAGCTTCAGATTGGATCCGGGCTCGCACCATCTGAACGGCGAGGATGCCGTATGGCTCGTGCGCAACAGACACAACCAACAAGGTGACTTTTTCCGCGAATCAAACCAACACCAGGTGGTGGAGGCGATGCTAGACAAGTTTCAAGAGCTTACCGCCGAAGAAAAGAATTTATTTCTCAAATCGTTTGTTTTCAAAGGTTCGTTTCTCAACAATGCCCAAATAGATTTTTCAAAACTGACTCCATACCTGTTTGGTACGGACGTAGCGTCCATTAAGTTTGAAAGCATTGTGCTGGACTTTACGACCAAATTGTTCACCACCATGTCGCTACCGCTACCCGGTGTCGCGACCACCACCTACATTTCGGTGCTTGTGCCCACGGCGGGGTTTGAGAACTATACACAGATTAAAGAGTTTATCGGACAGAACATTGACGAAAAATAGTATTGGTGCAACAATGCAGGATAGAAATATTTAAAAAGAAGAAAGGAGCCGAACTTGGATCCAAATTTGGAATTTTGGGAACTCATTGGGATCATTTTCAAAGCGTGCACATTGATATATGTACCGCTCGGAGTAGCGGTATCAATCCCATTTGGGGTATCACGCTACAGAAGAGAGCGAGACAGGAAGAGATTAAAACTAAAGGAGGCGAATGGTTCATGAAGTTGAACTTCGTGAAAGTTTAGCGGGGGCGTATGTCCCCTGTTTTTTTCTAACCCCTAACCTCTAAACTCTCTCTGTAATTCATACGCGGCGATGCCGAAGGAAACGGACACATTGAGCGATTCCTTATTACCTCGCATAGGAATTTCAATAATATGATCGGATGCATGTAGTATTTCTTTCGGAAGTCCTTGTAGTTCATTCCCAACTACAAGGGCGATATTTTGTTTGAATTTAATTTTGCTGGAATAAGGAACGGATGTTTCGTGCTGCTCAAGAGAAATTATTGTATACCCTTTCTTTCGCAAATCATGGATAAGAGAAATCGCGTTCGCCTGTTCCCATGGAACGGAATTCTCGGAGCCGAGAGATACTTTTGTAAAATCTTGTCGCTTCTTGCCGAAGCGATCCAACGGCGTTGGCGTCACGCCGCAGAGGTATAATTTTTCCACGCCAGCCGCGTCCGCGGTGCGGAATATGGAACCCACATTATGCACACTGCGGATGTTGTAGAGGATTGCGACCATAGAAACAGTATACCGAATATCGTATACCGTATACAGCGATAAAAAAAGAGACCCTTGCGGATCTCTTTGTGTTCATTCAATTTCTTTCTTTTTTGTATCTTTCAACTTCCTTTATTCGAACTCCCTTTTCTTCCGGAGAAATATCCTCATCAAAAATTTCCTCGCCTCCAAGTTCATTTATGATGGTCTTAACATACGGATCTTCTTCGGTCTTCGGTTTCCCTTCAGGAAACTCTTCTTTATAATATTTACCCAAGTTATCCTCCCGTTTATTTTTTTTGAATAGGTTTAGTTTTTCAAACATAATATTATTTTTTTTATTTACTTTAGTAATAATACTATAAAATGGATTCTGAATCAAGTTCAGAATGACAGTTCTATTCGTGGCATTCGTGCGAATTTGTAGATTCGTATTACGCTACGCTGCACTCGCGGCGGTTTCGACCTTCTTCTCAACCTCCCGAAGGAGCTTTTTATCTTCCACCAGCCGCACACGCGCCGCGTCCTGTCCCACGCCTAATTTTTCGCCTTCGAACGTGAACGTATTGCCGGTTTTTGTTATCACGCCGTATTTGAGCGCGGCTGTAATAATGTCATTCTCGTACGAAATACCCTGTCCGTAGAGAATGTCGAATTCCGTCATTTTGAAGGGGGGAGCGACTTTATTTTTGACCACTTTAACGCGAGTGCGATTTCCGATCACTTCTTCTCCTTTCTTTATTTGCGCGATACGGCGGATATCCAAACGGACAGACGCGTAAAATTTCAGTGCTCGTCCGCCAGGCGTGGTTTCGGGGTTGCCCCACATAACCGTGCCGATCTGCGAACGGATTTGGTTGATGAATACGATAATCGTATGAGATTTGGATGCCACCGCCGTGAGCTTACGGAGTGCCTGTGACATAAGCCGTGCCTGCAAGCCGATCTGCTGGTCTCCGATCTCTCCCTCAATCTCCGCGCGCGGCGTAAGCGCCGCGACCGAGTCCACGACGACAACCGACAGCAATCCCGAGCGCACAAGGTTTTCCAGAATTTGCAGAGCCTCTTCACCGCTGTCCGGCTGGGATATGAGCAATTCCTTTACTTTCACGCCGATTCGCTTGGCGTACTCAGGGTCAAGCGCGTGCTCGGCATCTATAAACGCGCATCGTCCGCCTTGTTTCTGCGCCTGCGCGATAGCAGATAGCGCGAGAGTCGTTTTTCCTGAAGATTCAGGTCCGAATATTTCCACAATACGCCCCTTCGGCAATCCTCCCACGCCCAGCGCGCGATCAAGCGTGAACGAGCCGGTGGGGATCGTTTCTACCTGCATTGTTTTCTGTTCTCCAAGGGTCATAATGGACCCTTCGCCGAATTTGTCTTGCAGGCTGGATATCAAATTCTCGAACTCTTTCGATACTTTGTCGTCCTTCGGTTCGCTTTTGGTTTCCTTATTTTTAGCCATAGATGTCAGTATAACATAAATTTCTAATTTTTAATTTCTAATTTCGATTCAATTTTGAATGACTGAAGTTTTAAAATTAATACATTAGGATTTGATTCGAAATTCGGAACTCGAAATTAAATACAATCACCCGTTTTATTCTGTAAAAAAGGGCTCTCGGGAAACACTTGGTGATATTTCAAGTACTGTAGATGGTTGCGGTGAAGGGCTTGCAAAAGGCTCCGTGCGGTAGAATACATTGCGGACGATACGCGTCTCCTGGCCCAGGAATCGTTTCGCGATAATTTCAAATGAATTGGCTCCATCGGAAAGCGGCACTTCTTTGGAAAACGTACCGTCTTGCAGTACCGCCACCTCCGTGCCGTTTATACTAACCACATCTTGCGCTCGCCCGACGCGTCCGGTAATCGTAATCTGTTCCGACTGCGAAAAGAATGATTCTTCCTGCGGAAATGATATTTCTAGAGAGGGCTTTCCAAAAAAATCCGCAAGATACGGGAGGGCGATCGCCAATAGAACAATAATAATTCCGGTAATAAGAATCGGTCCTTTGCGAACGGGACGAACCGCAAACCTGTTTTGCGGGAGCGTGTCATGGCCGCCGGACTTCCGTATACTGAGGTCGCTTTCGTAGTATTTCCACAATACGGAAAAATCCACATCGAGCACTTCTGCAATCTTCTGCAGATATCCCCGAATATACGGCGCGGGCGGCAAGTTGTCGGTGTCGCCGTCTATAAGCGCCTGCAGGTAGCGGGAAGAAATTTCGGTTGCGGCAGAAAGCTGCGCAAGCGTCACACCCCGCTCTTTCATCTCGTTTTTTAGTATGTCTTTGAATGAAGTGAAGTCAGTCATTGCTCTTTGGAAATAAATACTTCTCTTGGTTTTGCCCCATCTCCGGGGCCGATAATTTGCTTTGCTTCCATTAAGTCAAGCAGGCGTGCCGCACGGGCATACCCTACCTTTAGCCGGCGCTGTAAAAGAGACGCGGATGCTTTCTGCGCTTCTCGCACGGTTTCAATCGCGTCCTGCAAAAGCTCATCATCCTCCGCGGTTTCGGCAAATTCATCAAATACATCCGAAGAATCCGAGGCTCGACCTCCCAAGACCGAGGTCAAACCTCCATCACCGGTCGTCTGCTCAAACGAAAGTTCTTCATCGGTAACCTCGTCCGCTTCATTGTGCTCCTTGATATAATCGGTGACGGACTTTATCTCTTCTTCCGTTATGTACGCTCCCTGTATGCGCTTTGGCTTGGAAAGTTGCGCACTGATAAACAACAGGTCTCCGCCGCCAAGCAGCTTCTCGGCCCCCGAAGTATCTAAAATGGTTCTTGAGTCTATCTGACTCGCTACCTGCAGGGCAACGCGCGAGGTAATGTTTGCCTTAATAAGACCGGTTATGACTTCCACCGAAGGCCGCTGGGTAGAAAGGATAAGATGTATGCCGGTCGCGCGCGCCATTTGCGCCAGACGCACGATAGCGTTTTCCACATCCCGTCCATACGCGGCCATCAGGTCAGCCATTTCATCCACCACGATCACAATATTTGGTATTGCGGTATCCGGGTGTTTCTTGTTGTAGCTCTGTATATCACGCGCGCCGCCCTGTAAAAGCTCTTCATACCGGCGGTCCATTTCGCTGATCGCCCATCGGAATACGCTGAGAGCTTTTTTGCCCTGTGTGACAACCGGAGCGATGAGGTGCGGTAGGCCATTGTATGCCGAAAGCTCCACGCGCTTGGGATCGATGAGTATGAATTTAAGCATATGCGGAGAATTCTTGTATAAAAGCGAAATAAGCACGGAATGAAGCATGATCGATTTTCCCGAACCGGTGGCGCCGGCGATAAGCAAGTGCGGCATCTTTTCTATATTCGTGAATATGGGCTCGCCGGTCACGTCCTTGCCGAGGCAAAATCCCATCGCGCCGCTGTCCATAAATTCAGGATAGGAAATAAGCGTGCCCAAATGCACGATAGCTGCGCTTCTGTTCGGGACCTCAATACCGACAAAGGGCTTACCGGGAATCGGCGCTTCGATGCGAATCGGGTGAGCCGAAAGCGCAAGCGCCAAATCCTGGTTCAGCGCGGTGATGCGCGAAAGCTTCACACCCTCCGCGGGCCGTATCGAAAAACGCGTTACTTTCGGCCCCACAACCATATCGGCGATGTCTACCGGTATGCCGAAGCTATCAAGCGTCCGTTTAATAATATTCGCGCTTGCCTTCAAATCTCCGGCGCTCGGTTTTTCGACCGACCGGGTAAGCAGATCAAACGGCGGTGCGTTATAGCCGACGGGCTTCACTCTTGCTATTCCAGTCTTTTTTGTCATTCCGTGCTTGACACGGAATCCATCCTCTTGCTCTTGGATTCCCGCCTCCGTGGGAATGACAGCGGGTGCGGGCTCCTCTATTTTTGGTATTTCATAATTGGGCGTTTCTTCCTTGAGTTGTCTGCGCGGAATCCGCAACGGCCGATCCAAGTACAGCACAATGCCGATGATGGCGATGATAAGAAATATAATCGAGCTGGCGACCGTGCCAAGCCAGTTTTGGATATAGCTGATGCCGCCGCCGATCACTCCCGCTTCTCCGCCGGATAGGATATCCAAAAGCCCAAGCGACGCCAGCACAAAAAGCCCGATACCCCACAATACCGGTCCCACCAGATGCCGCTCTTCTTTATGCAAAAGAAACATTATGGCGATCAGAAAAAATCCGCCCGGTATGAGCGCGTATCCCCAGCCGAACAGCATATCAAAAAAAGAATACACTACGTCGCCCGCAACGCCCGCCTGTGAGAATCCCGCGAGCGTCAAAACAACGCCAAGGCCGATGCATATGAGCGCCCACACGGAATGTAGCGTTTCCCTGCCGAGGGGAGGATGCATGGGTTCTTCTTTGGCGGACGCGCCGCGTTTGTTATTTTTTTTGGAGCGCTTCGTCACGTTAGTATGATATACTACTGATATGTTATCTACAATATTCAAGCTTTATGACATACGGGGCAAGTACCCGTCCCAGATAAATGAAGTGGTGATCTTTGATCTCATCCACAAATTTCCCATGGTATTCAGCAAGAAAGCACGCGTCATTATAGGCCACGACGCCCGTCATAGCTCCCCATCGCTGTATAAAACGGCGATCAAAACGCTCCAGGAACTGCAATACACAGTAATTGAGGTTGGAATGATTACAACTCCTATGCTGATGTTTCTGGCGGATCATTTTAAATTTAAAAAAGACATAGGAATCATGATCACCGCTTCGCACAACCCAAAAGATCAAAACGGCATTAAGATCATAGACGAGCATCTGCAGGTGGTAGGAGGAAGAGATCTGCTCGGACGCATTACGCATTCATTTCTGGGACGGGAGGAAATCACGCCGCGCATCAAAAAAGCGCCATCACGCAACAAGATAGCAGAAACGCGCAGGGCATACATACGGTTTCTTGAAAAATTCTTCAAAGGGGGAAACAAAAAGAGGAAGTTGTACGTGGTGGTTGATTGTTCAAACGGTTCCGCGGGGCCGATTCTCCAGAAGGTCAAGTTTCCTTCCTATGTCCAAGTGATACTCTTAAATCAAAAGCCGGATGGAAATTTCCCCGCCCACGCCCCCAATCCGCTTTTGCAGAGTTCGGTTACAGACGTCAAAAAGGCAATCAAAAAACACAAAGCGGATTTCGGCGCGGTGCTGGACGGAGACGGGGACCGGATTGTATTCGTAGACAACACCGGCAAGCGCGTGCGCCCCGAATATATCTGGCGGCTGGTAGTAGGACATGAAAAATATAAAAAGACCGTGGTGACGGAGCTGAACGGATTTCTTATAAAGAGGCTTGCGGAAAATCACCAACTTAAAAATGTCCGCGTATTTCCTTCCCGCGTCGGCCGTAAATCGTTTCTAGAGAAGATGAAGGCCCGTAATGCGGATTTCGGATTTGAAAATTCTGGGCACTACTATTTCAAAGATTTTTTTTACAGCGATTGCGGCATCCTGACGCTCATAAAAGTGCTGCAAGCGGTTCGCACGCTTCCATACACGCTTTCAGATTTTATTGGCTTTTTGCCTCACACGGTTCGCTTGCCAGAATATAATATTCCCGCGCGGCACGCGACATCCGCTTTGTACCACACACTCGCCGATATGATGGAGCACAAGGCGGAGAAGATATCTTTTTTTGAAGGGGTGAGCATGTATATAGGCGGCATATTTGTAAACGTGCGGGCCTCCAATACCGAATCCGAAATTCGCATAAACGTGGAAGGAGAAGACGTGAAAAAAACAAAGACGCTTTTGCCTCGTATAGTAAAACTGGTGAAAGAAATGGGTAAATGGCGCGAGTAAAGAGGCAACCCCTTTCCTTCTGGTTGACATCCAAAAATAAGCCGTGATACCCTGCATCCATACGTTGGTATGGATAACCACTTTTTCACAAGCACCGGAGAAAAAATAAGCCCACAGGATATGCTCGATCGAGTTCGGGAATTTGTAGGAGTAAAAAAGGATGCGGTGTATAAAATAATCATCGGGACCGATTCCCTCGGCGCCAATACCGGCTCTTCGGACTTCGTGACGGCGCTTGTCGTGCAGCGCGTGGGCAACGGAGGCAAATATTTCTGGCGCCGGCTCAAGCATGAACCGATTTTTAACTTCCGGGACCGCATTATAAAAGAGGTTCTACTGTCGCTTTCTGCCGCGACGGAGGTACTCCATATATTAAAAGATGCCGGATTTGATTTTGAATTTGAAGTGCACGTGGATGTGGGCTCCAACGGCCGCACAAGCGCGCTCATTTCCGAAGTCACCGGTATGATCCGCGGCTACAACTTCCCGTTCAAAACAAAACCAGAAAGCTACGCGGCAAGCAGTGTGGCGGACAAACACGTATGAAAGATACTATCGTTATCGACATCGAAACAAAAAATACATTCGCGGATGTCGGCAGAGATAACTTCGGCGAACTTTTGATATCGGTAGTGGGGGTGTATTCGTACAACAAAGACGAGTATTACGCGTACGAAGAGCACGAAATGGACAAGCTTGCCGAGCTTTTAAAAACAGCCGAACTCATGGTGGGCTTCTCCATCACACGCTTCGATCTGCCGGTTATGGCAAAACACTTTGACTTTGATCTTTTTACGATTCCGCGAATCGACCTTCTGGACGAAATCGAGCTTTCCATAGGCAAGCGGATCAGCTTAGACCTTCTGGCAAAGCAGAATCTTGGCTACGGGAAATCCGGCACCGGACTAGAAGCGCCGAATCTCTACGAGCAGGGGAAACTGGACGAGCTCAAAAAATACTGCTTGCAGGACGTGAAAGTGACCAAGGAGCTGTATGATCTTGCAAAAGCGCAAGGACATCTGATGGTTCCACAGCGAAATGAACCGCAACCCATAAAATCGCCATTCGACTGGAAAGAACGTCTCCTCTACCAGCGCCTGTTTTAGTGGCCGAGGTTAACCTCGGCCACATGAAAATAGTTGTGCAAGATTTAACCTTGCACGCTTGTGTTATACTGGTATGTATGGAACGAATCTATTTAGATTACGCGGCGGCGACTCCCATAGATGAACGGGCAAAAGCCGAGATACTAAAGTATTTCTCGCAGGAAGACGGGCTATTCGGCAACCCCGGTTCGCTCCATTCGTTCGGGCAGGCGGCGCATAGGGCGCTTGAGAACGCGCGAACAACAATCGCCAAAGAACTCAACGCGCACCACTCGGAAATGCTGTTTTTTTCGTCCGCGACCGAGGCGAACAACTTCGCATTGCGCGCAGTTGCTAAAAAATATAAGCAAACAACCGGGAAAACTCCTCATATCATTATTTCAAACATAGAACATCCATCCGTGTCGGAGACTGTACAAGATATGGAAGTATGGGGAGACGCGGAAGTGAGCGTTGTGCCCCCTGGGAAAGTAGGTGAATCGATCAAAGAAAACACCGCGCTCGTATCCGTTATATATGTGCAGAATGAGACAGGAACGGTGCAGGATTTGAAAAGGATTAGGGAGATTATTGATACGGAAGCTCGGCTTAGGAATACCGAGGTTCGGCCTTCGCAGACCAAGGCCAAACCTCCGCGTCAGATATGCCCACTTTTGCATACCGATGCGGCGCAAGGATACCTGCTCTCATACGATGTACAGAAGTTGGGTGTGGATCTAATGACCATTGCAAGTTATAAGGTCTACGGACCAAAAGGAGCGGCGGCGTTATACATACGTGGGGAACATACCGATGTACGCGATATCGTGATGCCGCTTATGACCGGAGGAAGTCAGGAGAAAAGTATGCGCGGCGGCACGCAGAATATTCCTGCTATTATGGGTTTTGCCAAAGCAATGGAGTTACTGGGAATGCACAGGAACGAAGAGTGCAATCGGCTTGCGGAGCTGTCGTCTCAGTTTATTGAAGGAGTCAAAAAAGGGGTTCCAAACGTAGTACTACAGGGAGGAGAACCCTATCCTGCCAGCGCAAGCAGGTCCCCGCACATTATAAATCTGTTCTTTCCGGACTCGGAGAATTTCGACAAGGCTCTCGATATGGCGGG
>Ga0209542_10002568_pt1 | contig 40370 bp, 48 predicted proteins | sample RifCSPhighO2_01_FD_184028 | JGI IMG/M metagenome (GOLD analysis project Ga0209542, IMG submission 184028) | Soil microbial communities from Rifle, Colorado - Rifle CSP2_plank highO2_0.1 (SPAdes) (version 2) | ecosystem: Environmental > Terrestrial > Deep subsurface > Rock core/Sediment ... | reverse complement strand
TTTTTGAAGGATCATTTACCAGTTAAAAATTAAGGAGTCGGATTTAGGAAGACAAAGATTTTATAGACTGATAACTGGTACAGTAAAAGGGGTTCACTTCACGTTGAATGTTAATAGTATCTGTTACTCTTAATTGGGGTATGACATTTTCGTCGAGTTAACTATGACATTATCATATGGGTGTAACAAGACAAGACTGTAACTTGACAAAATAAAATGTGTATGATATACTATATTTATATCTATCGTTTAAAAGTTTAGCCTTTCTTATAAGTTCGCAAAATTCTTAAAAAATCGTATGAAAAAACTCATTGTAACATTTGTCTTAACCTTTGTTTTCGCATCATATATACAGTCGGCTCAAGCGATTACTCGCCCCGTTTTACAAAATCAAGAAGAGCGCCAGGAGAGAAGAGAAGAAATTGCCAGCCAGCGCTGCACCGTACTCACCACAAACATTGATACACGCATTACGCGCTTCAGTAGTAATAAACAGCGCCATATTGATCAGTATAATAAAATGAACGCAAGAGTAGCAGAATTTATCACTCGGGCTACTTCACAAGGATACGATGTAACAAAGCTGGAGGCCGATGGAAAAACCCTCGACCAAAAAGTGCAAAAATTCGCGACTGATTATGCCGCTTTTATCTCAAAGCTTGAAGCGACGAAAACCACTGCATGCGGAGAGTCAGAGGGAGCTTTCAGAAGTGCTCTTCAAACTGCCCGCCAGCAACTTGCGGTCGTCCGGCAGGACTCTGTTGATATACGCAATTATTATCAAACGGTGATACGACAAGATATACAGGATTTGCGCAATCAAAAAGCATCGCCAACTCCTGTTCAATAAGGAGAGAAAAGTTTTTATTATAATTTAGTGAATATACGCTTCAAACACTATGGAAAAAACAAATAAATCGCCTCTAACTGTTATTATCGTTCTTGTCGTTATCGTTGCAATTGTTCTCATTTTTGCGCGCATGAGAAAAGCTCCTTCAACCACGACTGGGCCAGGGGGACAATCTCAATCTCCGTACGATACAACATCAACGCAATCAACTACTAATCAGGGAGCGACCGTCTCGACAGGTGATCCTGTTCTTGATAGCGAGATACAAGCGCTTGACGCTATCATCAATCAAACAAACCCTGATGACTTTTCGGATGATACACTTTCTGGAATTGAGTAATATTACTTCTTCCTGATAAGAGCGATGGGTGTCTGTTCAGTACTTTGCCCAAGAGGATTATCAGTAAAAATTTTCTCTATGTGTGAGGGCATAATGCCCGGCGAATACCCCATGACGCGCACACCAAAATCGTTTGCATCAACGATAACAATAGGTACATGAAACTTTTGGGCGAGACGCCGTGTAACTCCCATAGGATCTTTGGGTCCAAGCTTGGCGCTTTTATCCCCTGGCGGCAGAGAATAACTGCAGGGACCATCAATCGCATTGATGTCGCCTCCGGCAATGGTGTAAAAAATTCCTTTCAGACCAAATGGTCTTGTGAGTGCGGCGACTGCGGAGGCAAGAAGAATCCGAAAAAGACCCACCTCGCGAAGTGCAAGCTCCATGGTCCATGGACTTCCCAAACCAATCCCTCCCGCACGACGTGTCACAAACTTTGATAAAAACTGTGCCCATCGCGAAGGATGAATATCTTTTATGAGGTACGATCTTCCCTGTGTGATAGCCACACACCGCTCCGAAAGTCCGACGATATCTCCTTTTTCGAGAAATGGGCTAACATACTGACTGACAATCTCCTCGAGTACATCGTTTTCTGAAACAACGTGTGTTTTCACCGGATAGCGCAGATAGGTCACTCCATCGACACGACGATCAAGTCTTTTCCCCTTGTTTGCGTAAAAAGGAAGCATTTGCATGATTTTGAGAAGTTTCAAAAAGGAGCAATTTTTTCTTTGATCTCTCTATTTAAAGTAAGTATCTGCTCAAAGCCACTTCTTTCCCCCTGGGGCGCATCTTTTATGAGGCTCTCCAGCACTTCTCGATGTTTTTCATTGCTAAGTTTAACCCGCAAAATAAAATCGCCCTCTGCAGAGACTCCCTGTTTTTTGGAGGTTTCAATCAGTGTCGGAATCTTCAAAAAATATTTTTCTCCTTTGGAAATGGTTGTTGAAGCCTGACTCCATTTCCCCTTTTTGGCAAGCCCGATAGCCATAGCAGTCCTTTTATCCGAGAAAAGAACATAGAGTTGTGCTTTTTTCAGATAATCGCGCGTTGTTATATCAATGATACGGTCACGCAGAGCTTTCAAAAAATACAACGGGTGATCGGGCAAAATCCCCGGGTACGGAAGAGTATACTCAACTTTCTTTGCCTCAATACGCACCTGCGAATAGACGGGGACGGTCTGTGAAATAGAAAGGATATAAAAGAAAAAAAGAGCAATCATGAGAAAAATTGCCCGCACAGCAATATGTTTAAGCATAGGTATTAGTATACCACAACACGCAAAAAAAACAAAGAGCGGTGGTTCCACCGCTCTTTGCCATGCATGTGTTTTGGGTGACAAGCGATTTCACTACTACAATCGCACGTACCTATTTGATCATTCTCTTTAAGGATTTTCCCGCAGTAAAACCAGGTGTCTTTGTTGCAGGAATTTGAATTTCAGCACCTGTTTGAGGGTTACGCCCCTTTCGTGCTGCTCTTTTTCTTACAATAAATGTTCCAAAGCCTGTAATAACAACTTTTTCTCCCCGTTTCATTGCATCAGAAATGGTTGAGAAAACTGCTGCTACAGCGTCCTTTGCTGCTTTGTTGGTAAGATCAGCTTTTTTTGCAACCTGACCAATAAGATCTGCTTTTGTCATTGTATATCACCCCCTTTATATACAGTTGTTGGCAAGAAATATATAAAATGCGCGCCCCATCAGGAAGTTTTAATTAAGCAACAGAATAGATGAATTTTAGCCTCTTGTCAATCTATATTTAGAATATCGTATTATAACAATATGTATCAAGAATGGCTTGTTGCAAAAGCACGAAATTCACGAATGACAGTGATCTTCACTTGACCGGGAAACGTCGGAAATTTTGCCTCGACGTCTTCCTTGATTTTTTGTGCAAGCACGGTGGCGTCCTCATCGCTCACTTCTTCTGGCTTGATGATAACACGAAGTTCCCTGCCAGCCTGAAGCGCATACGCCTCAACCACTCCCTTTTTGCTGGTTGCAGTATCTTCTATGGTTTTAATACGCTTGAGATACTCTTGAAAATCTTCATGTCGTGCGCCGGGCCTTCCTCCTGAAACTGCATCTGCAATATAGACGATCACTGCCTCAATTGAGGAAAACGGAATATCTTCATGATGTGAGGCAACACTCGAAATAACTGCCTCGGGGAGTTTGTGTTTCCTCAAAAGTTCAACGCCAAGCTGCACATGAGAACCTTCTTTATCGACGATCACCTTGCCAATATCATGGAGCAGACACCCCAGTTTTACCGTTTGCACGTTTGCACCAAGTTCATGAGCCAGGGCAGTACCAATTTTTGTCTCCTCTAGGGTATGCACAATCATGTTTTGCCCATATGAATAGCGATATTTAAACCTACCCAAAAATTTCACGACTTCAAACGGCAAATCAAATACGCCTACTTTCTCACACAGCTCTTGACCTGCTTTCACGATGGTTTTTTCAATTTCCTCTTTCGTCCGTCTGATGACCTCCTCAATACGCTCCGGCTGGATTCGTCCATCTCGTATGAGACGTTCAAGGGCGATGCGCGCTATTTCTCGGCGCACTGCATCAAACGAAGAAAGTTTTATCGTTCCCTCCTCTTCAAGATCAACATCGACACCACTTGCGAGTTCAAACGCACGAATGTTTCTTCCCTCTTTACCAATGATGCGGCCTTTAAGCTCCTCATTGGGAAGCGATACCACAGATAACGTATATTCTGCTACATAGTCAACAGCGCCATATCGCATGGCATCAGTCAGCATTTCTTTTGCTTTTTCATCAATGGTATTTTTCAGCTTTTCCTCTTCTGACTTTATACGTGCCGTAATTTCCTTTTTCAGCTTTTCCTCCCATCCGCGAAGAATGAGGTCTTTTGCCTCTTCTTGGGTAAGTTGTGCTATTTTTTGCACTTTAGTCAGCACTTCATCTCGTTTTGCTGCAATGCTTTTCTTTTCCTGCTCCAGACGTCTTCCTCCCTCCTCGACTCTTCGACGTACTGCCTCAACCTCGCTCTCTTTCAGTCGCAGTCTCTTCTCGAGATTGACGACTTCTTTGGTAATTCTGCGCGCCTCCTCCTCTGCGGCTTTTTCTATTTTCAGCGCCTCTTCTTTGGCAGTAAGCAGGAGTTCTTTTGCCTGAATTTCAGCGCGCTGCATTTTATCATGTGCTTCTTGTTTTTTTCTCCGCACAAAAGGAATAAGATCAAAAAAAGAATCTATGTTCATACGAATAAAGCTTGGGAGACGCGAAGATCAAATAATTGTTAGCTCACCCGTGTCTTTATATCAATCAGAAGCCCTCTATATGATTTCTCGTATGTGAGAAAAAAAGACTTCATAACGTAATGTATAGGCAACAATTATGAGCTCTCGCTTGAACCAAGCTTGGCTTTTTTAAGTTAATTTCTAAATAAGAAGTAGTATACTCTTTTTTTGTATAAACTTCAAGCGAATGCTTTTGCGTAGACTTCTTTGATCAAGGAGTATTTGAACTTCTCATCCTTTATAATTGCCTCCTTCACCTGCTCTTTTCCCTGTCCCATGACCTTGTCTCTATATTTGATAAAAGAGCCGCTGCGCGTCAAAACACCCAGAGCAATTGCTGACTCAATAAGTGCATCTTCGCGATCAACGCCCTCTTTTGAGATGCTAAAAATAGCCTCTTTGAAAGGAGGAGCAACTTTGTTTTTTACCACTTTCACCCGCACGCGTGTCCCCACGACCTGATCTCCGCGCTTTAACGTCTCGATTTTGCGCACATCCATGCGGATTGATGAGTAAAACTTGAGCGCAAGCCCGCCGGTGGTCGTCTCGGGATTGCCAAACATTATGCCTATTTTCATCCGAAGCTGATTGGTGAAAATTACGATGGTTTTTGATTTGGAGACAACGCTCGTGAGCTTGCGAAGGGCTTGTGACATAAGCCGCGCCTGAAGACCCATTTGATGATCTCCCATCTCTCCCTCAATTTCAGATTTTGGAACGAGTGCTGCAACTGAATCAATAACCACCATATCAACCCCACCTGAACGGATGAGGCTTTCAGCAATCTCAAGGGCTTGCTCTCCGGTGTCTGGCTGGGCAATGAGCAAATCATCAATTTTTACTCCCAGTATTTTTGCCCACGCGGGATCAAGCGCATGCTCTGCATCAATGAATGCCGCAATACCACCACCTCTTTGCGCTTGTGCAATAAGAGTCAGACAAAGCGTTGTTTTGCCCGATGCTTCGGGTCCGTACACTTCAACGATACGCCCTTTTGGTACGCCTCCTACGCCAAGTGCAATATCAAGGGGTAAAATGCCCGTTTTCACCACTTCAACCGCCATGCTTGTTTTTTCTCCGAGTTTCATGATAGCACCTTTGCCAAATTGTTTCTGGATCTGTTCAATTGCCAGAGATACTGCCTGGAGTTTTGGGTTTGGGGAAACAGTGGATTTCATGTTTTTTTTGAAAAGTTCACAAGTATGATAAAATAAAAGCACAAAAAAAGCAAGGGCTAACGGGGTATAGTTTAACGGAAGAATTTACGCATGGGGTGCGTAAGGTCTCAGTTCAATTCTGAGTACCCCGACCAATCAAGACATTTCAAATTTTCAGGGGAAAGAGTTTGCTCGCTCGCCCCGCCGGAGTTTATCCCGCGCGGCGATGCGGGAGCGGGTCTCGCTTCGCAAAAAGCCCTGTATTTCGGAATTAAATCAAAGGGTCGGACAAATTCAAATTCAGTTTTTCGGGAAAGCAAACGGCGGTTCGTTCCAATTTTTTCGGCCAATGATTTTATTTCGTAAAAATCATTGGACAAAGCAAGTTTTTCAGCGTGGTGAGCGGTTAAAATCCATTCACGCAAGGGTTCGATCCAATTGTTTCCCTTTCGCCCAAAATCAGACTTTCTTTTGTTAAGGTCTGTTTTTGTTTTGATGAGTTCGTCTTTTTTGACAAGATAAGTTTCTTTTTCAATTGAGCCGTCTAAAAAAACGTTGACCAGCTTATCAAGTTTAGTTTCCGCCTCTTTGATTTTCTCGTCAAGATTTTGGGCGAAAGATTGCGCCGACTGGGCGTTGTCTTTTTCCCACATTTCCACTTTTGCCAGCATTTTTTCCGCCCAGTCGTCGCCAAGAGCGATTTTTTGAAGCCGTGATTTTAATTGAGCCGCCTTTCAGACGACGCTTTGCCTTATACTATACAAATACTGAACATATCCGATGAAAGTTTAAGGAATAGTTTTGCTGGTCGGTTATATTGGCGAGCAAAGGGGAAATTGAACAATCCCTCCTATCTCTCAAATTGGCAATCATTGAACATATCGCGGATGAAAGCAGAAAAAATTCTTCGATCAAAAATCCATGATCTTGAACAGTATAAAGATTATTGGCAATAGAACTTCCACTGCGCAAAAAGCCTACTACTTCCCTCTAAGCCACTGTTCTGCCGTTTGTTGCACAAACGCCTTATGACCCCAATTCATGATTATCTTTGAAGGACTTGCACCTTTCTCTTTAATCCATATAAATGCCCTCTCTGCTCCTTCTTTAAAACTCTTCCTCATTTCTTCATATTCAGGATCTGATGGAACGACTCCATAATCAATCCCGAAAATCTGCACTGTCAAAATATAAGGAGGACCCAAATCAGAAGAAGGAATAACTATAGTTACGGGGACGCCCAATGAAGAGGTGAATTCTTCTTCATACGGCAAATACTCAACGAGTTTTTCTATTTCTTTTTGTGATATTCGTACTGGTTTTGAGTAAATATCAATTCCTTCTCCCACACCAGGAGAAAATGTCGGAACCGCATCTATCATTAAAGGAACTATTTGTCTCTTTATAAAAAGGAAATAATATGAGAGAACTAACGCCAAAACAATGATAATTATTGCCCCAATGATGAATATTTTTTTCATATGTTTGCTTTTTCAAGCTCACGAATAATACGTACCACAGTCAGCACTCCGGGCCGCCCATCAACTTTCGGAGTCAGATCCTTTTTTTTATCTTTAGAATACATGATATACATTTTTGCATGTCTTTCGTCAAAGAAGTTTAAAACATATGGATGATCCTCTCCTTCAAAATAAGGTGGACAACCAGCGTATGGAGATCTCCTGATACCTGGGTTTTTGTCACAATTTTTGTTACCCATACCATTATATCGAGAGAGCGCTTTTGCCACGTGTTCGAAGTTATCCAAGTTGCCCTTAGTTCCTCTCCTAAGCCACGCCCCGGCATAAATTGCGCTGTCTAATAGCGTTGCAAAGCCACACTGTAACTCTCCTGTCCTAGTCCTACCCAACGGAATGGGATCGCCTGGTTCTTTTTTTGCACTGGTGCATTTGCGTGCACGCACTACATCTTGTTCAATTTGTCCAAGGGGCGTTCCACTTATTAGCGATCTCTTCTGGTCAAATGACCCCTCTCTGTAATGAATAGCAGCCAATATTTCCCATGGCACGCCTGTCATTTGACCGGCCTGTTGGTATACTGCTTTATTTGCGAGGTAGCGGTCAAACTGCGAGGCAATCTCCTGCCGAGCGTGTTGCTGTTGTGGAATCGCGGGAGGAAGTGATTCTGGAAGTGGATTGCCAAAAGTACTTCTATACGTAGTATTTGGCGCATATGCCACCCGGGGAGGAAGAGGAGGAAGGAGAAGAACAATACTTGTTCCATCGCTACCTGTTGATGCGGACGGTAGGCTTTGTGTTGTACTACCTCCTACTGGTTGTGGTTGAGGCTGCGTGTACGTCGAGGGACCAAAGGATGGTATTTCAAATTTGAAAAGCTTTCCTGCTCCGCCCAAAAACAACACATCAATGATTTGCAAAATCAGAAAGGCCGATGCAAAAATCAATGTGCCAACTACTCCCCATCGAAGGGTTGCCTGCGCTTTTTTGAGCTTTTCGGGGTTTCCCCCTGATGTCAGATACCGCATGCCACCCACCACCATCATGAGAAAAAACCCGGTCATGATGAGAATGGATGAGTAAAAAAGCAAAATCTCAAAAACTACCTCGACGCATTTGAGAGTAGGCACCAGTTCTTTATCAACCATGACCGAACACGCCGTCCATTTTCCTGAAAAGTCTGGCATATGCTGTTTTAAAGAGAATGTTCTCTAAGATACCGCTCTATCTCAAGAGCCGCTGCAACTCCCATGCCTACTGCCGTTGCCGCCTGGCGAAAATAGGGATCAATCACATCTCCTGCGGCAAACACACCGGCAACTGAAGTAGCAAACTGATAGGTGAAATCAAATGGAGCAATTGGCGATAGACTCTGTTGTGCTCCTTTCCATGCAGCTACACCGCTTGTTATCACATATCCTTTTTCATCAAGCAAAATACCGGTATTTTTCAAAAAATCTGTTGTGGGCTTGTGGCCGATTGCGATAAAAAGACCGTCTAACTGTAAAACGTTAGACGTTAGACCTTGGACTTTGGACTGCAATTTCACCCCTTCAACTTTGTTTTCTCCCAATACTTCTCCCACTTCATTATTCCATAAGACTTCGATTTTGGGATTTTTCAAAACGCGCTCCTGCATGATTTTGGACGCTCGAAAACTATCTCTTCGATGAATGATGTATATTTTTTTTGCAAATTTGGCGAGGGTAAGCGCCTCCTCCATAGCCGTATCTCCTCCTCCCACCACCCCCACTGTTTTTTGTCTGAAAAAAAACCCATCGCAGGTGGCGCACGCGGAAACTCCTTTGCCGCGCAGACGCTCTTCTGATGGGAGATTGAGCCATATAGCATCTGCGCCAGTTGCAATAAGTATCGAGTCTGTCTCATGTCTCTGCCCGTTTTCTACAATGACATGAAGCGTTTTCTCATGAGGTAAAATAGTTTTTACGTTTGCATTAATAAATCTGCTTCCAAATTTTTCCGCATGGTTCCTCATTCTCTCCACAAGCTCTGGACCCAGAATTGACTCAAATCCGGGGTAGTTTTCCACTTCACTGGTGCGCGTGAGTTGCCCACCCGGCACAGAACCTGCGATAATAAGTGGCGAAAGATCAGCGCGGGCAAGATACAAAGATGCGGCAATCCCCGCAGGTCCGCCACCAATTACTACCACTTTTTCTTTCATAAAATACATTGTAGAATAAGTAGGAGTTAAACTCAACCCCGATCAGATCCCGATTAAATCGGGGCCAACGAACAAATATGGAAAAAGATTGCATATTCTGCCGCATTGTTCATAGAGAAATTCCTGCTTACAAAATATATGAAGACGGGCTTTTCTTCGGTTTTTTGGATATTAATCCTCGCGTTGTTGGTCACTCTCTTTTAATTCCCAAAAAACATTACCAATGGGTGTATGAAGTTCCGGAATTTAAACAATTTTGGGCAGCTGCCTTGACGATCACGCGCGCTATGCAAAAAACTCTCTCTCCAACATTTGTCACGTACGTCACGCACGGTCTTGAAGTGTCTCATGCTCACATTCATATTCTTCCCCGAAAACATGAACGCGAATTCGTTCCCGCTCCCATCACTATCCCCAAAAAAAAGATGGAGGAAATAGCGCGCCTTATAGGATCAGCCGTATGAACCATTTTAAAACACGTGTCTTTCATCTTGTTGCCACAATTCCAAAAGGGAAAGTAACGACGTATGGCGCAATTGCTCATGCTCTTCAAATAAAAAGCCCGCGCGCCGTCGGCCGAGCACTTCATGCAAATAGAGATCCATACAAGACCCCGTGTCATCGAGTAGTTTTTTCCAATGGAACACTCGCCACAAATTATGCGTTTGGAGGAAGTATGCGTCAAAAGATGCGCCTTGAAAAAGAAGGAGTGCGTTTCCTCACAAAAAACCGAGTTTATGTGAAAAAATCACTGCACGTCTTCCCCCAGTAAATCCACTGCCTCTTTCTGAAGGGTTGACACAGAAACAACAGGCAATATATATATGAATTCACCCACTCCTTTCCAATAGTACGTATCTTTGTCTTTTTTATAAATAGATGCCTCTTTTTCCGTCTTTTCCTTGACGGTAAAGGTAAAAGCAAGGGGGAATTGAGCAAGATTGACAGTGTTTTGATCAACTATATCTTCGCCCTTTAACGTCGCCATATCATTGATGAAAAAATCCACACGATCGTTTTTTGCCTTTTTGTCTCCTATGTGCCACTCATTATTTTTTTTCGTCAAAACAAGCACTTTTTTACCCTCTTCGCGCTTTACCATCGAAACATTTTCTTCTTTTGTGATGAAATGCACGTTCAAATCACGAAAATCAGCAGGAGAAAAAATATTTGAAAGATCTTCCTGCGAGACGTATACATTTGGATCCTTATCAACCCTAAAGTAACTTCTCCCAAAAGCGTACTGCTTGCCAATATAGAGAGTCTTTCCCCCTATCTCAATTTTTCTTTTTCCGTCAACCTCAAAAATCGCATACTTTGAGCTATTGGACGATGCATACTCATCTTTTTTGAGTGAGACTACTGTGGAAATGATCCCGTCAATACGCACCTCATCTGCTGGAAAACTGTCCACCATCCATTTTCCCTCCAATTTCCCCACTGTTGTGCGTTTGCTTTCTTCCACAAAAACAAGCGACGTAATAGCTTCTTTTTTGAGAGTGAGAGCTTGTTCTTTTTTTGCAGCAAAAAGAATCGGAAGTTTTTGTGCAAGAAAGTACAATATGATCAAAACGCAGATTACAATGGCCAAAAAAAATAGTCTTTTCCCCGCATTTCTCATATACTTTTTGCTCTTACAATATAATATCATTGACAAGTATGTCAAGATAGGAGAAAATTATAGCACATGATCGAAGAAAAAAAATCAACTCCTCAAAATCCGCAGATCGTTTTTTCCTGGACCGCGCCACTTCGTGCCTACAAAAAGAGAGGTAAAGGCATTATTCGTTTTTATCTCGCGCTTTCGCTCCTTCTTGCCCTTATCGCATTTTTTTTCGGTGATAAGGTATTGATTCTTCCCATCGGAGCTATTATGTTTTTATTCTATGTCTTGACCACAACCTCGCCCACAGACACCACACATAAAATCACCACATTTGGGATAGAAATGACAGGAAATACTATCCGCTGGGAATTGCTTTCACATTTTTACTTCATACGAAGATTTGATTATCAAGTACTCGTTTTAGTCGCTGTTGCGCCATTTTTTTATCATTTGTATCTGGTGATAAATGACGAAACGACGAAAAACAAACTCATTGAGATACTCTCACAACATCTCATTTATCAGGAACATCCGAGAAAAACGCTGACCGATCGCGCAGGTGAGTGGATCAGCCGCCTCATGCCCCAGGATGAGGAAGTCAAGAAAGAAGCGCCGCCAATCGGTCCTTGAAAAAAGTAGGAGACATCTCTTTTGCGCCAAAAATCCTCCCCCAGCGAAGCACTCCTTCATCCGATGAAACCAGAAAAGCATCAAGCTCGCGAGAAAGCACAATGAGATCAAGATCAGCAACACTGTCGAGAAAATTAAAACGCGTAGCTTGCCTATACCGTTCACGCAGTCCTTTTGTCACCTCGCCTATTGCTTGTTCAAATTCCTGCTTTTTGGCAAATTCTCTGCCAGTGGTTTTTTTGCCGGCCAACACCACCCCTTCTTCTGCGATCCGCAAACCTCGATATGAACGCGCCCTCATTTCCTCAACGAGCTGATAAAAAACATGAGCGGGAAAGTCTATGTCGCTAATATGAGGAGATTTGACTGACACAATGCTTAAAAATGCACGAATCAGTTCTTTTTTTTCAAAAAACCCGGCAAGTTCATCAACCACGCGAGGAGGCATGAAAAACTCGGCGCGTTTCTTTTTTTTGAGCATATCTCCCATCTTCGTAAAACTCACCAAAACTTCCTCGGCGGTTTTGCCAAATCCCGACTTGATCTCAAGATTGATAAAAAAGTTGGTGTCAATCACAAATTTCTCCATACTTTGCATTATATCAAACCCATGACGTATACTTATTAACAGATATGAATGAGCATCCTGTGCCCAGGCAAATCACCACCTTTGAGTTCAAACTCATCGGTTTTCTGACCCTGCGGCAGTTTATATTTCTTGCGCTTTTTGTCGGAGGAGGAGTGCTCGTGTATTATGGGGTTCCCATACCATACCTCAATATCGCAGTAGCCCTCTGCATGGGACTTATAGGAGTGGTATATGCTTTTTTAAAAATCAATGAACGCCCGATGGATGTCTGGGTTAGAAACTTTATAAAAAAACTTTTTACTCCCTCGCAGTTTTATTACATGAAAAAAAACGAGCCGCCATCATTTCTGACCGATATCCCCCCTCAACCGCAAGAAATTACCACTACTCAAATCATCGCCCGCAATAAACTCTCCTCATATCTGGAGAGTCAAAAAAAGGCGGAAAAACAACCGCGGCCCACCCTCAAACAAACAACGACCTTAAGGCAAAGTGGAGAACCCCCCAAAAAAAATAAAACCGATGAAATAAAACAAACACCTACGACAAACGCACCCTCACAACCGTTTTTGTTTGGCACCGTCAGAAACAGCAAACACGTCGCTCTTCCCAATATATTGGTCTATATAAAAACAACATCAGGCACTGTCCGGCTTTTGAAAACCAACGTCCACGGTGTTTTTGCAACGTTTCACACGCTCGCCACAGGAGAATACAGCCTTGAGGCAAAAGATCCAAAAGGAGTGTATTTTTTTGATACAATGGATATCAAGATTGACGACCAACCTCAAAAACCCCTTGATATTGTCTCAAAAGAGCTTATATGAAAACAAAAAAACCTACCTCTCCACAAAAGGGATCAACGCAAGATTTTATAGAAATAGATGATGTAAAAGATGATATTGTGATCCTTAAGGGAGGAGGAGCTTGCGTCATTATTCAGTCAGGTACTGTCAACTTCGGCCTGCTTTCTGAAGATGAACAAATCGCCATGATCACTTCGTATGCGTCGCTTCTCAACTCTCTTTCTTTTCCCGTTCAAATCGCGATCGTTTCCCGCAAAATGGATATCTCATCATATATGGAATTTATAGAGGGGAAAATACAATCCCAAAAAGGTGGCGATTTTGAACAGCCGCTCACACACTACAGAGAATTTATCAAAAACCTCGTCAAGAAAAACGAGATACTCGAGAAAAAATTCTATTTTGTCATTCCTTTTTCATCTTTTGAATTGGGACCGACTGGAGGACGCATGCGAAACTACTCCAGAGAATATATAAGCGCGCGGGCAAAAACATCTCTCTATCCCAAAAGAGACCATTTGATACGACTTCTCAAAAAAACAGGCATTTCGGGTAAAGTGCTTGGCGAACAAGAAATTATTGAGCTTTTTTATAATCTTTACAACCCATCAGCTGTTGGAAGAAAACTTGAGAGTGTTTCTCATTATAAAACGCTTGTTCACGTAGCGGAGCAAAACCGATGAAAACATATGCTATTTGGACTTAAAAAACATACAGACACAACCAAAAATAGGAAGCCTGAAAATATCGGGGATCTGCTTGCGCGCGGAAGAACGTCTATTGCCGATATTATAGCCCCCTCATACGTCGAGGTAGACTTTAATCATTTGAAGGTTGATAATCGCTTCTATCGAACGCTTTTTGTCGTCGGATACCCCCGCTACGTCACAGCCAACTGGCTTTCTCCTCTTATCACGTTTGATCGGCCACTCTATATTTCATTTTTCATCTATCCAAGCGAGTCGCATGAAGTCTTGAAAGACTTAAAAAGAAAGATTGCCGAGATGGAAGCAACCATCGAAAGCGAAATACAACAAGGAAAAGTCGTTGACCCCACAGTGCAAGTTGCACTCAACGATGCGCTTATCCTTCAGGCAGAGCTCGCCCAAGGGTCGGAGCGATTTTTCCAATTTGGATTTTACCTCACTATTCCTGCTCTATCACAAGAGGAGCTTAATGAAACAACAAAAGAGGTTGATTCTCTCCTCTCCTCTCTCCTTATTGTTTCCAAACAAGCAACGCTTGAGGCCGAGGAGGGGTTTAAATCAACCATGCCTATTTCTCAAGACAAGCTCGCTGTGTGGCGCAATATGGACACTACCTCCCTTGCAAGCGCATTTCCTTTTTCCACAAGCACACTGACAGCAAATGAAGGAGTCTTGTATGGCGTCAACCAACAAGACGGGAGTCTTGTCATATTTGACCGCTTCACACTCGAAAACTCAAACGCAGTGATCTTGGGCACTTCAGGTGGGGGGAAAAGCTTTTTGGTAAAACTTGAAACATTGAGACTGCTCATGATGGGAACTGACATAATCATTGTTGATCCAGAAAATGAGTATCAAAAATTGGCAATTGCCATGAAGGGAGAGTTTGTATCATTCTCCCTCTCCTCGCCCTATAAAATCAACCCTTTTGAGCTTTTGCCAACAGGGGAAATTGATGAACTTTCAAATAAAATCCTCAATCTTCACTCGCTTATCAGGGTAATCACTGGAGAACTTACCCCCTCTCAAGACGCTCTTCTTGACCGGATGCTTGTTACAACCTATAAACAAAAAGGCATCACCCAAGATCCCAAAACCCACACTGGTCAACCACCGCTCCTTGAGGATTTGTACAAAAACCTTCTGGGACAAGAAACGCCGGAGGCAGAAGAACTGGGAGCACGGCTTGAAAAATTTATCAAAGGATCTGCGGCGGGTATTTTTAATCAACAATCCAATTTTGATATTAAAAATAAATTCACGGTCTTTGGCATACGAGATTTGGAAGAAAACATTCGTCCGATTGCGATGTATATTATTCTCGACTATGTGTGGGGAAGAATACGAAAAGACATCAGGAAACGAATATTGGTCATTGATGAGGCGTGGTATTTGATAAAACACAAAGACTCTGCCCAATACTTATACAGTTTTGCAAAAAGGGCGAGAAAATACTCACTTGGATTAACAACCATCACGCAAGATGTTGATGATTTTTTGACGAGTGAGGAAGGAAGAGCAATCATCACCAACTCAAGCCTTCAGATTTTACTCAAACAATCTTCTGCGGCAATTGATGGGGTAAAAAAAGTGTTTAATTTAACGCTTGGGGAAAAACACTTACTCCTTTCAAGCGGTGTGGGTGAGGGTCTTTTTTTCGCACACCAATCTCACGTATCTATCAGGATTATTGCCTCCGATGAAGAAAAAAAACTACTTGGGTGAGGAAACATCATCTATTCTTACCGGCATGACGATGTGTGTAAAATACGGATCGCTGTCCGTTTTAAATACGGAGGGGTGATTTGCATGGGTCATTTCAAATGTTACTTTTTTTGATTTGGCGTGCAGCAAAAAATCCAAAACAAATTTATAATTAAACGCAATACGCTGCTCATCTCCCTCAACCTCTCCTTCTTGATATATCACTGTCCCCTTTTCTTCTCCTCCTCGAGGCACAATATACAACCCATCACTTTTGATCGAAAACACAATAATATTTGATATGTCTTTTGCAAAAAGAGCTGCAAGCTTGACGTTATTTAAGAGTTCCTCGCTTCCCAAAACTATCCTCGTTTTATATCCTGTGGGAATTACTTTTTCAAAAGGAGGAAAGCTCTCCTCAATGATGCGGGAATAAATATGTGTATCGCCCTGCAAGAATTTAACAATCCTTTCACTTTCTGAAAAAAACATATACATCTCTGTATCCTCCTTTTTTACTGCTGCAACCTCATGAAGCATATGCGCTGAAAGTGTAACCTCGGGAAAAACCTCCTTCTCCTCCTCAAGATACACAAGAGAGAGTCTAAAGCCGTCAGTTGCAACCATGTATTTATTTTTGTTTTTTACAGAAAAATGTATCCCTGTTAAGCTTGGTCTGGTCTCATCCGTTGCTGTTGCAAAAGAAACAAGGGGTAAGTATTTTTCAAAAAAAGTTTTTTTTAAGAGGTATTTTTTCCCCTCAATAATAGGTGTTTGAGGAAAATCAGCAGCAGACATTGTCTCAAATAGTCCTTTTGTCTTGTTTTTTTTAATACATATATTTTTTTCCTCAACATCGAGTGTAATCTTTCCAGAGGGAAGGAAACTTAAGAAATCAATAATTTTTTTTATATCAACAACGATTGTTTTTTCCTCATCTCCTTCTATGGGAAATGATGTAAAGAAAAATTCATTGAGATTTGTCGTGGTAATCTTGAGGTTGGTTTTCCCAAATTTAAGTTTTCCTCCAGAGAGTGAGGATATAGAAGAAATTTTATGCAGTGTAAAACGAACTGCTTGTTTTAGATGATTGAATAATATTTCTTTTTGAATAGTAATCGTCATAGATTATATATAGTAGTTATAAGGAGTGTGTATAAGTGTATAAAATGTTTCTTTTTATTGCAATTGCTTTTTAAAACAATATAAAACTACTAATCTCCTCTGTGTATTATATGTGGTTAGTATGTTAATTGCTATAGGGAATTAATTACTCTATCAATCTCTTCCTTAAAAACCGGGTTTTGCATCGTGAGGTTGGTTATTTTTTCCACCCCATGGATAATCGTCGTGTGATCTTTCCTTCTCAAGATGTATGCGATCTCCTCATAGGTTAGTTTTAGAGTGCTTCGCAGTATAAACATAAGGATTTGTCGCGTATGGCTTATTTTTTCTTTCCGTGTTTCGTTTTTGATAAGGGCAGGTTTTATGCCATAAAAACCACACACAATCTTAATGATTTCAGAGGGAGATCGTTTTTTTGCAATATCATCTTTTTTCTTATTAAGTTCGTTTTCTATCATATTGGTGGTAATTTTTTGGTTCTCTAAGATGCTTCTGGCGTATATCTCAAGGAGTTTTCCTTCCAGTTCCCGCGCGTCATCAATGCGCGCTGCGATAAGTTTTATTGTTTCGATATCAATATCAATGTTTCGCTCCTGTGCCTTAATAAGAAGAATAGCGCTTCGAAGCTCAAAATCTGGTTTCTGCACGTCAATAGTGAGTCCTCCAGAGAAGCGAGAACGCAAACGATCTTCAAGTCTTTCAATTTCCTTTGGTGGGCGGTCGGAGGTAAAGACAACCTGTCCGCCATTTTTGATAATTGTGTTAAAAGTGTGATACAACTCTTCTTGGATATAGTTTTTTCCTGCGATAAATTGAATGTCGTCCATAACAAGTAGGTGAAGTATTCGGTATTTCCTGCGAAAAAGCGCAGTGCTTTTTTCACGGATGGACTCAATGAGATCATTGGTAAATTCCTCCGATGTGCAATATAAGACTTTTTTTATGGAGTCTTTTTCCAAGACCGCATGAGCAACAGCCTGGGTAAGGTGAGTTTTTCCCACCCCCACCCCACCATAGATAAAAAGCGGATTGTATGCGACTCCTATATTTTGCGAAACACTTTTTGCCGCGGTATAGGCAAATTGGTTTGACGTAGATACTGCAAAGTTTGCAAAAGTGTGTTTTGCCTGAAGGCCAGATTTTCTAATGATTTCTTCTTTGGTTTCTTTAAAATCAAAAAGAGGTGTTGTTTCGATTTTTTTTCCTTTTTTTTTGATTTTTCCCCGCACGATAAATGTTATATGTATATCCTTGCCCACTTTTTTTGAAAAAGCACGTTCAAATTCTTTTTTTCTCGTTTCGAGGAAAATTTTCATGCCCAAATTCTCACATGAGACAGAGATATTTTTTTCAGAAAAATCAACAATAGAAGTATTTTTCAAAATAGGCGTCATAACAGGAGAAGGATTGTTTTGGGTAAAATACGCGATAAAATCAACCCATTCCTGTGTCATAAAATGAAGATATAAAATGTGGATAACTTATCCACAAATAGTAAATGATGTTTATCCACATTGCAACCACAATATACTATGAGATTTTTTACAGACAGTAAAATAATTAAAGGATTATTGTAAAATCATCAAAAGAATGCAGTGAAGTTTCCCATGAAGTTTTGATCTTTTTTATTGAAGATAATACATTGCCTAGCTCAATTCTTTTAATGAAAGAGGCAATGTTTTTTTCCTCGCCTTTCGCTACTATCTCCACTCCTCCAGACTTCCCAAAAATATCTGGTTTATCAAAAGTGTTTTTCACCCAGCCAAAAACTCCATGCTTTTGAGCTTGTAGTTTTACCCACGCGCGAAATCCAATACCAATAACACCATCAGAAATATAGATATGCGCCTGTTTTACCATGTCTTTTATAAGTTCCCTACTCTACCACAATGCTCCCAAAATCACTGGGAGACATATGATCGTGGTATTTCCACGTTCCAAGCGCGCTAAACGTAAAGGTATAGCTTTCGCCTTTTCCCATTGCTTTTAACGCATCAAATCCAGGTAGGTCTGTGTGTGCAGGATGTGGAGCTGATGCCACCCACATGGATTTTGCACTCATGTTGGTGAATGTGACTGGTGTGCCAACCTTGACCGTGAGCGATTTGGGTTCAAATCCCTGATCGGTATATTTGATAATGACCTTTTCCTGTATGATGCCATTTTCTGCAACGACTCCAGTTTGTTCGGTCGTGCTATCGGTTGATTCTTGAGTTGCGACAGATGGAGTTGTTGTTTCGGGAGACGTTGTTTTTTTCGAAAACACCATGTAGCCGCCAATCAGGACTACAATAACGATAATAATGATGAAAAAATTCTTCGACATCTTCTAATCACCTCCTTTTTATCTATATTACTAAAAAATAAGACAGCAATCAATTTGAATCTGGCAAAATATGTTGATTCGAGGAGATAACCCACTGTATGATAGAGAGTTTCGTAACGTATTACACGAATCAGGTTTCCATATCGTGGACCACCTGGTTCCTCTCTATCATATGGCAAGTTACCTTTCAAAATATGAGGGATTGTCTCAAGAAGCCAAGAGACGTCTAAAGCCGAGTGCGAACCCCGAAGGACAATCCGGTGAACGAGCGATTCAACAGAACGATACAAGATGAATTTATCAATCTTGGCAACTTTGCCACGGACCCAGTTAGGTTTAATTAGAAGTTGACGGATTGGCTGATTGAGTACAACTTCCACCGCCCCCATGAGACGCTTAATTATCAAACACCCGTTAACATGACTCAAGTGTCACTAATGTACCCGTCATGTACAATTAAATTATTTCAAAATGTGTAATAGTTAATTTCCCCTATGGGGACTTATTGATTCATGTCTCGAAAGTCGCTCTCTTTAAGCCCTGATTGAAACAAAATTGAGCGAAAAATTCCATAAGGAATCTGCTTCCTGCTTAGGGTGTCATGAGTGCTTAAAATCCTGCCTAATCGGGCTGGATTTTTATTTGCAGTCGCCACATACCCTGTCCACCTTTTAAATCCTCTCCACAATTATCGCTATACCTTGGCCCCCTCCTACACATAATGCAGCCAGACCATAACGCAACTTTTGCTTTACTAACTCATGTAAAAGAGTACATAAAATTCTAGAACCACTTGCTCCTATGGGATGCCCTAAAGCAATAGCTCCGCCATTAACATTAACACGCTCTTCTGATACACGAAGCTCTCTAATAACAGCTATACTCTGACTTGCAAACGCCTCATTGATCTCAAACAGGTCTATATCATCAGATGTAAATCCACCTTTCTTAATACACTTCAGCGCAGCATAGTACGCGCCCATGCCCATATAAGAAGGGTCACATCCTACTTCAGCATGACTTTTAATGAGAGCCATTGGTTTAAGTGAGTATTGAGATATAAATTTAGAAGACGCAAGAATAGTTATCGCTGCCCCATCACTTATAGAAGACGAATTGCCTGCTGTGACTGTTCCATTCTTATTAAATACTGGCTTTAATTGAGACAGTTTTTTTGCAGTAGTATTTCTTCTTGGTTCTTCATCTACGTCAAAATTATAAGAATTGCTTTTAATTTTTATAGGAATAATCTCATTTTTAAAAATACCACTATCAATCGCCTTTAATGCTTTTTCATTACTCTTAAAAGCATACGAGTCCTGATCTTCACGAGTAATTTTATATTTTCTTGCAATATTTTCTGCTGTCGCTCCCATCTGCGCTTTTATTAAGGAACAAAATAATCCATCATAGATCATGCCGTCTCGTACTATTTGATGCCCAAATTTTGTTCCAAACCTATAATTATCCAATAAATAAGGAGAACGGCTCATATTCTCCATTCCACCAGCTACTATCATATCCGCCTCTTTGTTTCGTATAATCTGTGAAGCGAGAACAACACTCATAAGACCTGAGCCACATACATGATTGATAGTAAAAGCAGGAGTATTGCTTGATATCTCACCTTGTATAGCGGCTATTCTTGCGGGATTCTGGCCTAAACCAGCTGATAATACATTACCGAGTATTACTTTATCAACTTTATTGTGGAATTCTTGATTTTGATATTGGGATAGTAACTCTTTTATTATAATTCCAGCAATAGTAGGGGCAGGAGTCTCAAGAAAACTGCCTCCGTATTTAGAAATAGCAGATCTTTTACAATTTAGAATATATACTTCTTCCATAACTAATTTCAACCATTATTTTTTAAAACATTTTCCAGCGCGTCTAAAGAATGTTTAAGTTTTTCATACCTTTCTGCAAAAGTAATTCTTAAAATGGGGGGTGTGGAATTATATCCATATCCACTTCCTGGCATAATTAACGTGCCTTGCTTCATAAGCTCCTCTGCAAGTAATAGATCACTCCCCTCGTAATCTATGTATACAGTCAAATTTATACAAGCATCGCGTGGATAAATAGCATTGACGTGTGGCATATTTAACAACCTATCAGTTACATACTTTTCTTTTTCGAGTAACTCCTTCCATTTAGATTCAAACAAATCTTTTCCAGTTTGTAACTTTTCTTTTTCTTTATCCATCAGAGTAATAAGCGCGGTATTTGCTGCGCGTGGAGCATTGCCCATTATTCCACTCATTCTTCCTACAATACCACCTATCCTATTGCCGAGTAATTTTGGATGAGCAATAATCCATCCCACTCTATATTCTGCTAAAGCGTATCGTTTTGCTGCGCTATCTACTCTTACAACCTGTGGCGATTGTATCCATGGCCCATAACAGAGCTCTGTAGTAGCTCGCAAAGGAAAAAAGTTCTGAAGTTCATCTATAAAAATATAAAATCCATACTCCTCTGCCTTTTCTACTAACTTTTCTAAAACTGGCGTGGGAAAGTACTTACCATCAGGATTGTTAGGGTTGGTAATGATAATAACACTTGGTTTTGTTTTGAGAATCTCCTCGATATCCTCCATTGATAATGGTATATGACTTGAGTTTGGTTTAACAAAATCATATGCTATTACCTCAATACCAAGCGATTGAATAGGGTAGTAAAACATTTGATAAAGCGTAGGACCTATTACTACTACCCTTCTTTTCTTAAGCGTACCTTGTTTAAACTGCAACACTTCTTCAAGAGCAAACTCTAAAGAGGCCCATGCTCCAGGCATCATTGCAATCCATTCTAAAGTATACTCTGTGCCATGACGCACATTTTCAACATCACTTATCTTCTCCCGAAGAATATAATCCCCTTTTTCTGGACCGTAAGCATAAGAGTGGCTGTCTCTTTTATATGCCAATAGTTCTATAATTTCAGAAGGCAATAGGTCTTGTGGTCTGACAAAAGCTCCTCTATCAAGCGAGCTTTTAATAACACCTCTTTTAACGTATTTATGCAGTAAATCATGGTACTCACAGAAATAACTTACAGCTTTTATAATATCCTCTTGCTCTCTCTTAAAAAATTTATACTCGGGTTGTGTTAAGGATTGTTCTTGCATAACAGTAATGGAAACCTCGGAGCAAGCTCACGAGGAATAACCTAATTTTAAGGATAAACCACTGAAATTGTAGCAAAAAATCGGTACATGTACAACTTCAGAAAACTATGAGGAAATGAACGGTTTATTCAAAAAGTCGGAACGAACCCCAAATTTTTGGACAAATCCATTTCCTTTTCTTTTTGCCCGCCGTGGGATTTTATGGCTTTGCGCCTTGCGCAAAGCCCGAATGCCGAGCGGCGAAGCCGCGAGGCAACCCTTTCCCAAAACGGCGAAAGTTCCTATTGGTGGACCCGGGGGGAGTCGAACCCCCTACCTTCTGACTGCCAGCCAGACGTTCAACCAGGTAAACTTCGGGCCCAAAAAGGCGTTAGTATAATTATATCATGCTTTTTAAAGACCGCGTGGATGCGGGAAGACAATTAGCCGCCCTTCTTGTTGAGAGGGAAGAAATCGCCCGCGATAAGGAAAGTCTCGTGGTGGTGAGTATTTTGCGCGGAGGTATTGTCGTGGGAGTTGAGGTTGCAAAAAAGTTTGCCATCCCTCATTGTGCTATCATCGTCGCGAAAATTGCTCACCCGAAGCAGAGCGAGCTTGCGATTGGGGCAGTATGCGAAGGGGAATACTTCTTTGATAAACACGTTATCCAAGCTATTCCTCAAGATGACATTGACGATCAAATCAAAAAAGCAGAACAAAAAATAACTCATTACAAAAAAATATATGGAGACCGTGAGCTTGATGTTTTGAGCAAGAAGGTGCTTCTCATTGACGATGGGGTGGCAACGGGAGCGACGGTAAATGTGGCGGGTGCAGCTTTGAGAAAAAAAGGAGCGCGTGCAGTTTTTCTCGCTTCTCCTGTCATCGCTCTAGATTTTGACGCGACGTCCTTTGACGGTGTGTATTTTCTTCACCAAGAAGCTGATTTTCGCGCAATTTCTCAATTTTATGAGGAATTTCCACAGGTGAGTGATGCGCAGGTGAAAGAAATAATGCTAGGTATTCAGGAAAATTAAAACGGCAATGTTAGGCTTACTCCTCCCCCATTATTTTCCTCGCGTGGCATTTTCCAGTCAACGGGTATTTTCTGCTTTGTCATTCCATGAAGATAAAAAATTTCTTTATGCGTGATGCCGTATTCATAAAGTTCCTTCGTGAGAGAGACGTCATCAAGACAATATTTTTTGAGCTCATTAAGACGCCCTTCCTTGAAAAGCTCAATAGCCTGAAGTCCGTGTCCGGATTTGCGCTTCCCCAATGTGGCGAAAACAAGATCATTAAGGGCTAGCCGCCTCCCCAGCCGTTTTTTAATATCGTCAAGCAGGTCAAATGTCTTAAACTGCGATACATGTCCTGGATAGTGACCCTGAAGTACTGCGAGATCAAAACTTACAATGTTAAAACCGATGATGCATGAGGCGTGTTCAAGCAAGGGAAAAAGTTGAGAAAGTTCGTGCCGCATATATGTTTTATACTGGCGGTCTGCATAATCATATATGCCAACTACTGATACAGCGAGTTTTTTGGGATCAGAAAATTCTCGGAATGTATATTGTGTCTCAAGATCGAGTATCAGGGGATGTCTCATGGTAGTAATCAAAAAAACTGTCGCTAGTTGAGATTAATTTTTTGATGTGTATGTTCTTTAATGAGTTCAACTTCAATGATTTCATCCCCTTTTTGATAAAGAGATGTTGATATTTCAGCTGGTGAGAGAGGAGCGTAGTGCGGTAGACCACGCAGTTTTTCAAGATAGCGGAAAAATAGCTCTTGTTCCTGTCTGTCGAGTTTGCAGATATTTTTTGCGACTGTTTCCTCAATACTCCCCACTCGCCAGACCGCCTCAAGGAAGCCGCTTTTCCTCCTCATGAGAAGCGATATGTCGCCAAAGAGCGGTCGAACTTTAAAGTTCATCATTTTTACCTCTTGCATCATTTGTTCTTGAGGGGGAGCTTGTCGTTGCATGACTTTTTTTACTTTTTGGATAAGCTGAAGAACATTATTTTTGTGTTGCGGTGTCATAGTATATAATCATACTATGCTCAAAGATAAAATACAACAAGACATACTTGCCGCTTTAAAAGCAGGCAGTGGCAAAAAAGTTTCGATTTTAAGACTTCTTCTTTCTGAAATCAATAATCAGACTATTGCGGTGAAAAAAGAATTGACTGACGAGGAAGTGATAGCTATCGTACGTAAAGAAGTAAAAAAACTCGACGAAGTGCGCATACTTTTTGAAAAAGCAGAAAGAAATGATTTGGCAGAGGCAAACAAAGAAGAGTGCGAAGTGCTTTTGGCATATCTTCCCAAAGAACTCTCGGATGAAGAGTTGACAAGTGAAATTAGGACTATGGTGGAGGAGCATAGAGATGTTCTTGAACAGACTCCCAAACGTCTCATGGGCATGGTGATTGGGAAACTCAAGTCGCGCGCTGACACAAAACGCATATTATCCCGACTTTCATTGTTGTACCCGTCTATATCTTCATAGTGTGAATTGAGAAAAAAACCACTTGCAAAATATCCTTTCATGTTCCATACTAATATATGGAAACACCACCTCACACAAAAAACAAAATACTCCCCCATGAAGGATTGTCATTTGATGACGTTCTACTTCTCCCTTCATACACAGATTTTAAAAGAAAAGATGTTGATTTGACCACGAGAATTCATAAAAAGATTGTATTAAAACTTCCCGTCATTTCCTCACCGATGGATACCGTGACTGAAAAGCAGATGGCTATTGTTATGGCCCAGCATGGATGCCTTGGCATTATTCATCGAAATTTACCCATAGAAAAACAAGCAGCAATCATCCAGGAAATAAAACGAACAAAAGTAACGGACAAGAAAAGTGCAGCCTTGGACATAAAGGGACGATTGCTCGTCGGGGCAGCAGTTGGAGTGGGAGATGACTTTGAGAGCCGGGTGAAGAAAGTGATAGAAGCAGGATCAGATATAGTCGTTCTTGATTCGGGTCATGGCCACTCTGCGTTTATCATGCGCGCAGTTGAGTCTATCAAAAAACACTACGCACATGTGGTGGTTATGGCAGGAAACGTCGCCACCTATGAGGGTGCGCGCGATCTCATACGATCTGGTGTCGATGTGCTTCGCGTGGGGATGGGGCCAGGAAGCATTTGTACGACGCGGATAGTCACTGGCGTGGGAGTCCCCCAACTGACAGCAATTTCCCAAGCTGTGCAGGCAGCAACAAAAACCGCGTCAAATGCGGTGACGGTTGTGGCAGATGGTGGTGTGCGCCAAATCGGTGATATGGCAAAAGCGCTGGCGTTTGGTGCATCAGCGGTTATGCTTGGTTCCTTGCTTTCGCGTTTTGATGAATCGCCCGGAGAAGTTATATCGATAAACGGCAAACGCTATAAGCGCTATCGCGGCATGGGATCAATTGCTGCGATGAAAAAAGGTGCTGCAGAGAGATATGGACAATCGACGCGGGCAACATCGCGGATGTTAATTGCCGAAGGGATTGAGGGCATGGTTCCCTATAAGGGTAAAGTCAGTGATTATCTCTATCAAATTGAGGGGAGTTTGCGTTCTTCGCTCTACTATCTGGGTGCGCATACCATAGAGGAATTTGCTCGAAGAGCAGTTGCGATTCCGGTAAGTCGTGCTGCGTTCGTTGAGAGTCATCCGCATTCGGTCATTATCAAAGATCCCGGGGATAACTATACGATATGATTGTGATCGTTGATTTTGGTTCCCAAACCACGCATCTTATTGCCCGAAGGCTAAAGGAGATGAGTGTGTCTTCGACAATTGTCCTTCCTGAAAAATCTCTCACGGTTGTTGCGGCACAAAAACCAGCAGGTATTATTTTATCCGGAGGGCCATCATCAGTCTATGAAAAAAACGCGCCGCTTATAGATAAAAAAATCTTTAATACAGGTATTCCTATTCTTGGTATTTGTTATGGACTTCAGCTTATTACACATGTCTTAGGTGGTAAGGTTACGGTAGGACACAAAAAAGAATTTGGTCCAGCAAGGCTCCGGCTTACACATGCGTCGCCTCTTACAGAGGAGATTGTTCCTCCATCATTTGTCGTGTGGATGTCTCATGCAGATGAAGTGATGAAAGTTCCTTCGGGTTTTATGACCGCGGGCAAGACTGATACCATTGCCCATGCATACATTTTTCATCCGAGCAAAAAAATATACGGCATACAATTTCACCCAGAAGTCATACATACACAGTTTGGTGAAGCTATTTTATCCAATTTTGCCACTATATGTGGTTTATCCCCCCATAAAAAACCTTTAACAAAGGATGAGATTGTAAAACTCATCCAAGATATACATGATTCTGTCGGTGCTTCGTCGCGTGTGATCTGTGCTTTATCAGGAGGTGTTGATTCATCAACCGCCGCAGTTCTGGTCCATAAAGCAATTGGTATGAGATTAACGGCCATATATATTGATTCGGGATTGATGCGTAAGCATGAAACAGAAGAGTTGAAAAACATCTTTCGTGCCCATTTTCATATGAAGATTAAAATCATCCGCGCAGGCGCCATCTTCCTCAAAGCTCTTCAGGGAGTTGTCGATCCTGAAAAGAAACGGCGCATTATCGGACGGACCTTCATTAGGGTATTTGAAAAAGAAGCAAGAAAACTTCGCGCTCAATTTCTCGTGCAGGGGACGATTTATCCTGATGTGATTGAAAGCGCCGGCACAAAACATAGTCATAAAATAAAAACACATCACAATGTCGGCGGATTGCCGAAGAATATGCATGTGACCCTTCTTGAGCCCTTGCGCAGTTTCTACAAAGATGAAGTACGCACAATTGGCACATTATTAGGTCTGCCCAGCGAAATTGTCGATCGTCAACCATTTCCCGGGCCGGGTTTGGCTATAAGGATTATCGGTAATGTCACGGAAACAAAATTGAAAATAGTGCGCGGGGCAGATCATATCATACAAGAGGAAATAAAAAAAGCTCATCAAACGCCACTCTGGCCACGTCAAACGTGGCTTTGGCAGATTTTTGCCGTTTTCGCCGGAGTGAGGACGACAGGTGTACGGGGGGATCAACGCGCGTATGGAGAAACCATTGCAATACGCGCGATTGAAGCTCGTGATAGCATGTCTGCACGTTTTGCACGACTTCCTTACGACATATTGGACATGATCGCAACCCGTATCGTCAATGAAATTCCCGCAGTCAATCGCGTCGTATATGACGTGACCAACAAGCCTCCGGGCACTATGGAGTGGGAGTAGCCCTGTGATACAATGTCAACATGAAATATTACATCAAAACGTTTGGTTGTCAGCAAAATGAGGCAGATAGCGAGCGCATCGCCGCATCTTTTGCCGCGCGGGGTATGGAGGCTGCATCCGATTACGCGCAGGCAGACTATATCGTTATCAATACCTGCATGGTACGCGGTTCGGCAGAACAGCGCATATACGGTCTTGTTCACAATCTCACGTCTCTTAAAGAAAAAAATCCTCATATTAAAATCATTGTTACCGGTTGTATGGTGGGAATTGCATTTCGCGATAAAACAGGGCTGTTTCTATCGCGGCTCAAAAATATCATGCCGACAGTTGACGAATTTATGCCCATTGAAGAAGTTGGGTTTGACCATGCGCCCCTTCGAGTGAATACGACATCAGCCTGGGTACCCATCTCAAACGGGTGCAATAATTTTTGCACCTTTTGTATCGTGCCCTTCACGAGAGGTCGTGAGATCAGTCGTCCGTATGAGGATATTATCAAGGAGTGTAGGGAGCTTAAAGATAAAGGGTATAAAAGTGTGACGCTACTTGGGCAAAATGTAAATTCCTATGGTGCAGATTTACTTATCGGAGAGAAAAATATACAGGTCATGCGCGATCTGCCAAAAGGCGCGTATTTTAAAAGTAAAAATTACACAATGAAAAATCTTGCCAATAAGCCTGTGTATGTCAAACATCTTGGCCGTTACCGTATTCCCACCCTTTTCCCCCATCTTCTTGAGGAAGTGGCGCGGATGGGTTTTGAGAATGTTGATTTTATCTCATCAAACCCATGGGATTTTTCCGATGCATTGATTGATGTGATATATCGCAACAAAAATATTACCCGTACCATACACTTACCTGTGCAGTCAGGAGATACAAACATGCTTCGGCGCATGAATAGATGGTATACGCGAGAGGAATATTTACATCTGATCGCACAATTAAAAATGAAAATTAAAAATGTAAAACTAACAACAGATATTATCGTGGGATTTTGCGGAGAAACCGATGAGGAGTTTGAAAACACGGTTGATTTGTGCAGAAAAGTGGGATTTGAGAAAGCATATATTGCCATGTATTCTCCTCGTCCATTCACTGCCGCGACGAAAGTCTTCACAGATGATGTCCCCCACGCTGTCAAAAAATCTCGGTGGCAAAAGCTTGATGAAATTGTTAATGGATATGTTCATACGCCAGCATTTCTATGAATCCCAAAAAAGCTTATAAATACTGTTTTTCTTGCGGTCATGCCCTTGTTGCTCAAAAGGGCAATGTCCTTGCATGTTTTTCTTGTTCTCGCCATACATATATCAATCCTTTTCCCACAAACGGCGTGATTATTGAAAATAAAAAAGGAGAGATTTTGCTGGTGCGGCGCGCATTTGCGCCGTTTAGGGGATGGTGGGATGTGCCGGGTGGGTTTATCCAGCCGAGGGAAAGCATTGAGCGCTCGATCAAGCGGGAGGTGAAGGAGGAGCTCAATATCACTGTTTCTCCAAAAAAACTCATTGGTATTTATACAGACACCTATCTTTTTGAGGGAGTTATCAATTATACGCTCTGTATTATAGCAACTGCGGATTTTGTTGATGGCGTTATCACGGCTGCAGATGATGCGTCCGAGTGGAAGTTTTTCTCAAAGACAAAACTTCCCTTTAAACGTATTGCCTTCAAAGGTGTGCGAAAAGGTCTTGCCGATTATCTCTCCTCCACTCTCCTCCCCAATTTTTCCGCGTAAGTTTACTATAAAGCAAATTTTCCGTTGTACTATGGGTATTGGTATGGTATACTTATTTTATATGGAACGAGCTCCTGAAAAAATCAATACGAGACCAGTGCGTCCGTTTATCAAGCCATGGCAAAAGGAAAGTCTGACTCTCTACGCTATTTCTCAAGTTCTTGAGTTTTTTAATGTTGATAATGATACCTTCCCGCGTCTTGCTCGAGCTGCTTTTGTCGCTCTACCTCTATATGATGCAAGAGGAGGTGAAATAAATTTTGCTCACCAGGAATTGATCAAAAACCCAGCTGTTCCCGTTGTGCTTTTTGATATAGCCGGTATGAGAGAGCGTACGCTTAAGTATGCGGTTGGAAGAAATCCTTCACTCGTTTCTATCTCGCAATTTCCCAATGTACGAGTGATTGATGCCTTGCGTTTCGTACAGGATGTTTTTACTGCCTATGATACTCCTCGAAAATCTCTTTTTTCCCAAGAAACTACAAATGATGCTTTTCAGAGGACTCAATCATTTATTCGCCATGATCTTCGCCATGCACTTTCTGGGCATCAAGGATTTGACCAACAAAAGTTCATCGAGCGTGCTCGTAGAGAATTGCAACTTACGGGAAGTGACGAAGAAGTCATAGCGGTTGTCATGGAAGGAGTGCCGTTTCGAGCAAAAAGCCACATGGATGTTGCGGGGTTGTTTGTTGATTGGGCTGGGACGCTCTATAAAAATGAATCTGTTGATACTGGATTATTGCAAGAAGCTAAAACGCAGGCAAAAAATGAAAAACTTCCTCTTGTTGTGTGGACAGGTGGAAATGTTGACGACGTATATAGAATGCTTGCACGGTCGAGTGTCACAGATGTTGATGTTTGTAGTAAACAGGATTGTTTTGGTTTGAAGGTGGCGAAGGCAATTGACGATGAATCTGTTGAAAAACTTCAGGAATACGGTATCGCAGTTGATTCATTGAAACAAATTTCTTATTAATTTGGTTTTTTTTCGGATCTTTTACGAAGTTTTTTGATAAAAAACTATAGTAGAAAAGGAAAACACAAAAAGCCCCGCTTCTTTTTTGATTGAGGGTCATCAAGATAGTCTGAATCTTGGTTTATCTGATGATATGAAACGTATGAGCGGATTTTATGGTGAAGATTTTTTTGATAATAAAAGTCTATTTGAGCAAGATATGCTTCATTTTGGGTCTGGTGTCATTACTTACTTCAGAGAATTACAAAAAAAAGGAATAAAACTTGATAAAGACGTTGTGCTTTGTTTTCCAGGGCGAAGTGGTTTGACTTTAGATCTCTATATGCGAACTGCGTTAAGAAAAAGTTTTGGCATCTGTCCTTTAAGCATACGATTACCTACAGATAGTAGACTTGACACTGATGGTGAATTACGTACGATGTGGGCGGAAGCAAGCTTAGAAGAGAACGTGATAGACAATCGGCCTGCCGGTGAAATTTCCACGTGGAAAAGGAATAAAATGTATACTCCCGCCTTAGACCGATTGTTAAAGAATAAATTTGGGCACGTTGTTGTACTGGATACAATAATCTCTGGAGGTAAAACGTTAGAGCAGGTAGTATTTACGCTCAAACCATATGGATTCAAATCAATTGCCTACATGAGCGCCGTGCAAAAACAAGATCAAGATGGTCTGCATGTAGGAGAAAAACAGGTGATTGAGCAAAAAATACAGGGAGTGGATATTTCTTTGATAGGCGTAGTTGTTCAAAATACAAACGTGCTGGATAATGCTGCTAAAGAAATATTATGGTTGGCTGCAGATTTAACAAAAAAGCCAACCCAGTGGGATAAAATTCCTATTCGTCACTTAATACGACAGGCAAACTTTTTAAAAAGGAGATATCTTGAATTACAAACAAGGACTGATTTTGAGCAAAACAAGAAAAAGAGAAAAGAGTTAGTAGACGAATTTTATAGATTATATTCAATGGAAACTGATCTCCTACTCCTCATAGCGAAGAGGAACATATCTTATCAACAGGCTTTTGATAATGGATGTGCGTTTCTTCCATTACATTATGTAAGAGGAGAACACAAGTTTGTCAGTAAAAATGATAAAGGCGAAATGCGTCGCTATTTGACGAAACTTGGCGAGTTGGCAGCTATGCATGTTGCTTGATAAATAGGAGGAAATTTGAAGGATCTAAATTTTCTTTAAGATTTGTAGATATTCTTGGATTGAAATGTTTAGTATTCGTAAATTATTACGAATAATAAATACGAATAATAAAGATGGGAAGATTTTTATAAGTAGGAAGAACAATTGGTCTTTCCAATCCAACTCTCCAATAGATCCTATGGTTGCCTTTCTGTCGCATAAATCTACATCCGACATCTAAAAGAAATTTCTCAAATTCCTTCCAGTGAATAGGTGTTAAGCGAGGCATATCTTAGATGTACAGGAGTTTGGATAGAAAATGTTTCTACGTCATGCGATACAACAACAGGTGGTATAAACGTCTTTTCCTGCTTTTTCCATCCAAGCTCGCTCAATACTTCATCCAGCGTTCCTCTCTTTATTACTTCTTCAAAAAAAATCTGAACAAGCTCCCCGAATCTTTTTTTAGCTTCTTCGAAAGTGTCTCCGACAGTTGAAATATCTAGAGCCGGAGTATATGCAATAAAATTCTTGCCTTCTTTAAGAATGGTGAGCGATAATGTATATTTTACATCTGCTTTTTTCATATAAGTATATAACACATATTAAAACAATTTAGTCACTGCTCTGCCCCATTTGACCGCATAGGTGGTGCCGCGGTCATGCGGATAGGTCATATCGAGATTTGCGACGAAAAAGCCTTTGACCGGCGTTTCCATCTGTGGTTTATTTTTGAGGAATGTTTTGTCAAAAACAGGTTGGGCAAAGGGTCCTTTGAAAAGGTATGTTCGGACGACCTCTTTATGAAATGCAGGAGAAATGCGGGAAATGTGCGGTAAAAAGTATGAGAGCACCTCATTTTTGGTCATTTTCATAAGGGGGTTTTTTTCGTCATTGTAGTTTCCAATATAGGTGATATGTTCATCGCCATAATGTTTTTTATCGACAAAATTGGTATGTTGGACAATGACGGTGGCAGGAAACGATTGTGCCTCAATATTGAGCCAGTAGGTGGTATCAAGGAGCGCTTTTTTTGAAGCAATGATGAGATTGACCGCATGAAGATAGGAGAGACGAGACAACTGGGTGAGATACCAGTGGGGAAATAAATCTTTTGTGATAGATTTCATAATGGGCGTGGGGAGAGTCGAAATGACTGTGTCATATACTTGTTCATTCATGATAAATCCTTTTCTCCTTTTCTCAACGCGCTCGATTGAGCAATTTTTCCTGATCAATACTCCCAGTTCTTCACACCTTTTGCTTAAAAAATTAACAAAGCATTGGAACCCACCCTCAATGTACCCCAGTTGAGCGCTTCTTTTTTTGATGCGCGACCAGATAAAAGCGGCTACGATATTTTCCGCATATTTCCCGAACTTTTTCCGAAAAAGCTCTTCCCAGATGATATCCCATACATTTTTTCCCATGGTTTTTTTCAAAAAGTCATGCGCTGTCTCTTTTTCATAGAAAGAAAGAAAAGGGGATACCTTGAGAAATGCCATGACCGCTGCCATGCGTGTTTTATCAGTGAAAGAAAGGAGAGGAAAACGCATGAGGTCAAAAGGAGTAGAGAAGGGGTATTGTTTCAAGATGCTGTTTTCTCCTGCTCTTACTTCATATAAAGATGCGGTGGATGGGCTTTTGAAAAATATTCCCTTAAAACCAATTTCTGCGGCAAGTTCAAGAATGTCAGTGTCTGATGTAAAAAGGTGGTGATAGGTTTTCTCAAGAGCCCATTGCCAAAGGGGCGCTTTAAACCCTGCGGCAAGGCCGCCAAGCGCCGCGCTTTTTTCAAAAAGAGTCACGCTATGGCCTTTTTTTGCGCTGTAGTAAGCGGCCGTTAACCCCGCGACTCCTCCTCCTAAAACTGCAATGTTCATATTTCCCGCATAATAAACGAATAATTACCGAACATATTGCTATAACAATCTAACTAGTTTTTTTACCCACGGAGCGAGTGAGAGCTATAGTGAATCTCCTGTGCAAAATTCCTTTTTTATGCGCCTCCCACTTCTCGATATTTTCTTGAAAGACATCTTTTTGATTAACACGCGCAAGAAATTGTCGTTGTTTGAGGTAGTTCATAGAGGATATTTTGTGGAGGACGGTCGTGACGGTAGTCTTGATTGTCTCATGAGGAAATAATAGATACCGATCATGTAAGATGCCATAATGACGAGTTGAAGTAGTCCCATACGTTGTTCAATACCGATAATGTGTTTGATAAATGATCCGAGAAAGCTTCCCGGGTGGGGGAGAAAAGGGAAAGAAAAGGTGAAAACTCTATTAATGTGGATACTTGAGTATACCTCGATAAGTTCGCTTACGCCATTTTTCACAAAAGAAGCTCCCAGAAGAAGGATCAAATATTCAGTGGCCTTGAAGATTTTTCCAATAGGTATGGTCAGATATCCTATAAAGGTAAGTCCACCGACCACGGAGGCTCCTGCAAAGCCTAGCAAAAGCCCATATATATTTTCAAGAAAGGTAGAAAAAAGCGAAGCTGTGCCGGTAAAAAGTGCAATTTCAAAGCCCTCTCGGATGACAAAAAAAACAATAGTTGCAAAAAGGGAAACATCAAAAATATTGCGTTCAAGTTTCCGGTGAGCTCCAATGAGCGCATGTGCTCTTTTTCGCACGAAAAATGCATGGAGAGAAAACACGACATACGCGATGAAAAACCCTGAAAAAATCATGAGGTATCCTTCCAGAAGTTCTGCGTTTCGTTCATTGAGGACATAGCGGGCATTCTCTCCCAACATAAACGCACCAACGGGAAGTAAAAGCGAGATCGCGATACCCAATAAAGTCGCGCAGAGGATTTCTTTTTCACGCGCAAGCCCCAGTTTTTTTGATATTCCCAGAAAAATACCAACAATAATAAAAGCTTCAAAAAACTCACGAAAAGAAAATATAAAGGTTGAAAACATAGGTATTGCGTAGGGCTCAATTTGCCATTATACTATGACTTGAGATGAAATCACATACATTTGCGGTCAAGGGGATGCATTGTGCCTCATGTGAGTTTGTGATACAGCATGAGGTCAAAAAAGAAAAAGGGGTATTTTCGGCTGTTGCAAACCACAAAAAGAAAACAGTGTGCATCACCTCCGACGATCATGTCAATATTGCCGCAATCAACGAAAGAATAAAAAAACACGGATACACGCTGTTTTCCGCCGAGGCAAAAACCCGCACGACCAATCCGTTTTCAGGAACAAAACTCGGGTTTTTGCTGGTTATACTGCTTATTGCTCTTTCGCTGTTTAAATATTTTAATGCGACAGTGGGCAAAAATTTTGCGTTTCAAGAGATGAGTATTATGGTGGCGCTCCTTTTGGGTATTGTCGCTTCATTGTCGACCTGTATGGCAACGACCGGTGTTTTTTTCTTATCGCTTTCTCGTGCAGAGGGGAAAACACCCGAAAAAAGTCGCTCCTTCACGAGTCTTTTCTCTCTCGGTAGAGTATGTTCGTATGGACTTTTTGGCGGTCTTATCGGATTTTTTGGTAAGTCATTTATGATTGATCCGCGCGTCAGCGGTGTTTTTACGATCATTATTTCTTTTTTTATGATACTGATTGCGCTTTCGTTTTTGAACATTCACTTTTTTTCATGGAGGTTGAATATGCATCGGTTAGTAGATAGATGCATCAATTATGCACAAAAATATCCACGTTTTGCGCCATTTATTTTAGGTGGCGCCACATTTTTTATGCCATGCGGTTTCACCCAAAGTTTGCAACTTTTTGCTCTGCAATCAGGAGGATTTTTGAAAGGAGCGACTTTTTTGGGCGTATTTGCCCTTGGTACGGTGCCGTCTCTTTTTGGAATAAGTCTGGTGTCTAACCTTGCGGGAAAGTCATATGCGCGTTCAGCCTCGTTTTTTTCAGGCGCCCTTATTTTGTTTTTTTCCTTTTATAATATTTCAAATGGCGCAGCGCTTGTCGGATTTGCGCCTTTTTTAAAACAGCAAGGAAAGCAAGTAGAGGGAGTATTTACTGAAAAGGAGCAGATCGTGGAAATGGAAGTTGACAGTCGTGGGTATAGTCCTGCGGTCTTGACCGTCAGAAAAGATATTCCGGTTGTATGGAAAATCAAAGGCACTGATGTGTTGGGTTGTCAGAGCTTTCTCGTCGTACCAAAGCTGGGGATTACCAAACGACTTGAGGCAGGAGAAAATATCATTACATTCACACCACAAGAAAAAGGTCCCCTTGTTTTCTCCTGCGGTATGGGTATGTATAGAGGGAAGTTTGAGGTGATATAGAATTTTCTTCAAGAAACAGCTGTCTCAAGCAGTTTTTTCTGCAAAATTTGTGCGTTTTTCCTCACGACTTCAAAATATGTTTGATCGTGTTTGTTCGTCTGTGGGAAAATAATTCCGCGAGAGCTATTGACAAGCAATCTTTTCTTTCTTTTTCCAAATACGACTTTGAGATCTTCGATATTTCCTCCTTGTATACCAATTCCTGCAGTGAGGATAGGCATTTCTTTTCCAACAATTTCACGTATTTTTTTAAGTTGTTTGGGATATGTAGCTCCTCCTTCTACGATAATGTTGCCATTTGTATTCCAGGTTCTCGCAACGCGTTCTGCAACAAATTCGTAGAGTTTTTTGCCATTTTTTAGCTCAAGGTCCTGAAATTCTTCGGCAGTTTTATTACTGTCATGGATATACACAGCTATTCCATGTGATTCTTCATCAAGATAGTCCTGTACCGTATCAAAGCCAAACCACGGAGTGACCATGACGCAGTCAAAAAGCAGCCAATCAAAAATTTCCTTTTTTACCATAGCTACGGATTCTCCCATTTCTGACCGTTTACAATCAGCAAAAAGGGGGATGGAAGCATGATGTGTTTTAAGGTAGGTATTAGTAAGACGCAGTCCCTCAAGGCCTTCGCTGCCAAATCCCGCATAAAACGCCACGTTGCTTTTATAGGCTACTGCAATATCATGCGTTGCTTCAATAATTTTCTTATTAAAAGAAAAAATAGTTTTTGAAATGGATGAGTTCTTTTTGAGAAATATGGGGATTTTGTCATAGCGGCTGTCAAGGCCCACACATACATGCGAATTTACACTTTCAAGACGAGAGATCAGCTTTGTGATAAATTTCATGTGATGATAGGTTACTATATAAGGTTTATAATTGCAACAAAGTTGATTTGAATGAGCACTTAAAATACTAGTTGATTTTATACAGATAATTTATATAAGATATCGATTAAAATCGAAAATGAAAGAGATTAATCCAAGAATTCCAGAATCAGAAATACTTTCTAAATCAGAGTTTTATTTAAGACTTGAAAATCAATGGCAAAAGGGTAATTTCGTTTGTGTAGGACTTGATTCCGGCTTCGCTAAAATTCCTTCAGTACTGAAAGGTTCGGTATCTGTTGAAGGTATGATGGCGGGGCAACTCACCCGAGAGAACTAGCAGAAGTGAGAGAAATCGTAGGCGACATGCCCATACTCATTCCTGGTATTGGTGCGCAGGGGGGCGAAGTTGAAGCTACTGTCAATGCAGGAAAAGATAGGCATAATCGGGGTATGATCATAAATTCCTCAAGAGGAATTATTTTCGCCTCAAAAGGCGCAGGTTTTGCGCAAGCAGCGAGGCAAGCTACGGAGCAATTGAGAGGGGAGATTAACAGATTCAGGTAAATCTATGATGATTGAGGTAAAAAGAGGTGAATATTCATACACAGAAGGTTTGATAAAGGCTCGGGAGCGATTACTACCGCACCTTCTTGATATTGGAGCGATTAGGTTTGGCGACTTTCGATTGAAATTGCACGATCAAAATCCGGAAGCGCCTCTTTCTCCTGTTTATATTGATTTAAGAGTTCTTCAGAGACTTCCAAAGGTAAAGGTGCAGGCATTGGATGTTTATCAAGAACTTATTCAACCTTTACATTTCGACCTGTTGGCCGGTGTTCCTTTGGCAGCCACAGCACTTGTTTCTTCTCTTTCAGATAGACTGGGGATAGGCATGATAACTCCACGTATAGAAGAGAAAGGTTATGGTTCTGGGGTAAAAGTGGACGGACTTTTAGAGTCAGATAGAGGAAAAACAGCAGTTTTAATTGATGATGTAGTAACGACAGCAGATTCCAAACTAAAGGCAGCTAATGTGCTTACCGATAACGGCATAGTAGTGCGGGATATTGTGGTTTTGATTGATAGAGAACAAGGGGGTCGAGAACAATTAGAAGATGTAGGTTTTCACCTTCATTGCGCATTTACCATGAAGGAAATACTAGATTTTTCTGTTCGGATAGGCAAAATTGACGATGGTGTATATGAAGATGTGAAACGAAGGTTAGAATTATTAAATAATTTTTTAGGCTTTTAAGATGCTCCTTTTTTGTTATTGACAGAACTTCTATTTTTACTATACTTACATACTAGTATGCCCGAAAGAGGACCACAGGAATTATCGCAAGAATCTTTAGATATCGAATCCTACCGTCCTTTAGCCTCTCTTCTGCACACTCTTTGGAATAATCCTGCAGCCGTTATTGAAACCCATAAAAGGATTTTGAAGGAAAGTGGAATTTCTTTAGTAGAAAGATTAGCATATTGCCCCGTTCCTGTAAGACTCCACTATCCTATTTCTTTGAGTCCAGAACAGCTTGAAAAAATTGGATTGAGCAATAACAGAGAGTTTCAGATTACCGTTTCGAAGGAATCTATATTTACCATGTATGTATACGGAGATAGAACAACAGGCGAACAACATGTGGCGATGATAAAAGATATAAAGGATGGAAAAGATGTTCCTATTCGTATTCACTCTTCATGTTTGACGGCAGAGTCTTTCCATGCTTCAAACTGTGATTGTCATGAACAGCTTGAGATGGCAATGAACATCGCGGAAAAAGAGGGTTTTGGAGGAGTTATTTGGTTGCATCAGGAAGGGAGAGGAAACGGACTCGTTGCAAAAGCAAAGCAGTTGAAGATGATGATGCATGATGAAATGAATACGGTTGAGGCCTTTCAGGCGCTTGGTTATCCAAGTGAAATTCGCGATTTTACCCCCGCTGCGGAAATTATCAGGGATTTAGGTATACAAAGTATTCGTTTGATCACTAATAATCCAGATAAAATATCACAAATGCAGGACGCTGGAATAGATGTGAAAGATATTATCTCCTGCTACATAGTCCCCTTTAATGGAATACTGAGAAAAGATTTGATAGCAAAAAGAAAGCATCATAATCATCTTCTTCCCGATGATATGTGAACATTTTCTGTCTACGTAGGATTTTCCAGAAGTTTTTTACCGGTTGCTTCTTCTTCAAATTTGTTCAATATCCGAATAGCTTCCTCACTTGATGTGCTAATGCGATCAATATAGGTATGTGTTTCTTCCTTACTGGGTGATTTTTTCAGCAGAAATGCCAATTGTTTAATATCATTCACTGGTTGACGAAGGTTGACCGCAAGATTATTTACTTTATTAGCAAGGAGGTCATCCACTTTATTCTTATATGCTTTTTTTTCTTTTTTCATGATAAGTATATCTTTTTCTGCTTCCTTCAAACGCAGGTATTCTTTTTTGAGGTAAAAAGAAAGGGGGATGATGGTCAGTAGGGACAATAAAACGAGATAATCATATGCAGGATTGATCTGTCCTACATCAAAGGCAAACAGGAGTACAAGAGTGAGCACAAAGCCTATTGATGTCAACGGTGCGAACATAAAAGACAGGAAAATAGCAAGAAGGTAGAGCGAGAAGAAAAACGGTGAGAAATACCATCCGGTGGCAGCAACAATGAAAAGGACAGTGATAGAAACAGCAATGGCAAATGTTTTAATCTGCTTTGTTTGTGATGCGTGTTTTCTCATAAAGTATCCATAGATGATGAGTGCAAGAATGGCGATCAGCGCCATGTGGAGTTTAAATACCGATGTGAAGGGATTTTTGGTAAGAATAAAAACGGCGATTGTGGCACCGATAATGACAATGGTAGATAATGTTTTTGACATACGTATATTTTGATCGTAACAAGTGAAAAAATAAAAGTCAATGGTATAATACATATACGTCATATGCAGAAGTTACGAGCTTTTTTCATAGCAGCGCGTCCAAATCAATGGGTGAAAAACCTCGTTATTTTCACCCCGATTATTTTCTCCGGCAAACTCTTTGATATTGCGCTTTTTTCAAAAACTCTTTTTGGGTTTTTCATTTTCTGCCTTCTTTCATCCATTTCCTACATGCTCAATGATATTATTGACTACCCGTATGACAAAAAACATCCGGTCAAACGCCATCGGCCCATAGCCGCCGGTACACTCCAGGTCGCCGATGCCACGTTCGCTATTTTTTTTATTTCGCTCGTTGTTCTTATTATTTCCTTATTGTTTTCTATTCCTTTTTTTATCCTCGCGCTTGTTTTTTTGCTCCTACACTTTTTTTATTCACTGCATTTTAAGAAATACCCCGTGCTTGATATTTTCACCATCTCTTTTTCATTTATGCTTCGGGCGTTTGCCGGTCAGGTCATCACCGGTTACCATATCCAAATATGGCTTCTTTTGACGATCTTTTTCATCTCTTTGTTTATCGCCACAGTCAAACGGCATGCAGAGCTTGTGGTCCACGGACGGGATACGCGTCTTTCTTTATCCTTTTATCAAGGACATTTGCTAGATTTTCTGACGACGACGTTTGCGACAGCCACGATCATCTCATACTCTCTCTATACATTTCTCGAAAGACCTCCGCTTGCCGAGACGCATATTTCTTTTTATTTCGAATCAATTCTTCCTGATTTTGAGGCGAGAAAATGGTTTATGGTGACCATACCTCTCGTCGTGTATGGGATCTCGCGCTACGCCCAGCTTCTTTATGAAAGAGAGCAAGGAGAGCGCCCGGAACGTATCATTACCCAAGATGCACCGCTTCTTACGACGATTATTTTGTGGGGACTTATCGTTATTTCACTCATCTATATTTTCTAAATTGTTCAACTTTTTGAGAGTGATCTATTTTTGTACTAATTGTATCTCTTGATTTCTTACAAATAGTGTATTACTCTAGAAAAGGCACAAGATATTGTGTGTTCTATTAAAGATTGTTGCAACAGTCTCATTTTATATAGTGAAGTGTATTTTTTGCACACACCACAACACTGACGTTGTTGAAACACGTATTGCAGATGACGGATTGACGGTGAGAAGACGCAGAGAGTGTAGTAGATGTAGCAGGCGTTTTACCACGTACGAGCGGATAGAACAGCTTTCGATCATTGTGGTAAAACGAGACGGTCGTCGCGAGCGGTTTGATCGAGACAAGCTGAAGCGGGGAATAGTCAAAT